>Ga0272445_1000100_pt1 | contig 85624 bp, 97 predicted proteins | sample YNPCB0031_FD_194404 | JGI IMG/M metagenome (GOLD analysis project Ga0272445, IMG submission 194404) | Hot spring sediment microbial communities from Yellowstone National Park, WY, United States - YNP-CB-003-1 | ecosystem: Environmental > Aquatic > Thermal springs > Hot (42-90C) > Sediment...
TTAAGGGCAACTTTCCCATTTGAGGCAGTTTGAACTTCATAACCTGAATTTTCAAGCACTTTTTTAAAAATAAGCCTTATACTTTCATCATCATCAACAATAAGTATTTTTCTCATGATAAATTATAATAAATTATATTTTAAAGTTAAGTTTGAAAAAAAATCAAAAGAAACATTAAAATTTTAAACTTAAAAAGGCGGCGTGGCCGAGTGGCTTAGGCAGCGGTTTGCAAAACCGCTTACCTCGGTTCAATTCCGGGCGCCGCCTAAATTTTTAAAATGATATTAATTCAAGGTGGAACAATTTTAAAAATCACTTCTCGTTATATTGAAAAGGGATATATATTAATTGAGAAAGACAGAATTAAGGAAATTGGGGAAGGAGAATATAAAAAAGGGGATTATAAAATAAAAATAGATGCAAGCAATTCTATTATAATGCCAGGTCTCATAAATACCCATACACATATTTCAATGACATTTTTAAGAGGGGTTGCTGATGACCTTCCTCTTGAAAAATGGTTAAAAGAATATATATGGCCAATTGAATCAAAATTCCTTTCAAAGGAATTTGTATATTATTCATCATGTCTTGGAATTGCAGAAATGCTTCTTGGAGGAATAACTTCTTTTTGTGATATGTATTTTTTCTGTGAAGAGATTGCAAAAGCATGTGAAGATATTGGAATAAGAGGATTTATAACACCAGGTATTCTTGATTTTGAAACACCTTATTTTAAGAATTCAGAAGAGGCAATTCAAATTGCAGAAAATTTTATAAAAAATTATAAAAAACATGATTTGATTCATCCAGGTATTGCACCTCATTCCGTATATACATGTTGTTTAAATACTTTAAAAAAATGTAAAGAGATTTCAGAAAAGTATGATGTGATAATTCATATGCATTTATCTGAAACAAAAAATGAATATGAGGAAGCTGTAAAAAAATTTGGGCTTTCACCTGTTAAATATCTTGAAAAAAATGGAATTTTATGTGAAAAATTTCTTGGAGCCCATTGTGTATGGTTTGATGATGAAGATATTGAAATATTTAAACAAAGAAATTGTTCAATTTCCCATAATCCTGAAAGTAATTTAAAACTTGGTTCAGGAATTGCACCCATTAAAAAATTTCTTGATAAAAAAATAAATGTTTCAATTGGAACAGATGGTGCAGCCTCAAACAATAATCTTGATTTATTTGAAGCAATGAGAATAACTGCCTTAATCCATAAAGGAATAAATTTGAATCCGGAATTGCTTCCTGCTGAAGAAATTTTAAAGATGGCAACAATTTATGCTTCTAAATGTTTAAATTTTGAAGAGATTGGAGAAATTGAAAAAGGTAAAAAAGCAGATATAATAATAATTGATATCTCCGATTTACCAACAACACCTTTTTATAATCCATATTCAGCCCTTGTATATTCTTTAAACTCAAATCAAGTAAAACATGTAATTGTTAATGGGAAAATAGTTGTTGAAAATAGGGAAATAAAAAATCTTGATTTGGAAAAAATTAAAAGAATTGCAAATGAATTTAAAGAAAAAATAAGAAATGCTGTTTAAAAAGAAAAAGGAAATACCGGATGGAATATGGAGAAAGTGTGAAAAATGCGGTGAAATATTACATATTGTTCAACTTAAAAAGAATTTATGGGTATGTCCTTTTTGTTCCTATCATTTTAAAATAAATTCAAAAACATATATAGAAATTTTAATGGATGATGGGAAAATAGAAGAATTGTTTTCAGAATATGCACCAAGCGATCCTCTTGAATTTCCTGAATATGAGGAAAAGGTTAAAAAACTTGAAAAGGAAACTGGTTTAAAGGATGCAGCAATATGTGGTATAGGAAAAATTGATGGAATAAAAGTAGGAATATTTATAACCGATTTCTTCTTTATGGCAGGAAGTATGGGTTCTGTTGTTGGTGAGAAATTTAAATTAATAACTGATAGGGTATGTGAAGAAAAAATACCTTTAATTGCAATAACATCATCAGGTGGTGGAGCAAGGATGCAAGAAGGAATAATATCACTTATGCAAATGGTAAAAACATGTGAAAGCGTTTTAAAACTTTATGAAAACAAAATTCCATATATTGTTATTCTATGTAATCCAACAATGGCAGGTGTTATGGCTTCTTTTGCCTCCTTAGGTGATATTCTAATTGCAGAACCGAATGCATTACTTGGATTTACAGGACCAAGGGTAATTGAACAAACAATAGGTCAAAAACTTCCTGAAGGATTTCAGAGTTCTGAATTTCAGCTTTCTCATGGAATGATTGATAATGTAATTGATAGAAGAAATTTAAGGGAAACAATTATAAAAATTCTTAAAATTCTGTGCTAAATTTTTTTTTATTCATTCTTTTACAATTTAAAGATACAATAAATTTTAAAGGTGATTCAATCTTTTATTATTTAGAAGAGGAAAAATTAGTTTTAAAAGGGAATTGTTATATAAAATATAAAAATGTAGAACTTTTTTCAGATTCCTGCATATTTTTAAGAAAAGAAAACCTATTGATAGCAAAGGGAAATCCTATTCTTATTTCTGGAAAGGATACCCTTAAAGGAGATATTATGAGATTTAACATAAAAACACAAAAGGGGTATGTTTATAAGGGAAAATCAAAGGTTGAAAAGGGATTTGTATGGGGAGAAAAAATTTATAAAACTCAAAAAAAAGTTTTAAAGGGTTATACAGGTTTTTTTACTACATGTGAACTTCCTGAACCCCATTATTATTTCACATCTAAAAGGATAAAAGTTATAATAGATGATGCAGTAATTGCTTCAGGAGTTTTAATGAAAATAAATGAAATACCTGTTTTCTGGTCACCTTTCTGGATATTTCCAATTACACACGAGAGAAAATCAGGATTTTTAATACCAAGACCTGGAAGAAATTCCTATCTTGGTCTTTATATCAGGAATTTAAGTTATTACTGGGTAATAAATAATTATATGGATTTAACATTAACACTTGATATTTATGAAAAAAAAGGGCCTCTTTTTGGTTTTGATTTTGTTTATTTTTTATATAAAAAAATTTCAGGCAATTTTAAATTTACATTTGCAAGGGAGATTGATACAAAAACAAATAGATGGAGTTTAACTCAAAATCATTATCAAAATTTACCATTAAATTTTACACTAAATTCAAGAACTGATTATGTTTCTGATGAAAAGTATTTTTCAGAATATTCAGATGTAAGGGCACAAAGGGTAAAAAGTGAATCAGAAAGCGATTTATCTTTATCAAGAGGATTTAAAATAGGAAGTTTTTTCACAAGTTTAAGTTATAGAAAGGATTTTTTAAATAAAAGAGAAATATTAAGGTTTCCAAATTCAAACTTTAGAATCTTTCAAAAGGATTTTGGAATTTTAAGAAGTTCATTAAATCTTTTATATTTAAGGGAAATATATAAGGATACAACTTTAAAAGAGGAAAAAAGTGGATTTAAGATTGAATCAGGGATTGGAATAAACAGGATGATTTTTGAAATAATTAATTTTTCAACTGGAATTAATGTAGAAGGAGGAATTTTAAATAAAGATTTAAAGGGGAATGATTTCCCATTTTTAAAAAAATTAAATGGAAATTTATCATCCGGAACAAAAATTTATGGAATGTCAATTTTTAAAATACCACCCTTTGAAAAATTTTTGCATACAATTACAATTTCAGCAGGTTATAGGTTTTCCCCTTATATAAAAAATCCTCCTGTAAAGGAATTTTTAGGACTTGGTGAATGTAAGAGAACAAGTATTTTATTTTTTAATTTAATAAATGATTATGAAGGTAAAATAAAAAATGAAAGGATTCATCTTTTATCCTTAAATTTAAGTAGGTCTTATGATATTATAAAAAAGGATTTTAGTAATATAAATTTAAATATTGATTTTTTAAGAAATTTACCCTTAGGAGGAAATTTGTCTTTAATTTATTATAAAAAAAATAAGAAATGGAAGGATTTAACAGCAAATTTTTCAGGAAAAATTCCTATAAAATTTTTATCAGATTTTATTATCGGGGAAGAAGTTTCTGAATGGGATATGAATTTAACATATACTTATAAAAATGTAGGTGGTGCAAAAGGGTTTTTGAATTTAAATATTGGTGGTGGATTAACAAAGAATTTAAAATTTAATTTTAATGCAAGCTTTGATACAAAAAGGGGAATTTTTGTTGAAAGGGGAATATCTTTAACAAGGGATTTGCATTGCTTTTCAGCAAGATTTAACTGGTATAAAATAGGAAAGATATGGGATTATGATTTAAAAATATGGATTACAAAATTGCCAGATGTAAAGATAGAAAAGGGACTTTTTGAAGCAATTTTACCATGATAGGAATTTCAACAATGTGTGGTAATCATAAAAAAATTGAAAAAATCGTTAAAAAAACAAACATATTTTTTGCAGAAGTTGGTTTTAGTGATACCAAAAAAGATTATTTAAATAATAAAAAAGTTTTTGATAATTATGGAATCCCATTTCTTGGAGTTCATTCACCTGCTTTAATTCCTAAAAAAACAAAAGCTGCTTCAAGATTTATAGATTTTGTTAGCAATGATGAAGATATAGTTAAAAAATCAATAAAATATCTTGAAAATTCGTTAATTTTTGCATCAAGTGAAAAAATGAATTATGTTATTTTCCATCCAGGAGGATGTGAGGAAATTGGATTTGAAGAAAATTTAAAGGAATTTTTAAAAATAAGAAGGTCTAAAAGTGAAGTTTATCTTTATAGATTTTTTAAAAATTTTGAAAGATTTTTAAAAATTTGTGAAAATTTAAATATAAAAATAGGAATTGAAACAAGATTTTATCCTGGTGAATTTCCAGATTTTTTTGAACTTGAAAAAATATTTAAGGAATTTGATTCTAAATTTTTATATTACTGGCACGATTTATCACATGCATATGTAAGGGAAAACATAATAAAGGAGCCCTCCTATTTAAAAAATTTTAAAAATAAACTTCTTGGAATTCATATACACGATATAAAAGGTCTTGATGAGCATAGACCACCTGGAAAAGGAGTAATAGATTTTAAAAAAATTTTTGACGAAATTAAAGATGTAAAAAACATATATCTTGTTTTTGAAATAGATGAAAAATATAAAGAAGAGGAAATAATTGATGGAATAAAAAAAATAGAAAGAATAATTAAAATTGATAAATTTGTTTCAAGAGAAAAATGGAAACCTTATAAATTTAAAATGGAAGATATGAATTTTCATTTACCTGAAAGAATAATAATCCATCATACAGCATTTCCTTCTATAAAAGAATATAAGGGATTTGAAACAATTAGGAAAATACAAGCGGAACATATAAAAAGGGGGTTTTCTGATATTGGATATCATTTTTTAATAGAACCAGAAGGAAAAATAATTGTTGGAAGAAACATTTATTTTGAAGGGGCACATACCAAAAGTAAAAATAAAAAAAGTGTAGGTATTGCGTTAATAGGAAATTTTGAGGAGGAAAAACCAACTAAAAAGCAAATAAATTCTTTAAAAAAATTAATCTTTATTCTAAAAAGATTTTTTAATATAAAAAAAATAAAAATGCATAAAGATTATAATAAAGATACCCTTTGTCCTGGGAAAAATCTTGAAAAACTTTTATCTTCAAATCTCTTTGATTTTTAATTCCTTTATAATTTAAAATTAATAACTATGAGATGGACAAAAAGTTTTATACCAACATTAAAAGAAAATCCTAAGGAAAGAGAAATAAAAAGTCATGTATTGCTTTTAAAAGGTGGATTTATAAGGCAGGTTGCTTCAGGAATCTATACATTTTTACCCTTAGGATGGAGGGTTTTTAAAAAAATATCAAATATAATTAGGGAAGAAATGGATAGAATTGGAGGGCAAGAATTTTATTATCCTGCCTTAACACCAAAAGAAATATGGGAATCATCAGGAAGATGGGAATCTTTTGGAGATGATATGTTTAGATTGAAGGATAGAAAGGGAAGGGAATTTTCACTTGCACCAACACATGAAGAAATTGTTTCAGAACTTGTTAAAAATGAAATAAGGTCGTATAAGGAATTACCACAAATATGGTATCAAATTCAGGTAAAATTTAGAGATGAGCCAAGACCAAGAGGGGGACTTATAAGATGTAGAGAATTTGCGATGAAAGATTCCTATTCTCTTGATGCTACATGGGAAGGACTGGATGAAAGTTATAAACTTCATTATAGTGCCTATGAAAGAATATTTAAAAGATGTGGTCTTTTATTCAATGTTGTTGAGGCATCAACAGGACTTATGGGTGGTAAGGAATCCCATGAATTTATGGTTATTTCTCAAAATGGAGAAGATAGTGTTGTAATTTGTCCAAAATGTTTTTATTCTGCAAATACTGAAATAGCAGAAACATATCCTTTAAATGAAATAATTGAAGGAAAATATAAAAGGAAAGAAAAAGTGTATACACCAAATATAAAAAGTGTAAAAGAAGTTTCTGAATTTTTAAATGTAAGAGAAGAGGAAATAATAAAAAGCATAATTTTTAAAATAGATGGGAAAAAGGTATTGGTTTTAATAAGGGGTGATTGTGAGATAAATGAATTTAAACTTTTAAAAATTTATGGAAAAAATATTAAAATATATGAACCAGATGAAATATTAAAGGAATTTAAAGTTTCAGCAGGTTTTGTTGGACCTATTGGAATAAATGTTGATGAAATAATTGCTGATCATGGAGTTAAAGGGATAAGGAATGGTGTTGTTGGAGCAAATGAAGACAATTATCATATTGTTGGTGTTACACCAGAAATTGATTTTAAAGTAAATGGCTATTTTGATATAAGGAAAATTCGTGAAAGAGATTTATGTCCAAAATGTGGTAATGAAATTTTTGTGCAAAAGGGAATAGAATTGGGACATATTTTTAAGCTTGGAACAAGGTATTCAGAAACGATGGGAATTTATTATACTGATAAAGATGGTAAATTGAAACCTGTTATAATGGGAAGTTATGGAATAGGTCTTGGAAGAATAATGGCTGCATCACAAGAACTTTATTCTGATGAAGATGGAATGGTATGGCCTCCTTCAATTGCACCTTTTATTTTTCATATATTACCAATAGATTTTAAGGATAAAGTTAAAGAAGAGAGCGAAAGAATTTATAAAAATCTTTTGGAAAAAAATGAAGAAGTTTTAATTGATGATAGAGAAGAAACACCTGGAACAAAATTTAAAGACGCTGATTTGATTGGAATTCCTATAAGAATAACAATTGGAAAAAAATTTTTGGAAAAGAATTTAATAGAGATAAGATTGAGAAAAACAAAAGAAATTATAGAAGTAAAAAAAGAAGATTTTTTTGAAAAAATCTTTAAAATAAAGGAGGAAATTTTAAAAAATGGAACTTTTTGAAAAGGAAGAAATTGAAAGAAAGATTGAAGAAATTGTTGAACCATTTTTAAAGGAAGAAGGTTATTTTCTTGTAGATGTTAATTGGAAAGGAAGGGGAAGAACTGGTAAAATAGAAATTTTTGTTGATAAAAAAGAAGGAATAACTATAGAAGATACTAAAAAACTTGCGGAAGAAATAAATGAAATTTTTTATTTAAAAGAGCTCCCTCTTGACTATATTCTTGAAATTTCTTCCCCTGGTCTTGATAGGGTTTTAAAAAAGAAAAGGGAATTTGAATGGGCAAAGGGTAAAAAAATTAGAGTTATAACAAATGACGGAAAGGAAAAAAAGGGAATATTAGTTTTTTTAAATGATGAAAAGATAGGAATTGAAACAAAAAATGAAATTTTTTATATATTTTTTAATGAAATAAAAAAAGCACAGCTTATGGAGTGGGAAAATTATGGAAAGTATTGAAATAAAAGAACTTATTGAACAAATAACAAGAACAAGAGGACTTGATAAAGAATTTGTCATAAATTCTTTAAGGGAATCGTTTATATCTGCAATAAGAAGGGTATATAGGGATCCAAATTATCCAATAGAAATTGAGATAGATGGGAAAACAGGAAAGATAGAAATAAAGGTTGAAAAAGAAGTTGTTAAAGAAGTTTATGACCCAAGATATCAAATTGACATAGAAAATGCAAAAAAATATTATCCTTATCCTGTAGAAGGATTAAAAGTAAAGGTTAACATTGACTTAAAAAGTGAAATAGGAAGAAGTGTGATTTTAAGGACAAGACAGATATTCCTTCAAAAAATACAGGAAGCAGAAAAACAGCATATTTATAAAGGGTTTGAAGACAGAATTGGTGAAATAATTACTGGAATGGTCCAAAAGGTTGATAAGACAGGAATATATGTTGGGCTTGGTAAAGTGGAAGGTTTTTTACCACCAGAAGAACAAATTAAAAAAGAAAAATATAAACCAGGACAAAATATAAAGGCATTAATAATTGAAGTTGAAACAAAAGGTAAAAGACCTTTTGTAAAATTATCAAGAACACATCCTGACTTTTTGAAAAAATTAATGGAAATGGAAATTCCTGAACTTATGGAGGGATTGATTGAAATAAAAGGAATAGCAAGGATCCCGGGAGAGAGGGCAAAGGTTTCTGTGTATTCAAAAGATGAAAGAATAGACCCACTTGGGGCATGTGTAGGAATTAAAGGAACAAGAATTCAAGCAATTACAAAAGAATTATCAGGAGAAAGAATAGATATAATAAAATGGGATCCGGATATACTAACTTTTGCTGCAAGGGCTTTATCACCTGCACATCCTATAAATGTTTTTGAAAGTGAAGGTAAAATAATTGCAGTTGTTCCTGATGAAGAGATAAGAATTGCAAAAGGAACAGCTTCCCAAAATGTTCTTCTTGCATCCCGCCTTGTTGAAAGGGAAATATGGGCTATTTCAATGAGTGAATATAGTGGTAAAAAGAAAGTTCTTATTGAAAAACTAAAACTTGATGAAGAAATAAAAGCAAACCTTTTAAAAGAAGTTGATGGTGTATTTTCATTGGAAGAACTTATTGGAAGAATTAGAAATGCAAAACTTGTTACAGATGAAAGTGAAATTGAAAAAATAATTGAAGAAAATAAAAAATTTTTTGAATGAAAGAGAAAAAAGGAAAAAGTGTAGCAAAACTTGCTGAAGAACTTGGGCTTTCTTCAAAAGCATTAAAGGAAATTTTAAAATCAATAGGTTATCAAGTTAAGTCAATAAGGAGTCAAATAGATGAAGAGATGGAAAGGAAAGTAAGAGAAAAACTTGAAGAGGATAAGAAAAAAGAGGAAGAAAGCGTAAAAAGAAAAATGGAAATTCTCGGGCTTAAACCCCAAAAAGAGGAAAGGGAAGAAAAAGAAAAATTGAAGAAGACGCTTGAAAGAAAAGTTGAAGAGAAAGTAAAGAAGACGATGGCAATTATTGAAGGTATAAAACCAAAAAAAAGGTATAAGAAAGAGGAAGAAGAAAAAACAGTTTTAGAAGAGAAGAAAATCTTAAAAATTCCTGGACCATTAACCTGTGCAGAACTTGCAAAAATGCTTGCTGTTCCTGTAAGTTCAATAATTCACAAATGTATAGATATGGGATTATTTGTTTCAATGAATCAAATCCTTGATGTTGATACAATTTCATTGATTGCAGAAGATTTTGGATATGAAACACAAGTTTTCAAACTGGAAGAAATAAAAAAAGAAGAAGTAAAAGGAAAAATTTTAAAAAGACCACCAATTGTAACTGTAATGGGACATGTTGATCATGGAAAGACAACATTACTTGATTATATAAGAAAAACAAATGTAGCAGCAAAGGAATATGGAAGAATAACTCAACATATAGGTGCATATCAAGTAGAACATCATCGTGAAAAAATAACATTTATAGATACACCAGGGCATGAGGCATTTACCGCATTAAGAGCAAGAGGTGCACAGGTAACAGATATTGCACTCTTAGTTGTTGCAGCAAATGAAGGTGTAAAAGAACAAACACTTGAAGCAATTTCACATGCAAGGGCAGCAAATGTTCCAATAATAGTTGCAATAAATAAAATAGATTTACCAAATGCAAACCCAGAAATGGTTAAAAGGCAGCTCAGTGAAATTGGTCTTGTTCCTGAGGATTGGGGAGGAAATACTATAACAGTTAATATTTCTGCATTAAAGGGTGAAGGGATTGAAGAACTTCTTGATGCAATTTTAGTCAAAGCAGAAGAAATAGGGCTTTTTGCTTCTTATGAAGGAAAAGCAAAAGGAGTCATACTTGAATCAAAAATTGATAAGGGTAAAGGACCGGTTGCAACTGCTATAATTCAAGAGGGAAAATTAAAGGTTGGGGAATGTGTTGTTGCTGGAACTGCTTTTGGAAAGGTAAGGGCAATGTATAATGAATGGGGTGAAAAAGTTTTTGAAGCAACTCCTTCAACTCCTGTTTTAATACAGGGATTTGAAGAACTTCCTGAAGCAGGAGATAAACTTTATGCTTTTGATAATGAAAAAGAAGCAAAAAAATTTGCAGAAGAGAAAAAATTGTTAAAAAAAGAACAAATAGCAAGAGGAGAACTTTATAGGGCACTTACAGATATACAGGAAAAAATAAGAAAGGGGGAATTAAAGGAGTTACCTATAATAATAAAAGCAGATTGTCAAGGTTCTGCTGACGCATTATCTGATGTTTTATCAAAACTTGAATATGAAGAAGTAAAAACACTAATAGTTCATAAAGGAGTCGGTATAGTAACAGAATCAGATGTGCTTCTTGCATCAGCAGCAAAAGGTATAATAATTGCGTTTAATACCGGGATTGATTTAAAAGCAAAAGAGGTTTCAAAACAGGAAGGAGTTGCAATAAAAGAATATAAGTTAATTTATGATGTAATAGATGATGTAAGAAAATTATTAGAGGGTCTTCTTGAACCAGAAATTAAAATTGTAAAAATAGGTGAAGCAGAAATTAAAAGAATATTTAAAATTTCTGGAATTGGAAAAGTTGCAGGATGTATTGTAATGAAAGGTAAAATAAAAAGGGATTCTAAAATAAAAATAATAAGGGATGGGAATATTATATTTGAAGGGGAAATAGAATCTTTAAAAAGATTTGATGAACATGTTAAAGAAGTCGTTGAAGGTTATGATTGTGGAATAAAATTTAAAGGATTTGATGGAATAAAAGAAGGGGATTTAATTGAAGCATATGAAGAAATTAAGGTTCCAAAAAAATTGGAAAAATGATAGTAGGAAAATTAACACTTGAAATTTTTTTACCAAATGCAACAAATTTAAAGGAAAAAAGAAGAATAGTAAATAGTTTAAAGGACAATTTGAGAAATAATTTTAAAATATCAGTTGCAGAAGTTGATTATGAGGATTTATGGCAAAGGAGCAAATTTTTAATAGCAATAGCAAGTAAAGATCATTTAAATCTTGAAAGAAAAATACAAAAAATATTTGAATTTTTAAAAGATAATTCCGAGATTGAGATAACTTCCTTTAAAAAAGAATATTTCTAATATGAAGCCCTTTAAAAGAAGCGAAAGGATAGGTCCTCTTTTACTTGAAGTAATATCAGAAATATTTAGTAAAAAAATAAATGACCCAAGATTAAGGGATATATGGATAATGGGTGTTGAAGTTTCTGATGATTTAAAAAGAGCAATAGTTTATTATTCTTTTATAAAAGAAAAGAAAGAAGAAGATGTTAAAAAAGCACTTAAAAAAGCAACAGGATATATAAAGAAAAAAATAGGTGAGATGGTTTTTATGAGAGAATTGCCTTCAATAGAATTTAAAAAGGTGGAAGAGAAGGAAAAAAATGGATGGATTTCTTAATTTTAACAAACCAAGGGGATGGACAACATACGATTCAATAAGATTTTTAAAAAAGAAATTAAAGGAAAAGAAAATTGGACATGCTGGAAATCTTGATCCAAATGCAGAAGGTGTTGTTGTGATTGGAATTGGAAAAGCAACAAAATTATTACCTTTTGTAATGGAACTTGAAAAAGTTTATGTAGCAAACATATTGTTTGGAGTTTTAACCGATACATGGGATATAACAGGAGAAATAATAGCAAGGAAAGAGGTTCCTGATATAAAAAGGGAGGAATTTTTAAAAATCTTAAAAGGATTTGAAGGTTATATAAACCAAGTTCCCCCTCCATTTTCAGCAGTAAAGATAAAGGGTAAAAGGCTTTACGAATTTGCAAGAGAAGGAATTTTAGTTAAAACAAAGCCAAAAAGAGTTCATATAAGCGAAATAGAACTTCTTGATTTTTCATTACCTGAATGTAAAATAAGGGTTAGATGTTCAAAGGGAACTTATATAAGAACACTTGCAAAACAAATTGCAGAAAAAATTAATACATTTGGAATTGTTAAAGAGCTTTTAAGAGAAAGAATAGGACATTTTATAATAAAAGATTCAATAAATGAAAAAGCAGAAAATATTGAAGAAAAAATATTACCAGTTGATTATGGAGTTTTGCATTTTCCTGAAATATATTTAAAAGAAAAAGGGGCAGAAATATTTAGAAAAGGAGGGGAAGTAAAAATGAATCTTTTTTTAAGGTTTTCATTAGGAATAAGGGAACTCGCATTAGTAAGAATTTATGACAATGAGGGAAAATTTATTGGTGTAGGAAGATTTACAAAAAATAAAATTTTACCAAAAAGAATAATATTTAAGGAATGAAAATAATTTTTGAAGATTTTGAAAAGGTAAAAAATTTAAAAATTAGTGCAATAACAGTTGGAAGTTTTGATGGAATTCATAAAGGACATATAAGAATAATTAAAGAACTTGAAAAAGAAAAACCAAATATGCTTATAACATTTTCACCTCATCCAAAAGTATTTATTGAATCCAAAAAAGATTTTGTCATAACCCTTGAAGAAGAAAAAATAAAAATACTTGAAAATTTTGATATTGATTATCTTCTGTTTTTAAAATTTAATGAATCCTTTAAAAATTTATCTTACCTTGAATTTCTTTTTAAAATAAAAGAAAAATTTTCTCCTTCTAAATGGATTGTAGGACCTGACCACTTTTTTGGGAAAGAAAGAAAAGGAAATAGTCATAAGCTATGGAAATTTTGTATAGAAAATGGTATAGCTTTAACAATATTGCCCTATGAAAAATTTGAAGATAAAAAAATTTCAAGTTCCCTTTTAAGGTATATTTTAAAAAAGGGAGAAGTTGAAAAATATATAAAATTGACAGGAAGAAATTATGAAATACAAGGTATAGTAATTGAAGGGGAAAAAGTTGGAAGAGAAATGGGTTTTCCAACAGCAAATATAAAGATAAAAGAGGAAAAAATTTTACCAAAAGAAGGGGTTTATGCTGGTGAGGTTATTTATAAAAATAAAATTTATAAAGCTGGAATAAGTGTTGGAGAAAATCCAACTTTTGGGAAAGATAAAAGAAATGTTGAAATTCATATAATAGGTTTTTTAGGAAATATTTACGGAGAAAAATTGAAGGTGATTTTTAAAAAATTTTTAAGAGAAAAACAAAAATTTGAAAGGATAGAGGATTTAAAAAAGAAAATAAAAGAGGATATTGAAAAAATAAAGGAGGTATCTTATGGAAAAAGAAGTAAAGCAAAAAATTATTGAAAGATTTAGAATACATGAAAAGGATACAGGCTCTCCTTCTGTCCAAATAGCACTTATAACTCAAAGGATAAGGGAGTTGACTGCTCATTTAAAAAAACATAAAAAGGATGTTCATTCAAGATATGGACTTATAAAACTTGTTGGTAAGAGGAGGAGACTCTTAAGATATTTAAAAGATACCGATTTTAAAAGATATAGAGAAGTTTTACAAAAATTAAGGAGAATATAAATAATTATGGAAAGCATAAAATTGAAATTAGGTGAGGAAGAAATTTTTATTGAAGCAAAGAAAGTTGCAAAACAGGCTGATTCAAGTGTTCTTCTAAGATATGGAGACAATGTATTACTTATAACATGTGTTTCAAGGGAAACAGAAGAAAAAAGAGATTTTTTACCCCTTCTTGTAGAATATAGAGAACAAACATATGCAGCAGGTAAAATACCTGGTGGATTTTTTAAAAGAGAGGGGAAACCAAGGGATAGGGAAATAATTTATGGAAGAGCAATTGATAGGGCAATAAGACCTCATTTTCCCAAAAATTTCATTGAAGATGTAGAAGTAATTGTATATTTACTTTCATACGATATGGAACAGGAAGGAGATTTACTTGGAATAATTGGAGCATCTACTGCACTTACAATCTCAGAAGTGCCGTTTGAAGGTCCAATTGGAGCTGTTAGGGTTGGGAGAATAGATAATGAATTTGTAATAAATCCGAAAAGGAGTGTTTTAGAAAAAAGCGATTTTAACCTCTTAATTGCTGGAAAAAATGGACAGATAGGAATGGTTGAATTTCAGGGTAAAGAAGTAAAAGAAGAGATTATAGTTAAAGCAGTAGAGTTTGCAATGCCATATATTGATGAAATAATAGAAGCACAAAACATTTTAAAAAATAAATTAAATGAAGGGAAAAAAGAAGGGCAAAGAATAATTTTAGAAAAGGAGATTTACGATAAAATAAGTGATTATAAAAATGAACTTGAAGATGCACTTTTTATTCCAGAAAAAGGATTAAGAGAGAAGATTTTGAAAGAAATAGAAGAGAAGATAATAAAAAATTTAAACCAAATTTTCCCTGATAAAGAAAAGGAAATAAGTTATGCACTTTTTGAATTTGAAAGAAAAATTGTTAGAGAAAAAATAATAAAAGAAAAGAAAAGGATAGATGGTAGAAAGGAAGATGAAATAAGACCGATAAGTTGTGAAGTTGGAATTTTACCAAGAACACACGGCTCTGCCTTATTTACAAGAGGACAAACACAGGCACTTGTTGTAACAACACTTGGGACAAAAGAAGATGAGCAAAGACTTTCTGAACTTGAACCAGAAGAGAGAAAAAGATTTATGTTACATTACAATTTTCCTCCATTTTCAGTTGGAGAAATAAAACCCCTTAAAGGACCTTCAAGAAGAGAAATAGGACATGGAAATCTTGCGGAGAAAGCAATTGAACCCCTTATACCAAGTGAAGAAGAATTTCCATATACAATTAGAGTTGTTTCTGATATACTTGAATCAAATGGTTCCTCATCAATGGCAACTGTTTGTGGAGCATCCCTTTCTTTAATGGATGCAGGTGTTCCAATACGTTCACATGTTGCAGGTATTTCAATAGGACTTGTAGAAGAAAATGGAGAATATGTTTTATTAACAGATATAATAGGGGCAGAAGACCATTTTGGGGATATGGATTTTAAAGTTGCGGGAACAAAAAAGGGAGTAACAAGTATTCAGTTAGATTTAAAGAGAGAAGGGCTTCCACTCGATATATTTGAAAAAGCACTTGAAAAGGCAAAAAATGCAAGAGAATTTATAATTGACATTATGGAAAAAACCATAAAACAGCCACGAAAAGAACTATCAAAATTTGCACCAAAAGTGACTGCCTTTTTCATACCAAAAGAAAAAATAGGAGAAGTCATAGGAACTGGTGGAAGAGTAATTAAAAAGATTATTGAAAAAACAAATGTTAAAATAGACATTGATGATGAAACCGGAAAAGTTACGATTTATTCATCTGAATATGATAACATTGAAGAAGCAAAAAAAATGATAGAAGAAATAGTTCAAGAAGTTGAAATTGGAAAAATTTATTTTGGAAAAGTAATTAAAATACTGCCTTATGGAGTAATTGTTGAAATATTCCCAAATAAAATTGGGTTTGTTCATATTTCTGAACTTTCAGATAAAAAGATTAAAAATGTCCAGGAAGTTGTAAAACTTCATGATGAAATAATGGTTAAAGTTCTTGAAGTTGATGAATATGGGAGATTAAAACTTTCAAGAAAACAGGCAATTCAGGAAGGATTTATAGGAATTGACAGAAAAAAATCTTTATAAAAGAACAGTTATTGAAGGATTAAGGATAATCTCTGAAAAAATTCCTGGTTTTAAAAGTGCAAGTATTGGTGCATTTGTTTTAAGTGGTGTAAGAAATGAAGATGATGAAAATTTGGGAATAACCCATTTTATAGAACACATGATATTCAAAGGAACAGAAAAAAGGAGTTCTTATGAAATATCAAGGGAGATAGAAGATAGAGGAGGGATAATTGATGCATTTACTGCAAAAGAGATGATGGCTGTATATTCAAAAATTCTTGGTGAAGATGTTGAAATTGCAATTGATGTGATAGGGGATTTATTCTCAAATCCTCTTTTTAAAGAAGAAGATATAGAAAAGGAGAAAAATGTTGTGATTGAAGAATATAAGGAATTTTTAGATGACCCTGAAGAAGTTTTACATTCAACTTTATACGAATCTCTTTTCCCTTCCCATCCTTTATCAAAAGAAATACTTGGGAAGGAAGAAACAATAAAAAATTTCACAAGGGAAAAAGTTTTAAACCACTTTGAAAAAATTTTCTTTCCTGAAAATTTTTTAATAATAGGGGTTGGAGATATTGAACATGAAAAATTTGTAGAGGAAACCTTAAAAAATTTCAAATTTAAGAAAAAAATGGGTTCAATTTTTAAAAAAGAATATCCTTTTGAAAAACCAATTCCAAAATTAAAAATTTATCCCCATTTAAACCAAATTCAATGCATAATTGCTTTTAGAACATTTGGATTTAAAGATAAAAGAAGGTATCATTTAATGGTATCAAACAGTGTAATAGGTGGAAATATGAGCTCAAGGCTTTTTCAAAAATTAAGGGAAGAAAAAGGACTTGTATATTCAATTTCATCATTTGTAGATTTTCATTCAGATGCAGGAATATTTGGGATTTCGTTTTCCACAAATCCAAAAAACTTAAAGGAAACAATTATTACATTAAAAGAAGAAATAGAAATTTTAAAAGAAAAAGGACTTGAAGAAAAAGAGCTTGAAAGAGCAAAAAGTTTTTCTCTTGGACATTTGGCAATTTCACTTGAAAATACAGAGACCCGCCTTATAAGACTTGCAAATCTTGAAATTTATCTTGAAAAATATTTAGAAGTTGAAGAAGTTATAGATGAAATAAAGAATATAAGATTAGAAGAAATAAATGAAACTTTATATGAAATTATTGATAAGGAAAGGATGGGAATATCTGCGTGTATGCCTTCTGAAAAATATTTTGATATCTTGAATTTAATATTTTAGAGATTTTATAATTAATAAATTTAAGAAGGAGGTGAGAAGATGATTGATGCTGCAAAGGCAATATGGATATCGTTTTTTATGTCAATTCTTTCCGCAGTAATAATATGTTTTTGCTTTTATTTTTTCATAATGCCAAATTTACCCCCTCCTCCAACATGGGGAATTAAAAAAGCGCAAGAGCAAAAAATTGAAGTTCCAAATTTTATTGGAGTTCATCCAAATCAGGCAAAAATAACTGCTAGTGAAAAGGGATTGCTTCTTGTAATTGCTGGAGAAGAAGTAAATGAAAATTTTCCTGAAGGTGTTATTGTAAGACAAACACCACTTCCTGGTTCTCTCTTACCACCACAAGGTGTTATAAATGTATACATAGCAAAGAAAGAAAAAAAGGAAGAAATGGTAAAAGTTCCATTTGTTAAAGGGCTTTCTCTTGCAATTGCTCAGAATCAGATAATAAATGCAGGTCTTACAATTGAAAAAATTGAAAATATAAATTCAGATTCAATACCAAAAGGGTATGTTATTAAAACATTACCACCTGAAGGTAGCAGTGTTTTAAAAAATACACCAATTACAATATTTGTTAGTTCTGGGGCAAATCTTGTAGTTGTTCCAAATTTAATTGGTAAATATTTCCCTTCTGCATTGACACTTCTTGAAGAAAGAGGACTTGATGCAGGAAAAGTAAGAAGGGTTCTTTCAACAGAGCATCCTGAAAATATGATAATTGACCAAAATCCTCGTCCAGGTGAAAAGGTTCCAAAGGGCTCAAAGGTAAATATTGTTGTAGCAACAGTAGAAGAAGAAATAAAATATTAAAAGAATAGATTTTCATATATTAAAATCGTTTTTAATAAATTTTATAGGAGCAAATTTAATTCTATTAATAATTCTTTTGCTTAATAAATTGTTTGATATTGCTGACTTAATTATAAAAAAGAGTGTTCCATTAAATGAAGTTTTGAAATTAATAACATTTTCACTACCATTTATGATAGCACTAACTATTCCAATGGGGGTTCTTATTGCCTCAATTTCGCTTTTTGGAAGATATGCACAGGATTTTGAAATTATGGGATATGCTTCTTGTGGTATATCCCTTTTCAGGGTTTCAAGATCGCCTCTTTTTTTCTCAATATTCCTTTTTATAGCAATGATATTTTTTGATTCCTATATAGTTCCAGAAAGTAATCATAAATTGAAAAATATATTATTTGATATCTATCAAAAAAGACCTGCAATGAGTTTAAAAACAGGAATTTTTAATGAAATTGAAAATTATAGAATTTATATAGGGGAAAAAGATGATAGATTTTCTTTATTAAAGGATATAAAAATAAATGAGAAAAAAGAAGATGGTTATAGAATAATAGTTGCTGAAAAGGGACAAATGTCTTCACAAAAGGATGAATTTATTTATTTAATTCTTGATAATGGATTTGTTCAAGAGATTGGAAAAGATAAAGAAATTTTAAGGGAACTAAAATTTGAAAAATATGTAGTTAAAATACCAATTGAAAAGGAAAAGGTAAAAGAAATAAGGATTTCAAGATCTGACAGGGAAATGAATATAAATATGATTTTAAAAGAGATAAAAAAATTAAAGAAATTATTGAAAAAGGAGAAATATAATAAATATATAAAATTGCAAATGAATAGATTTGAAGTTGAACTTCATAAAAAATTTGCAATCCCTTTTGCAAGCATCGTATTTATTTTAATTGGGATTGGAATAGCAAAAAAATTTGGAAAGGGTGGTTATGGCAGTGCATTTGGAATAAGTTTATTTATATTTACCTTTTACTATATATGTCTTGTTGGGGGTGAAGAACTTGCAGATGCAGGTAAATTAAACCCATTTATTTCAATATGGTTCCCAAACATAATTTCCTTAATTTCTGGAATAATACTTATGAAAAAGATGAATTGATATGAAAGAGTTTATAAAACTTTCACATGGAAGTGGTGGCAAGGGAACAAAAGATTTAATAGAGAAATTTTTATTTCCATTTTTAAAAAATGAATATCTTGAACCCCTTCATGATGGTGCTGTTTTTAAAATAGGAGATAAAAAATTTGCCTTTACAACAGATTCATATGTTGTCTCACCAATATTTTTTAAAGGCGGAGATATAGGAAAACTCTCTATTTATGGAACTGTAAATGATTTATCAATGTGTGGTGCAAGACCAGTTTTTATTTCTCTTTCTTTAATAATTGAAGAAGGTTTTCCTTTTGAAAAACTTGAAAAAATAATGGAATCAATAAAATATGCAAGTAAAAGGGCAAACGTATTAGTCATAACAGGTGATACAAAAGTTGTTGAAAAGGGAAAAGGAGATGGAATATATATAAATACTGCTGGAATAGGGATAATAGAACACGATTTAAATATATCTCCTTATAGTGTTAAAGAGGGTGATAAAATAATAATAAATGGATCAATTGGTATGCATGGAATTGCGATTATGAATGAAAGGGAAAATTTAGGAATTGAAGGAATTTATTCAGATACTCAACCATTAAATTTTATAATACAAAAACTTATTGATGAAAAAATAGAAATTCATTGTTTAAGGGATCCAACAAGAGGGGGGGTTGCAACTTCTTTGAATGAGATTGCGGAAAAATCAAAAAAAGAAATAGTTATTTATGAGGAAAAAATTCCTATAAAGGAAGAAATAATTGGAGCATGCGAGATACTTGGAATTGACCCTTTATATGTGGCAAATGAAGGAAAATTTTTACTTTTTGTTCCTGAAAAGGATAGTGAAAGGGCTCTTAAAATAATAAAAGAATTTGAAGAAGGAAAAGAAGCAGAAATAATAGGAGAGGTAAAAGAAGGGGATGGGAAAGTTTTTTTAAAAACAAAAATAGGGGCAACGAGAATAGTTGATATCCCAGTTGGTGAAATTTTACCAAGAATTTGCTAAAAAAATAAAAGTTTTATCCATCCCACCCCCCACCTTATTTAATTTATTTCACATTTATAACTTTAAGAGTTCTATCAGGCAATTTTAAAAAGTAAACACCTTGAGAGGGTAGAAGAATTTTAAATGTATTCTTTCCTGCATCAAAATATTTTTCATATTTTCCTACATTTTCACCAGAAGATGAAAAAACATCTATCTTTAAATTTTTCCCATAAGGTAAAGAAAATTTTAAAATAGCGTATCCATTTTTAGAAATAACAGAATAATTTGGAGAAAAATTCCCCGAAAATTCTTTTATTCCAACATTATACCACCAATCAAACCAAACATATCCACTTCCATATTGCCTATATAAAACTGTAGTTCCACCGAGTGTTATGTTTAAATCTATTTTGTTTGGAAATTCACCTGTTGCATCATGATCATTTATTACATATCTACCCTGCCAAGTACTTGGAGAACCTGCATTTGCCCATGCTGTTATAATTGAATCAAAAGATTGATAAGTTGTTGCTAATCCAACACTTATATCAACAATATAATCAAACGATGTTTCTATCCATGGCCATCTAACATCCCCATGGTTCATATTGTTTGTTGGTGGCCATGCTCCAAATGTCCAATTTTGACCTCCATCAGTTGTATAAGCATAATGTATATCATAGGCATTTGTAGATGGATGATAATGTCTGTATAAAACCCATGCTGTTTGATTTGGAGGTGTTTGAAATCTTGATGCTGCTATTGATGTAGCATATTCTGGTTCTCCTTCTGTATTAACATCAACAAAATTCCAGGAACCACTTAAACCATTCGTATTTCTTCCAATCCTTACTATACTATCATTCACTACATAAGAAATATAAAAATAATTCCCTTTACCAATAGCAACCTCAGGATCCTTTCTATTACCACCAGAAACATAAACAGGTGTTTCCCATGTCATTCCTTGATCTTGTGACCTTGTAGCATATAAACGCCAGGAACCATCGCTTTGTAGTCTTAAATAGGCAAGATAAAGAACTTCATTTTCATCCATATCAACTGCAAATCTTCCTATTGAATCACCTGGTTGTGCGATCAATATCCAATCACCTGTGCTTCCATCTGCTTTCCATCTTCTTAAAATTAATGAACCTGAATTTGCTTGCCCTGCTTTTGTGCTTCTTGTAAATGTATAAATATATGGATTTGTTCCTCTTCCAACAAGAACTTCAACCTGCCATATTTCATCTCCATTAGGATAGTATATAGGGACCCAGCTCGTCCAGCTTATCCCATCAGTTGAATAATAATGGAATATTGTATCCAAATCCGCACCTGAAACATACCTTATAATTGCAACATAATTTGGTTTATTTGTCATATCTGCTGAGTGAGAAAGAGAAAGCCATCTTAAATTAGAACTTCCACTCCTTATAAGTCTATCTGTTCCCCATTCTATTTCACCATCATTATTTCCATTTTCTTCAATCCTTTCTTCTCTTGGAGCTGATATAATTTCTGAAATATCAGGAATTGAAGCGTTCTTAAACGAATTACCATAAGGAGATATCTCATCTACTGGAATTTGGTTAGATGGGATTATGCATTGTGCATTCTTTTTTCCTTGTGTGTAGTGAGGACTTTCTGAGGCAAGATATTTACTTGCCCCAAGTATTATTATACCTACCATTAGGTATTTTAGTTTATACATAAAAACCTCCCTGAATTATGTTTTAGATTTTACTTCCTTTTCTTAAAGAGTAGAAACGACCTCTTTAAGAGAGGAAATAAAATCTTTTAATATTTTAATAATACAATTTTTTTTTAAAAAAAGTCAAGTTTTTAATTTAAAAGTGATTAAACTTAAAAATAAAAGAATTAAATTTCTTATTATAAGAAAAATGCTTGTTTTAGTTTCTTTTCCGATTATTTCAAAACAACCACATTCAAAAGAATAACCTTTTATTAGGGTATAAGATATTGCAATTGTAAATATTAAAAGGAGGAAAGAAATTAAAATCAAAGAACCTCTTAAAAAAAATCCTCCTAAAAGGAAAAAACCTGAAAATATTTCTAAAAATGGAAGAAGAGTTGAAAAGATGTTTATAAATTTTTCTGGTAAGATTCCGTATTTTGCAACTATTAAAGAAAATTCAAAGGGATTTAAAATCTTTAATATTCCTGAATATAAAAATAGAATTCCCATTAAAACACAAACTGCTCTAATAAATATCTTTTTCACAAGGAAGCCCTCTTTTTTCCCATTCAGGATATCCATCTATATAAACACAAATATTTTTAAATCCATTTTTTATTAAAAATTCAGCAACTACAAAGCTTGCTTCACAATATCCACCTTCACAATAAATCACTATTTCCTTATTTTTATCTAATTTTTTTAAAAAATCATAAAAACTAATCTCTATTTCATCATAAGGAATATTTATTGCTCCTTTAATATGTCCTTTTTCGTAAAAAATTCTTTCTCTTGCATCAACAATTATTATGTCCTTCATTTTTAAAATTTCATTTGTTTTTAAAAGTTTAATCTCAGGATATTTTTTTGAAAAAATATAAATTTTTGTATCACTTGGAAAAAGTTCAATTTTTTTAATAAAAGCATAAAAAATACCAGAAATTGCTGAAATTGAAAAAATTATAATTATTTCAAAAATTAATCTTTTCATTTTGTTTTAACTTTAAAAGGTGCATCAAAAAGAATTCTATTTAAAAATGTTTTTAAAAATGGTCTTCTTTCTCTAATATCTTCAATCAAAAAAGAAACTCTTCTAAAAATTAAAAAAAGAAGAACAAAAATTGAAAATAAAAATAAGGAAAAATCTTTTTTAAAAAAATAAATAAGAATTGGTAAAACACAAAATGATAGAATTACTCCAAGACCTACTTCTTTAAAAATAAAAAGGGGTGAAAAGATTAAAAAAGAAAGAGAGGTCTCTTTAAAGGATAAATAAAGCATTATCCCAAGACTTGTTGCAGCACTTCTTCCACCATGAAAATTCAAAAATAAAGGAAATGAATGTCCTACTATTGAGAAAAAACCTGAAAAATAAATATAAGGGGAAGAAAGACCTGAAAGTTTAATTAAAATTATAGAAAATATACCTTTTAAAATATCTAAAATTGTTGCAATTACTCCAAATATAAAACCTACTTCTTTTGCGACATTTGAACCCCCAACATTTTTTGTCCCAACTTTTCTTATGTCTTTTTTCCCAAATATTTTTGCAATTAAAAAGGAAAAAGGGATAGAGCCTATTAAATAACCTGTTAAACAAGATAACAAGATTTTCATAAATTAAATTATAATTTTCTTTACAAATTTAAATCAATTGCTTTATAATTAATTTTTAATTTTATAAGGAGAAAAAAATGTTAAGATTACCAAGATGGTTAAAAGTATCAATTGGAAATGAACTTGCAATTGACCTTGGAACTGCTACTACCTTGATATATATGAAAAATAAAGGTATTGTTCTTGATGAGCCATCAGTAGTTGCAGTTGATAAAACAACTGGAAAACCACTTGCAGTAGGAGATGAAGCAAAAAGAATGCTTGGAAAAACTCCAGGAGATATAATAGCAAAAAGACCAATGAAAGATGGTGTAATTGCGGATTTTGAACTTGTTCAAGAAATGCTCCATACTTTTATAAAAAAAGTAACAAAAAAAGCTCTTTTAACCCAACCAAAGGTTTTAATCGCTGTTCCTTCTGGAATAACAGAAGTTGAGGCAAGGGCTGTTAAGGATTCTGCCGAAAGTGCAGGAGCAAGAGAAGTTCATCTTGTTTCAGAACCAATAGCAGCAGCAGTTGGGATTGGTCTTCCAATACATGAAGCAACAGGAAATATGGTAATAGACATAGGTGGAGGAACAACTGAAATTGCAGTAATTGCACTATTTGGTATAGTTACAAATGTATCAATAAGAGTTGCAGGCGATGAAATGGATGAAGCAATAATAGATTATATAAGAAGAAAATATAAACTTTTAATAGGAGAAATAGCAGCCGAAAGAGTGAAAATGGAAATTGGAACAGCAATTCCTTTAAAGGAACAAAAAGAAATAGAAATAAAAGGAAGAGATTTAATAACAGGTATTCCAAAAACATTAAGAATAACAAGTGAAGAAGTAACAGAAGCATTAAAGGAACCCTTATCACAAATAATTGATGCGATAAAGAAAGCACTTGAAAAAACACCCCCTGAACTTTCTGCTGATATAATTGAAAATGGAATATATTTAACAGGGGGAGGTGCACTTTTAAAAGGAATTGATAAATTAATAGAAAAAGAAACAGGACTTAATGTTAAGGTTGCTGAAGACCCAAGGAAATGTGTAGTGATTGGAGCAGGAAAAATACTTGAGGATTTGGAAAGGTATTGGAAAGTTTTGAGGAGACCAAAAAAGATATATGAGGAATGAAAAATTTCTACTTTTTTTATTTCTTTTTTTAAGTTCCTTCTCATTTTTAAATCCCTTCAAAAAATTTTTAAATTCAATTTTTTTAGACCACATTTATTCACCTGTTATTTTTTTAAAAGAGAAAATTGATGAATTTAAAAATTGGAAATTTGAAAAAAAAATTATTCTGGAAAATTTAAAGGAAAAAAATAGAAGTGATTTTTATACAACTTACAAAATTTATTACGAACCAGTTTTCCCACCATATTTTATAACTCTTTATAATCCAGAAAATCTTAATTCAAATATAGAATTTGTTCTTCAAGGGGAAAATTTTGTTGGAATAATAAAAGAAAATAAAAAAGATAAGATTGTAATTGAGACAATATTTTCACCAAATTTTAAAATTGATGTGATGGATAAAAGAAGCAAAATTTTTGGTGTTTTAAAAAGTAAAGGCGAATTTTTCTTAAATTTATACTATATTCCATATTGGGCTGACATTCAAGAAGGAGATACACTTGTTACAGGAGGAATTGGAAAATTCCCTTATAGTGGTATTCCAATAGGAATAGTTCAAAAAATAGAAAAAAAAGAAGGTGAAACTTTTTTAGAAATAAAAGTGAAACCACTTTTTGACCCATCAAAATTTTCTATTTTTATTTTAAAATGAACAAAATAATTTTATTCTTAATAATTCTTTTAACTATACCTTTTGAAAAAATTTTTTTACCAAACATAAAGCATGCTCTTTCCTTCTTTCTATTATTAATTTTGAACTGGGAACTCTCGCCTTTTCCCCTTTTCCTTTCCTCCTTTATTTATTCCATATCTATTGAAAGTTTTAATCCTTATAAAATATGGCTTATGCCCTTTTACTTTTCAATTCTTTCCTTTATTTTAATCTGGTTTAAAAAAAACATAAATTATAAAATTTCTATTATTCTATTTACTTTTTCCTTCTTCTTATCCTTCATCTTTTTTAACTTAATTTCACCATCAATTTCAAATTTTTTAAATTCCTTTATACTCTCATTTTTTTTAATTCTTTTATTTAAATTATGGAAGAAAGAATAATAAAATATTTTTTAACTATTGTTTTTATCATTTTTATTTTAAGAATTTTTTATCTTCAAGTAATAAAATTTGAGGAATATAAGGAAAAATCCATAAAAAACATAGTTAAGGAAATAGAGATACCTGCTTTAAGAGGAAGAATTTTTGATAGGAATGGAAAAATTCTTGCATCTTCAAGAATTGGATATGAGGCAATTGTTGAAGATACAATTGTTAAGGATGACATTGATATAAAGGAAATAATAAATTTAGAGGAAATGGGTAAAAAATTTTATGTAATAGGAAGACCATACAGGTTTTATCCTTACAAAGAAATATATTCACATATAATTGGATATTTGGGTAAGGTTTCAAAAAAAGAAATTTTAGATGGAATTTACTCCCTGGGAGATAGAATAGGAAAAAGTGGAATTGAAAAAACTTATGAAGAAATTTTAAGAGGAAAGGATGGAATTTCCTTTAAATTGGTAGATGCAAAAGGAAATATTTTAGAAGATGAAGTAAGACCATCAATTTTGCCTTTAAAGGGGAAAGATATAATGCTTACACTTGATGTCTTTCTTGGACTATATATAGATTCACTTTTTTCTCCTTATAAAAAAGGGGGAGCAATTGTTATCAATTTAAAAAATGGCGAAATTTTATCAATATACAATAAACCAAGTTTTGATTTAAACATTTTTTCAGGGAAGGTTAAGGAAATAGAATGGAAAAAAATAAAAAATGACACTTTGAATCCAATATTGAACAGGTGTGCAAGTGGTCTTTATTCTCCGGGAAGTATTTTTAAGATATTTACAGCACTTCTTGGGCTTGAACTTGGAGTAATTGATACAAATGAAATTATCAATTGTAAAGGTGAATATAAATTTGGAAATAGATACTTTAAGGACTGGAAAAAAGAAGGACATGGACCTGTTAATTTTAAAAAGGCAATTGAAGTTTCATGTGATGTTTATTTTTATGAAATTGGAAGAAGGATAGGATTAAAAAGATACCTTAAAAAATTAAAAGAGACAAAAATAGAAGAGAAAAAATGTTTTGATTTGTTTGAGGAAAAAGAAGGTTTTTTACCTGATATGGATTTCTATTATAAAACTTATGGTCCTTATGGTTTTTCTGAAGGGAATGTTTTGAATTTAGCAATTGGTCAAGGAGAAATAATGTTGACAATGGTTCAAATAGCAGTATTTGTTGGTTTAGTTGCAAATGAAGGGAAAATAATAAAACCTCATCTAATTAAAAAAATTGAAAATGAAGAAATAATTATAAAAGATACAATTTATTTACCATTTGATAAAAAAATTATAAAGGTAGTTAAAAATGCCCTTTTTTATGTATGCAATGGTGAAAATGGAACAGGAAGGACTGCAAGATTGGAAGAATGGAAAGTTGCAGGTAAAACAGGAACTTCACAAAATCCTTTTGGAAAAGACCATGCTCTTTTTACTGGATTTGCACCTTTTGATGATCCAACTTTTCTGGTCTTAGTATTTGTTGAAAATGCAGGAATGGGAGGAGAAATAGCAGCACCTATTGCAGGAAAAATATTTAAATACCTTTATAAAAGATGGAAAAAAGGCACAATTTAATTTTATTAAATGTTTTCATCATTCTTTCAATAGGTCTTTTAACAATGTTTTCAATTTCAAAAAATAAAGGTTTTCTTTTTGAAAAACATTTAACAAACATAATTTTTTCAATTCTTTTTTATTTTTTCTTTTTAAAATTGAAAATACCAAAAAGATTTTTCCTACTTTATTATTTTATAACAATTTTCCTTCTTTTATTACCAATTTTTCTCTCCCCCTTCCCAAAAAGATGGATAAAAATTGGAACTATTTCATTTCAGCCATCAGAAATTGCAAAAGTTCCATTTTTTATTTCACTTTCTATTTTTTTAGAAAATAAATTAAAAATAAATTTTAAGGAAAGCTTCTTTCTTTTCTTGCTTTGCCTTTTCCCTTTTCTTTTAGTTCTTTTAGAACCTGATTTGGGTTCTTCTTTATTTTATCTTCTTTCCTTTTATGTATTAATTTTATTTAAAAAAAATAAAATTGACATAAAATTTTTTTATACTCTTCCACTTCTATTTTTAATTTCGTCTTTTAATCCATTTGCATTTTCTTTTTTCTTAATCATTTCTTTAATTCTTTTAACTTTCCTTGAAATAAAAATATTTAACAAAATAATTATATTTTCAATATCAATAATAGTGGGTCTTTTAGCACCTTTTTCTTGGAATAAAATTTTAAAGGATTATCAAAGAGAAAGAATAAAAATATTTTTGAACATTTCAAAGGACCCAAAGGGGAGTGGATGGCAATTAAATCAAGGATTAATAGCAATAGGTTCAGGTGGTATAATAGGGAAAGGATTTTTAAAGGGTTCACAAAAAGGACTTGCTTTTTTACCTGCTGCCCATTCAGATTTTATATTTGCCTCATTTGCAGAAGAATTTGGATTTTTAGGAAGTATTTTTTTATTCCTTCTTTACTTTATTTTCTTTAACAATTTACTCTATATAATTAAAGAGAAAGAACCATTTTTGGAAACTTTCTCACTTCTTACTTTTTTTGCATTTTTTTATCCTTTTATTTTAAACATAGGAGGTGAAATTGGAATTTTACCTTTAACAGGAATACCACTTCCTTTTTTAAGTTATGGCGGAACAAATCTTTTAACAAATTTTTTATTACTTTCCCTTCTTAGAAACTTTCAGAGAAGTATTTTTTACAAATGGTAAAGATGTGATTTCAAATTCCTTTATTTTCCCTCTTATAAGAATATAAATTTTATTACCTTCAAAATCTGATTTTACATATCCCATACCTATTGGGAAATTTAAATTTGGTGAAAATGTTCCAGATGTCACATATCCAATTTCTTCATCATTATAAAATATTTTCATTCCTTCTCTTGGTATAGCACTTTTATCATATGTAAAGAAAGCAATAAGCTTTTTATTTACACCTTTTTCAATTTCCCTTATTATTCTTTCTTTACCAAGAAAATCATCTTTTATTTTAACAAACCTTTTTAAACCAGCTTCTAATGGAGAAGTATTATCATCAAGCTCATGACCATAAAGGGGATAACCCATTTCAAGCCTTAAAGTATCTCTTGCACCAAGTCCAGCAGGTTTTATTTCACCTTTAAAAACTTCATTCCATATAAAATCAGCATATTCCTTTTTAACATATATTTCAAATCCATCCTCCCCTGTATATCCTGTTCTTGATATTAAAATTTTTATACCTTTATATTCTCTTTCAACAGAATGATAAAATTTAATTTCCCTTAAATCTAAACCCATTGTATCAAATATATGTCTTTCTGAAAGAGGACCTTGAATTGCAATTTGAGCAATTTCATCACTTAAATTTTTTATTTCAACACCATTAAATTTATATTGCATAAGAAAATCATAATCCTTTTGAATATTAACAGCATTTACAACAAGGAAATATCTATCAGGAAGTTTATATATTAAAAGGTCATCAACAGAACCACCTTTTTCATTTAACAAAACTGCATATTGAACCTGATAATCCTTTAAATTTGATGGGTCATTACAAACTAAAAAAGATAAAAAAGGAAGAGCATTTTTCCCTTTTACCTCTATTTCACCCATGTGAGATACATCAAATATGACAACTTTTTGTCTTGCATATAGACTTTCTTTTATTATTCCTTCATATTGAACAGGCATTTCAAAACCAGCAAACTGGATCATTTTTGCGTTTAATTCTAAATGTTTTTTATAAAAGGGTGTTCTCTTTAACATCATTTTCCTCCTATATATTTAAAAGTATCATTTTCAGAAACATAAAAAATTAAACCCTTTGAAGGTGCATAAACCTCATAACTTTCTTTTTTCTCTTCTTGAATTTCCCCTGAAAATTTAACTTGTGTATAAAATTCTCTTTTAACCTCAAATGTATTTTCAAATTCAACATCACCGAGAGAAAAATTAGAAGGACCTTTAATCCTAATTAAAATTTTTCTAAAATAATTTAATGTATCTCCTTCTATTAAAAAATTTTTTCTTAAACTATCAACTATAATTTCTCCCTTTATGAAAATAGAGGGAATAAAAGGTAAAAAATTTTCTTCAATTAAATACTCATTTTCACCGGAATAGAAAATTTTTTTAAAATACCTTCTTAAAAAAGCATCCTTTTTTAAAAAATAATTTCTTTCACCAAAAAAAGAAACTTCCTTTGAATTTTCACCTAAGATTAAAGTATCCTTCGTAACTTCTATATAATATATTTGTCCATCGTAAGTGTTTAAAAACTTACTTTTAAATCCATTATAAATTGGGAAATAATCTTCTGAAATTCTATCAATTAATGAATTTTTAAAACATGAAAAAAATAAAGTTAGTATAAAAAGTAAAATTTTTTTATTCAATTTTAAACCCCCTTAAACTTTCCTTTAATTCCTGACTTACATGGGCAAGTTCTTGCGTGCTTGCAGATATTTCCTCTAAAGAGGCAAGTTGTTCTTCCATACTTGCTGCAATTTCCTCGGAAGCAACACTAACTTCTTCAACTGCTTGACCAACCTTATCCATAAAAAGAGCCAATTTCTCTATTTCTTCTTTTTGAACATTTGTAAGTTTTGTAATCTTTTCTATTTTTTCCATTGCTTCTTCTGATTGATCCGCAATCTTTTTAAGTTGATTTGCTGCCCCTAAAACCACTTCTTTTGCATTTTCTATTATTTTTTGATTTTCAATCAAATTCTTTGTATGTTCTTCAAGTAAAACTTTTATTCTTTCAACAACTTCCTGTATTTTTTCAGCATAAACTGAAGAATCTTCAGCAAGCTTTCTTATTTCATTTGCAACAATTGAAAAACCCTTTCCATAAAATCCTGCTCTTGCTGCTTCAATTGAAGCATTTAATGAAAGTAAATTTGTTCTCCTCATAAATATTGTTATTGTATTTGATATTTCAAGTATATCTTTTAAAAGAACACTAAGGTTATCCACACTTTCTCTCAACTTATTGAATGCATTTGTAACTTTTCCAAGTTCTTCACTCACATTTTCAGAAATTTTCCTCCCTTCAAGTGCAAGGTTATAAGAGTATTCTTCAATTTTATGCATTTCTTTTGCCTCTTCATTTGTTGTAAGGGCTAAATCTAAAAGTTCCTTAACAGATCTTGAAGCTTCAAGAACATTTTTGGCACTTTCAGTAGCCATATGAGAAAGTTTTTGAACAGTATCAGTTACTTCATTACTTGAAGCAGTAATTTCTTCTATTGCACTTGAAACATTTTCTGAAAATTCAATTGATTTTGAAGCAGTGGCTTTTGTAATAAATATTCTTTTTGAAAGACTTTCAATAAAATTATTAAAGGAAATAGCAATCTCTTTAAATTCAGCATCCTCTTTTATTTCTATCCTTTTTGTTAAATCTGCTTCTCCTTTTGCTATTTCTATTAAACTTATCTTTATCCTTTCAATTATTTTAAAGAAAAAGTTTGTAACAAAAATTGAAAAAATAAAACCAAAAATTATTATTACTATTCCCAATATAAAGGATAAAAATATTCCCTTACTTCTTTCTTTTATTATCTCATGTTCACTTATATAAATTTCCATCTTACCTAAAAGAATATTCTTTCCTTCAAATTTAGTAAAAACAGGATAGGAGAAAAATAAACTTTTCTCTTTTAAAAAATTTTCCTTATAAAAATTTAAAATTTCATTATTTAAAGAATCTTTTATAGAAATTTTTAAAATTAATGGGTCCTTCAAAAGACTTCTTATTATAGGAGAAATAAATGTTGAATCACCTGTAAAAATAAACATTTCAATTTCCTTGGAAAGGACGCTTTTTCCAATTCCTGCAATTCTTTCAGAATTTTCTTTTAAAAGTTTATTTGTATTTTTTATATAAAAATAGGAATAGATAAAAACTATAAGAAGGGAAAATAAAAAAATGATTATAAAGATTTTTAACCTAAGACCACTAAAATATTTAAAAATTTTTTTCATTAAAATTTATTATAAAGTTTTAATTAAAATATTTGCAAATAAAATTTTTTTCCTTTATAATAAAAAACTTTAAAAATAAAAAATGGTGAAAAAATGGTAAAAATACGACTTTTAAGAATGGGTAAAAATAAAAGACCTTTTTACAGGATTGTAGTAACTGATTCAAGAAATAAAAGGGATGGAAAATACTGTGATATAATTGGTTTTTATGACCCTCTTAAAAAAGAAGGATTTAAATTAGATTTAGAAAAGTATAAGGAATGGATTCAAAAAGGAGCCCAACCTACAAACAGGGTAAAATCCCTTTTAAAACTTTATAAAAAATTATATGAAGCGACGCCCACAAAAACTCTAAAAGGAGGTGAGTAAAATGAAAGAATTACTTGAATTTGTTGTTAAACATATAGTGGATAACCCTGAACAAGTTTCTGTAAAGGAAATCCCAGGGGAAAGAGTTGTTGTCTATGAACTTAAAGTCTCCTCTGCTGATCTTGGAAAAGTTATAGGAAAAGAAGGAAAAACTGCAAAAGCACTCAGGACTTTACTGGCTGCTGCTGCTTCAAGAAAAGGTAAAAGGGCAATGCTTGAAATATTAGAGTGAGATATAGGGGACTTGTTTGTATAGGAAGAGTAAAAAAAACTTTTGGGAAAAAAGGAGAGGTAATTGTAATTCCAGAAACACCTTATTTGGAAAGTTTGAAAAAATACAAATATTTTTATATAGAATATAAGGGTGAAAAAAGAAAACTGAAAATTCAAAAAGTAAAATCTTGTGGGCGTCGCTTCATTTTTAAATTTGAAAATATAGATAGCATAGAGAAGGCAAGAGCAATTGAAGGGCATTATTTATTTGTTGAAAGGGAAAAATTAATTGATTTTGATAAAGAAGGTTATTATATATTTGACCTTGAAGGTCTTAATGTATTTAATGAAAATGACGAAGAAATAGGGGTTTTGGAAAAAGTAGTAAAAGGGAAAGTTTATGATTATTTTGTTGTAAAATTAAAAAATGGAGAAGAAATATTTTTACCAGGGGTTAAAAAATATATTAAAAAAATAGATTTGGAAAGAGAAAAAATAGTTGCAAGTTTACCTGAAGGATTATGAAAATAGATATTGTTACACTTTTCCCTGAATTTTTTGAAGTTGCCTTTTCTTTTGGACCTATTAAAAGATGCATAGAATTAAAAAATTTTGAGATAAATATCCATAATTTAAGGGATTTTGCAGATGGTCCAAAAGAGGTTGATGATTATCAATATGGTGGTGGAGCAGGAATGGTTTTAAAAATAGAACCACTTGTAAGAAGTTTGAGAAAATTAAAAAAAGAAAATAGTATGGTGATATTATTTGAGGCATCCGGTATAAGATTAAATCAAAAAATTGTAAATGAACTTTCAAAAAAAGAACATTTAATCCTTTACTGTGGAAGATATAAAGGGGTTGATGAAAGATTTAAAAATTATATTGATATGGAAATATCTATTGGTGATTATGTTCTATCAGGAGGGGAAGGAGCATGTTTTGTATTTATAGATGCAATATCAAGACTCTTACCAGGAGCCCTTTCTGACTTTGATTCAGCAGAGGGTGATTCATTTTTTTCAGGAATATTGGGTTATCCTGTTTATACAAGACCAAGAGAGTTTGAAGGTTATAAAGTTCCTGATGTTTTACTTTCAGGAAATCATAAGGAAATAGAAAGATTTAGGAAAAAAGAAGCACTTAAAAAAACCCTTTTAAGAAGACCTGACCTTTTAGAAAATTTAAATGAAGAAGAAATTAAAATTCTTGAAGAAATAAAAAAGGAGGTTGAAAGTGGTGCATCAAAAGATATTTGAAATTGAAAAGGAATATTTAAAAAAGGATATTCCTCAATTTGGTCCAGGTGACCTTTTAAGAGTTTATATGAGAATAACAGAGTTAAAGGAAGACACAAAAACAAAAAAACTTGTTGAAAAGGTAAGAGTCCAACCATTTGAAGGAATTGTAATAAGAAGAAGGGGAAGAGGAATTAATGAAACATTCACTTTAAGAAAAATAACACAAGGAATAGGTATTGAAAAAACTTTCCCGCTTCATTCACCACTTATTGAAAAAATAGAAGTTAAAAGAAAAGGTAAAGTAAGAAGGGCAAAACTTTATTATTTAAGGGAAAAAATTGGTAAAAAGGCAAAAATAAAAGAAAAAAGGGATTAAAGTTGTATAAGGCAAAAGAATTTCTTGAAAGATATTTTGGAATTTCTCCTTGTTTTCCTGTAGGGGTTGATGAGGCAGGAAGAGGATGCATTGCAGGACCTGTTGTTGCGTGTGCTTCTTATATTCCTGATAATATAAAAATAAGGGGACTTGCAGATTCAAAAAAACTCTCTCCTTTACAAAGAGAAAAAATATATGAAAAAGTAAAAAAAATAAAAGAAATAAAATTTTCTTTTGGAATAGTATCTCCTTCTAAAATTGATAAAATAAATATAAGAAATGCAACTTTCCTTGCAATGAAGATTGCCTTAAAAAAATTAAAAGTTCCTTATGATTTTGTTCTTGTTGATGGTTTTGAAATAGAAGGTTTAAATTTTAAACAAAAAGGAATTATAAAAGGGGATGCAAAAATAGATGCTATTGCACTTGCAGGAATTTTGGCAAAGGTAAAAAGGGATAAAATAATGGAAAAATACGCAAAAATTTATCCAGAATATGGATTTGAAAGGCATAAAGGATATCCAACAAAAGAACACATAGAGAGAATTAAAATTTATGGAATTTCAAAAATACATAGAAAAAGTTTTAAACCTTTAAAGGAGGTCAAATGAGAAAATTACTTATCGCAGGCAATTGGAAAATGAACAAGGGAATTGAAGAAACAGAAAAATTTTTAAAGGAGTTGAAGGATGAAATAGAAGATGAAATTTTTGAAAAAATTGATGTTGCAATATTTCCTCCATTTACATCTCTTTATATTGCTTCAACATTGTTAAAGGATACAAAAATTTATCTTGGTGCACAAAATGTTTTTTATGAAAAGGAAGGTGCTTATACAGGTGAAATATCTCCGAAAATGCTTAAAGAAATTGGTGTTAAATATGTGATTGTTGGACATTCTGAAAGAAGAAAAATAATTGGTGAAAATGATGAAATGATAGCAAAAAAATTAAAAGCAGCAATAGAAGAAGAAATTGTTCCAATATTATGTGTTGGTGAGACAATAGAAGAAAGGGAAAGGAATATTCATAAGGAAGTTGTTGAAAGACAGGTTAAAGAAGGATTAAAATTTTTAAAAAAAGAAGAAGAATTTATAATTGCTTATGAACCTGTATGGGCGATAGGAACAGGAAAAACAGCAACACCTGAAATTGCAGGAGAAATGCAAGGATTTATAAGAGAAAAAATAAAAGAAATTTTTGGAAAAGAAAAAGCAGAGAAAGTAAGGATACTTTATGGAGGGAGTATAAATTCAAAAAATATACAAGAATTAATTTCACATCCTGAAATTGATGGGGGGCTTGTTGGTGGTGCATCATTGAAAAAAGAGGAATTTTTAAGTATAATTAAAAACTCAATAAGGAGTTTAAAATGATAAAACCATTACTTTTAATAATTCATATAATTTGTGCAATTTTACTTATAATGGTTGTTCTTGTTCAGCAAACAAAAGGGGCAGGTCTTTCATCAGTTTTTGGAGGAGGTGCTGCTGAAGATATACTTGGTGTAAGGGGTGCTCCAACCTTTTTTCAAAAGTTAACCTGGACCCTTGTAGGAATATTCATGCTAACAGCCCTTTTATCCGCAATAATCTCTCCGAGAAAAGCATTTGTTAAAAAGCCAGTAATTCAATCAAAAATTGAAGAATTGATAAAATTAAAACCTTTACAGGAAGAAAAAGAAGAAGCACTTCCTCTTGAAGAAAAAGGAGGAAAATGATGTGGGCACTTGTTGAATATAAGGGATTTCAATTTTATGTAAAAGAAGGTGAAAACATAATAGTTCCACTTGTAGATGAAGAAGAGGGGAAAGAAATTGAAATTGATAAAGTTCTTTTAATAAAAAAAGATGGTGATATAAGGATTGGAACACCTTATATAGAAGGAGCAAAGGTTATAGGGCAAATAGCTCAACATACAAAATTAAAAAAGATAATCGTTTTTAAATATAAACCAAAGAAAAATTATAGAAGGAAAAAAGGACACAGACAGAAGGCAACAAAGATAAAAATATTAAAAATTATCTTTTAATCCTTTTTTCTATTTCTTTTTCCCTTTGCTCTTCATATTTCCTTTTCTCTTTCTGAAATTCATTTTCTAAATTATCTATATTTTTATCAGATGGAACATTTGAATCCATTGGAATTTCAACAAAGTATTTTATTTTAAATTTACCATTTATATATTTAAAGAAAAGAACTGGAAAATAAAGTCCATATCTTGCAGGTGTTATATAGATAAATTTGTAATTTAGTGTATCAATCACTGTCTCAAATTTATGATAGGAAGCATAAATGTATAAAAGGTTTGAAGGCAAATTTCCAAAATTTTCAGGTGCCATATTGCAGGATGCAAAAACATAAAAGTTTTTATTCTCTACTGCATTTTCAAAATAATCGTTAACAGGTTTGCTTTCCTTTTCATATAAGGGTGAATAGGAAGTAAATATTATTTTAAAATCCTTAATCTTAAAAATTTTTTCTCTTGGAATAAAAGAAATTTTTGGAATTAAGGTTGCAAATGGAAATTTATCTGCCCATTTTTTCAAATATATTTCCCCTCCAAAATTCTCATAATATCCTACACCCATTGCATCAACCTTCATCTCCTTTGCAATTTTTGAAAAAACAGGAGGAGCATAAGGTTCATAAGGAGTTATTTTTACAAAATTTCCTGCATCAAAGTATAAAATCTTATCCTTATATATTTTTTTAAGTTGTTTAATACATGTTGCTCTTCTTCCAATATCCCCTCCTCTAAACGGAGGGTTTCCACATTTGCATGGGTGAAATTCCATATTTACCTGAACTGATATAGCAATTGCAAAATCAAAGGAATCAGGATGAGGCAAATTCTTAGGTAAAAACAAAATTATAAATGAAATTAATTTTATCATATTAAAATTATAAAGTTTTTTAAATCATTCTTTCAACCAAGGTGAAATTGTTTTTTTGACCTTTTCATACCATTCAGGAGAATCTTCTTTTAAAATCTGTAAATTTTGAGCAATCTTGTAAATTTCTTCATCAAATTCATATGTTTTTTTAGAAATTTTTGGACCTTTACCTTTTAAAAGCCAATCTAAGGATATTTTGAATTCATCAGATATTTTTAAAATAATCTCAATTGGAACACCAACTCTCCCATTTTCATATTTGCTCAATTTATCCTGTGTAATTCCCAAAATTTTTGAAAACTCAATTTGAGTAAGCCCTTTTTCTTTCCTTATTTCCCTTATTCTTTCACCAATTTTTCTATGATTTTTTTTCATCTTATTTGACAAAATATGTTTATTTTTCATATAATTTAACCTCCTATATAATGAAGTGGAATATTTTACAGGTTAAATATTTTACCTTTTCAAATAAAAGGAGGAAAAAATGCCAAAAATAGTAAATTTTGATAGGGTAAAAAAGATAAATGAGTTTAGAATAAAGGTTCAAGAGGCAGGATTTCCTACATTAAAATCGTTCTCACAACATCTTGGTGTATCCTATCACCATTTAACAGAAGTAATTTGTGGAAATAGAAAATCAAAAAGGTTAATTGAAAAAATAAAAAAGGCAATTGAAAATGGAAGAAAAAATAAAAGAACTCATAAATAAATTTGAAGGAGAAATGATAAACAGTGAAGATAAAATTTATGTAAAAATTTCTCCTGAAAAATCAAATCTATTTACCTGCTGTTTCAAAATCCATTTTCCAAATAAAGAATTAACTTTTATTTATTTTGATGGGAAATATGAGGTATGGAGGATTGAAGAAAAAATAAAATAAATTTATTCAAGTGGGATTAAATCTACATAAATTTTAATAATTTTTTTATCCTTTAAACTATAAATAAATTGTATTGAAATACCTGCATAAATTTCATGCTTTAAAAATCTTGAAAAATATTTTATCACAAGATTTTTTCTTTCCCTGTCAATCATCGTTATATGATATTTGAAAGGCAAATAGGAAATATCAAAATGTTTTTTAACAATTTTATCAAAAATTTCCGGTTCTTTTTCTATTTTTTTTCTTAAAGAAGAAATTATATTTTCATACTCACCTTCTCTTAAACTAAAAGTTTGATATGGATAAGTCCCTTTTATTATTAATTCCTCATTATAAATTTTCCCACCTTTAAAATAACATCCTGAAAATATAAAAATCAAAAAAATTAAAAACATAATTAAATTATAAAGGCAAAATACCTTATAATTAAATTTATGATTAAAATTTTATTTCTATTTTCTTTAATTACTCCTTATGAGTTTTTAAATTTTTTGGAAAGGGAACTTAAAAGGAATTTTATGGATTTAAAAAAAGAAGAAATCCCTCCATATTATATGGAATATGGATTAATTTTTGAAGAAAGGGAAGAAATTGAAGCATCTTATGGAAATATAATAAGTGAATTTAAAAGTAAAAGAAGTTATTTTGATTCAAGAATAAGATTAGGGGACTATTACTTTGATAATTCAATATATCCTGATGAATTTTATTCACCAAAAGAAGAAGAAAATACAATCACATATATAATAAGGAATATTGAAATGCCCCTTTATGAAGATACACTAATTAAGAAAAAAATTGAAAAAATAACATTTAGAAATTATCAAATATCAAAAATAAGATATCTTGAAAAAAAGGCAAAAAAAATTCAGGAAACAGAATATGACACTTTACCATCATTTACAAAAGAAGTTCCTGAAATTTATATTGATAAGGAAAAAATTGAAAAAATAAATAGGGAAAAAATTAAAAAAATTATAAGGGAAATTTCAAAAATTTTTAAAAATGAAAAAGAAATCCTTTCAGGAAAAGTAACTTATAATGGTATAAATTATAAAAAATATTTTGTTGATACTGAAGGAAGAAAGATATTTGAAATAAGAAATTACAATTATATTTATATAGATGCACAAACTAAGACAGAGGATGGAATGTGGGTATCTGATTTTGAAAACATTTTCTTTTTTAAAGAAGATGAAATACCGAAACTTGATTCGTTGATTAATCTATCAAAAAAAATAATTGAAAATGTTAAAAATTTGAAAAAGGCAAAGATCCAGGAGGCATATAAAGGACCTGTTTTAATAAAATCACCTGCTTCAGGTGTTTTCTTCCATGAAATTTTAGGACATAGGCTTGAAGGACATAGGCAGAGGTCAAGAATTGAAGGAGAAATATTTAAGGAAAAAGTAGGAGAAAAAATATTACCTGAATTTATAAATGTTTATGATTATCCAAATTTAAAATATTTTAAAAAATTTCCTTTAAGCGGATTTTATAAATTTGATGAAGAAGGAATAAGGGGAAAAAATGTTATATTGATAGAAAAAGGAATTTTAAAAAATTTTTTACTTTCAAGAAGACCTTTATTAAATTTTAAAAATTCAAATGGACATGCAAGGGCTTCACCTTTTTACCTTTCCTATTCTTTTGAACCACCTTGTCCAAGACAGGGTAATCTTATAATTGAAAATTTAAATCCAATTCCATTTGATTCTTTAAAAAAAATTTTAATAAATGAATGTATAAATCAAAATAAGGAATATGGAATAATAATTGAAAAAATCAGTGAAGGTAGAACACAAACAACAAAATTCACAATTGAGACATTTGAATCAGAACCAATTGTTGCAAAAAGAATATATATAGATGGAAGGGAAGAATATATAAGGGGAATAAGATTTGGTGGAACACCCCTTATTTCTTTAAAAAATATCCTCCTTCTTGGAAATGATGAAAAAGTTTATAATGGATTTTGTTCTGCAGAATCAGGAATTATTCCTGTTTCAATCTTATCACCATCAGTTTTGATAAAGGAAATGGAACTCACAAAAAAAGAAAGGAGTTATTTGAGTTCTCCTATAATTCCAAATCCATGAAAATTTTAATCACATTTTTGTTATTTTGTCAAATAATGGAAATTTTAAAAAAAGAAATTAAAAGAAATTATGATTATTTAAATGAAAATTTTGAAATTAAACCATATTTTATTCTTTATAGATTGGATAAAGTAAATTTTTATTATCTTAAATATTCTGATGGTAACCTTACCGAAGAGAAAAAAACAATTTCAAGAATTCCTTATGTGGAATTAAGGGTTGGTGATTATAAAAATGATGGAGTAAATACAAAATTTCCACAAACCTTTTTAACAAATGAAGATTTTCAAAACTTTTTATATCCAAAATTACCAATTGAAGATGATGAAGAAGGAATAAAAAATGTTTTTTGGAAAATCACAGATTTTGCTTACAAAAATGCGGTAAGTGATTTTTATGAAAAAAAGAGAAAGGAAACAGCATTTTTTGAGGAAGATACCTCCTATTCATTTTCAAAGGAAGAAATAGGAAAATATGAAGAGAAAATAAATTTTGAAATGGATGATAAAGATGTTAAAAGAAATTTTGAGAAATTTTTAAAAGGGATAAATTCTAAAGGTGTTTATAATTTTAAAATCCATTTTTATAAAATAAATATTGAAAGGATAATTTTAAATACAGAAGGAACTGAAATTTTAAGGGAAAGAGATTATTTCCTTTTAAAGATAGAAATTTTTGATTTTGATAAAGAAGGAAAATATTATCAGAATTCAAGAGAATTTTTTGGATACAAAATTTCTGAAATTCTAAATGAAGAGAATTTGAGGGAAACAAATAAATTTTTTAAGGATTTTAAGGAATATGTTAATGGTGAAGAAATAAAAGAATACAAAGGTGATTTAATATTAAGGGGAATATCTTCTGCAAAATTCATTTCAAATCTTGTCAAAAACAATTTAATTTTAAGTAAAGAAAATTATGAAATTTTAAAGAATTTTTTTGAAAAAATAAATAAAAAAATAACCGGGAATATAAAAATTTATGATAAACCGGATATAAGATATTTTAATGGAAAACCCCTTTCAGGATATTTAGTATATGATGATGAAGGGGTTAAAGGAAAGGAAGTAATTTTAATAGATAATGGAATTTTAAAAAATTTTTTGTTAAAAAGAGAGCCAGTTTATAATTTTTCAAATTCAAATGGACATGCAAGATGTGCTCTTTATTCAAAACCATTCCCATTTATAACAAACTTATTCATTTATGGAGAAGAAAAAGAGGAATTAAAGGATAGCATTTTGATATTAGAAGATATTGAATTTAAATCTCCTCTTTCGTTTGAAGTTAAAAAAGGATTCATATCTTATAAAAATGGAAATAAAAAAGAAATTAAAAATATAATTTTTGTTTTTTCCTCGTTTGAAGAAATGTGGGAAAAAATAAAGGGGGCTTCGTCAAATTTAAATTCCTACAATTTTTTTGAAGAAAATCCATATATTCCTTTTTCTATAACATGTGGTGATATTTTTCTTTCTGATGTATATGGTAAAAGGATTTTAAAGAAAAGGATAAAAAATGGAAGATATTGAAATTTTTTTTGATTTTTTAGAAAAGGAATTTCCTGAAAAATTAATTTATAAAGAAAAATTTGAAATTTATTATAAAAAATTAAAAGAGGAAAATAAAAGGATAAATCTTGTTTCAAAAAATGATGTTAATTTTATAGCAAGAAAACATTTTTTAGATTCTATATTAATTTCAAACTTTATTGAAGAAGAAAAAATAACCGATATTGGAACAGGTGGGGGATTTCCAGGGGTAATAATATCAATTTTAAATCCTCATAAATATGTGTATGCAATTGAAAGGAATTTAAAAAAGGCAATATTTTTAAAGGAAATAAAAATAATTTTAAATCTTAAAAATATAGAAATTATAAGGGAAGATATAATAAATATGGAGGAAATAAAAGGAGATGCATTTATATCAAAAGGGGCAAATTATAAAAAAATAATTGAAATTTTAAAGAGGAAAAAAATAAAAGGGAAAAATTTCTATGCAATTTTACCTTTAAAAGAAAATATAGAAAATACATATATCATAAAAAATCCAATCTTAAAAAAAGGATTCAGAATTTTAAAAATTAAAATTTAGTATCCTAAAAGACCTATAAGTGCTCCTGTTGTTAATACAATTGTTAAAACAATTAAAGAAATTGCAATATATACTATTGCTGTTATACCTGCAATCATAAATATAAGTCTTATCTTTGAAATTGACTGTAAGAATTTTATTTCTTCTTTTGAAAAAAATGCAGAATTTGCGAGATTCCCTGCTTGATAAAGTAAAACACCAAGCCAAATTGGTAACCATGCAACAATAATTCCTAAAAGTGTTAAAGCAGATAAGGCACCAGAGATTATACAGAGAATTCCTAAAAATTTCATCCATCCACTTGCCTTATTTAATTCCTCATATATTTTTTCATTCATAATTTCTCCTAAATTTCAAAATTTATGTTTTTCTCACCTTTTTTTATAAAGGCAACAGGCATTGTTTCTGTATTTTTATAAAAACCAAACTCTACATTTTTTGTTATTGCAATTACCCCTCCAAAACCCTTAACTTTCCTTTCAAGTTCAAAAATTGCCTTTTTACATGCCTCTAAAACATTTTCACCTCTTTCAACTTCATCACATACAAATTTTGAAAGAACAACCCTCATTATTGCTTCACCAAAACCCGTTGCTGAAACAGCACAAATAGGTGTTGCATACGTTCCACATCCAGGACATGGTGTATCTCCAACCCTTCCTTTCATCTTTAAAAATATTCCACCTGTTGAAGTCCCTGCAACAATAATTCCATCCTTATCAACTGCACATGCACCAACCGTGTCACTTCCTGAAAATAAATGCTCAATAAATGTTTTATTTTCGCTTCTTGCTTTTTCATACATTAACAGTTTTTCATAAGTTAATAAATTTTCCCTTTTAAATCCTTCAGAAATTGCAAATTCTTCTGCTCCTTCACCTGCTAAAAGAACATGGGGGGTTTTTTCCAAAACTCTTCTTGCAATAATTATTGGATTTTTAAATCCCCTAATCCCTGCAACACCTGCAAATCTATAATCATTTCCAATCATTATTGCAGCATCAAGTTCTATTTCACAATTTATATTTGGAGACGCACCATATCCTGCATTGAAATAACTTTCATTTTCCATAAATTCAATAGCAGCACAAACTGCATCAACTGCTGAACCACCTTTTTCCAAAATCTTAAACCCTTCGTGAGCAGCCCTTATAACCCCTTCTTTTGCCTTTTCCCTATCTCTATGTTTCCCCGCACCTCCATGAACAATTATTCCAAAATTTCCCATTATTCTTTCCCTTCTAACCTCCTTTTAAATGAATAATTTAAAGCTCAAGTTCATACGAAGGAATTAAGATAATTCCTTTACCTTCTGCATATTTTTTTATTTCCGGAGTAAAAATATAAGAAACAATAATTTTGATTGATTCTTTTGAAATTTTTTCACACTTTATTATAAATTTATCAATTATCTTTTTTGAAATTTTTGATTTTACTTCCCCTATTAAAGAATATTCCTTCCCCTCCTTTTCTACTTTACCATAAATATTTACTTCAATATATTCTCCATTTATTTTAAAATAATCTCTTCTAAGTTTCCCAATTACTTCAATATTATAATTCTCTTTAAGAATTTTAGGAAGAGACCTCATTGCTCTATCTTCAAGAACATAACCAAAAGTATGGGCAAGCCCTCCTAAATCCCTTCTTGTTTTTGCATGTTCTTCTGTAAGTTTATCTAACCTTTCAGTTAATTTTCTAATTTCCTCTTCAGTCCTTTTTTGCGCCTCAGCAAGCTCCTCAACCCTTTGCTCAGTCCTTTTTTGCGCCTCAGCAAGCTCTTTTATTGCTTTCCACACCTCTTTTAATTCATCCTTTATTTCAAGAAGTTCTTTATGAATTATATCTTCTTTAAATATCTGGAATGCCTCATATATAGGAAGTCTTATATTTTCTGGAAGCTCTTTAATTATTTCTTCAAGCGTTTTCATTTTTAATAGTTAATTTATAAAACACATTTATATTATAAAGCAAAAAAAATTTTTTTTCAATCTAAAAATTATCTTTGTTTTTCAAGTTTATATCCTTTATTTATAACTTTTATCTTTTTTGACCATCCTATGTTTTCCCATTCATCAATTGCACTTGCTCTTAAAAAATGAACTGAGTCAGATGGGGAAAATTTAAATATGTAAGGTAAAAGCGAATCAACTCCAAATTTCTTATCATCCACAAATAGTTCAACATAAATTATTTTTGATTTGTCATTTGCATTTATTTTAACTTCAATTTCACCGATTACACTATCACCATCTAAGGGTGAAACTATTTCAACATCTGGTGGGTCTATATCTGGTTTTCCTGGGGGAGGCATTTTTTTTGCACATAAAAGGATTAAAATAAAAATAAATAAAATTATTTTTTTATTATCCATGACCTTATCCTCCCTTTATCACCTTTTCTATTTGAATAAAATAAATCATTTTTACAAGAAGTGCAAAAGGGAAACGAAAATATATTTTTGAAATCAAATTCTTTTTTAATAAATTTATCCATTATAAATTTTTCAAGGTCAAAATAAATCTTGTTATCCCTTTCCTCTAAAAAATCTTCAAAAAATTTTGCAACATCTTCTTTTATTTCATAACAACATTTTTTTATACCAGGACCTAAAAAAGCTTTAACATTTTTTAAATTGTATTTTTCAAAAATTTCTATTCCCTTTTGAACTATCCCCTCTTTTGCTCCCCTCCATCCTACATGTAAAACCATTATTATTTCTTCATTAAAGATGAAAACTGGAAAACAATCAGCAGTTTTAACCTCAAGTGAAATATTTTTTAACCTTGTAAATAAACCATCACCTTCCTTTTCTAAAACATCATCATTTTCTTTAATCTCTATTATCTTATTACTATGAATTTGATTTAAAAAATATATTTTTGAATTGAAAGGTAAAAAGCCATTCCAATTTTTTGTTGTAAAAAAAATATTTACATTTTCAAAATAAATTCTATATATTCCCTCTTTAAATTCCGCCTTCAACTTCAGGAAACATAATTTTTATCAAATAAATTAAAATAATTCCTAAAATAAAAAATATAAAGGAATTAAAGGACCTTTTTAAATTAATTTCTTTATGGAATTCTGGAACAAGGTCTGAAGCAGAAATGTAAAAGAAATTACCTGCTGCAAATGGAATTACATAATTTATATAAAAACTTTTATTTAAAAAATAAAATCCTAAAATGCCTCCTAAAATACTCGTTAAAGCAGAAATAAAATTTAAAAATAATGCTCTTATTTTTTTCATTCCACCATAAACAAGAATTGCATAATCTCCTATTTCTTGGGGAATTTCATGGGCTATAACAATTATAGTTGTTACAATTCCAAAATTGATTCCTTTTAAAAAACTTGCTGCAATTACAACACCATCTATAAAATTGTGTAAAGAATCACCAATTAAATTTAAATAACTTACAGGATGAATTTTGCATCCAAACTCATGACAATGCCTCCATCTTAAAATCCTTTCAAGAAGGAAAAAGGAAACAAAACCAATTATAAAAATCCATGAACTTTTAATGGGTGAAAAATTTTCAAGGGAATGGGGAAAAAGATGTAAAAATGAACCACCAATTAATGCACCACCTGCAAACGAAACAAGAATAAAAAGCAATTTATTAAAAACTTTTTCCTTTAAAAATATAAAAAATATTCCTATTAAAGAAAATAAACTAACAATTCCTGTTGCAATTAAAATAAAAATTAAAATCATTTATTAATTTTAAATTTTTTTTATCTTTTGATTCAAATACTATTTCAATTCTCTAATTCTTTTTTCTGCTTCAGAAGCATCAATTTCTCCTTTTTCAAGTAAATCAAGGATTTCAGAAATTTTTTCTTTTGAAGAAGATGGCTCAATCCCTATTTTCTTTAAAAATTCTTCAAATCTTATTCTTACTGTTGGATAAGAAATGCCAAGAATTTTTGAAATCTCAGAAAGATTACCTCTTGTTTTTAAAAAAAGGAAAAGCATCTCCATATCTTTTTCATCAAGATTTAAAAAAGAAGGAATTTCAAAATCACCTTCAATATGAAGATTACAGGAAGGGCATTCAAGAACTTTTATTCTCAAAGGAGAAGAGCAAGAAGGGCATTTTGAAGGAAATTTTGCCATATTATTTTTTCTCCTTTATTTTTTTAATTGCTTCTTCAGCACTTATTTTTCCTGCTTCAAGTTCATCTATAATTTTTTTAATATCTTTATTTTTTTTAAATTTAAAATATTTTTTAAAGGAAGAAATCAAAATCCAAAGACCTGTTATTATAATTATTAAAGGCCAATCTCTTTTAAAATTTATTCCGGGAATCAATCCCAAATTGCTAAGCCAAAAAAATAAACCAATCAGAATTAAAAGAATACCTGTTTTCATTATCCCTTCTATTCAATCCATATTTTTACCTTTTCACCATCTTCACCTTCAACATCAACAATTGGTTCAGAAACTCCTTCTTGAATTATAGAAACCAAATCGTTTAAATTAAAACCATGTTCCTCAATTTTTTCCTTTGCTTCCTTAGGAATGAATTTATCAATCAATTTTACAAGATTGATTGGAATAGAAATTTTTACTTTTTCACCATCTTCCTCTTCAACATGAATTTTTAAAAATTTTCCTTCTTTTTTTTGTGATTTTTCAACTTCCTCAATTGCATCAATAAGCTTGTAGGCATCCTCTGCCTTTATTTTCCCCTCTTCAACCATTTTCAAAATCTTCATAATCTCTTCCTTCATTATTCCTCCTCAATTTTATCCATAAATTTTATTCCATGACCACGAAATCTACACCTACATCTATAAGGATGACACGATGTTTTCCAAAAAAACTTTTCTGATTCAGAAACTTCCTTTATCGCCCTTATAAGTTTTTCTGCCTCGTCTGCCTTAATTTTACCTTCTTCAAGCATTTTTATTACTCTTTTTATTTCTTCCTCCATTTTTCACCTCCAAAATTTAAAATTAAGTTTATAAATTATAAAGGAAAATTTATAAAATGTCAAGTATTTTTTATAAAATTAAAAGAATAAAAAATTTTAAAGGTTGAAAAATCATTTTTTTATGTATTAAAATTTAAATATGAAATTTTCAAAAAGAATAGAACAAATGCCCTTTTATTTTTTTGATGAAATTGATAAGTTAAAAAAAGAATATGGAGAAGAAGTTATTGATTTTGGAGTTGGTGACCCTGATATTCCAACTGATGAAAGAATTGTAGAGGCACTTTATAAAGCATCAAAAAATCCAAAATATCACAGATATTCTCCTTATAGAGGATTTAAAAATTTAAGAAAAAGTATAAAGGAGTGGTATAAAAAAAGATTTGATGTGGAACTTAATGAAGATGAAGAAATATTAATTCTTATAGGAAGTAAGGAAGGGCTTTCCCATCTCCCTTATGTTGTTTTAGATGAAGGGGATTATGCGATAATTCCAAATCCATCATATCCTGTTTATAAAAATGCATGTAAAATGGCAGGTGGTAAAATTTATGAAGTTTTTTTAAAAATAGAAAATGATTTTTATCCTGATTTATCGTCTATTCCTGAAGAAGTTCTTTTAAAAACAAAAATTTTTTATATGAATTATCCAAATAATCCAACAGGACAGATAGGAAATGAAAAGTTTTATAAAGAAATTTTAAAACTTGCTGAAAAATATGATTTCCTTTTAGTTAATGATTTTGTTTATTCTGAAATATATTATGAAGAAAGACCTGAAAGTTTATTAAAATATGATAAGGATAAAAGATTTTCAATTGAATTTCATTCGTTTTCAAAAACATTTAATATGACTGGATGGCGTCTTGGATTTTGTGTTGGAAATAAAAATGCAATTGAAAATCTTTCAAAATTTAAATCAATTATTGATAACTCACAATTTGGAGCAATTCAAGAAGCAGGGGTTTTTGCACTTTCAATAATTGATGAAATTGGAGAAAATATGAGAAAAATTTATAAAAGAAGGAAGGAAATATTAACAGAATTTTTAAAAAGGAAAAAAATAGAGTTTTTTGAACCAAAAGGGACATTTTATGTATGGGCAAAATCACCTTATGATTCTTACAAATTTTGTATAAACATTTTAAAGGAAAAAAAAGTTTTAATATTACCTGGGGAAGGATTTGGTGAAGGTGGAAAAGGTTTTATAAGATTTTCATTAACAGTTCCTGATGAAAAAATAAAAGAGGGATTAAAAAGAATTGAAGGAATATAAAATAAGGGTCTTAAAGTTTGGTGGAACATCTCTTGGAAAAATAGAATTTATAAAAAAAGTTGCAACAAAGATAAAAAAAATTAAAGAGGAGGGAATTTTTCCTGTTATAATAGTTTCTGCAATGGGTGATACAACTGATAGATTGATTGAAATGAGCAAAAAAATTTCAAAGGATCCCTGCAAAAGGGAACTTGATGTTTTACTTTCATCAGGTGAAAGAATTTCAATGGCACTCCTTGCAATTGCTTTAAAAGAAAAAGGAATTCCATCAAGATCATTTACAGGTTCACAGGCAAGAATTTTAACTGATACAAGGCATGGAAATGCAAAGATAATTGATATAAATCCAGAAAGGATAAAAGAAGCAATTAAAAAAGGTGAAGTTCCTATAATTGCTGGCTTTCAAGGTGTTAGTTTTGAAAAAGAAATAACAACTCTTGGAAGAGGAGGAAGTGATTTGACAGCAGTTGCAATAGCAAAAGCATTGAATTTAGATGAGGTTTATATATATACTGATGTTGATGGTGTATATTCTTGCGACCCAAGATTTTTAAAAAATCCAAAAAGAATTGAAAAAATTTCTTATGAAGAAATGATTGAATTTTCAAAATATGGGGCAAAAGTTATGAACCATAGGGCAGTTTTACTCGCAAGCAAGGAAAACATTAAAATAAAGGTTCTCTCTTCTTTTAATTCAAAAGGAGGAACAATTATAGAAAAAATGAATTATATGGAAAAGGGGGAAGTAAAGGGGATTGCAATTGATGAAAAAAATACTTTATTTTTAATGAAAAATATACCTTTAAATCCATCTTTTGTATCACAAATCTTAACCTTCCTTACAGAAGAAGGAATAAATGTAAAACTTTTCTTACATGGAATTCCTTTAAAAGATAAGTTTGATATGAGCTTTGTTGTTGATGAAAATGAAGAAGAAAAGACTGAAAAAATTTTAAAAAAATATTTGAAGGAATTAAAAGGGAAAAAACTTATAAAAAAACAAAAACTTGCAATTTTATCTTTAATTGGATATGGAATTGGAGAAGAAATGGATATAATTAAAAAAGTTATTGAAATATTTGATAAGGAAAAAATCCATATTGAAGGTTTTTTCCCATCCCCTTTAAGAATATCAGTCATATTTTCTAATGAAAATTTAAAGAGAATTGTTAAAAAAATCTCAAAAGAATTTAATTTATCTAAATGAAAAAATTGAGACCATCCCATTTTATAATAGTTGGATATTTATCCATCATTTTAATTGGAACATTCCTTTTACTCTTACCTTTTTCAAGAAAGGGGAAATTGGAGTTTATTGATGCCCTTTTTACTGCAACATCAGCAACATGTGTTACAGGACTTATAGTTAAAGACACTCAAAATTTTTTTACTCCATTTGGTAAATTTGTCATATTAACTTTAATTCAGATTGGTGGTCTTGGATATGTTACAATTGTTTTTTTAATAAGGGGGATAATGGGCAAAAGGGTTCCATATTTTTTAAAACTTGCTGCGCTTGAAAGTTTTGAAAAATTGAACTTATCAAATGTCTTCAATTTTTTTAAAAAATTATTTTTGACTTTCCTTTTAATTGAATTTTTTGGAATTTTATATTTCTCATTATTTTTTGTAATAAATAAATATTCAATTCCATCCTCAATAGGACATGCAACTTTCCATACAATATCTGCCTTCTGTAATGCTGGATTTTCAAGTTTTTCAGAAAATATTTCAAGATTTGTAAAAAATCCCTTCTTTTATCTTCCTCTTTCTTTTTTGTTTATTTTAGGCGGAATTGGATTTATTGTAATTGAAGAAATATATTTAAAAATTTTTAAAAAAGAAAAAAGGAAAATTTCATATCATTCACAGGTTGTTATAAAGACAACAATTTTTTTAATCCTTATAGGATGGTTATTCATATTTATAGCAGAATATAAAAATTCTTTGTCAAATTATAGCATAATTGATAAAATATTTATATCCTTTTTCCATGCAGTTACACCAAGAACAGCAGGATTTAATCTTTTAGATTTATCAAATTTTTATCCTTTCACATTAATTTTTATAATATTCCTAATGATGATAGGAGGTTCTCCGGGTGGAACAGCTGGAGGAATGAAAACAACTGTGTTTGCATATTTTTTAGCATGGGTAAGAAGCATATTAAAAGGGGAGGAAGAGGTTGTTTTAAGGGAAAGATTTATAAATAAAGACGAAATTTTAAGGGCTTTTTCAATAATACTTTTTTATATTTCTATTTCACTTTTAGCTCTTTTCCTTCTTTTAATAACAGAATATAGATTATACAATTTAAAAGGATTTTTACCAATATTGTTTGAAATTTATAGTGCTCTTGGAACTGTAGGGCTTTCAACCGGCTCAATAAATTATAAAAATTTGAGTTTATCTTATGAATTTTCAATCTACGGAAAAATAATTATAATAATTTTAATGTTTTCAGGAAGAGCAGGAATTTTAACTTTATATTCTGCTTTTATTAAAAAGAAAAAACTTCCTTATAAATATCCAGAAGCAGAATGTTATCTTTTTTAACTCTTGACAAAACAAAATTTAAAAAGTATTATTTAAATTCTTCATTTGAAAGTTAATTCAAAATTTAAAGGAGGTATAAGCATGGCTAAAACCAAAAAAATCGGGGTAAAGCCCCTTTCTGATAGAGTTCTTGTGAAAAGAATTGAAGAAGAAGAGGTTAAAAAGGGTGGAATTATAATTCCAGATACCGCAAAGGAAAAACCACAAAAAGGAGAAGTTATTGCTGTTGGTCCTGGAAGACTCGATGAAAATGGCAAAAGAATACCAATGGAAGTAAAGGAAGGTGATAAGGTTCTCTTTTCAAAATATGCCGGAACAGAAGTAAAAATTGGAGAAGAAGAATACTTAATAATGAGAGAAGATGATATACTTGCAATAATTGAAGAATAAAAGGAGGTTAAGATGGCTGCAAAAGATATTAAATATAATGATGAAGCAAGAAGGGCAATTTTAAGAGGGGTTGATACTCTTGCAAGAGCAGTAAGGGTTACCCTTGGTCCAAAAGGAAGAAATGTAATACTTGAAAAGAAATTTGGTTCTCCTGCTGTTACAAAGGATGGAGTAACTGTGGCAAAAGAAATAGAACTTAAAGATCCATTTGAAAACATTGGTGCCCAGCTTGTAAGGGAAGTTGCTTCAAAAACATCTGATGTTGCAGGTGATGGAACAACTACTGCAACTGTTCTTGCTGAATACATTCTTAAAGAGGGATACAAGATGATGATAACAGGTGCAAATCCAATGGAGGTTAGAAAGGGAATAGAAAAGGCAGTTGAAAGGGTTGTTGAGGAATTAAAGAAGCTTTCAAAGGAAGTTAAAGGAAGAAAGGAAATTGAACAGGTTGCAACAATTTCTGCAAACAATGATGAAGAGATAGGTAAGAAGGTTGCAGATGCAATGGAAAAAGTTGGAAAGGATGGAGTAATAACTGTTGAGGAAGCAAAGGGAATAGAAACATATGTAGAGGTTGTTGAAGGAATGCAATTTGATAGAGGTTATATTTCCCCTTATTTTATTACAAATGCTGAAAAAATGGAGGCAGTTCTTGAAGAACCTTATATCTTAATTACGGACAAAAAACTTTCCAATATAAGAGAAATAATTCCAATTCTTGAAAAGGTTGCTCAAACAGGAAAACCACTTCTTGTAATTGCAGAAGATGTTGAAGGTGAAGCACTTGCAACACTTGTTGTAAATAAAATAAGAGGAACACTCCTTTCCTGTGCTGTTAAGGCACCTGGTTATGGAGAAAGAAGAAAGGCAATGCTTGAAGACATAGCAATACTTACAGGTGGGCAGGTAATTTCAGAAGAAAAGGGATTAAAACTTGAAAATGCACAGATATCTGATCTTGGAAGAGCAAAGAAAGTTGTCGTTGACAAGGATAATACAACAATAATAGAAGGTTATGGGAAAAAAGAGGACATACAGGCAAGAATGAAACAGATAAAGGTTCAGATAGAAGAAACAAAATCAGATTATGATAGAGAAAAACTTCAGGAAAGACTTGCAAAACTTGCAGGAGGAGTTGCAATAATATATGCAGGTGCAGCAACAGAAACTGAAATGAAGGAAAAGAAGGCAAGAATTGAGGATGCACTTCATGCTACAAAAGCAGCAGTTGAAGAAGGAATTGTTCCTGGAGGAGGAGTTGCTTATATAAGAGCAATACCGGCTCTTGAAGAACTTTCAAAGAATGTAAAAGGTGACCAAAGACTTGGTGTTGAAATTGTGAAAAAAGCGCTTGAACAACCATTAAGATGGATTGCAGAAAATGCAGGATATGAAGGAATGCTTGTTGTAGAAGAAGTAAAAAGACAGACAAATCCAAATATCGGATTTGATGCTAATACAGGTCAATATGTAGATATGATTGAAGCAGGAATTATAGACCCAACAAAAGTAGAAAGGATTGCACTTCAAAATGCTGCATCAGTTGCCTCTTTACTTTTAACAACAGAAGCACTTGTTACTGAGATAAAAGAAAAAGAAAAAAGTCCTTCTGTTCCTCCAATGCCTGAAGAATACTAAAAGGAGGAAAAATGCCGATATATGAATATGAATGTGAAAATTGCAAAAAGATATTTGAATTTTTCTTAATCACAAGAGAAAAGGAACCTGAAAAATGTCCTGATTGTGGAGGAAATATAAAAAGGATAATTTCAAAGGGGGTAGGCTTTATATTCAAAGGTTCGGGTTTTTATGCAACCGATTATAAAAATAAGGGAAATTCAGAGAATGGAGAAAAATCAAAATCTTCCTGTTCAAGCTGTTCAACCAAGAATTGTTCAACATGTAAATGAATCAAATTTTAGAAATTGGAAATTTAAAAATAGGAGGGGGAAGTTTCTTTTTTGTTGGTGGTCCGTGTGTAATAGAAAGTGAAGAAATAACATTTGAAACTGCTGAAAGAATAAAAGAGATTTGTGAAGAACTTGAAATACCATTTATTTTTAAATCTTCATATTTAAAGGATAATAGGTCTTCATTGGAAAGTTATCAGGGACCTGGGCTTGAAAAGGGACTTGAAATATTAAAAAAAATTAAAGAAAAGATAGGCGTTCCTGTTCTTTCAGATGTTCATTCAGTAACAGAAGTTGATAAAGCAAAAGAAGTTCTTGATGTTTTACAACTTCCTGCTTTTTTATCAATGCAAACATCATTAACAGTTGCACTTGCAAAAACAAAAAAAACAATAAATGTTAAAAAAGGACAATTTTTATCTCCTTATAATGTCAAAAATATAATAAATAAAATAGAAAAACATGGAAATAAAAATATAATTTTAACTGAAAGGGGTAATTTTTTTGGATATAACAATCTTGTTGTTGATATGCGTTCAATTAAAATATTAAAATCATTTGGTTATCCTGTTTTAATTGATGCAGGTCATTCTGTAAGAATGTATGGATTCCCTTCTTCTTCACCAGGTGGTGGAGAACCTGAATTTATACCTTTAATTGCAAGAGCAGGTATTGCAGCAGGTGCAGATGGACTTTTTTTAGAAGTTCATCCTGAACCAAAATTCGCCCTATGTGATGCCTCAACCCAATTTCCATTATCAAAATTAAAAGAACTATTAAAATTTTTAAAGGAACTAAAAGAATTTATAAATAAAAATTTAAACCCCTCAATTTTTTAATAACTTTGAAATTTTTTTTGATTTTTCTTTATAATTTAAAATCTTTGGGGCTGTAGCTCAGCGGGAGAGCACCTGGTTTGCAACCAGGGGGTCGGGAGTTCAAATCTCCCCAGCTCCATTTTATATTTTGAAAAAATTTAAATTTTTATTAATTTTTTTAATTTCGTGTAATTCCTCCTATAAAGTAGATAAAATTATTGATGGAGATACATTTGCTCTCGAAAATGGAATAAAAGTAAGAATACTTGGAATAGATGCACCTGAAAAGGATGAACCCTTTTATGATAGTGCAAAAATTTATCTTGAAAATTTAATACTTAACAAAAAAATAAAAATTGAATACGATATTCAAAAATATGATAAATATAATAGAATGCTTGCATATGTTTTTGTTGATGAAAAATTTGTAAATGAGGAAATAATTAAAAAGGGATATGCATGGGTTTATATAATACCACCAAATTTTAAATATTCTTATAGGTTAAAAATGGCAGAGGAAAAGGCAAAAATTGAAAAAAGGGGGTTATGGAAAAATCCTTATTATGTCGCATCTAAAAAAGGTAAAAAATTTCATATATTTTATTGTCCATCTGCTAAAAGAATTAAGGGAAAAAATAGGATAATATTTAAAAAAAGAGAGGAAGCAATTAAAAGGGGTTATAAACCTGCTGGGGATTGTAATCCATAATTTTCTTTCTTTATAATAAAATAAATGAAACAAACTTTAAATTTCCTTTTATATTCATTCATCCTTTTCCTCTTATTTTTATTGCTTACAATTTTTGGAGATTTTATAAAAAATAAAATAATTTTTAGAAAAGAAGAAAAGGAGAAAAAAGTTCCTTATGAAAGTGGTGTTCCTTCAAAAGGTAGTATAAATATAAGAATTGATATAAAATATTTTAAAATAGCCCTTTTATTTTTATTATTTGATGTTGAAGCAGTTTATCTTTTACCATGGGCAATAAGAATTGAAAAGATAGGAATTTTTGGATTGATTGAAGGACTAATTTTCATACTCATACTTTTATTTTCTTATTTTTATATTTTAAAAGAAAGGGAAATTTAATGGAGAAAAAAATTCCTGGATTAAATATATTTTTTGGAAAACTTGAAGAATTTGTTGCATGGTCAAGAAGTTATTCATTATGGCCATTAACATTTGGACTTGCTTGTTGTGCAATAGAAATGATCGCAGCAACTGACCCAAAATTTGACCTTGCAAGATTTGGTTCAGAAGTTTTTAGACCATCACCAAGACAGGCAGATTTAATGATTGTTGCAGGAACAGTAACAAAAAAAATGGCACCTGTTATTAAAAGGCTTTATGAACAAATGCCATATCCAAAATGGGTTATAGCAATGGGAATATGTGCATCAACTGGTGGTCCTTATTATAAAAGTTATTCAGTCGTTAAAGGTGTTGATGAAATTATACCTGTTGATGTATATGTAGCAGGATGTCCTCCAAGACCAGAATCTTTAATAAAGGCAATAATTTTTTTACAGGAAAAAATAAGAAGGGAGAAAAGGATTTAATGGAAAATTTAAAGGAAATATTAAAGGAAAAATTTGGAGAAAAAGTTAGTTTTAAAGAAGAAAGAGGTGAATTAGAAATCATTTTTTCTGAAGACATTCTTTTTGATGCCCTTAAATTTTTAAGAGAGAATCCATTTTTATTTTTTGATTTTTTAATTGATTTAACAGCAGTTCATTACCCTAAGGAAGAGAAAAAATTTGCAATTGTATATCATCTTTATTCCTTTAAATTTTCAAAAAGAATAAGGGTTAAAAGTTTTCTTGAAGAACCATATGTAAAATCTGTAACATCAATATGGAAAGGTGCTTCATGGCCTGAAAGGGAAACATATGATATGTTTGGAATCCATTTTTATGACCATCCAAATTTAAAAAGAATTTTATTATGGGAAAAATTTCCTGGATTTCCTTTAAGAAAGGATTTTGATATGGATACTGAGATACCAAATCCTGATTTTTCAGAAATAGAAGAATGAAATATTTTAAAACTGATACAATTGAACTCAATTTAGGTCCACAACATCCTGCAACTCATGGTGTTTTAAGAATAAAACTTCATCTTGATGGAGAAATGATAGTAAAAGCAGAAATTTTAATTGGTTATCTTCATAGAGGAACTGAAAAAATAATGGAAAATGTTAATTATATTCAGGCAATGGTATGGACTGATAGAATGGATTATCTTGCACCAATTTTAAACAATTTTGCATACATTTTGGCAGTTGAAAAATTGCTTGGAATAACACCGCCTTTAAGGGCACAGTATATAAGGGTAATACTTGCTGAATTTTCAAGAATTGCTTCCCATCTTGTATGGCTTGGAACCCATTTGCTTGATTTAGGATTTATGACTCCATTAATGTATGCTTTTAGGGAAAGGGAAAAAATACTTGATTTGCTTGAAGAAGTTACAGGACAAAGGATGAACAATTCATTCTTTAGAATTGGAGGTGTAGGAGCAGATTTACCAGATGGATGGGAAGAAAGGGCTTTAAACTTTCTTGAAGATTTTGAAAAGAAATTGGGAGAAATAGAAAAAATGGTTTATGAAAATGAAATATTTATTTTAAGAACAAAAAATGTTGGAATTTTACCAGTTGAACTTGCAATAGAATTAGGAGTTACAGGACCACCTTTAAGGGGAAGCGGACTTCCATATGATATAAGAAAATTTTTCCCCTATTCCTCTTATGACCATTTTGAATTTAAAATTCCAACAGGTGAAATAGGTGATGTTTATGATAGATTTTTTGTGAGGGTAGAAGAGATGAAACAATCAAAAAGAATTATAAAACAGGCAATTAAAAATTTACCTCAAGGAGATGTACTTTTAAACGATTTTAAAATAGTTCCTCCCCCAAAGGAAAAAGTTTATGATGGAATTGAAGAAATGATCCATCATTTTAAAATAATTAGTGAAGGAATAAAATTTCCAAAAGGTGAAGTTTATATGAGTTGTGAAGGAGCAAAAGGTGAACTTGGATTTTATATTGTATCTGATGGAACAAATAAACCTTACAGGGTAAGAATAAGACCCCCTTCTTTTTACAATCTCCAAGCACTTGAATATGTATTACCGGGAAATTTATTACAGGATGCAATTGCAATAATAGGAAGTTTTGACCCTGTTCTTGGGGAAATTGACAGATGAAAGAGGAATTTGAAAAAATTTTAAAGGAATTTGAAAATAAAAGAATTTCTTTACTTCAAATTTTAAATTATGTAAATGATAAAAAGGGATTTATAGATGAAAAAGATGTTGAAGAAATATCTGAATTTTTAGAAATACCAAAAAATGAAATAAAAAGTTTAATTTCCTTTTATCATTTTTTAAATTTCAATAAAAAGAAAAAAAGAATTTATGTTTGTTCAAATATAACATGCCTTTTAAAGGGAGCAGAAGAAATAATTTCTTTTTTAAAAAGTTTTCCAGAAATTGAAGTTGTTGAGACAGAATGTATAGGACAATGTGATAATGCCCCTTGTTGTATTATAGAAAATAAGATTTATAAGAATTTGACAAAGGAAAAAATAAAAGATTTGATAAAGGATGAAAGGGATTAAAGAGGAAAAAAGGATTTTAAAGAATTTTTTTGGACAAAAAGAAAGAAAATATGAAGGAATTGAAAAGGCAATTAAAATGAAACCAGAAGAAATCATAGAAGAGGTTAAGAAATCAGGATTAAGGGGAAGAGGAGGTGCAGGATTTCCAACAGGAATAAAATGGGAATTTTTAAGAAAGGATATAAAACCAAGATTTTTAATATGTAACGCAGATGAAGGAGAACCTGGAACATTTAAGGATAGGGAACTTCTTGATAAGGCACCCCATCTTTTAATAGAAGGGATGATGATTGCAATGTATGCAATTGGGGCAGATAAAGGATTTATATATTTAAGAAAAGAATATAATTATTTAAGGGAAAAAATTTATTTTGAAATAAATGAGGCAAAGAAATTTTTTAATTTTGATATAAAGGTTTTTGAAGGAGCAGGTGCTTATATATGTGGTGAAGAAACAGCCCTTTTAGAATCAATGGAAGGTAAAAGGGGGGAACCAAGATTAAAACCACCATATCCTGTATCTTATGGCCTTTTAGGATATCCAACAATTATAAATAATGTTGAGACACTTTGTAATATTCCAATCATAGTTAAAAATGGATGGGAATGGTTTAAAAAAATTGGAACAGAAAAAAGTCCTGGAACAAAACTTTTTAGTGTAAGTGGAAGTGTTAAAAAACCAGGTGTTTATGAATTTGAAATGGGGAAAATTACTTTAAGAGAATTAATTTATGATATATGTGGGGCAGAAAAAGTAATCGGTGTATTTCCTGGTGGTATTTCAACGCCTCCTTTAAAAGAAGATGAACTTGATGTAAACCTTGATTTTGAATCACTTTTTGAAAAAGGGAGTTCAATTGGTTCAGGCGGAGTTATTGTATTTGATGATAATATTCCTTTAATAAAAATTTTAAGAAAAACAGCAGAATTTTTTAAAAATGAATCGTGTGGAAAATGCACACCATGTAGAGAAGGAACATTATGGCTCTGGAAAATTTTAAAGAATATTGAAGATAAAAAGAATAAAGAAGAAGGGCTTGATTTTGCCTTATCAATATGTGAAAAAATTAAAGGAAAATGTTTTTGTCCACTTGGAGAAACTTGTGCAATTACATGTGAAATTTTTATTAAAAAATTTAAAGATAAAATTAAGGAAGAAATTTAAATGGGAAAAATAAAAATAAATGGAAAAGAATTTGAATTCAAAGATGGTGAAACGATATATGAAGTTGCAAAAAGAAATGGAATTTTTATACCAACCTATTGCTATCATAAAAATTTAAGAATTGTTGCCTCTTGCAGAATATGTATTGTTGAATTAAAATCTCCTAAAAGTCAAATTTTAACTTCCTGCGCAACATTATGCAAAGATGGGATGGAAATTCTAACAGATTCGGAAAAGGTTTTAGAGGAAAGAAAAAATATAATGCAATTTCTACTATTAAATCATCCACCAGAATGTCCTGTTTGTGATCAAGGAGGAAAATGTTTATTACAGGATTATACATACATTTATGGAAATACATTTTCAGAGTTTAAATATGAAAAGGAATATAAAAAATATGACATTGGACCATTTTTAAGGTTTTATCCAGAATTATGTATATTATGTGAAAGATGTTATAGATTTTGGAAAGAGGAATTGAATGAGGATGAAATAGTTTGTTTTGGAAGAGGATATAAAAAATATGTTGGACCAGCTCAAAATAAGGAAATTTTAATGGGATTTTCAAATTATTTAATAGACATATGTCCTGTTGGAGCATTTTTGGACAATACATTATCAAAATTTTCGGTAAGGGAGTGGGACTTAGAAGAAATTGAAACCTGTTGCCATTTTTGCTCTCTTTTTTGTGAAATAAAAGCATATAGAAGAAAAAAATCAAGAACAAAAGCAATTTTAGGAGGGAAAAAATCTTTACCTTATAAGATTTATGATGTTAAATATAAAAATGATGATGGAATAATATGTGATAGGGGTAAATTTGGAAAAGATTTTATATTAAGTGAAAAAATTTTAAAAAAGGCAAAAATAAAAAATAAATGGGTAGAAATAAATGAAGAGGAAATAATTTCATTTTTAAAGGAAAAGATAAAAAAATATGCTCCTGAAAGTATTGGAATTCTTCTTTCGGCAAGAATGGGAAATGAAGAAATTGATCTTTTAAAGGAATTTTTTGTTAATGAAATTGGAATTAAAAATTTTTTACTCATACCAGGATTTTTTGATTCTTCCTTTAATTTAATGAAAAGCGATTTTAAAATTGAAGATGTTGAAGAAAAAACATTTATATTAAATGTGGGATACGATTTCTTTTATTCTCATCCTGTAATTGGTTTTGAAATTTTAAGAAGATTGAGGAAATTAAAAGGAGAAATTCTACCAGCACATTTTTATGAATATCCCTTTAAGGAAAAACTTCCCTTTTTATTTTCAATTTCCTATCAAGAGGGGAAAGTTAAAAGGGAGGCAAACAAATTTCTTTTAACAAATTTTAAAAACTCCTTTAATATTTTAAAAATTTTATTTTCAAAAATTTATAAAGAATATGGAGTTAAAAAAGAAATTGAAGATGATTTTTTAAATTCATGGGAATTTTTAAGAAAAATTGAAAATTTAAATAAACAAAAGGAATTTGAAGAAATAATAAATAGAATTAAAAAATCAAAAAAATTGATAGTAATTTATCAAGATTTCATTCCCTTTGAAATTCAAAAATTGCTTTATTCTTTTAAATACATAAATTTTCCAGTAAAGATTTTAATTTTAAGATATTCTCCAAACACTGAATATTTTCTTCAAAAAAAATTTCCACTTTTAAATATTTATGATTTTAAAAATAAGATTGAAAGAGGAATTATTAAACTTGTCATATTTATTTATACAAATCCATTTTTTGATATTCCATATGAGGGATTTTCAAATCTTATATTTGATAAGTGTGAAACAATCATATTTGATACATTTGAAGGGAAACATACTGAAATCAGTGAATTTGTAATTCCTTTAAAATCCTTTTATGAAAAGGATGATTTTGTTATGGATAATTTGGGAAGGATCAAAAAAATAAAAAAAGTGATTGAAAGTAATAGAATAGATTTAAAGGAAATTATTTTAAAATTAAAAGGGGGAAATTTTGAGGAAATTTATTTTGAGGAAAAAATTGAAATAGACCTTGATAAGGATTTTGAAGAAATTTATATTTATCCTTCTCTTTACAAATTTGGATATGAGGTAAAATTTTCAGAGAGTTTAAAAAAGGTTTTCTAAAATTTTTTTCATCCTTTGAGCATTTTCAAGCATTGCATGGTCATTGTTGAAAAATACATAAACCTTTAAAGGTTCTGTTTTAAAAATTTTTTCTGCAACTTCCTTTAATTCTTCATCATAATAATAATGGGAATACCAATCTGTTCTTCCATGCATCCTTAAATAAACTATTCCATTTAAATTAATTATATCTCTTGGAAAAGAAGGAGAATCCATTGAAACCCATGTAATATTTAAATTTTTTGCCCATTTATAATTTTCCTTTTTAAACCATGAATCTTCTCTTACTTCAAGAGCAAACCTTTCTTTTAAATTTGTAAACTCAATAAATTTTTCTATTTTATCCTTATTTTTGTCAGAAAAATTTGGTGGTGTTTGAAAAAGATAAAAATCTATAATATCATCAAGTTCCTTAAATAAATTTTTAAATTTTATCCATGTGTCGTATGCCTTTTCAGAAAATTTAAAAACATGTGTAATAATTTTGTTAACTTTTATAGCCCATCTTAAATTTTTCCCTTTTTTTGACCATGATTTTATATGAGAAGGAAAAGGGAATCTGTAAAAGGAAGCATTTAATTCAATTGCATTTAAATTGCTATTTTGAACAAACCAATCAAAATTTCCTCCTTCGTTCCAAGAATATGACCATCCAGAAGTTCCAACAAATATTTGCATTAAAATTTAAACAGGAAAATCTTTTTTGTTATAAAATTTCCTTTATCTTCAATTTTTATAATATAAATTCCTGAATTCATATCATTTATAAAATAGATGCTTTCCCCATTCTTTATTAAAGGTTTTACTTTTTTAAAATTTCTTCCTGAAACATCAAATATTTTTAAAGGATTTTTTGTCTCAAAGTTATAAATAACTTTATATCCATCAAATTTTAAATCAAAATCTTTAAAATTAGAAAATTTTTCATTTATACTTGAATTTTTTATCCTTATAAGCATTGAATCCTTATTTTCATTCCCTGCTTCATCTTGAAGTTTTACAACAATCCAGTAATATCCATCAGGAAAATTTTGAGTTTCCAAGGAATAAAAAGAATCAGAAGGTTCAACAATTGTATCACCATCTGTATTTGTTATTATGTAATAAAAATCCCTGTAATTATAATCACCCCTTGTGTTACATACATTATCATCTTTAAAAATAACATTAACATTCTGAGTATATTCAAGCCTCCCACCAAATTTAAAGGAAATCTTCTCAGGCAAAACAATACTGCCATTATTTTCTCTTAAATAATATGAGATTTTAAAAACATTTATTCTTTTCCATACAGGATTTGGAAGATTGTAATTACCAAAAATATCATATGCCTTTACAATTATATCAACATCTCCAAAAACACTGTCAGGATTAATATAATTGCTTGTATTGTTTAAGCATATTGCAAATTTCCTATTTGAAATTGCATTTTCAAATTTTGGTTTAACTGTATCATTTAATGGCTCTATAATTTTTAATGGATTTCTTACAAATGCCCAATCAGCAGTTGTCCATGTTTCGCCTTCATCCTTTATCCTTGCAAAATGACAATGGTCAAAACCTGTAACAGGCCATATTACAAGATAACCTATTAAATCACCCGGATAAACAGTATCACCTATATTAACATGAAACTGGTTAGGGTCAATATGAGCATAAAGCCATCCTTCTGTTGAATCAGGACCTGGATTATCCCCTACCCCTATTCTCCAGTAATAATATCCTCCTATTGTTAACCATGCCTTAACAAAACCATACGAAACAGAATAAACAGGTATTGCCTGATTCGGATAACTCATAACATCTATTCCGGGATGAAGATATGGAGAACCTCCATATTCTTGATATTCTCCCCAGTTATTTCCAAGTGGATGAGAAGAATTTTGAGGATAAAAGGGCCAACCTGTATTAATTAAAAAAATTAAAAAAATTTTCATCTCATTAAAAATTCAAAAATTTCTTTATCCTTTAAAACATAAATTTTATTTTCCTTTCCATAAATTCTTGATATAAATCCCTTACCAAATTCCTTTTCATAAATTTTATTACCATTTAAATCAAAAATTGAAACATAAGAATTTCCATTTTTAATAAAAGAGATAAAAATGTATTCATCATTTGAAAAGATATCTGTTAAACTCCCTTTTATTTCAATTTTATTAAAATTGTCAGCATCTTTATCATAAAAATAAACTATGTTTTTTGCTCCATAAAATAAAATATTATTAGAAACAAAAATTTTTCTTATATAAGAAGGGAGATTTAAAATTTTTTCACCCTTTAAGCTTTTAATTAATATTTTATCCCTATAAAATTCAACTACTCCATCCTTTAAAAAATAAAGGTCAATTAAATCCCTATAAAAATTTTCTTTGTCTTCATTTATAAGAAAAATCCCACCTTTTACTTTTGCAACAAAATTATTTTTTGAAAAATGCCCACCTGAAAAATTTTCCAAATTTATCCTTTTTAAAATCCTTCCATCTTTATAAAAATTGATTATGTTATCCTTAACACCAACAAAATATTTTAAATCATCTGAAAAATAAAATCCCTTTTCACCGTTTACTTTAAAGGAAAAAATTTTAGAATCCCTTTCAAAAATTTCTATCCTTTCTATTTTAAAATCATTATCAAAAACAAAATATGGTTTATAAAAATATTTCAAATTATCACATGGCAAAAAATCGAATGGCAATTTATAAACTTCACAAAGTTTCAAAAAGGATATGATCAAAAAAATCATAAGTTTAAATTATATTTTATAATTACTTTTTTGAATTTTTCAAATGCTTTTTTGTTTAAAAGTGCCTCTTCTGCAATTTCATAACCCTCTTTAAAATCTCTTGCTTTATTGGTTAAACAAAGACCTGCACCAGAGTTAACAAGAACAATTTTTACTTTTGGGTCATCCCTTCTTATGTTTCCTTGAAGTATATCAATCATCGTTTTTAATGCATTTACTTTACCCATAACCTTAATACTATTTTTATCTTTTTCCCTTTTTATTCCAAAATCTTCTGGATAAATCTCTATTTCCTTTAAATTATCATTTTCAATTAAAATTCCATATGTTTTATCAAATATTGAAATTTCATCAAGTCCATCATTACTTATTATTACAAGTCCCTTTTTAATTCCCATCCTTTTTATTGCTTCAGCAACAGGTCTTAAAATTTTTTTATCATTAATACCCATAAGCCTATGTGTTATATTAACTGGATTTGCAAGAGCACCTATTATATTGAAGGTTGTTATTATACCAAGTTGTGCCCTTATCTTTGCAATCCTTCTTGCCATTGGATGATATAAAGGAGCATATAAAAATCCAATTCCTTCCTCTTCAATTGATTTTTTAACAATTTCAAAAGGGGTATTTAAATTGTAGCCTGCTTTTTGAAGAACATCTGCACTTCCACATGTCCCTGTCATCTTTTTACTTGAATGTTTTGCAACACATATACCACATGAAGAAATTATAAAAGAAGATATTGTGCTTACATTTAAACTATTTGAATAATCACCCCCTGTTCCCGATACATCTATTATATTCTCATGATTTTTTATTTCAATTTTTTTTGAATAATCCCTTAAACATTTTGAAAGACCATAAATTTCATCCGCTGTCTCACCTTTCATCCTTAAACCAATTAAAAATCCTGCAATTTGAGAAGAAGGGGAATTCTCTTTTAAAAATTTTTCAAAAACATGATAACTTTCCTCCACATTTAAATTTTCATAATTTATTATTTTTTTTAACAATTTTTGAACTTGCAATTGAATATTATAAAGCAATTGTTTAAAAATACTCAACTTATTTGACAATAAATTCGTTTTATATTATACTTAAAAACTTAATTTCTTAAAAATAAGGAGAAAAATGTTAGAGGAAAAAGAGGAAAAAGTTCTTCCAATTGAAAACATTGTAACGATAAATAGGGTTGTAAAGGTTGTAGCAGGTGGAAGAAGGTTTAGGTTTTCAGCATGGGTTGTTGTTGGGGATGGAAATGGAAATGTAGGAATAGGGCATGGGAAAGCAGCTGAAACTCCTGACGCAATTGAAAAAGCATTAAGAAGGGCAAGGAAAAATTTAAAAAAAGTAATAGTTATAAATAAAACTATTCCACATCCTGTTATTGGAAAATGTGGGGCTTCAAAAGTTTTACTAAAACCTGCTGCACCCGGTTCAGGTCTTATAGCATGTCAGCCAGTAAGAAGTGTATTGGAAGCCGCAGGATATGAAAATGTTTTAACAAAATCACTTGGGGCAAGAAATGCAGTTAATTTGATGAAAGCAACAATGGATGCTCTCTTAAAACTCAAAAATCCTTATGAAGTTGCAAGGATAAGGGGTAAACCATTACATCAAATAGCAAGGAGGTTTTTGTATGAAGGAGAAAGAAAAGAAGTTTATCAAGATAAAACAAGTGAAAAGCAGGATTGGAGCGAACTGGAGGGCTAAAAGAACACTTGATGCGCTTGGGCTTAAAAAAATAGGACAAATTGTTGTTCATAAAAATAATCCTTCTATAAGGGGAATGATTGAAAGGGTAAAACATCTTGTGGAGGTTGAATATGTTGACACTATCTAATTTAAGACCAAATCCAGGAGCAAAAAAAAGGAAAAAAAGGGTAGGAAGGGGGATAGGTTCTGGGCATGGAAAAACATCAGGAAGAGGAACAAAAGGAGCAGGAGCAAGAAGTGGAAAGGAAAAAGGTCCTTCATTTGAAGGTGGGCAAACTCCTTTGTATAGAAGGGTTCCAAAAAGGGGATTTAAAAATCCCTTTAAAAAGGAATATGCAATTATTAATCTCGAAACTCTTGAAAATAAATTTAAAGAAAATGAGGAAGTGACACCCCTTATTTTAAAAGAAAGGAAAATAGTTAAAAAAGATTTACCAATTAAGGTTTTGGGTAAAGGAGAAATAAAAAAACCTTTAATTTTAAAAGTTCATGCAATTTCTTCTTCTGCAAAAGAAAAAATTGAAAAAGCAGGTGGAAAAGTAGAAATAATAAGTGAAAAATGAGTGCAGTAGAAAGAATTGGAAATATATTCAGGATAAAGGATTTAAGAGATAGAATATTATTTACAATTGCAATAATTGTTATATATAGGATTGGAACTCATATTCCAATTCCAGGAATAGATGGTAAAGCACTTGGAGAACTTTTTACAAGACAATTAAGAGGAAGCTTTCTTGGATTATATGACCTTTTTGTAGGTGGTGCACTTTCTCGCGCATCAGTTCTTGGAATTGGGATAATGCCATATATTTCTGCATCAATAATTTTCCAATTACTCGTAACAGTTATTCCATATCTTGAAAAGCTTCAAAAAGAAGGAGAGGCAGGAAGAAGAAAAATAACTCAATATACAAGATATGCAACTGTTCTTGTTGCTGCAATTCAATCATTTGGTGTTTCAACACTTTTAACAAGATTCACATCCCCTTCAGGTTTACCAATTGTTCCAAATCCAGGTCCTGGTTTTATGATCACAACAATTTTAACATTAACAGCAGGAGCAATATTTGCAATGTGGCTTGGAGAACAGATAACAGAAAGAGGGATAGGAAATGGACCTTCACTTTTAATATTTGTTGGAACTCTTGATACAGTTCCACAAGAAATTGCGAGCACAATAGAACTTATAAGAACAGGTGCTTTATCAATTCCTATGGCAATTCTTGTGCTTGCTGTTATGTTTTTCATAACTGCATCAGTTGTATTTATGACAATTGCAGCAAGAAAGATACCAGTCCAATATGCAAGAAGGATAATTGGAAGAAGAATTTATGGTGGGCAAACGACTCATATTCCTTTAAGAGTTATAACAGCAGGTGTTATACCAATAATATTTGCTCAAAGTATAATGATATTTCCAAATACAGTTGCTTCATTTATGCCAAAATTAAAATTTGCAGAAAATTTCAATCAATGGTTTGTTCCTGGTCATATTTTTTACGATATACCTTATGCGTTGTTAATAATATTTTTTACATTTTATTATACAGCGATTGTTTTAAATCCAAAAGACCTTGCAGAGAATTTACAGAGATATGGTGGATTTATTCCAGGTATAAGACCAGGAGATAAAACATCAGAATATATTGATAAAATTTTAAAGAGAATAACATTCCCTGGAAGCCTTTATTTAGCATTTGTTGCAATATTCCCATTTTATTTAATTAAATGGGCTCATGTTCCCTTTTATTTTGGGGGAACTCGTCTTTTAATTATAGTTGGAGTAGCCCTTGATACACTTCAGCAAATAGAATCTTTTCTTATAATGAGACAGTATGAGGGACTTTTGAAGAAGGGAAGAATTTATGGCAGAAGAAGGTAAGGTATTTATACTTATAGGACCTCCTGGAAGTGGTAAAGGAACACAGGCAAAGAAAATTTCAGAATTTTTAAATTATTCTTTTATATCTACAGGAGATATATTAAGGGAAGAAGTTAAAAAAAATACAAAACTTGGGAATATGGCTAAAAAATATATGGAAAAGGGTGAGCTTGTTCCTGATGATTTAATGTTAAAAATAATTAAGAAAAACTTGAAAAAGAAAAAGGGAGTGGTTTTGGATGGTTTTCCAAGGAATGTTGAGCAAGCAAAAGGACTTGATGAAATTTTAAAAATTAAATCTTTAAAGATTGATAATGTATTTTATTTAAAAATAAAAGAGGAGGAAATAATTAAAAGGCTTTCTTCAAGAAGAATTTGTCCTGAATGCCAGAGTATATACAATTTAATAACAAATAAACCAAAAAATGATGAGGTTTGTGATATATGCAATGTTAAACTTATTCAAAGGGATGATGATAAGGAAGAAGTAATAAGAAAAAGGTTAGAAGTTTATAAGGAAAAAATAAGAGAACTTTTGAATTATTATAAAGATAAAATTTTAGAAATAGATGGAGAAGGAAATCCTGATGAGGTTTTTGAAAGGATAAAAAAATATCTATGATAATAATAAAGAAAAAAAATGAGATTGAAAAAATAAGGGAAGCATGTAAAATTGTTGCTGAAGCTCTTTTAAATATAGAGAAATATATAAAACCTGGTGTAACAAAATTTGAATTGAATAAAATTTTAGAAGAATGTATAAGAAAATATAAAGGAGAGCCAGCATTTTTGGGATATAAAGGTTATCCAGCAGCATCATGTATATCAATTGATGAAGAAGTCGTTCATGGAATACCAAATGGGAGAAAATTGTGCGAAGGTGAAATTGTTTCAATAGATATAGGGGTTGTTAAAAATGGATATTATGGAGATGGGGCAAAGACATATGGTGTTGGTGTTCTTGCAAAGGATAAAGAAAGATTGATTAAGGTTACAGAAGAAGCACTTTATAAGGGTATTAAAGAAGCAAAAGTAAATAAAAGGGTTGGTGATATATCATATGCAATACAATCACATGTTGAATCAAATGGTTTTTCAGTTATAAAAGAACTTTCAGGGCATGGTGTTGGTGTTTTATTGCATGAAGAGCCGATGATTCCAAATTTTGGTAAAAAAGGTAAAGGTATTCCTCTTAAAAAGGGTATGGTAATTGCAATAGAACCGATGGTGAGTATGGGAAGTGGAAAAGTAAAAATTTCAAGCGATGGATGGACAGTAATAACCTTAGATAATTCACCTTCTGCCCATTTTGAACATACTGTTTTAGTTGATGAAGAACCAGTAATTTTAACCGAAATTTAATATGCAAAAGAAAGATGTAATAAGGCTTGAAGGAACAGTAATTGAAAAATTACCAAATACAATGTTTAGGGTTAAACTTGATAAAGGTCCAGTTGTTCTTGCCCATTTATCTGGAAAGTTGAGATTAAATTTTATTAGAATAGAAGTTGGAGACAGGGTAGTTATGGAGCTTTCTCCTTATGATTTGACAAGAGGAAGAATAATTTATAGAAAATAAATGAAAGAATTTGTTTTATGGCTCCCGGGCGTTCTTTATGCAATGACAATTCATGAATTTTTTCATGGATTTACTTCATTAAAACTTGGGGATCCAACTGCAAAATATTCAGGAAGATTATCATTAAATCCATTAAAACATATAGATATTTTTGGATTTATAGCCCTTCTTATTGCACATATAGGATGGGCAAAACCTGTTCCTGTAAACCCCTATTATTTTAAAAATCCAAAAAGGGATATGGGAATTGTTGCAATTTCAGGTCCTTTATCAAATATAATTTCAGGTATTATTTTTGGAATAATTTCAAGAATTTTATTTCCATTTTTTATAAAAAACCAAATAACTCAAATTTTAATTTATATTTTAATATTTACTGCATTTTTGAATTTCTTTTTTGCTTTTTTTAACCTAATTCCATTATATCCACTTGATGGCTCCCATATCCTTGAAGCAATTTTACCTTATGAATCCTATTTAAAATATAAAGAGATTGAAAGATTTTCACCCTTTATCCTTTTTGGAATAATTTTTATTTCCTATACAATACCTGGTTTAAACATATTTTATCCAATTGTTTTTTTACCATCAAAAATAATAATGGGATTTATCCTTGGAGAAGTGCGATTTATCTTTTAGAATAAAAAAAATAGTTGATATTCTTGAAAGGGAATATGAAAAATGGGATGTCCCTGTTAAAAGATTAAAAAAAATAAATTTTAAAAATAAATTTCATATTCTAATAAGTTCTTTAATTTCAACAAGAACAAAGGATGAAATAACAAAAAAAGTTATGGAAAAATTTGTTGAAAAAGTAAAAAAGCCGGAAGATGTTTTAAATATGGATATTGACGAAATTGAAAAAATCATTTATCCTGTTGGTTTTTATAAAATTAAGGCAAAAAATATTAAGAAAATTTCAGAAATAATTGTTAAAAAATATAAAGGTAAAATTGTAGAAGATTTTAATGAACTTTTAAAATTGCCAGGTGTTGGAAGGAAGGTTGCAAAAATTGTTTTATCTTATGGTTTTAATAAAAATGTTATTGCTGTTGATACTCATGTTTCAAGAATTTCAACAAGGATTGGAATTGTAAAAACTAAAAATGTAAAGGAGATAGAAGAAAAACTTGAGGAAATTGTTCCTTCAAATTTAAAAAGAAAAATCAATTATTTATTTGTTGCACTTGGACAAAAAATATGTTTGCCAAAAAAACCAAAATGTTTTATATGTCCGATTGAAAAATATTGTGATAAAATAATATGAAAAAGGTAATATTTATATGTTTTGCAAATTCTGCAAGGAGCCAAATGGCAGAAGGTTTTATGAAAAAGAAAATTTCTGAAAAAAATTTGAATTTGGAAGTTGAAAGTGCCGGAATATCAAAAATTCCTTTTGTTCACCCATTTGCAATTCTTGTTATGAAGGAAAAAGGGATTGACATTTCCAATAATAGAACAAAAGGGATTGAAGAATTTGATTTAAGGGAATTTGATTACATTGTAAACATGGTTGAAGGAATAAATTTTGGAAAAAACATGATTTACTGGAATATAGAAGACCCTGCTGGAAAGGATATTGAATTTTTCAGGAAAATAAGAGATGAAATTGAGGAAAGGGTTGATTATTTAATTTCAAGAATAATTATAGAGGAAAAAATTAAAACACCATTTTTAACAGTTGATGGAATTGTTGAAATCTATGAAGATAAAAAATTTAAGGGAATTGTTTTAATTGAAAGAAAAAATCCACCTTATGGACTTGCACTTCCTGGTGGATTTGTAAATTATGGTGAAAAACCAGAAGATGCAGTTTTAAGGGAAATAAAGGAAGAAATAGGTATAGATGCAGAAATAAAAAAATTTTTTAATTTTTATGGAAATCCGGATAGGGATCCAAGAATACATACTGTTTCACTTGTATTTATTTTAAAAGGGAAAGGAAATTTAAAACCTTGTTCAGATGCAAAAAATGCCCTTTTATTTGAAATAAATAAAATTCCGTATGAAAAAATCGTTTTTGACCATAAAAAGATAATAAAGGATTATATAAAGCTTATGAAAAAATATTAATTATCTTTTAATTTCAACAACAAAAAATTGATAACCAAGATAACCTGTTTTATCTACTTGAAGTGTATATGTATGAGAACCTGCTGGAGGTTCATCAAAAGTGACAAGTGTTACTCCCATAGGAAAATTTTTTGTTCCACCACCTGATGCTACTGCTATTACATTTCCATCTCTTAACACTCTAATATACATACCTTCATAACCACCAGCAGCATTATGTTGAACATGAGCAAATACTAAAACAATAGAACTATCTTCACCTGTTCCATGTGTAGTTATTGATTGTGAAGAGACATCAACCCAATTAACTTGTGGGTTATAATTACTTTTAGAACCTGCAAAACCTTGATTATAAAAATCACCAACAATATGTAATCTTCCCAATGGATTATCTGTTCCAATTCCAACATTTGCACTACTAGAACTTCCATTATTATCAACTAAATAAACTTTATTGTTTTGATAATCAAATTCCCATCCCATTGTTGGTTCAACCCATTGATTTATTGTTGGATTTTGTTTTAAATCATCCTTATTGATTAAACTTTCAAGTTTTTGTATTTCCCTTTTCAATTCATTTATTTTTTCTTTTATTTCATCAATTTCATCAGAATAAACTTTATTTATGATAAAAATTAGAACCCAAATTTTTAAGAAATTTTTCATAATAACCTCCTTTTTAATTGTTTTAATTATATGAAAAATATGCATATTTTGTCAAGTTAGTTTTTCAAATTGACCAAATAAAACAAATTGATATTAAAGATTATTTAGCCAAGTTTTAAGGAAAAGACCTTTGAAATTCCATCTTCCATAGAAACACCATATAGAATTTCTGCTGCTTCCATTGTTCTTTTATTGTGGGTTATTATAAAAAATTGAGTATTTGAAGATAAATTTTTAATAAAATCTACAAATTTTAATGTATTTGCTTCATCAAGAGCAGCATCTACTTCATCTAAAATGCAGAAAGGAGCAGGACTTGTCTTATATAAAGAAAATATTATTGTAAGGGCTAAAAGGGCTCTTTCACCACCTGAAAGTAAGGGAATACTTTTTATCCTTTTTCCATAAGGACTTGCCTTTATTATAAACTCAGAATTTAAAGGGTCAGAGGGATTTTCAAGTTCAATATAAACATCTCCTTCAAGTAAATGCTTTGCAACATCCTTTAAATTATTTTTAAAACCATTGTATATATTCCAGAATCTTCTTTTTGCTTCCTCATCCAAATGTTTTATCCCTTCTTTTATCTTTTCTTCTGAAATTTTAACATCTTTTAAAGCATCCTTCATCTTATTATATTCTTCCATTTCTTTATTGTATTCTTTTTCTGCTGCAAGATTTACATCTTGAAATTCAAACAACCTTTTCTTTAAAAGTTCTAATTCCTCATCTATCTTTTTAACACTTACAGAAGAGGAAATTTCTTCTAAATCAGGAGGAAATTCAAGAATTTTTTCCTTTAAATTTTCTATTTTTGCATCAATTCTGAAAATTTCTTCCTTAATCATCTCAATTTTTTTCTCATTTTCCTTAACCTTCTCTAAAATTTTTTCCCTCTTTTCATCAATTTCGTTTTTCTCCTTTAAAATTTTTTTCTTTTCCTCCAGAATTTCCTCTTTAAATTTTAAAAATTCTTCCTCTTCCTTTAAAATTTTTTCAATTTCTTTTGAAAGAAATTCACATTTTTCATCAATCTCTTTTATTTTTTGATTAGCTTCTTCAATCTCTTTTAAAGTCCTTAACTCCATCTTTTTTAAATAATTTAATTTTTCCTTTTCTTTAAAAAGAGCTTCCATTTTTTCATGTTCCTTTTCAATTTCTTCCTTTTTCCTTTTGTTTTTTTCAATTTCTTCTTGAATTCTATAAATCTCTTTTTTTGTAAAATCTAATTCTTTTTCAACATTTTCAATTTCAATTTCATCATTATTTATATTATTTTCAAAATTCTTTAAATTAAATTTAACTATTTCATATTCTGATTCCTTAATTCTCAAATTCTTTTTTGCTTCAAGTATTTCCTTATCAATCTCCTCAATTCTTTTCTTTAATTTTCCCCTTTCCTCCTTTACCTTTTTACTTTTCCTTGAAAGCTCCTCTATCCTCTTCCTTTCTTCATCAATCCTTCTTTTAATCTCTTCTATTTCCTTTATTTTTAAAATTGTTTCCTTTTTTATTTTTTCAACAATAAATCCTTTTTCAATTAAATATTCATCTTCTGTAATATAAATTTTTTCTTGTTGCAATTTTGAAATATCCTTTAAAAATTCTTTAAGATTTTCCACCTTTAAAATTTTTGATATTTGAGAATTTATAAAATCCTCCATCTTTTCTTCTATCAAAAATTTTTCCCTTTCTTTTTTTTCTAAAAGAATATCTTTATAAGATAGGACAGGATAAAAAAATATTTTTTCAAAAATTAAATTTTTTTCGTCATTTTTATCAATAAATTTAAGAAAAATTTTTTCATCCTTCAAATTGATTTCTTCCTCAATATATTTCAATTTTGTCAAAAGATTTTTTAAATTGGCTTCCATATTTAAAATTTCATTTTCCATTTTTTCAAACTCTTCATTTAAAACATTAAGTTTTTTTATATTTTCATCATTCAATTCTTCCTCTTCTCTTATTTTTTTTAACAAAATTTCAATCTCCTCCTTTAAATTTCTTTCCTTTTCTTTTTCCTTCTCAAACCTTTCCTTATTTCCTTTTATTCTTTCCCTTAAAATTTTCAAATTTTCTTCCAAACCAAATTTCTTTAAATTTAATTTTTCCCTTTCCCTTTCCAATTTTAAAATTTCATTGTGTAAAGATTTGAGAGCATAGCCCAATTTTTTAAAATTTTCTTCATCAAATTCAAAATCCTTTATAGGAATTTTTTCAATATCGTTCTTTATTTCATTTAAAATGTTTAAAAGATTTTTTCTTCTCTTTTCCACCTCTTCTTTTTGCAACTCCAAATTCCTTTTCTCCTCCATAAATTTAGTTTTTTTAACAATGATATCCTTTTCTTTTTGAAGAATTTCATTTTCCTTTTCCTGTATTTTTTTAATATTTTCATCTATAAGGGAAATTTTTTCCTTAATATTTAAAATTTCATTTTCATATTCCTTTTCCTTTTCTTTATATATACTCATTTCCTGTAAATATTTATCTTTTTCTTTCTCCTTTTTTGCAATTTCTTTTTTCAAATTAAAATAACTTATTGAAAGTTTCATTTTTTCAAGAGAATTTATTCTATCCTTTATTTCCCAATAAATTTTTAATCTTTCCACTTCTTTTTCAAGTTCATTAATCCTTCTTTCCCTTTCCCTTAAAATATCTTCAATCCTTACTATTTCCCTTTCAATCCTTAAAAGCCTTCTTTTTAAAGTTTCCTTTTTCTTTTCAAAAAGTTCTATTCCTGCACCTGAATGTATAAATTCCTTTAAAAATTTTGGAGCATCCATTATAAATTTTTCTATATCTTCATTTTTAAAAAGTGCATAACCATTTCCTTTTGGAAAAATTTCGTATAATTTATCATTCCATTTTAAATGGGAAATATATTCACCATTTATATAATTTTCTATCTTTCCATCCCTATAAATTTTTCTTCTTATCTCAATTTCTTCTTCATCCTCTCCTATTATTATAGCAACTTCTGCAACCTGTGCCCCCCTTACTTTTTCATTACCAGAAAAAATTAAATCCTGCCACGCGCTTCCCCTTAAATTCGTAACTTTTTTTTCCCCAAGAGCAAAAAGAATTCCTTCAAATATGTTTGTTTTTCCACAACCATTTGGACCAACTGCAATTGTAATTTTTGGAGAAAATATAAGTTCTGTTTTATCCAAAAAGGATTTAAAACCTTTAAGAATCACCTTCTTTATTTTCATTTAAAATCCTTGCAAATTTAACAAGATTTTTACCAATAATTTCAAGTTCTTTGATGGTATCTTCATTTTCTTTTAAAAAAAGATTTCCTCTTGCATATGTAATTGCAAATGGAGGAATTAAAACTCCCATAAAATTTAAAGGAATGATTATTTGTGAAGCAGCATTTGTTGCTCCATCCTCCTCATAAGATATAACACATGATGCGACCTTATTTTCTAAAATTTTTTGAACATTTTCAAGGGCTGTTAAAAGGTCTATAAAATTTTTCATAAGACCTGACACATTAAACCAATAAACAGGAGTTCCAAAAACATAAGCATGAGAATTTATAAGTTCTTCATAAATTTTTGGAAGCATTTCTTTAAACACCTCGGGATTGCATAAATTTTTATCCTTTGAATAACAACCAAGACAAAAGGAAATTGGATAATCAACAAGATGAATCAAACTCGTTTCCGCTCCTTCTTTCTTTGCAATTTCAAGAACAGTATTTATCATAAGTGAAGTATTTCCATCTTTTCTTGGTGAGCCATTTATTCCTAAAACTTTAATCATTCCCTTTCAACTGGATATTTCCAGTCCTTATCAAGACACATTTTTGAAATTTTTGTAATTGTTGGTGGTCTTCTCTTATGTTCATTTTTAACAACCCTTATATAAAGGTCATAAACTGCTTCTTCAGGAATTCCAAGTATAAGGGAAGTTTCTTTAACGGAAAGTTCAAGGTCAACAAGTGAATATAAAACAGAATCAATTTGACTATAAGTATAACCTATTTCTTCTTCATCTGTTTGTCCTTTCCAAAGACCAGCAGATGGAACCTTTTTAACAATTTCAGCATCTATTCCAACATATTCTGCAAGCTGCCATACCTGTGTTTTATATAAATCACCTATTGGATAAATATCAGCAGCAAGGTCACCATACTTTGTTCCATATCCTAAAAGGAGCTCTGTTTTGTTGCTTGTTCCTATAACTAAATAATTTAAGGTATTTGCATAAAGATAATTAATTATCATCCTTATTCTTGGTTTTAAATTGTAAATTGAATATTCCCTTTCTTCCCTTTCCCCTCTTTTTAAAACTCTTGAAAATTTTTCAACAAATTCACTTATTTCAATTATTTCATAATCAACATCAATTTTTTTAACAAGTTTAACTGCATCTTCAACATCTTTTTCTGGTGTAATATCTTTTTCTGGCATTATTAAAGCGAGCAAATTTTTACCAAGTGCCTTTTTAGAAAGAACAAGAACAAGGGATGAATCAACACCACCTGAAAGTGCAACAATACCCCCTTTTGCATTTGCCTTTAAAACTCTTGTTTTTATTGATTCAACAATAACCTTTTCTATTACAGGAAGTTCTTTTTCATCAAATTTAATTTCCTTCATTTTCCATCTCCTCACACGCCCTTAAAAGATCTTCTATAACTTCTTTCCTTACTTCCCTTAACCTTATATCCCTTCTCCTTATTCTTTTATATTCGTCAAGATCAAGGTCAAAAATCACAATGTCTTCTTCAATCAATTTACCCTTACAAACAATTTCTCCTCTTGCATTCAAATACATACTAAAACCCATATAAACAATACCTTCCTGAGAGCCAGCTTGATTACAGAAACAAACAGGTAATATATTATCATAAACCCTTTGTTTTAAATAGTTTATCCATATTTCATCCTTTTTCCTTTCAAAAGGAGATGCACCTATTACAAATAAAACTTCTGCACCCCTCAATGCCATTGCTCTTGGTGGTTCTGGAAACCAGACATCTTCACAAATTAAAATACCTATTTTACCAAATTTTGTTTTAAAAACAGGCATTCTATTTCCTGCCTTAAAATATCTTTTTTCATCAAACAATCTATAATTGACAAGTTGAACCTTTCTATAATTACCAATTATTTCACCGTTATAAATAAGAGCAGCAGAATTATAAAAAAAACCTTTACTGTCTTCTTCCATATATCCAAGTATCAAATAAAAATCCTTTACCTTCTTTTTTATTTTTTCTAAAACTTCAAGATTTTCTCTTACCTTATCAAGATATATATCTCCTGAACCATATCCAATTGTTGCAAGTTCAGGAGTAACTATTATTTCTGCCTTTTCCTTTAATGAATATTCAATACCATTTAAAATTTTCTCATAATTTTCTTCAATTTTGCCAAGTTTTGTAGAAAGCTGTAAAAGTGAAACTCTAACTTTCCTCATAATTTTTTAAGAATTCCTTAAATAAATTTAGAAGATTTTCACAGGAAGAAATGCTTACCCATTCATCCTTTGAATGAACACCTCCACCTACTGGATATATTATTAAAACTGGAATATTTTTTTCTGAAAAAAATCTGCCATCAGTTGCTCCATGTTCTTTACTAAAATTTATTTTTTTACCTAAAACCTTTTCATAAACTTCACTAAATTTTTTTATATATTCATTTGACCTATCGGTATAAACTGCTTCTCCTTTTGATAACACTTTATAACTAACACCTTTATATTTTCTTAAAATTTCCTTTAATTTTTCTTCAAAATAATTTAAATTATAGGGATAGGGAAATCTTAAATCAATTTGCATATAAGCATCGTCAGGAACCTTATTTACAGCATTACCACCTCTTATCACGCCAATATTAACTGTTGGATACCATTTCTCTCCATCTTTACCTTCACTTTCCTTTAAAATCCATTCTTTGATTTCCTTATATATATCCATCAATTTTTCTATTGAATTTTCACCAAGCCATGGTGTTGAACCATGACAGGATTTACCTTTTGCATTTATTTCAACATGTAAAACCCCTTTACTTTCAATAACAGGTGAAAAATTTATTCCACCATCAGGAATTATAACAAATTTTGGAGATAAGTTTTTATAATTTATGATATACTCAACACCATCCTTCCCTCCAATTTCCTCATCGGTTGTAAAAAGCAGGGCAAAATTTCCTTTCCTTTTTTCTTCATATAAATCAACGAAAAGTTTAATCAAAACCGCAGCAGAGCCTTTCATGTCCATAGCCCCTCTTGCAAATATCTTATCTCCTTCTTCCTTAGGTATCCATCCCTTTTCTTCATCAGGTGGAACAACATCAAGATGCCCTAAAAAAAGGATTTCTGGCTGAAAAGTTTTATAAAAGGAAATATAAATTGAAGGTTTTTCATTTCTCTCAAATTTCTCTATATAAAAATTCTTATCTTTAAAAATTTCTTCAACAAAGAGCACTATTTTTTTTAATTCATCAATATTTGACGAAATTGTTTTAAATTCAAGGAGTTTTAAAAGTAATTCTTTAATATTCATTATATTCAATTATATTGAAAATTAATGTATTTTTTCAAATCCTTTAAACAATTTATAAATAGGATTAATGTATCTATAAATATATACTTCTTTTTTCTCACATCCAAAACTTTCTTTAAAAAATAAAGTTCCCGAAGATTTTAAAGGAGTCAAACCGAATGAAAATGTTTCAAAATTTTTATTTTTATAATACTTTATAATTTCATCAAAAATAAAGGAAGATACACGATAATTGTAATAATCAGGGTCTGTTCCCTGAATAAAGGCAAGTGAAAAATTTTTAAGGGGATGAAGACATATAACACCACTTGCTATTTTAGAATTTACTTCAGCAACAAATCCTCTTGCTCTTTCAGGAAATAAATTTTTAAATATACTTTTAAAAAAATTAAAAGGATATAACGGCTTTCTTTTATATTTAATTTTCATAAGTTTTTCATAAATTTTATAAAAATCATTAAGATCCCTTTCTTCCATTTCTCTAAAAATTACCCCTTTTCTTTTTGCCTGTCTTATCTGTTCCCTCAAAGATTTTTTATAATTTTTTTCAATTAAATAAATATCCCTTTTTAAATCTATGTTACAATAAAAATTTTTTATTTTAAAAAAGCCTTTTTCATCAGAAATTTTATTTCCTTCATCAACAATTTCCATAAAAATTATATTTTTAATTTTTTTAAATAAAAAAGAAAAGTCAATTTTTTCTTTAAAAATATAAGGGGTTGTAAAAGGGGAAAAATAAAGGGAATAGAAAAATAATTTTTTCTTATAACCAAATGGCATATAAGATTTATCCTTTTTTAAAAAACCAAAATTTAATCCTTTTACCCCTTCCTTCAATGTTTTATACCAGATATAATTGTTAAAAAGAAAATCTTCTTTAATGCTTTCTATTATTGCTTCTTTATTTTCTTCAAAAATAATTTCCATTCTTCTTTATCAAGTGGTTTAAAAATTAAAGATAAAATTATAAATAAAAGATAATAAATTATCAAAATTAAAAAAGGGGGTAAAAATTTTTTAAAAATTAAAATTGAAAAGGGTAAAAAACTTGATATTGAAAATTTAAAAATTTTTAAAAATTCTTTTTTTGATATTATTTCATATTTTGGAAATATAAAAAAGTAATTGAAAATTAAAACTAAAAAAGATAGGAAAAGATTTAAAAGGGCAAGTCCAATGATGCCAAGATATTTTATAAAAGGATAGGAAAGGAGTAAAAAGGAAATTATCCATAAAAGGTCAGAATAGAAAAAGTGAATTATTCTTCCATACGAACGATAAAATAAAAGATAAGGAGAATATAAGGAAGAAATTATTATTCTTGCAGTTAGTATTAAAAGAACAGGATATGCCTTTAAATAAAATTCATTTGTTATGATTAGAATAAAAATTTTCCCAAAAAGAATTATTATGAAAAAAAGGTGAATTGATATTAAAAATAAAATTTTTCTTAAAATTTCAAAATAGATTTTTATTTCATCAAAATTTTTAATCTTTGCAGAAATTTCAGGTGCCATTGCTTCCTGTGGATATTGAAGAACCTGCCTTAAAGGAGTTACAATTTTTCTTGCAGATACAAAAATAGAAACATCTGTAAAGTTTTTAAAAAAAGCAAGAAGGACCCTATCAGAATAATCAAATATTGGAGAAAGAAAATGTAAAAGAAATGATTCTTTCCAATAATTTTTTATCTCTTTTAATCTTTTAAAATTTAAAGAATTTAAAGAAATTTTTTTATGATAGAAAAGTAAAAGAAAAGAAATGAATATGGAAATCAAAGAGGAAAAAGTTTGGATTATAAAAATTTTTTCAACATTCAATTTTTTTCTAAATAAAAATAAAAGAAGGTTTAAAAATAAAAAGTATAAGAAATTTATTAAAAAGGAATATTCCATTTTTCTAAAGGAATTGAAAAGGGAAGAAAAAACCGTTAAAAAAGAAAAGGAAAAGGATGCAAAAATTGAAAGGATAAAGATTTCTTTTTGTTTAAAAGGGAAAATTATAAAAAGGGTAAAAAAGAGAAGGAAAATAAAAAGGTAAAGAAGAGAAAATAAATAAAATAAAGAAGATATTTTCTCGTTTTCTCTTTTTTCCTCCCAAAAGGGAATATATCTTGTGAAAACATAAGGAATACCAAGTAAAGAAATTTGAGAGATTATAAGAAATGCACCTATATAGGAAAAATAAATTCCACAAGAAGATGGTGAAAGGAAATTTGTTATAATTTTTAAAAACAAAAAATTAAATAAAAGATTTGAAATGTAGGAAAGTATAAGAAAAAATAAATTTTTAAAATATCTCATAAAAATTTTTTATTAAATCAATTTCCTCCTTTATTCTTTCTTCCCAACTTTTAAAATTTTTAAGAATAAAATTCCTTGCCCTTTTTCCCATTTTTTCCCTCAAATCATCATCTTCCAATAAAAGATTAATTTTTTCAGAAATTTTTTTATAATCTTTAAAAGGAACTAAAAAACCATTTATCCCATCTTTTATCAATTCTTTCTCTTCCCTTATTTCAAAAACAATAGGGGGGATTGAAAAAAGCATTGCTTCTATTACAGGAATTGTCTTATTTCCATAAATGTTTGTTGATACAAAAATTTTTGCTTTTAAATAAAAATCAGGCATCATAGGATGTGGAATACCACCTACAAATTTAAAATTATCTTCAATTCCGTATTTTTTAATTAATTTTTTCAATTTTTTCTCTTCAGAACCTTCTCCACATATTAAAAATATAACATCTTTCCTTTTCTTTAAAACCTCATTTGCTGCCTTTATAAAATAATTAAAACCCTTGCATTTTTCTAAAGCAGATACACCGAGTATAATTTTTTCTTTTTCCTTTAATTCAATCTCTTTCCATTTTAAAGGATAACAATTTTTTAAAATTTTAAATTTTTCTTTTGGGAATCCTGTAATTTTTCTTAATTTTTCACCTCCACTTCCATCATCCACACAAAAGATGAAATCAAAGGGCAAAAGAAAACACAATTTTTCAGGTATTAGAAATATTTTTTTAATGAAATTTGAATTAAAATATGTAAATATTCCAAAAAGTTTTAAAATAACTATTTTTTTTAAAAATCTTTTTATTAAAAAACCTGAAAGACAAAGATATGAAGAAAAACATAAGACAACATTTATATTTTCTTTTAAAATTTGTTTTGCCTTCAAATAAATTTTTATGTTGTTTAAAATGAATTCAAAAAAAAATAAAAATGGAATTTTCTTAAAATTAACTTTTTTTACTTCAAAAAGATAATGATTAGAAGAAAGGGGGATGCAAATTTCTTTATCCTTTAAAAATAAATGATAAACTTCAAATTCCTTTAAAATTTCTTTAAAAAAATATGCATTTTCAGGGCTTCTTTTAATTCTTTCTAAATCCCAATCATCTGCCCATGGTGAAATAATAAGAATTTTTTTCATTTTTTAATTCAAGGAAGGATGAATATGGGATTAAAATTTTCCCTATTTCTTTTTTAGAATCATGAGAAAATCCATGGAAATCGCTTCCACCTGTTTTTAAAAAATTGTTCTTTTCGGCAAATTCAAAAAGTTCATTTAAATAAGGGAAATTATCAGGATGCCATACTTCTATTCCTTTCAATCCAAATTTTTTTAAAAATAAAAAGTATTCAAGGTCATAATATTGACCTGGATGGGCTAAAACAGGAATTCCACCACTTTTTATTATTATTTCTATTCCTTCCTTTACAGATATTTTATATTTCTCAACATAAGCAGGTTTTGAATAACCAATATATTTTTCAAAGGCATCATCTATATTTTCTGCATATCCTTTTTTAACAAGAATTTTTGCAACATGAGGTCTTCCTATTGAATCAGTAAAAGAACTTTCTTTAAAAACTTCCTCTGCTTCAATTTTTATTCCCATCTTTTTTAATTTCTCAACAATTTTATAAATTCTTTTTATCCTTTCTTCTCTAAATATTTTTAAATATTCAGACACTCTTCCTTCATCGCTAATATAATAACCAAGTATATGAATATCTTTTTTTTCATCCCTTGCTGATAGTTCAACTGCTGGAACAATTTCTATGTTTGTATTTATATTTTTTGATTCTTTAAATCCTTTAATTGTGTCATGGTCAGCAATTGCAATTATATCAAAACCTATTTTTTCACACAAAAAAATTAAATCCTTAGGAGAAAGTTCCCCATCTGAAGCATTTGTATGTAAATGAAGGTCTATTTTCATATCATTCCTTTTTTATTGATTTAATCTTTTTTGCAAGTTCAATTATTTTTTGTTTTATTTCTTTATAAGAAGGGTCTTTTTCATATAATATTTTATAATGTTTTAATGCTTCAGCCCATTTTTCCATCATTTCATATGCTAACCCTATTTCATAATGGATTGCTCTATCTCTTTCCTCATCTTCTGTCTTAATATTTAAAGCATTTAAAAAATTTTCAACTGCTAAATCAGGTTTTTTTATTTCAATAAAAATTTGACCAAGATAATAATACGCATCTTTTTTTATTTTATTATCCCCTTTAAGTGCCTTCTTTAAATTAGTAATTGCTTCATCAAAAATTCCTAAATCTTTCATTGCTATTCCTACTTCTAAAGCATAAGTGGGGTCAACATTTTCTGCATGGGAGTAAATTGATTCCTTCATTTCCTCAAATATTTTTTCTTCCTCTTTTGAAAGCTTTTTTTCCTCCTTTTCCAATTCCTCTCTTATCTCTTTCCCAAGGTCAATAAATCCTTCTTCAGAAATGATTTCAGGTTCCCCAATAACCTCTTTTTTTATTTCTTCCATTTTAATTTCTGGCTCCTTTACCTTTTCTTTTGTTTTTTCAATTTTTTCTAAAACTTCTGGAGCAATAATAGAAAGTCTTTCTTTTGCTTCTTTACAGTTAGGGTCTGCTCTTTTTAAAATTTGAAGATACCAGATCTTTGCCTTCTCTTTATCTCCTCTTTCATAAAGACAATTTGCAAGTTCAAGAAGGGATTCAACAAGAAGATTTTTATCTTTTATACGCTGGGCTATTTCAACTAATTTTTGTCTTGCTTTTAATTCAAATGGAAATAAATCAATAATTTTTTTAAATACCTTTATCGCATTCATAAAATCCTGTTCTTTAAAAAGTGTTTCTCCTGCACTATAATAAAGTTCTAAAGCTATATCTTTTTCACCAAGATCTAAATAAGCATCAGCCATATCTAATTCTGCCTCCCATTTCTTATATTTTATTTTTTCCTCAACAGTTTCCTTAACCTCGGATATTTCCTTTACACTTTCTTCTTTCTTTTGAATTTCTTCAGCAGTTTCCTTAATTTCTGATATTTCCTCAATACCTTCTTTTTCTTTTGGCTCTATAAAATCTTTTATACTCTTTTTTTTACCCTCAATTAAATCTTCAACACTAATAAATTCTTTTTCTTCCTTTTCTTCTTCCTCCTCTTTAAAACTTACTTCTTCTTCAAGTTCTTTTACCTCTTCTCCAATTATTATTTCTATCTCCTCAAGCTTTTCTTTTATTTCTACAAGTTTATCTTCTTTACCAATTTTTTTGTAGTGTTCAAATATTTCTTTATATAATTTCCAGGCATCTTTAAAAAGGTTATGTAAAAGGAAAAGTTCCGCAATTTTCCTTTTAAGCAAAATATTTTCAGGAACAACATTTAACAAATTTTTATAAACCTCAAAGGCTCTCTCAATCTCTCCTTCTTTATAAAGAGAATCAGCATACTCTTGAAGCGCTTTTGCGGCCTCTGTTGTCATACCAATATGATAATAGGCATCAGCAAGCTCAAAAAGAAACTCTTTCCTTTTTGGCTCAATTTCAAGTATTTTTCTATAAAGAGCAACTAAATGTGAATAGGCATGATGTTTTTTGTAATCTTCAACTGCTTTTAAATAATATTCAATTGCCTTTTCCTTATTCCCAACTTTTTTTTGAAGTTCACCTATTCTTTGGTATAGGGCACCATCAACTGCTTCTGGATAATTTAAAAGTTTTTCAAGTTCTCTAAGTGCTTCTTTATAAAGTCCTGCTGAAATGTATTCTGATGCCTTTGCCTTTATTTCTCTTATCTCCTTACTCTCTTTCATTTAAGTCCTCTCATATTTACCACCTTTTCTATTATTTCTCCATCTACTCCATCTTTTTTTTCAATATATGCTTCTAAGAGAGCAGAATCACATATAACATTTATTATTCTTGGAATACCTTTTGAATAAGCAATAATTTTTTCAAGTGCATCCTTTGTAAATATCTCACGTTTCCCCCCGCATTTTTCTATTCTAAATTTTATATAGTTTTCAACTTCTTCATCTGAAAATCCATTCAATTCAGTCCATAATGCTATCCTTTGATAAAAGGGGAAATATGTTTTTAAATTTTGACAAAGCGCTTTTGAACCAACAAGAACAAGATGGAAAATCTTTTCATCAATTACCTCCAAATTTAAAAGATTTCTTAAATCTTCCATAATTTCTATATTTTTTATTTTGTCGGCTTCATCAATAAGGAGAACCATTTTTTCCTTACTTTCTTCATATCTTTCCATTATTTTTTTCACAATAAATGAAAACATTTCTCCTTCTATATCCTCAGAGCCATAAAAATTAACAAGTTTTTTTAAAAACCATTTTCTATCAAAATTTGAATGAGCACATATTATAAGTAGTGGTTCATAAATTTCATTTTCATATAAATTTAAAAGAACCTTTCTTAAAAGAATGCTTTTCCCTGTTCCTGCTTCACCTGTTATTGCTATTGCACCTCTATTATTTTCAATTGAAAAAATAATTCTCATAAGGGCTTCTCTATGTGGTTTTGATTCATAAAAAAATTTTGGGTCAGGAACCATTGAAAATGGGTCTTCTTTAAGTCCAAAATATTCATATATTTTCATATTTAACCTCCTAATAAATTATTATAAATCTTTCATGAATTCCTTTTCTTTTTTTTGGTATCTTTTCTTTAATTTCTTCAACAAATTCCTTTTCCTCTAAAACTTCAACTTCTTCAAGAACTTCTTGAACCTTTAAAATTTCTTCACCTTTTAATTTCCTTATCCTTTCTTCTATATCCATAAAATCAGGTTTTTTTTCATATATTTCATTCAAAATTTCAAGAGCAGATTCTTTTTCTCCAAGTTTTTCATAAGATAATGCTTTAAAATAATCTACAATTTCTCTTTTATTGTAATTTTCAACTTCCAAAATCTTTTCATATTCTCCTGTTTCATAAAGGGAATACAAATAATATTCAATAATTTCATCAAAATTTATTCCTTTTTGAGCAAGATTTTCAAAAATTTTAATTGCTTCATTGTGTAAAAAAGAGGAAGAGAAAATTTTTGCAATTTTCTTTAAATTTTCTATATTTTCTGAAACAATTTCATTCAATCTTTTTTCAAAAACAGGATAAACTTCTTCATATTTAATTTCTGATTTAATTTTAGGGGGATTTTCTAAAAATTTTTCAACTTTTTCAATTCTTTCATCATAAATTTCAAGTTTTTTCATTTTTTCAAGAATTTCTTTACATTTGTTTATATCATTCCTCTCTACATAAAATCCGTATATGGAGCTTAAATATTCATTTAAAGCCTCTTCTTTTGAACCTATACTATCAAGAAGTTCGGCAAGTTCAAGTGTTCCTTCTGGCTCAAGTTTCCTTTCTTCTATTCCTTCTATTTTTATTATGTTTTTCAATTCCATAGCATAAGTTCCGCTTTCCTTTATAAAACTTTTTAAAATTTCTGCAACTTCTATATTTCCTTTATTTTCATATCCTGAAATTGCCTTTTTTAGATTTTCTTCACCTTCTTTAAAATTTGAAAGAAAATAAAAGAGAAATTCATTCCTTAAATTTTCAT
>Ga0272445_1000102_pt1 | contig 85556 bp, 90 predicted proteins | sample YNPCB0031_FD_194404 | JGI IMG/M metagenome (GOLD analysis project Ga0272445, IMG submission 194404) | Hot spring sediment microbial communities from Yellowstone National Park, WY, United States - YNP-CB-003-1 | ecosystem: Environmental > Aquatic > Thermal springs > Hot (42-90C) > Sediment...
GGTCGTAGGCCAATGGATACTATTCGCTATAGGATTCGCCATCACATCGATAGTCTATATGATGCATGCTAGGTATCCATGGTTCCCCGTAAACCCTGCAGGAGTAACGATGGGCTTAGGCTGGATGCATGTAAACATCCTAGTGCCTAGTATCGTAGCGTACATAGCTAAGCTTATAGTTATGAGGATAGGTGGAGCGAGATTATATGAGGATGTAGCTATGCCATTCGCCATAGGGATGACAGCATCCATATCCCTAGCAATACTACTAACAGCTACACACTACGCAGCTACAACCATAGCTATAATGTAACATATAAGATATTTTTACTTCTATTTATTAAAGTTTACTCGATAAATATAATCTAGATGATATAACCGTAGATTCGAAGTATTTAATTCAAAATACTATACCCAATACCTTCTCATATCGCTTAAAATTCTTTTTTTAACTGGGTTCGGCTTTTAAACATTAAATATGCTAGTTGATCTGAAACCCCCTTCGCCTTCTGAGGAGCTCCTCGACGCGATCACCCTACCTTACAACATCCTCCAAATATTCCCTTCCCCTCTCCTCCATCCATAATCGGTCGTCGCTAAGCCTTGCGTGTTCATACCAACCCTTGACGTATTCACATCCCACGTACCTAGCATAGGCTGTAAGCCTATTCAGTTTAATCGCGTGGAGGAAGACCATTCCTCCCTCTGGTAGCATGGGAGGCAGGTCGTACACGCAGAAGGCCTGTGTCTCTCCATATCTCTCCCAATTCTGGATAAATGTTTCTATATGACGCGGTTCTGCCTTTACCCATACCCCAATAATGGGTTCATACTGATGGGCTATCGGAGCACTTGACAAGCCAATCTCGCTCTAAATTTTAAGCATTATGAATTAAAGTTTTAAGGCGAACCCCTTACTAATATATGGATTAAAAATTCTGCACTTCTTTTAAAAGTCCTCCAGAAGAGACACCTCAAAATTCTTAGATGACCTGCAGATTATCCATGGATTATCCAGTCTGCGGGTTAAAAGCCTCACCGTAGCCGATCTAGAAGGAGCTTCCAAGACCCAACACACCGAGGAAGCGTTAACACCGGCAAACAGAGGCATACTCTCTTATCTAATCGAAGAGGTTAATCGCTTGAAGTAAACCGAGCCTATGGAAGCCAGGAAGGAATACTTAATCGTGTCTTTTCAAGCAGGGAAAAGCTCCGCGTATCGATGGCATGTTTCCAAAATCCAACAGCTTGACTGAAAATCGCACGGTCAAAGATTATCTTCTGATCTGGCTTGGAATGATCGCAAAACTCCAGTCGCCCTCTGGCCTTACCTTCGATTATTGGCTTTAATCGTCCAGAAATCCTCATGGTTTGAGATGATGCCAGTTTCATCATGAATTGCGGATGCTTTCCCTCCACCTTTGCGATACCGGCCTTCAAGTAGACAGGGATGGATGGATCCTTCACTAATCGAAGGCTTAAGCTTCTAGCTACCCCTGGAGGCTGTCGGTCGAGGTAGGCGAGTACGAAGTTAAAGCATCCTGCACATATGGTGAAGTCTTTAACGCAGTCTAGTCCAAAGTCCCTGTCTTTAGGAGAAACATACACGTAGTAAGTATCCTCGAAGCCGGGGAGTCTTTCATGTTTAACCGAGAACATACCTCTTGGAGGTATCGTACCGAGTTTATTTGCTAAATCTTTAAAATCGTCTAAACTCAAATAAAATGCAATCCAATTTCTCCACTTCTCAGGGTTTACCCCCCCTTATGGAAGTTCGCTCTAAATGGTACTCTTTCACGTCTATAGATAGAACCACGTCTTTATTAATTTCAAACGTTAGGAAGCTCTGCTCGGGAGGTAAGATGAAGGCCTGTCTCCCTCTAACTGGGAGGGTCTCTCTCCAACCCAAACTAGTAGGTGTTTGCCCATATAATTGCGGATCGATCAATCTTTCGATAGTAATTGGAGGGGGTTGAGTTACCCATCCTCCGGAATCTGAGTAAATAAGTGGGATTGGTGTAGGTTTTGGTACTCCATATCCATGCTCGATGAGTTCTCTTTGAATCTCGAGCGAGGCCGGAAAATAAATTTGGGTAGATTGGGATAGGTAAGGACCAATCTTCATTGTAGTAAAGAAAATGTGAGCTAGCCTTATAAGCGAAAGCTATCAATAATATCATTGATATGCCGATGGTTTATCTTTCAAAAGAAGCAGCTCGCTTACTGGATGAGCTTGCCAAACGTTTAAGGAGGGAGAGTTCGATTCGCATAGTGAAGTCGGATATCATCTACGATGCTCTCAAAGAATATGCAAAGAAGTTAGAGGTAGATGTAGAGTGAGAACTCGACATAAGATAGTCTTCGGCGACTGTAGGTGTATGAGAGAAGTGGGGGACGAATCCGTTCACTTAATGGTTACGTCTCCTCCATACTATAACGCTCCGTTCGATTATCCGGGGCTCTTTAGGGATTATCAAGAATACTTAGACTTGATACGATCTTTGGCTAGGGAGCTTAAACGGGTTCTCGTTCAAGGTAGGGTTGCGTGCTTCGTTACTCAAGACGTGAGGATTGAGGGTAAGCTCTACCCGATATGCTCCGATATAATTAGGATAATGGTTGAGGAGGGCTTCCAATATAGGGATAAGATAATTTGGAGAAAGCCGGAGGGATATATCAGGATCAGTAGGAGGAGCGGGGTCCTGATTCAACATCAACTTCCAATGTACTTCTACCCTGATAACATCTTCGAAGAGATTTTAATCTTCCAAAAGGGGGAGTTCGATTATTCTATCCTGAAGAAATTCGACGATAAAGTTCTACAAGACTCGAGAATAAACATAGATGAATTTAATCGAGAGAAGTGGTATTTATCGGTATGGGATATCACAAACGTCCTCCCACTAAAAGGTAGGCTGGAGGAGGGGGTAGCAGCTTTCCCAGAGGAGATTCCGAGGAGACTAATCAAACTGTTCACATTCGTCGGTGAAACCGTACTCGATCCATTCGTCGGATCTGGGACAACCATAAAAGTAGCGAAAGAGCTCGGGAGGAATAGTTATGGATATGAAATCGATTTAGAATTGAAACAGACAATCCTTCAGAAGGTAGGCATTGCTCAAAAAATTGAAGAAAATAAATACCTTACATTGACTGGGGATGAAATCGAAATAGTCATAAGGGATGATGCAAAAAGATTGAGAACCTTCTTGCAGAAGAGAGTCGAGGGACAGAGGTCAGTTACTAGAAAGACTAAATAACATCCTTATCTTTAAACTCCCATTCCAGTTTTCATTCACGGGATGAGCAAACATGCCCAAGCCTGGATACACATGCATAACGCTCAAAACCGGCAAAGCCAGACTTTTAAAGACGGAAGCTGAGAAGCACAGGGCTAGGACTCAACGAACTCCTGCTAAGCTCCTATGGGCTGTTTCGGGGCAAGCCCCATCCATTAAAACCGCCCTCCAGAAGTACTGGTATTCTCTACGCTAAGTAGGTAGAGGCATGGAGGGAAATCCGTATCTAAATGGGGCCGCTGGGATTTGAACCCAGGACATGTGGAGAAATCCCCCGCAAAATCCCCTCTCTATTTTTCCCTCCCTTCTTTTGCCCTTGGAACGCGGTCATAGATGCTGGGCTTCGATCCGAGTCATAGATGATGGGGCTAAATCTAGGTTACCGCTCCGGATTTAGTATCATCATCTAAGATTGTTTACGTCTGGGTTTAGGTATCCCGTAGGCTTTAGGGTGGTATACGAATCGAGGTATCTAAAGCCTTAGATGATAGCGTAGATATGAACCCCACCCTCTAGCTAACCGACTAATCCTCCCCGCACCTATACATGGCGACCCCACGTCTACGGGTTCAACATCATGCTCCTTCATCGAAAACATCCATAGGGACATTAAAATTCGGACCGAGAATAACAGTGCTATACCCTTCTTTTCATTGAAACAGTAGTCGGCTATGAAAGTCAGAAACCCAGCCCAAACCCGTTGCACTCTTCTTTTCATTGAAACAACATACTACGCTACAACCTGATGTGTGCTAGCGATACGATGTTGCACTCTTCTTTTCATTGAAACCAGGTATGTTCCGTCAAACCACACGCTGAATTTGTAGTTGCACTCTTCTTTTCATTGAAACAGCAGTATGCAGGCTCGAAGACGTACAGCGAATTCTTGAGGTTGCACTCTTCTTTTCATTGAAACGTCTGGATGGGTGGAAGGACACGTCTCATGGAGCCCTTCAAGTTGCACTCTTCTTTTCATTGAAACTTGGAAAGCCGGTTATCGTGGCTCGTGGTTGCTTCTCGGAGTTGCACTCTTCTTTTCATTGAAACACATCCGCAGGATTGTAGATGCGAGGGGTAACGTGATCTGGTTGCACTCTTCTTTTCATTGAAACTAAGAGGAGCTCCAGATTCCTCAGGGCGGAGGACGTAAGGTTGCACTCTTCTTTTCATTGAAACGGACACCTGGATGCTCGCGGGGTGCGAGGATCGCTTCGCAAGGTTGCACTCTTCTTTTCATTGAAACGCCCGAACTGCGGACTGACGGCTGGGGGGCTTAGGCTGGGTTGCACTCTTCTTTTCATTGAAACATCTTGGTAAGATACAGGAGAATGCATAAGGATATCGAGCTGTTGCACTCTTCTTTTCATTGAAACGGAGTTCGTCGAGAGATGGGTTGAGGAGAGGATACCTGTTGCACTCTTCTTTTCATTGAAACGGCGGGTATAACATTGATCAAGGGACTCATGAGAGTAGTCCGTTGCACTCTTCTTTTCATTGAAACTAGCTAACTTTATCGATTGGGATCAGTTTTGTTTATTTTAGTTGCACTCTTCTTTTCATTGAAACCGCTACTAGCGTATGGCCTGGTTCAGTGGAGCTACGCAGTTGCACTCTTCTTTTCATTGAAACGAGAAAATAAGATGCCCAGGATGTGGAAATAAGAAATGTTGCACTCTTCTTTTCATTGAAACCGCAAGCTTATATATAGGGTTTATATAGGCTGTATGGATTTGTTTTCTTATCTCCATCGGGTTTTCCTGTTTAGCGTGCGGAGCCGTTTCTACACCGCTAGATTTCCATGCGTTTTCCGCAATCTTCTCTCGATCCTACATCGCTCTAAGCCCTTTTCTAGAGGGGGCTTAGAGTTCATATCCCCCTCCGAGATGTGTACGCTACATCCCTCCCACCACCGGATGTAGGGATCCGAAACCCTGATTCTTATATCTGCCTACACCGTAGCGTGCCACTCCGAGTAGCATGGCTTCCTCAGCCGTTAGGGGCTCTCTGAACTTGACTTTCAGCGTGCCTGCTATACCTGAGAAGTGCTTCTCCCCGCCATCCTTCCTAGACCACGATCTGAAGGTCGCCTGCTGGCATCTACCGCTCACAGCCTCTATGCCTCTCAGCCTCGCGTTAACCCTAAAGAACTGCCAGTACCTCTCTTCGATGGATGAGCGGAGCTTTCTAGAAAACCCCTCCTCTAGTATGCTCCCGTACACGCCCTCACCCTCGTACCTCTCTAGGATCAGGATCGGGTGTATCTCTAGGTAGACCTCCCGCGAACCCACTAGGGGTTTAACGCACTCCTCTATGGAGGAGGCCCATCTATCAAAGTCTAGCTCCTCAAGCTGAGCCACCACACCCCTCCCGTATCCCCTGCTACACCTCCCACCCCACCCGGAGAGGGCTAGGGTTGCTCTGACGGCCTCCTTAAACTCGTCCACGAACTTCACGGCTTCTGAGGTGAGGATCGCTTCAAACCTGAACGTCGTGTTGGCTGGGATATACTCTACGAAGACTGGGCCTAGGGCTACGCCGTTGGTCAGCTCACTCCTAGAGATGAGCGGTTGCCTATGCTTTCCAGCCGGCTTACCCTCGAACCTGAGCGACGTGACCACGAGCCTAGGGGAGTCCTTACCCTCACCCTCCCTATCGGCACCGTACAGGTTATAGAATGGGCATCCAGCCTCCCTGACGCAACCTCCGCACGGTAGCTCACCGGTGCGACCGCAATATGCCCTAAGCAGATAGTTTAGTATAGGTCCTCTGACGCCCCTACCCCATAGGAAGTCTTGGCAGTACACGTAGTCGGAGTAGATCCTCCTAGCTATGGACCAGGGTGATGTCGTCCTACCCGTGAAGCGTAGGTTGATGAAGTCCCTAGGCAACCCTAACCTCCCTTTCTCTCTACGAGCCGCATCGGAACTTTGGATGGCTGACTCGGCTTAGACGCGAACTCCGAGTAATCCCTCCAGCAACGCTCTAGGAAGCCTCTTAGCTCACCCCCCTCCAGAACCCTTTCCACCTTGAACGGTGCCGCCGAGTATATGGTGATCCGCTCCACACTCATCCTAACCTTACCGAAACCCCTACTCCTAAGCCTACCGAACCTTATAAAGCCGTGCTCACTAGCCTTGAAAACGTCGTAGATAGCCCCTACGATGACGCTATCCAGGTTTAGCCCCGTCACCTCACCTTTAAACACAGACCCGCCTCTAACCCCTATGAAGCTTATAAGTGCACCGCCGGCCGCCCCGCCGAACTCATCGTCGAACGCTATCATGGGGATTACGTTACTCATGACCTCTCTGAACGGCTTATCACACACTAGGAAGCTAAACTGTAGCGGTGACTCGTAGCCAGCCGTCCCGAACCACTTGCATACGAAGCACGGTTGCTCTGGGGGGCACCCCTCAAGCCTTTCCTCCGGTATGTAGTACTCCTTAACCTTGTCTGTCTCGATCAAGTGCCTCTTGGTCGATGGGGTGCAGAGCTTGTGCCCCTTAGAGGTTAGCGATGCCGCTATGAAGCTCCTGAATACGCCTTTAGCCTCGTTGCCGCTTATCACGGGGTTTCCGCTTAGCACTTCGCCGAAGACTAGGGGTAGCTCCTCGAGTTGCCTAGCGACTGCGTCATGCACATCGGCTCTCATCCACAGCTCCTTAGCCTCCTCGGTCCTACCTCTGCTGTAGAGGAGTACCGAGTCTTCGCAGACTTCGAGCCTATACTCTATCCTCCAGAGGCTATCTAACCTATGGTGCAAGGAAAACACCCCAAAAGATAGCTCGAAGCTAGTTTATTTAAGACTTGCCGCAACCTACCTGCCGGTGAAGTCTGCAAGCCTCTTGAAGGCCGCGAGCCTAACCCTCCTACGAACGTCCTCGGGCTCATCTCTATGGTTGTAGTCGAGCCTCCTAGCGAACTCCATTATCTTATCCGCCTGCTCACGGGTGATCTTACCCTTGCCGGACGAAAGCCTCTCAAGCTCGAATTCGAGCTCCGAGAGGGATCGGGCCGCGTACGGCAGTATCTCCTCATGCCACACGGTCGACTTTATACTCCTAAGCATACCTCTTATATCCATCATGAGCCTGAAATCCTCCTCCCTAAGGCTCAAAGGCACACCACCCCTAGGATATACTGTCATGGCGTCCGGGAAATTAAGCTTCAACTCGAAAACCCTCCAGAAGGGGTTCTTCGGATACGTCACGATCGTCGCGACTTTAACGGGTATACGGATCCTACCCCTCACCCTCAGAATATCCTCATGGAGCTTAAACCCCCGCTCCACGCTCCTCAAACCGGCTATAAGTATGCTCCTGCGAAAGCTCACGATCACGGGAGCGACACCCCTAACCTCACGTAGGAGATCTTCGAGGAATCTATTGTAGCAGTCAGCTATCGTGAGCATCATATCTGGGCTGACTGAGAGCCTAACGTCCACAGGGCTCCACCCCCCAAGTTTGTGCTCCGTAGCTAGGTGCTCCATGACCCTGATAGCGTAGTCCGCGATAAACCGCTCGCAAAGCTCCGGTAGCTCGTCGTCCGGCTCAAGGAACACCCAAGCTACGAGCGGGGAGTCCATATACCTTGCAAACTCAGCCCTACCAGCCTCCACACCCTCCTCCAGCACTATGCCGACGCCGTACTCCTCCTCCCCAGACCTGCCGGTCACAACGTAGTACATTTCCCTCCTCCTCTCCGAGCGTTTCTGCTCGACTCTGAAACGCGTGATGCGAACTACACATCTAACGTTCAGCTTAGCTAGAGTGTTCAGCACGGCATCCACTATGGGTACGCGGTTAACAGTCCGATCTACCGTCATGGCTATAAGCTCGTCGCCTACGCGAAGTAACGGCAGGGTAACGCCGTAGGAGTCCTTCAGCCTACCGAACAGCAGGTACCTTAGCTTCTCGATCGTCTCCCTACGTAGCCTCTCAAACTCCCTGAGCTCCCTGAGCCTGTGGAATGCGGATTCATCCAGACCTATAACCATCAGTATGAGTTCCGCGTATCCAACCCTATCGATCGACTCCTTCACAGCACTTTTAAGAACACCCTCGCCCTGCTCATGCAACATAGCGGTCGATACATGATGTGCTTTTAGGGAGGATACTGGTGCCCAGGTATCCGCTGGGAAGTAAGCCAACCTCTCATTCAGCCTCCTGTAGACCTCCTCAAGCCTAACACCGGATCTAAGCCACTCCCCGCATAGATCCCATAGGTCGTGTTGCAATTTAACCCTATCCTCACGGCTCCACGTCACGACGGCTCTACCATCAGGCTCGTAAACCGGTATGAAGAACAACGTACCGGAGTCGAGGTCGCCCTTCACATAGTCCACGGAGTCGAAGAACGGCCTAGCTATAGCGGCTGCAAGCTTATCAGACAGCCACCTCTTCTCATGATGCTCCTTAACAGCCTTAGCTAGGCTTGTCTCGCAGAGGAGCTTTGGGAGGAGGCTCGGATCCCCATGCCTCGTCCAGCAGGATACCTTCAGGATATCGTGTGGCTCACAGTACTCCACGAGGGGGTAGAGGGGGCGACTAGACCTAGAAGACAACACGTATCGAAGACTATCTAGGCGTGAACCTCTTAATTACCGTTACCACATACTGTCAACAGGGCTCCTATGGAAACTAGGCGGAAAGCATACTATACCATGTTCTTTCAAAGCGGAACTAAAAGAGAACTTACATCACGTCGGGGGAAAGACCTAGCGGACTCCACCATGAAGACCTACCGACAGGGGTAGAAGTAGGTTATACGTTACTCCGTCTGATAGAGAGGATTCGACGGCTTTGCTCCTCTCTAATGGAGTTCGCTGAAGAGAGACTTCCATTGAAAGGGGCTAGTGCGAGATACGCCGAGGGCTCGGGGATGGCTTAGGATGATGCTTTAAATGCCAAGCCCTACCTAGATCTAACCATGTCATCTAGCTTAGATGATACCGTCTAGACTATGAAGGCTAGACTAGATAACATATGTCAAGGTATGATCGATAAAGATGGGCTCTACGAGTATGCGTTATCGATAGCCTAACCCTCAATCAACCGATGGAGTTTAAAAGGTTTATAGAGGAGACCAGCTTCTCCCCTACTCTTTCAGCCTCAGATTCTTCAAAGTTCTACCATATAAGGGTCTTCCCATCAATACCCCTTCCCTCAAGCCTATACCCCTCAAGGAAGTCTTCCTCGAGGAATAGTGCTCCAAACTTTCTGAACTCCTTCTTAACATGCTCGATGTTGCTTAGGGTGAGCCTCTTCAATCGGTTCCCATTGCATACCGGCTAACACTTATCCTCAATAGTATAGAACTTTCGAGGAAATTAACGATCTTATCAAGTACATATAGCTTAAGATATAAAAACACTTATATATTATGGCTTTTAGAACTTTATTGTAGACTTGCAACCTCCCAATACCCTTCCTGAGGTGCCACCCTACCCATATATAGGACGGGTCATTTTTTCGCAGGACAGGCCTGCTAAACCTAATGAGTTCTGGTGCTGGCTTCGGGATGCACCGAACCTTAATGTTCAATTGGGCTCATTATTAAGCGTGGATGGGGAGAATGAACGTATAATCGGCATAGTAGTAGACATGGAGTACTCTTCAACAGTTCAGAGAGCTACTACAGAGTTTTATGGTAGTAGCTATGGAGACCCACAACTACAACCTGCAACCCGTCCTACAATAATTAGGCTCTGTAAGTTGAGGGTGATGTTTAGAAGACCGTTTTTAAGCACACCACCAGAGGGTAGGTGGGGCGTAAGACATGTAAATCAAGAAGACCTTGACCTCATAATGCAACATATACCAAAAGAACGTAGAATTCTAGGCGGCTTTGTTAGGGTAGGAGTTAATGAAGATGATCCAAGATCTTGGCACCCCGTGTATCTACATGCCGACTTCCTTTTAGGCCCAGAGGGTGCACATATGAATATAACTGGAGTAACTGGATTAGCTACTAAGACGAGCTACGCACTCTTTCTAAGCTACTGCATTATGAAGTGGGCGGAAGAGAACAGTCAACGTGTTGCCATAGTCCTATTTAACGTGAAGAGATGGGACTTCTTAGCATTACATCGTTTGCCACGAAAATGGGAGGATGCTGAGCAATGGATAGATAGCTGGGCGAGAGACAGGATAGGAAGTCGGGTGATAGGTGAACGCGTAAAAGCACTCTGGAAGAGAGCGATGGAACATGGGATCGATATAATATCTTCTCCACCTAATGTAAAGTATTTCACGTATCAAGAAGACTCTGACCTTAGCTTCATGAGTAGACCAGAATACATCAAATATGGGATTTTAGATCTATCGAAAGATGAATTGGTGGCGGCTTTATATCGGCCTGACGAGGAACCAGCGGAGCAACAAATTAATTTGATTAGTGTATACCTTGACTTTCTCAGAGACTCTGCCAGACCTCCCCCCTCTTTTAATAGAATGATAAATGATCTAAATTTCTTATTAACAAAAAAGAGTATAACAGTAACAAAGAGTATACCAGAAATAGGTCAATGGGATGAGCGGACTATTGGGGCTGTTCGGAGGAGACTCTCTGGTTTTCTTAGCCGAGCTACGCATATAATCGAACGGGATCATCCTAACGCTCATCCAGTGACATTTGGATCTTTAAAAGAGGGATTAAACGTCATCCAACTCAATCGTTTAGATGATAGGGAGAAAAGATTGTTGGTTAATGCTGTTATTCGAGAGATCTCGAAGGGGTTGGAATTGGAAAGCTCTCAACGCCATCTTGATAGAGTCGTTATAGTGATAGACGAGCTGAATAAGTATGCCCCTAAGAGGTGGTCGCCAATTAAGGAGCAGATAGTCGATGTGGTGGCTAGGGGGAGGGATCTGAGGTTGAGTTTAATAGGTGCACAACAATTTGCTTCAGAGATAGATGGAGAAGTCCTTGGAAACTCGTCGACTAGAGTCGTCGGACGCTCCGATCCAAATGAAATAAGAGACGTAGGCGTTTATGGTTACCTCGGTACTCTGAGGGATATCGCACCCTATCTTGAAAAAGGTCAGATGATACTTTACCATCCCGTACACCCAGCACCCTTCCTCATATGGTTCCCAACACCACTACATGAAATGAAGCCTTTAACATCGTAGGGTGAAGCTATTTGCAAGCAGAGCTGGCAGAATATCTACGCAGTTTAGGAGCCGTACCAGTACCCTCCGATGTCCCCTCCGAAGAAGCCTCACCAGATTTCTCTACTGGGGTCACTCCATATAGCGTTGAGCCATTAGCGGAGCTATGTCTACCAGAGGTTACGGACTCTGAGGTAAATTTGAGGTTTTTCCTAGACGGCGTTCAACGTACTGTCCCTCTAGGTTTGTTGTCAGTCAAGAATCTAAGTATTCCAGTATATATTGCCCATCTAATAGTTGGTGTGATGGAGAGGAAGGATCGCGTATTAACCCCATTTATGCTGAGAGAAGCACTTGTCTTTTATATCCCCCTTGAAGCTATGAGAAATCTTGACCCATCGATTGGCGAGCCACCGTACCTCCATAAATTCGATCAAAGGGGGAATATCTATGATGCAATACGTACTGTGAGGATGAGAGGCCTCTCGTTCTGGACAGACATCTCGATCCCCCTCTCCTTAAGAGAGAAAAGGGGGAAGAAAGAAGAAACGATTTTGGGTTCCTCAGAGCTTTCTGCGATAGGTGCTGTCAGGTGTGCAGCACGGACTCGGTCTAAAGTTCTTCTTAGAGTTATGGAGTTAGGAGTATTGTGGGAAGTTATTAGTAATGTCATGTTGGGTAAGAACGATTTTATAGTGATCGACGGACCTGTTTTTCTACCTCTTAAGTATGCTCGGTTAGCGAACAACCGGTTAGCAACCCTCATAGATTTTTCTTGGGAAAAAATAGCGGATGTGAACAAAGCTTATTCATTTTACAGTCATGTGATAGGCGCAGTTAAAAATGTTAGTGTTATACCAACTCAAGGGCTTACTTTAGCATTCTCCCAAGGTCCTGGTATTACGATCCCCATCTACTTATTTTCGGAAACTGTTGAGGGAGCGGATGATGAAGTCTCTAGCCACACGATTTCGGCATTCATTCGGCTAAGACGGGAGCTAAGCGGAGAAATCTCACCTATATGGTCACCCACCAGTGAATTATCGAGAATAGACATACCCCTCCCTGCAATAGTTGATGAAAACGAGCCGTGGTATATCCCAGATTTTAGACCCGACCTATCAGTAGGAAGTCATCATAGGCAAAGACTTGAGGCGATACTTAGAGCAGCTATAAGGGATCGATGGCCAATCCCAGAAACTACGCCCCATCGCATGCTAACGGAGTACTACTGTATAGCTGAAACAGAGAACTGGTTGAGGTCTCATCTACTCCCTGAGCAAGAGTTAAGATCCATGGTGCCTATAAGGTGAGACGTTTAATAAAGACTCGCTTATTAAGTATTATCAGGCAACTGTTGCGTTCCATAAGGAGACGTAGAGGAAGTCTTCAATGCGAAGCATTTATGAAAGACGAAAGGGTCGCCGCTAGGGTCTTGGTATATTCAGGAATTGATAGAAACATTATTAAGCGTAGAAAGACACCTTGTATGATGAGGCTGAAGCCCGGATGCTATTATGTGAGGGCGAGCTACATGTCCTACTTACTTGAGAGAGATGTGGAAATTAAAGATGGAGAAACAGTAAAGGCTGAGTTTAGGTTTCCGGGAGGTATACTCGAATGTAAGGCTTATGAAGGTGAACATGAAGTTAGAGCAATCGTAGAGATCATAAACATGGAAAGCAATGAGGTAGTGGCTAGAAGAACCACCCCATTCACTATACACTTAGAGGCGGGAAGATATACTTTAAAAGCTATCTATACTTCCGTTAAAGAGGGCTGAAGGCTATTATGCAGGGCTTCAGTACTTCTCCCTTAACTCTAGCTAAGGATGTGGTTATACGTCCTAGGTGTAAGGTTACTGCTAATTTTAGTTTCCCGCCTAGGAAGCCTTACATGAAGCTTCTCACGACACCACGTATAGCTGAAGAGTTAAAGAATATGTGCAAAAGAGCACTATCTAGAATATTCATAATTTCTCCCTACGTTAGTAAGGATGCACTAACATACATACTTAGCGAAGCTGGCGACGTTGATATTAACGTAATAGTAGGTACTAGATCTAGCTACCTTGAGGTCGAAAAAACCAGTACTCTTTTTGACAAGAAGATTTCAGTAAAGCTCAGAGGGAGGGTTCACTGCAAAATCATCTTAACTGATAATGAGGTTAGCATAGGATCATCGAATATAACCATGAGTGGACTTAATAGATCTCATGAGATTTCGATAGCTACGAACGACCCCAGTATGGTAAATGACGTACGCTCATTCTGCAATATGCTTTGGGAGGGCTCCGAGTATAGGGAGCAGTATTATAGCAATCTTAATGCAATCGATGCTTCAAGGGTTGGAGCCTTCGTTACGAGTGTTAAAAACCTCCCTCCATTAGTACTAGAGCTGGCACGATACGCCGAGGAAAATATAATCATGACGACACCTACCTATACTTCCGATGCAATAGAAGTTTTACTTAACAATATAAAGCCGACTGTTCGTATCGAAGCATTCGTGAAATTGGATGAGAGGGATTGGGCGGAAAGGGCTGTTAGCGATCCCTGGGCTATTCGACTATTGTTAGATAGAGGTGCAACAGTATGGGATGTACCACCCCTCCATGCCAAAGTATTCATCGTGGATCATAAGATAGCATTAATCTCCTCTCTAAACTTTACGAATCAAGCCTTCAAGTATATTTTTGACGCTGGCATCCTGACCAGGAATAAGGACTTAATAGAGTCTATCATACAATACATCAGTATACTGAGAAGTAGACGGATCGATCCAGAGCAATTTGAAAAAATATTGGCATCCTTTAATACTAGACTTCCATTCATATCAATAGGACTTATGCAAAAAGAGGGAGATCATTTTTCAGATGAAGAGGATCCGAGCCACTCTAGAGAGGTGGAGGACGTAGAGGTTGTACCACAGCCATATCCCGAACATGCTGGTACTAAGCTTGCTTTACCGCAACTTCCAAAGCCTCTGAGAAGGATTCGAAGCAAAACGTCGAAAACTAAGCCTGCAGATGTCCCCATCCCCTCTGAAGGTGTAGTTTTAATCGGACGAAAGCCTTTGATCAACTATTTTAAGGCCTGTGCATTTCTATTTTTGAAAGAAAATAAAAAATTTGTAACAATTAAAGCTAGGGGGAGACTGATTAGTAAAGCAGTAGATTTAGCCCGAATGTTTAGATATAGCATTTTTAAATTGGATAGCGTAAAAATCGGCTCCTCCAGATTGCTCGGCTCCGATGGTAAAATGAGATATGTTAGCTTTATTGAAATAACTATCTCTAAATCTTAGGATCCAAAAATGTATGAATGAAAGTTGTTGAAAGTTTAAAGCATATGTTCAACTCCGCAAAGCCCCTTAAATCTCCAGGCTTTCATACGACACGCCCCGCAGTACCTCCCCTTGCATGATGGGTCTTTAACAACTTCTAGCGATTGCGGGTCATAGCCTTTAAACGCATCGGGTCTGAGTTTGGAGTAGCGGTCGAGGAGTTGGATGAAGAGTTCGATGCTCAAACACCTCGCTTGCACGAGCCTAGTCTTCATTTCGTACAATTGATTGTCTAAGTATTTAAGGGCTGGATCTTCAGATACGACAGTGCATGTCCAGCACCCGAGGTTACTAGAGCCGTCAGGGTATAGTCTCCTCAATTCTTCAAACCAGGGGCAGGCTTCTTTAAGGAAGATCCAAACCCATTCCTCCGTTACATCGATCAAAGGAAGAGCCGATACAAGACCTCCGCTCTCTCTGATGAAGCCACGTATTCTCCTATTCTCATCTCCTCTAATCCCTAACAGGTTTAACACTCCCTTATTCACCGACCTAACCCACTGTTTCGCTAGCCCGTATTTCAGCACCCTACAACACCACCTCCTGTTCCAGAGAGGAAAACTATAACCTCTTTCTAACATGATGTTAAAGAAGCCTTTAGATGGCTTCAGCACGTAAATTTGAAAACCCCTCCCCGCGAGACTTTTTAACACCTTCTCTGTGACCGCCTCCACAGCCGGTATTTCGACCGTAGTCTCTTCGTGGACAATTATAGGTCTGAAACCCTTCCTATTGGAGAATTCATCCAACAGTAAGAGCAAGGCCGTGGAGTCTTTACCACCCGAATAGCATATGGTCCACGCCCACTTACTTGGAGGGAACTTGTGGTAGAGTTCATCGAATCTTCCTTCGACTTGACGTAACCCCTCTTCCAAGTTCAACATACGAGTATTGAATCTCGCAGAAGGTGTATTTAAAGGATCCAGGGTTTAATTCATTAAACAGTTGTAACAGGGTTCTCTGAAAAGAAATGTAAAAGATGAATAGTCAGTCAAGTTTGTAATTGCATAACATGAAGCTAAGAAGCCTACCTCTTACTATAGCTTAAGGTTAGAGGCAGGGTCTTCCTAGAGACCAAACTTAAAAGTTTTAAGCATATCCTTAGTTGCCCTATAGTTTATCCCGAGCCTTTCGCTACTCTCATTGGTTGTGACCGACTTGCTTGAAAGCATGTTGTAAATGGCTTCTTCGTATCCGCTCGGCACGGATCTTTCTTCTATCAACTATACTTTATCTTATATTAAGTTTATATGCTTTAGCATCCAGATGAAAGCCGTCGAAGTATAGATCTGCGATACAGTATGTAAAACTTTACGTCATGAAGTTTACTCCAAGTGCATACCGATGTACTGCCTAAAACTATACTATGGAACTGATATCTCTAGATCTTCGAACAACCTTTTCGTCAGCGGCATTCTTGCACGCTTGAAATCCTCGGTTTCAACCAGCCTAGACAGTATGACTTTGACTTCCCCAGCCTCTCTCCTAGATCTGAGTATATTTACGGAGATAAGGGTTACGACATCCACTACTCGAAGCCATGTGTTCAGGAATTCTTCCAACGGTCTCTTCAGCGGCTTCTGCTCGAACAGCTCTCCCTTCTCTGCGATTATCTTTCCAATATCCATCTTATCTGGGTGTTCGTGGACGTTCGAGCATAGCTCACGGTAGAGCCCACTAATCACGTCAAATGCGTCAGCTGGATTTAGGGGGTGCAGAAGATTCCAGTAGATCACTTGAGTTGCAATGCTGGGAAACGGCAGGTGCAACTTGTAAAGCGGTTCCCTCACTAAGTCGAAGATTTGGACTGACTTCCCTTCAAGCTCATCGATCTCTTCAGGGTTCGCCTTTAACCTATCAAGCACTTCTCTACGCAACTTGCTCACGGGGTCGTCGGGTGTTAACATCCATTTCTCCCTAAACTCTTTGTGAGCCAAACCCTCGTAGAGTGCACCTTTTATCGTAAGCTCTAATGCGTTTCTAAGTAGCGTGAACGCCGAGTTGTATAGGGCGGAGAGTGCGAGTATGAGGCTCAGCCTCAGGTGGATCACGGAGGTCTCCCAATTGTAGAGGATGTAAGCTGAAGCCTCCATCCATATGTCCCTATACCCATTTGGTTTAAGCATCTCTAAGACTATGTTCGCGTAAGCCCTCCTACTATGGTTGCAGATATCCAGCGATTCATACGCTAAATTCACGGATTCACCCACGTTCTCAGCGTTTATCAAGTCTCTAAGCCACCCTTCAATCCAACCCTTAACGTCGTTCATCATATAATGGTCTACTCTCACTCTACTATTAAGCGTTCAGTAAAACCTGCATATGGGGGAAGAAGGTTTTGCGGGGATTTCGACACCGTTCTAACGGTGTCGTTTATCGTGTACCTGTAAGCAACATGGTATGATTCACCATATCTGACGAGATATATCGGCAGGGAGGGGAGGAGTTAAGGGAGTAGAAGATAGGGCACCCCATGATTTATCTCAGTAGTGCGGATAGTCGACTTGAAACGATCGAGAAGGCTTCCACGCATCATGGGGGGAGATACTAGACGTTATCAATGAGGATAACTGGGGGGCTTATAGAGATAACTCTGAAGAACTGCCTCAGGGATTCCCTACTCATCCATTGAACAGCTCTTACGAGGACTAGGATTCCTCTACGATATTCTTGTCGGCGGTCTCCCAAACGGCTTTAACACAACGATCGCATTAATCATCTTAAATGATCGCTCATGCCTCTTCCACACAGCATCATCCCATCTTATAGCATAAAAGACTACATATTTAGTTACCCCGCGGCATAATACTCCACAATGCTCGATGGCTTCGAGTATCCTGTGCTCGAAACCATCCATCTCTCCAATAAAAACTAGAAGAATCTCTGCACAGGGTCCCATCGTGTAGGAGGGGATGACGTTGATAGGAACGCCTCCAATGCTACTCGGATACCTAGGAGAAGATCCAATAAGCTGGTTCTCAATAGCATTCGATAGAAGCTTTCGACCCGTGAGACGCCTTCCTCTAAGGCGTTCCTCCTCCTTAATCTTATCTAATCTCTCTAAAACCTTAATAATTGGTCTAAGAACTTCAGGGATTTCCATAAAACCTAATTGATGCTCACGCCCAGATTCAGGCATAAAACAAAGTTTAAGCTTTATGGCTTAATTAGCTTTTCCTTCTCCTCTAATGAGAGACCATAATGCTCACCCTAAGAGAGTAGAGGATGCTGAGAAGAGTCGTGGGGTATACGCCCGAGTTAGGCTGGGCGTTGAAGGGTTGAATTCAACGAAAGAGCGGTTCTTGTGTAGAGCCCCTTAAACCCGTGCATCCAGCTCTAGTTCATGGAGCTGCTCGACTGTGCGCAGAGTCTACAACTATCGTTGAATTCAATCTTTCAATACTATGGTTCTGATGCGTGAAAGTCTGCGTTGACGCTTTCAACCGGCTGTTTCAACCTTCAACCCCTCCCCAGTCTTCTCCACCTTCACTAGACCCTCTGCTTCAAGCCTCTTGAAGAATTTGGATGCACCGCTCTTATCCTTGAAGCCTAGGATACCAGCCCACTCGCTGAGCCTGTGTATTTCGCCACAGTGCTCCTTCAGAATCTTCAGCCTCCCATCCCCCAACTCCTCGACCGTGCCAGCCTCTAAGCTCTCCCACGCGTTCTGCACTACCTTAAACGTTAGGTCGTCTAGGAGCTTAAGCTCCCTGAGCTTCTCGAGGGGCTTCTCTCCAAGACCCATGAACCACTCGACGAACCTACGCGTCAAAACCTTCTCCCCGCCGCCGAACCTCCACCTGCACTCATCCCTACCGAGCTTCACGAGCTTGTAGCCTCTGCCCTCCAGCACGCCCTTGGATAGGAGCTTGAGGAGGCTTATGGGTACGTGCACACGCTCCTCTGCGAACCGCAACGGCTTCGGGATAACGTAGCTGAAGCTCTTCTCGTTATAGTAATCAAGGTACACGATCTCCACCCAGCCTACGGCGTATCCTTCCACGATGAAGTCTAAGCCGCCTTCATTATACTCGACCCCCCTAGCCCTAGGGAAGGTGAACCAGTGTATCGTAGGCTCGCCCAGCCTCTTCTTGAACCTCTCATCGCCCTTAAGCCTCTCCTCAGCCTCCCTCCACAAGAGCTCGGAGGCCTCATAATCGTAGGTCTTGAGTCCGAAGTCTACGCCTAGGAGACCCTGGAGCTTCAACGCTATATCGTAATCCGACCTGTCGCGGTAGATGTAGGCATCCATAAGAGCCTTAGCCTTACTCCACGTAAGACCCATAACCATGAGTATGCCGGGCGGGACTCAGCTTTAAAGCTTCCGTCCTAGTCTAGCGAGCCGCGATCACGCGGCATAGCGGGTTTCGCTACGAAGCACGACGTGCAACCTAGGATTAGGATGGGCTGAAGGCGGAAAGATACTAGGTTTTTATAGACGGCTTGGCGAAGCTGTACGAGGAGAGGTGCAGGGGGAGCACACCCAGATGAGCCTAGCTAGATCCGCGAAGCTATCCGATCCTAGATGGTATCGTCTAGATCAGGATAGGCTTCCGAATCTAGCGCATCATCTAGCGGGGCTTTGAGCCGCCTCTACTCTCGGCTGCAACGCCAGCACACGTAGTCTGAGAACGCCTTGATCAGCCTAGGCTTAACCTCCTCCCTCCAGAACTGCTCGTCTTTGCTCGAGAACAGCATGGGCTCACCACACCTCGGGCATGGTATGGCGAACTCCTCTATCCCGAGATACAGGTATGGGCCGTCCCTCTCGATGAGGCGTTCGGCCGTCTCGCACCCCTTCTCGAAGACCTCCTCCTCAAGCCTCTCGATATCCATTATCGCCCTCTTAACGAGCTCGCTAACGCTCATCCCCACGCTCGATGCGAACTCCCTAATCCTCTCATACTCCTCCCTAGTCACGTACGCCTGGATCCTCGCATGTTGGCTATGCCAACGCTTAACACGCTCACCCATAGGCTGACACCATCAGATTAGCGGGGGGATACCGGGTTAAAAATATTCCGTCGGGTTAACGGTTGGGTTAACGCGGTGTCTACAGCGTTTACGATGTACACTGATTCATTATAGGTGCATGTCCCGTTAGCCGGACGGTGTGGGATGCCTCATCCCTTTGCCTGCTCCTAGGGTGTTAACCCAGCGTAGGGGTTGAAAGTCGATGTCTCGAATAATCCTGGAGCGTGGCTGTGGATCTGGCATAAGCCGCATACCGTCGGCGAAGGATCGACTCCCAACACCTTCAATGGGCAGTCTCCCCTACGGCTGCAATTCTCCATCTTAGCCCTACCCAACGCGTTTAAAGCCTTCTCCAGCCTCACGGTGAACGGCTCCTCGACAGGCTTACCGGGCTTGAAGCCGTAGTGCCTCTCGATTATCTCCCTGAGCAACATGCTCAAGCTCATACCCCTGGATTCAGCCTCCCCAACCATGAGCTTGAAGAGCTCAAGAGGCAGCCTGACCGAAACGACCTCAGCCATACAGCATCTAGATGAGGTAGGCATCGAAGCGGTATAAACACTACCGCAGTTAACCTACTCTACGGGGTAAGCCCTATCCTAGATGCGACATCTGAAACCGCAGATCCATCTAGACCCTGTACTTGTGCCGCCTAATCTAGATGGATGCGGTCTAGACCCTATACCGTCCAGACCTGATGATATCGTGGATCTACGTTATCATCTAGGCTGGATGGCGGTGTTGTGATCTAGGTTTACGTTAGCAGTTTTAGGATGGATAGGTTTAAACGTTGGCTCCCCTCTATAACCTCTCTGATGAGCGGAGAATTCCTACGCTCTAAGGATGCCGCTAGGGTTTTCATTCAGGTATGCCCCATATGCTATCATGCATGTAAAGCTAGAAACTTCTGGAGAAGCCTTACCGCGTTGAAGATGCATATTAAGGCGAAGCATAATATAGACATCGACTACTTTATAGCTGAATGCCCAGAATGCGGGTATAAGGTGTTTGGAGGATACGAACATGCCCTTAAGGAATTAAGACTCCACATTCTGAGAACACATCTACGACCCTATATACGATCTACGTTATCATCATGGATTGGATGAACCCTAGATCTATCGAGCCATCTAACTCTAGATGATACGACTATGATCGCCCACCTCCTATCCTACGTTATAGTTAAGCTTCCGGACGCCTCGAGGATCTTCGAAATGCTAGTGGATACCAGTAAACTACTAGTAGCTACGTTGGATGCCGGGCTGGGGTGAAGCCGGTTAGCTACCCACGATCATCCAGCTATACGGCTACCGTAAGCCTCCGATTATAGCGGCTATAACTGGAGGAGGCTGGGTTGCTGTCCGGATCCGGACACGGTGCTCATATGCTAGACCCGATCCATCCCTACATCTTCTTGACCACCACTCTCGAGCAGAGGTCGCAGTAGCCTTTGAGGGGTTCACCGTGCCTAACCCTCAGCCTAAGCCACTCCAGATCCTTTTCGTAGCTGAAGCGGGCTTTATCCCTCAGCTCCCCAGCCTCCTTCATCTCTCTAAACGCTCTCGCGATATTTTCTGAGTGTATCATGCCGCGTAGCAACTCCTCGACCTCCTTAGCAAGCCCCTCATCCCTCGTCAACGCCAACACTCCTATCCAAAAAACCCAAACCTCCCCATCCTTCCATGCGACCTTCACCTCGGTTTTGCATCCGAGGTAAAATTCGACGGCATGGTAGATTAGGTGCGAGAGCTGCCGCTTCCCCTCTTCAAGTCTTCCATACTCCACTACCTCGAAGCCGTGTTCGGCGGCGTACCCTCTTACCGCGTCTCTAAACATTTTCTGTTTCTCTTCACAGCTTTTCCCGTACTTCAGCCACTCCTCATACTCCCTGTAGATCTCGGGGTAGCCGGACTGAAGATGCTGAGATAGACACTTGTCATGAAGTATATACAGATCCCACTCATCGGGGGTGATGGGCTTTAAGAGCTCCCTCGAATGGTTCAGCTTAACCATGTACCCCTCCCCGTCGAGGAAGATCTGCCAATCCTCGACCCACTCGAGCCTCCCATCATCCCTCTTACGCACCACACCGATGGCTTCAAGGCAACTTGTAACCCTATCTAGGCTTTTATGAGGGATCTTCAACTCACCCTCCAGTTCGGATGGCCTCATAGGCTTCTCCCTAAGCTTCTTAGCAACCTCCACCAAGTAGCAGAGCGTTTCGAGCTCCCGATACGATCCCCTCTTCTCCTGTCTTCGGATATCTGACACAAAAGAGATTTTTGGTGTGTCAGATATATAAATTTTGTAGAGGTAATATAGAATGCCTATAGAAAGAATACAAGTCAATGTATGGATGCCACGAGCCTTCGTGCAAGTCATCGACGAGGTAGCCAAGCTTACGGGCTCTACTCGGAGCGACCTGATCAGGAGGGCTATGGAACACTATATCCAGGAGCTGAAACAATCCAACCTTATCCAGGATATCAGGAGGGTATCGCATGGATAGCGTGTCCGGATCCGGACAGCTTAGGGAGGTTAAGCTCAGCGAGATCGAATTCCGCCTGATGATGCGGGATGAGGTAAGCGAGGAATTACGGGATAGTGTCGACGAGCACGGCGTATTAGTCCCCCCCTCATCCTCGAGCTGACAGAGGAGTTGAAGCGATACTTCAAAACCATTAAACCCTACCTATGCTTAGACGGTCATAGCCGCCTTTCAGAGCTCCCAGCTGAGAGGGGGGTTCGCTGCACTATAATCACATACGGCGAAGTATTAGAAGAGGTTAGCAGACTGACGGCAGATCTCGGCTTACCTGTAAGTGAGTTGCAACCGGATATCGTCCTTAGAACTTACATTCTGAGGCTGCATGCTTGCCGGGAACCACTTCCAAGGGAGAGGTATGCTGAAGAGGCTAGGAGACTTATGTCTCTCGGGCTCAGCCTAAGGGCTACAGCTAAGCTTCTCGGAGTCTCTAGGTCGACGCTCCACGACTGGCTAAAACAGGATAAGATAACTGATATAGACATCGAAGCAGATACAGGGTCGAGGAGCCCTAGGGTTTGCGGCTTCTGCGGTGAGTGGATTCGTCGAGGTGCACGTCCAATCTGGTTTCATGCCACATGCCTTGACCATGCAGTAGAAGCCCTGGAGAAGGCGAAAGCTGAAAGGAGCCGCGTTGAAGGCGGCTCCCAGCATGAAAAAGGTGATAAGGAGTGAACGGTGAGAGGCAACCGTTAAGCGACGAGGATATCTTCGGCCTAGTGGATGTCACCGTCAAGCAGATAATCAAATCTAAGAGCATGCCTGATACGCTGGTCTTCATCGTCGAGCATGGAGGTCGCGAGTACCGCGTCGGCGTCATAGGCAGGGCGACGCTAGAATCCGTCAAATCGCACGGATACAAGACTGGCGACGGCACGATACACCTGAGGATACCCAAAACCTACCTCAGGGAGGATGGCGCGGGCTGGATCAACACGCCCTACTAGGTGTCCGAGTTCGGACACCTGCCCGGATAGCCGTGCCATCCCCCGTTTTTCTCTCCTCCCCATACCCGATGCTTCCAGGGGTGGTAGCGTATAAAAGGTTAAGCGTTTAGGCGGTGGTGCTATGGGAGAGGCTGGATCTAGGGATCCGTCGAAGGCTTCGGATGCACCCCCGCAGCCCAGCCTAGGCCAGCCCCCAAGATGCCCTGAGTGCGGTTCAGCTAAAGTTTGGAGGGATGGTCTTCGCCACTCAGCCGACGGCTCAACGGTTCAGAGGTGGCTTTGTGGAAGCTGTGGATATCGCTTCTCTCACCCTAAGGTAAAGCTCAACGTCCTCCCTCAACCTCTCAAAAGTCTTAACCCTGAATCTAATTTTCTTGATGCTGACATCACTAGGGGGTATCTCGCCGTTAAGGAACGCTATGATTCTCTTCCTCTCCAGAGGTGTGAAGATGTAGCTCCTCATATTCCATCTGAAGGGACTGTTGCAGAGAAAAATTTAAATATTTCTGGGGACTATGATAGGAATCGCCGAGTATGCGCTTGGGAGACCCAAGCGAAAAACTCGGCCAGCCGAGAGCTGAGCCTGATGGGGAATGTGGCTGAGGTCGAAAAGTGGGTTGCGGGGGCTACAGAGAAGCCAAGCGTCGCTGAACTGCTCGTCAACTACGGATGGTGGATGAAGAAGGAGGGGTATGCTGAGAATACGATCGTTAGGAGGGTTAGGCTGCTCTCAACCCTGGCGAAGCGTGGTGCAAACCTCCTCGACCCGGAGAGCGTCAAGGAAGCTATAGCTAGGCAGGATGGATGGAATGTTAAAACCAAGGAGCTGGCCGTCGAGGCTTACAGCTGCTTCCTCAGGATGGTTGGTGGAAGCTGGAATCCGCCGGTCTACAAGCCTACGCGGAAGCTACCCTTCATCCCGACTGAGCGGGAGATAGATCAGCTGATCGCTGGATGCAACCGTAAGACGGCGGCCTTCCTCCAGCTGCTCAAGGAGACCGGTGCGAGGTGCGGTGAGGCATGGAGCCTTAGATGGACTGACATAGACTTCGATAATAAGCTTGTGAAGATCATACCGGAGAAGGGTGGGGAGCCTAGAGCCGTGAAGATCAGCGATAAACTCATCTCAATGCTCAACTCCCTACCCAAAGGCAATCCTAAAATATTCAACGGCTCTCTACGACACTTCGCAAGATCGTTCAGGAGGCAGAGGCTCAGGATAGCCTTAAAGCTTCAAAACGACAGGATCAACAAGATAACATTCCACACGCTTAGGCACTGGAAGGCCACGATGGAGTATTATAAGACCAGAGACATCCTACACGTTATGAAGCTTCTAGGGCATAAGGACATAAAGAACACACTACTATACACGCAACTGGTAAACTTTGAAAGTAGCGAATACCATGCGGCTACGGCTAGAACGTTGGAGGAGGTTGTTAAGCTCGTCGAGGCTGGATTCGAATTCCACTGCGAGGTTGATGGCGTCAAGGTTTTCAGGAAGAGGAGGTAGAGCCTCCATCAGATGGGGTCTCTGGTGCTGTAGTGGGGCCGCTGGGATTTGAACCCAGGACCGCCAGCGCCCCAGGCTGGTATCCTTCCAAGCTAGACGACGGCCCCTCTATCTATACTCTTCCCTTATCCTTCATCCTTATTCTGCTATCTGCTCCGCCTTTATATAAGCGTTTGACCCTTCATACTCTTGGTGGGTTATCTATGTGTCGTCTTCTCGGCGTTATCGGTTCCGGTTATCCCCCTGCTGTTTTCCGTGAATTCGCTCTCCTAGCTCGTAAGGGTCATGTCGATGGTTGGGGGCTTGTATGCTTCCACTATGATCGTCCTAGGATTCTAGGCTTATCCCATAATTCCATCATCGATGAGATGAGCATGTATCTTTCAGCTTCTAGCGATGCTTTAAGGCTTGGATCCAGGGTTGTAGTCGCTCATATAAGGAGGGCTTCCCCTGGTATACCTGTATGTATAGCTAATACTCAGCCCTTCGTTTATGATAGATGGGTTTTCTGCCATAACGGTACCGTAAGGGATATCGGTAGGCTAGATACTAGGCTTCCGGTATCAGGCTCCTCCGATAGCGAGAAGCTATTCAAGTATATAGTCCAACTCATCATCGACGGCTTCAGCCTAGGTGAAGCTTTGAAGCATATACGTAGTGTAGTCGTGGATTATACAGCTTTAAACTTCATACTCTCAGATGGAGGTATGCTATACGCCTACAGGGATTATAGGTTGAACGGCGACTACTATACGCTATTCTATCTTAGGGGTGAGGGCTACGTGATAGTATGCTCCGAAGTGTTGGAGGCTGTGGATGGTGTATGGATCCCTCTAGGTAATCGCAGCCTCCTATCTATCGGTATGGATCTAGCTTTGAAGATCGATAGGATCGCCTAAACGGATATAGCTTTCGATGCAGGCTTACCTCCCATACCCCAATTATCCCTCGAGATTTCATGTATTATAACAGTTACAGCCTCCCGTGGTACGCCTATATCCGTGAAAACCTTCGTGATACCCTCTATTACCTTCTCCTTAACCTCACCCGGTCTCCCACTCCACATGTAGACGTGTACTACGGGCATACCTAGGATAGGAGTAGCGGTAGCTATCGGTTTAAATATCTATCCTAGGTTTAGGCTATCGATTAGCTTATGGAAGGATTCATCATCGATATACCTCTTATAAATCCTGAGACTCTCTAGGATCACATCCCTATCTGCTTCTACCACCCTCCGACCGGTTATGTACGGTATCCTGAAAGCTATATACTGAACTATCGATGTAAGGTTTCTAGGCCTCCTATGTATGCTAGCCGATTCGAAATCTATTATTACCGGTTCACCCCTAGGCTTCACTATGATATGCCTCTCAGCTCTACTGAGTTCACCGTGATCCAACCCCATCCTATCCAGCCGGTAGGCTTGCCCTAATAGAATCCTAGCGGCATAGCGGATTCTATCCGCGTCATCCTCGCTAGATATCCAATCCAGGATATTCGATCCAGGTATATACTCCATCAATATCACATCATCTGTGAAGCCGTAGAGTCTAGGTCCTACGGATACGGTGTTAGCTAGCTTCAGCATCATAGCTTCATGGATCAACCCCTCCCTAGTCGAATCAACCCTTCTAATCTTAGCGGCCGCCAGCCCCCTACTCGTCTCCACTAGAACGACGATGCTACGGTAGCCCTTACCTAACACCCTCACCCCGCCTATACTACTATCACCCTCCGATAGTATGTACTCAACCCCAAGGGATCTAAGCTGATCAAACCTGGAATCGACGTCTACGGATTCGGGTTTAGGATACCCCACTATATACCTTAAACTATCGATGTACCTAGCCCTATCCAGATGTATCCTCGATGAATCCAAATCTAAGCCACCTAGGTCTACCGTCGAGTATATCGTATAGATGCTCGGAGAAACCTCTAGACCTCTCCGCCAGCTCTAGGAGATCGGTACCCATATAGATCTTAACCCCCCTCGCTATAGATGCGGCTATATCCCTCGAGAACCCGTATGATGGTAGATCACCCCTCGGTAGATCATCCAGCAGCGAGTATACATCTGTATAGCGTCTCCTCCTCGCTACATACCATCTATCTCCATCTATCCACGGTCCAGATACCCTATCCCCTCCACGCGTATACTTCTCCAGGAATCTAGATGCCTCGGGTGAATCTACAGGTGGACCTCTATGAAGCTTAACCCTAGGTAGCATCCCTGATTCAAGCTCCACTATGAAGGCTGTAAAACCATCACCGCTCCAAGCTGCTGATCTAATAACCTTAAACTCCCACTTCTCAAGTATGTTTACGAAAGCTTTCAAGCTCCTATATATCTCACCCCAAAGGGTATCCGGAGGTATAGCCGGCTCATCGAATACAATGGCTAACAGCGTCGATCCTCTACGCTCTATAGCTTCACGTATAAGATCGGTGTCGAGCCGTATACTAGGCGGGTTGAAGAACTCTATGCTAGGCTTATCTAGGAATAGCTTGGATGCAGCCGTGAACTCGCTAAGCTTGGTGAGGGATACGGGTGAAGCTACATTCCTACGTGGATCGATAGGATCTACTACGATGAGGGGCTGATCCCCGAAAACCCTACGTGCATCCTCCACATCACGGTAATAGCCCTCTAAATCTATGAAAAGCCCTATCCAACCCTTAGATGCAGATCTCAGGGTATCTATGAACGATCCAAACCTGATTATGAGGAGCTCGCATAGGTATCCGCTGAACCCGCCTATCCTAACATCCGCTCCGTAGACACCGATACCCTTCATAAACTTCTTCAGTAAGCGAACCTGATCCCTACCCTCCTCCGATGGTAGCATCCTCCTAACATAATCCGTATGATACGGTGTCCTATCCACGGCTGTAATCCAGCTGCCGGGCTTAGATCTACATGCCGGAACTATATTCACCCTAACCCCCTTGACCCACCCCTCTACGTACGGATGCTCAGCATACCTTAGGATCCATCTACCGCCAAGATCCTCGAAGACTTTAACACCTATCCTTATACTCAGATCTGTAAGCATACCCCTACCTATACCTGGGGGGTATAGTATGAATACATCGATATCGTAATCCCCCTTAAGCCAGGTACCCTTAGCTATAGATCCTAGAATCCTAGCCTCAGCCTCCACACCCTCGGAGCCTATCAGCCTCCCAACCCTATCCAGGATCATCCTGGATAAAGCTTCAACCTCAGCCTCCTCAGCTCTATCAGGCTTCACAAGCTTAAGAGCATCGGCTAAGACCTCGTCGATGGACATAACCTTACCTCGACGCCTCGACTATATGCAGATCGCTGTATATAGGACCCCTAGACGTTAGTATGCTACGCTTCAACTTAACCTTATCCACGAGGTATTCTCCAAACCTGTAATCCCTCCAATCCTCTATAAGCTTGAGGAGTCTAGCCCTATCGTGAACCGATTTAACCCTGGAGACCGTTAGATGGGCTGTGAATCCTCTAGGATCCCTAGCGAATCCTAGGCTCGAAAGCCTAGCTTCAACATCCTCATATAGCGATTTAAGCTCATCGCATCCTCTACCTACCCCAACCCATACCACGTTGATCCTACCGCCACCTGGGAAGTATCCTACACCCCTCACCTCCACGTCGAAGGGTTTGAAGGATATGGTCGATAGAGCCTTCTTGACGGATTCTATCCTAGCTAACGGAACCTCGTCTAGGAATTTCAGCGTGAAATGTAGGTTTTCAGGCTCGACGAGCTTCATAGGGTTACCAGTCCTAGCTAAAGCCTCCTGCAACGATCTAATCCTCTCGATGATACCCTCATCCTCCAGATCCACTGCTACGAAGCATCTATAGCTTTCGCTCATATCCCCCTACATAGCTATCAACGCTTAGAGTTATAACTCTAACCTTAGCCGCTCGGTAGACTAGGTACACCTAATCAGGCCATGAGATAACCTTGATGGTTTTCTCCTCGATTTCACTCCAATCCACATCGAGTCCTAATCCAGGCTTCCTAGGTGCGTGAACGTATCCATCCCCATCTATCCTGATGGTATCCCTAGTCCCCTGATCGAATATACCCATAGGGTACGGCATCTCGAAGAAGCTACAGTTCCTTACAGCTAGCATCACGTGTAGGTGAGCAGCCTGCTGCCATGGGTGACCCCAGCTGTGAAGCTCGCAGCTCATACCGAAAACCTCTGCTAGGTGAGCTACCTTCAACATACCAGTTATACCACCTACGTTAACATCTACGCATCTGAAGCCATCCGCAGCCCCCCTGAGCACGAGCTCAGCATACCCGTATAGATCGTGTATATTCTCTCCCGTCAATACCTGTATATCCAAAGCTCTGCATAGGCTTGCTAAACCCTCGATATCCGTCGTAGGTATAGGATCCTCATACCAGTAGAATCCAAGCCTCTCTATCTCCCTACCAACCCTGAGAGCCTCCTCCCTAGTATATGCGTGGAATGGGTCGAGCATAAGCGTGATATCATCGCCTACAGCCTCTCTGACAGCTCTACATACCTCGATATCCCTCCTCCAGTATCGTGGAGGGTGAATCTTTATAGCTTTAAACCCATCCTCGACGCATTCTTCAGCTACCTTAACGTAATCCTCCACGCTGCCATACGACTGTGTACTCGCGAACGCAGGTATCTTCTCCCTATAGGCTCCGATCAGCTTATAGATAGGCATCTTCAAAGCTTTCCCTGCTATATCCCACAGGCACTCATCCAAAGCGCATAGAACCGTAGGCGCGGATCTCTGGAAGAAGTATTGATGCCATAGGGATTTCTCTATCCTCTCCCTATCAAACGGATCAGCACCTATCAGCGGGGTGAACTCCTCCACACCCCTCAGCCAACTCTTAATAGTCTTAAACTTCTCCACCAACTCTTCAGCGTACACCGCCTCCTCAAGCATGGTAACCCCCTCCACCCCCTCATCGGTTATTATACGGATCAAAGCTGAGGGTACGTTTATCCTCGTAGCCTCCCCTGTAAACTCTTGAGGCTTCAATACATGAACCTTCACGCCTACGATCCTCAAACCAGGCATACTCCTACATGCCCCCATAGAGGATTATACGGGTAAAGCTATTAACTCTAGCTTCAACCATATATCCTGTGCACGGGGTTGCAGGTTAAGGGTAGGGTAGGTTGGATAGTCGAGCTTAGCGGTATAGATTGGCCTGGGAATATAACGTTCATGCTATTTTTAGCCGGATGCAACTTTAGATGCCCCTACTGTCAGAACGCCGGTATAATACCTATCGATTCTGGATACGATATATCAGTCGGAGATATCGTGGCGAAGGTTGAGAGGAATCTTAAGCTTATAGATGCAGTAGGTGTAAGCGGCGGCGAGCCTACGCTGCAGCCTAGGTTCGTCGAAGCTTTATTCGAAGCCGTTAAGGGTTACAAGCTTAAAACGTTCGTGAATACGAATGGATCGAACCCTGAGCTTCTAGATAATCTATTCGAGAGGAAGCTTCTAGATCATGTAGCTCTGGACGTTAAAGCTCCCCTTAAACCAGATCTATACGATTTAGTTATAGGTGGAGCTACATCTGGATCCACCGCGGTGCAGAACCTTACGAGATCCATGGATATCTGCAGCTTCTACGATCGTAGATTCGAAGCTAGAACCACCATAGTACCTGGTTTAACCGATAAACCTGAATATATAGAGATGATAGCATACGATCTGAAGCAGTATGACTGCGTATACGTCCTACAACAGTTCACACCATACGGGGATATACTCGATCCGAGATACAGGCTTCTAGAACCTACACCGGAGGATACGCTGAGGAGCTTAGCTAAGGTGGCGTCGGATGCGGGTCTAAGAGAAGTGTATATAAGGTATCGCGGCGGTATGGTTAAAGTTAGATAGATGTCCCACCCTAATCTATCGTGGAGGCTATGATAGCGTTAGGGATTGTAGGTCTACCCGGATCTGGGAAGACAACTATAGCTAGGATGCTTGAATCTAGGGGTTGGAGGATCGTTAATATGGGCGACTACGTTCGTAGGGAGGCTTCTAGACGCGGGTTGAAGCCTACGCGTGAGAATCTATCCATGCTAGCTCGTAGGCTTAGGGAGGAGATGGGGGGTGACGCCGTAGCTCGTCTATGCATCGATGATATACTATCATCCGATAGACCGGTTGCCATCGACGGTCTTCGCAGCCCTCTAGAGCTGGATTTCTTCAAGAGTAGAATACCCTCCATGCTACTCGTATTCGTCGATGCTCCTATCGAGAAGAGGTTTAGCTTCCTATCCTCTAGGGGTAGGATGGATGATCCTAGATGCGTAGGGGATCTGATAGCTAGGGATGAGGAGGAGATTAGATTCGGTCTAATGGAGCTTAGGGATAGAGCCGACTACGTGCTGGTGAACGATGGGGGTTTAAGGGAGTTGGAGGAGAGGGTTGAGGATATGTTGAGGGATATATACTCCAGGATCGGTTGCGATCGGTGTGGAAACCGATATTAGTTCGAGAGTAATGTCTATGTGTATATCGAGCTATGCCTGGATTCGAGTCGACGTTCCCTCTTAGGATAGTCTACGGATGCGGGGCCGTAGATAGGGTGGCTTCAGAAGCTAGGAGGATCGGTCTTAAAGGTAGATGTATGCTTATAACTGGTAGGAGGTTCGCTAGGAGTTCAGGCTATCTAGATAGGATTAGAGGCTTACTGGAATCCGCAGGCTTCGAGGTGTATGTATTCGATAGGGTTCAACCAAATCCTACGATCCGCGATGTGGAGGATGGCGTTAGCCAAGCTCGCATAGCCGGGGTGGATTTCTTCGTAGCCTTCGGTGGGGGTAGCGCTATAGATACCGCTAAGATGGTGAGCGTAGCATACTCGCTCGGAGGATCCATAACAGACTACCTATACCCCAGGATAGTCGAGGATCCTATAAAGCCTGTAGTAGCTATACCGACTACATGCGGTACCGGAAGCGAGGTAACTAGATACGCTATAATCACCGTGGGGACTCGTAAGCTTATAGTATCCGGTTGGAGCCTAGTTCCGAGGATAGCTATACTGGATCCCGAACCGCTCAGATTCCTACCAAAGGATCAGGTAGCATACACAGGTTTAGATGCGCTTACCCATGGGCTTGAAGCATACTTCAACAGGAACTCATCCATGATGTCGGATGTTTACGCTATCGAAGCTATCAGAGTCGTACTCGGTAATCTTAGGGATGCATACGATGGATGCATGGATGCTAGAAGCATGCTTCTATACGGTAGCATGAGCGGGGGGCTCGCTATAAACATAACCGGGACAACCATGATACATGGTGGGGGATATTACCTAACGGCTAGATACAACCTCCCGCATGGTTTAGCTAACGCTCTCATAATGCTTCCGATACTTAAACTGAATATGGAATCCCAGCCTACTAGAACGTTGAACCTAGCTAGGATGATAGGCCTGCCATCCTCAAGCTTCGAGGAGGCTGCCGACGCTATACTTAACGCTATAGCTTCGATCGAGGATTACATCGGTATACCATCAGGGTTAGGATCGTTAGGTATCCCGCTCGACGATGTGGGTAGGTTAGCCGAGGAGGCTTTAACCTATAAGCGTAACCTCGAGAATAATCCTAGGGAGTTAAGCTTGGAGGAGATGGTGGATATATTCAACTCCGTATACCATGGCAGGGGTATATGATGCCACCCAGATACGTATATAGCCGGTGACCCCCCACAGTGTATACGTACACCTCTACAAACAGATTCTTAAGGTTAAATATTTATCTAGGCTCTAACTAGCCGTAGTAGTTTAGAGGTGTCTCTATGGGTCGAGCTGTAGCTATAAACGGTTTCGGTAGGATCGGTAGGCTTGCCTTCAGAGCGGCTCTAGAAAATAATCTAGATATAGAGTTTGTAGCTATCAACGATATAGCTGATGCGAAGACTCTAGCCCACCTACTGAAGTATGACAGTACTTATGGTAGGGCCCCCTTCGACGTTAGGGTTGAAGGTAGCTACATAGTAGCAGGGGATGCGAAGGTTCAAGCTTTGAAGGAAGCTGAGCCGTCGAAGCTTCCATGGAAAGATCTAGGCGTATACCTGGTGGTGGAATCTACCGGTAGGTTTACAGATAGAGCCGGGGCATCCAAGCATCTACAAGCAGGCGCCAGCAAGGTTCTAGTCTCAGCTCCTATGAGACCTGCCGAAGCCGCAGATATAACTATGGTTCCAGGTGTCAACGATAACATGTACGATCCTAAGAAACATGTAATGATATCTCTAGCTTCATGCACCACAAACGCTGTAGCCCCTGTAGCTAAAGTCCTGAACGAACGATTCGGTTTAAGGTACGGCTTAATGAATACCGTACACGCCGTTACGAACGATCAGAGGATCCTGGATATGCAGCATAGCGATCTTAGGAGGGCTAGATCCGCTAGCTGGAATATAGTTCCTACGACCACCGGTGCGGCTGAAGCTGCTACGCTCACACTACCAGAGCTTAAAGGTAGGATGACAGGTATAGCTTTAAGGGTGCCTGTACCTACCGTCTCCGTAGTCGATCTGACGGCAGTCTTAGAGAGGGATGTCTCCGTCGACGAGGTTAACAAAGCTTTCAAGGAGGCTTCGGAGAAGCCTCCGCTTAAAGGTATACTAGGCTATAGCGAGGAGCCTCTAGTATCGTCAGACTATATTAAATGCCCATACTCATCCGTAGTCGATGCGCCTATGACTAAAGCTATAGGGAACCTCGTTAAAGTCCTGGCATGGTACGATAACGAGTGGGCCTACTCCTGTAGGCTAGCTGAGACTGCTAGGAGGATAGCCGATATAGGTTAAGCATCGGTGCAGGATCTATGGCTATATTTCTCACGATCGACGATCTAGATTTCACCGGTAAAACCGTTATTTTGAGGCCAGACTTCAACGTCCCGGTAGATCCAGGTACCGGCGAGATAATCGATGATAGTAGGATAAGGGAGCATGCTGAGACTGTAAGGGAGCTCTCAGATAAAGGTGCTAGGATAGTTATATTGGCTCATCAAGGTAGACCAGGTGAGAGGGATTACCTGGAATCGCTTCGTAGGCATGCTGAGAAGCTATCGGAGATACTGGGATTCAAGGTAGGCTACGTAGACGATCTTGTAGGAGATGCGGCTTTAGAAGCTATATCCAAGCTTAAACCTGGGGAGGTACTGCTCCTCAAGAACGTGAGATCCCATCCGGATGAGGGTAGGGAGGCTCCGCCTGAGGAGCATGCTAGATCGGAGATAGTATCTAAACTCTCTAGGGTTGCAGATATATTCGTCCTAGACGGGTTCTCGGTAGCTCATAGATCCCATGCATCGGTCGTAGGCTTCGCCTATACGCTTCCATCATGCGCCGGTAGGGTTATGGAGAGGGAGCTTAAAGCTCTGGATAGGGTTCTAGAGAATCCTGAGAAGCCCTTCGTATGCATCCTAGGCGGAGCTAAATCTGAGAAGAGTACTAGCATGATAGACTACTTCCTAGCTAAGGGTCTAGCAGACTATATACTCACCGGCGGGTTGATAGGTCAGCTACTCCTACTCGCTAGAGGCTTCGATCTCGGATCGATCAACGTCAGGGTATTGGAGAGAAGAGGCTTCCTGAAGTTTAAGGATGAAGCCGTAAGGATACTGGAGAAGTATGATGGTAAAGTGAAGATGCCTATCGATGTAGCTGTAGATATGGATGGTAGAAGGGTTGAGATACCTGTGGAGGATCTTCCATCCAGCTATCCTATAATGGATATAGGTCATAGGACTATCGAGATGTATAGGCGTATCATATCTGAAGCTAGATCGATACTCGTCAGCGGTCCTCTAGGCGTATACGAAGATAATAGGTTCATCGACGGGACATCTGAGGTTTATAGAGCTGTAGCTTCGAGCGGGGCATACCGTATAGGCGGTGGGGGAGATACGGTCGCAGCTTTAGAGAAGCTTGGTTTAAGGGATAGATTCTCGTATGTGAGTCTAGCTGGGGGAGCTTTCGTAGAGTACATCTCAGGAGGTAGGCTTCCAGGCGTGGAAGCTTTGGAGATAGCTTATAGAAGGGTTAAGCAGGCTGGATGGTCTAAGTAGAAAATCTTATATCCCTATCCCTATGATTTTTCCCTTGCGAGTCTAGGAGGTAGGTTATGGCGGAGATCTGCCCTATATGCGGGCTTCCTAAGGATCTATGCATATGCAGACAGATAAGCCAGGAGCAGCAGCGTATCGTTATAAAGCTTGAGAAGGTTCGTTTCGGGAAACCTGTAACGGTCGTAAACGGTATAGTAGCTAACGATAAAGAGTTAAGGAAGCTTGCTCAATCCCTCAAATCTCTATGCGCATGCGGTGGTACCGCTAAAGATAATAAGATACTGCTCCAAGGTGATCATAGATTCAAGGTTAAAGATTACCTTGTAAGCATAGGCTTTAAAGCGGAGAATATCGATGTAGAGTAGTAGGATACGGTACTGCATGGATATAGTAGATGGGTATGGTGCATCCTAGAGGTAAACCTACGCTAGCCGAGCTTAGAAGCCATATCCTAGGGTTTAGGGGTGCTCGTAGAGGCGACGTTATACTAGGCCCAGGGATAGCCGTGGATTCCGCCGTGGTGGATTGCAGCGGTGTTAGGATAGCGCTTAAAGGTGATCCGATAACAGGGGCTATCGCCGAGATAGGGAGGCTGGCGGTTATAGTTCCATCGAACGATGTAGCTGCGGCAGGTGGATTACCTAGATGGCTTACGGTGATCCTACTCCTACCTACGAATATGTCTATAGAAGATGCTAGACTTATAATGGATTGTATAGATGCTGAGGCACGTAGATCTGGTATAGCTATCGTAGGTGGTCATACGGAGTTCACCGATAACGTACTGTATCCCATAGTATGCAGCTTCGTATCCGGTGTAATCGATCGCATCCTAGATCCTAAGAATATAAAGCCCGGCGATATCATAGTGATTACGAAAACCGTAGCTATGGAAGCTACGGTTATAATAGCCTCTGATCTAGCTGAGGATGTGGAGAAGGTTTTCGGTAGGGACTTCAAGGCTAGATGCATATCTATGAGGAATAGGTTAAGTATCATATCTGAAGCTAGGGCTGCCCTGACGGTCGATAGCGTCGTAGCTATGCATGATCTAACGGAGGGCGGGCTTCTAGCCGGTGTCGTGGAGCTAGCTGAAGCATCGAATCTAGGCTTCATAATATACGAGGATAAGATACCCGTAGCCGAGGAAACCAGGCTTCTCTGCAGCTATTTCGGCTTAGACCCTTTGAAAGCTATAAGCTCCGGATCCCTACTGATAGTCGTTAGACCGGATGGCTTGAATCGGCTTAGGGATAGCCTATCGATGCTTGGGGTGGGGTACTCCGAGATAGGTCTATTCACGGATGATCCTGATCGTAGGGTGATCTTAGCCGGGGATGGGGTTAGGAGGGTGGAGCCGCCGGATAGGGATGATCTATGGAAGCTGATGGATAGGATCCGTGGATGCAGGTTGCAGGCTAACGGTAGGATGGAGATGGATACCTGAGTAGGGCTAGTATACCGCCTAGAGCTATGAGCTTATCATGCGCCTCGGTTTCACATCCTATAAATCTAACCTCTCCCCCCATCCTCTCCACATCCTCTATCATCCTATACAACCTACTCCACTCCTCATCATCGAGTTTATCGAGCATCCTCTCCGATACTAGTAGGAGCTTAACGATACCATATGATGAAAGCTTCTCAACCTCATCGAACCCGTAAGCTGCTAGCCCGCTATCCTTCCCAACCTCTCTTAGAACATCCTCTATCAATATGGACTCCTCCACGGCTCTACACTCAGATATATACCTGGATAGGCTTCCTGAACGTAGAGCTTCAGCTAAACCTGAGGCACCGCCGCTGCTAGCTACGCAGATCCTTATACGATCAGAGTATTCAGGATGCTTGGATGAGAAGTATTCTATGAAGGAATCCTTGAAGTATCCTGGACCTAGAACCACTATTAAAGGTCTATCTCCGAGCGAGTTTACCGTATCCATAACGGCTCTAGCCACCTCTGAATGGAACCTTTCAACCTCTAACTCCCTCCCTTCCAGGCTGGATTTACCCGGTACCCTAGACTGTATCTCTGCACGTGCCTCGTATCCATAACCCCTTAGAACAGCTATAGATGCCTCATCCCTATCGATCGATACTATGACTACGGGTGTAAACCTAGATACGCATAGCTTCTTAAGCCTCTCCACCTCATACCCATACATCCTCTCCTTCCTCACCGTTATGATGGATCCAACCTTAACGTTCACCGTATGATAGCTACCCTTAACCCCCTCGAATCTTTCAGGTGCATCTACGACAACCCCTCTAACCCTAAGCCTTCTACCGTATCTATCGAATTCGACGAATTCAACCCTGAGGGTTAAATCCATAGGGAACCTCCTCCCCTCCCTAACATCACCCATCCCGGTTCTAAGCTTAACCATCCTCACAGTCCTAGCTTCGACGAAATCCCCAGGCTTTATCAGAACCCTAAGATTCCATAGATCCTCTATATCCTCCACACGTATCTTCACCATACCCGTCTTCTCATCTAAGTGTAGTATCTTCAAATAAACCCCCTCTGCTACATATCTGCTAGAAGCTCTACACCGTCTGTAGATACTATCCTACCACCCTTCATCACGACGATCCTATCGGCTATCCTGGAAGCTAAACTGTAATCGTTGGTAGCTACGACTAATACCCCATCGTAATCCTCTATAAGCTTCACGAATATCCTCCTCCTATCAGGATCTAGATTCGATGTAGGCTCATCTAGAAGGAGGCATTTAGGCTTAAGTATTAAAGCTCTGATCAACGATACGAGCTGAGCTTCACCGCTGGATAGATTCTTAGAGCTTCTCGACGCTAGCCATTCAAGTTTAAGATCGGCTAAGAATCTATACGCCTCCTCTAAAGCTTCGCTCCTTCCTACACCTCTGAGGATCAGCCCATACGCTATATTCTCGGCTACACTACCGGTAACCATAACCGGGTTATCGTGCACGTATACGATATTCCTCCTAATCCTCACCCTTACGTCCGATGGTTGAGTCCAGAATTCGACGCCGTCTACGGAGATGGAACCCCTACTAGGCTTATAGAGGAGTCCAGCTACCTTTAGAAGCGTAGTCTTACCTGAACCGTTAGGTCCGACTACGACTGTAGCCCCCTCCATGATCGTATAGCTTACATCCGATAAAGCCGTTATACCTCCTGGGTAATCGAAATACACGTTTCTAAGCGCTATCACCTAATCCTCCTCCATAAAACCCTGACGACTATGTTAGTTAAAACTACTATGAGTAGCAGTATTAAGCCTAGCGTAAATGCATCCTCGAATCTACCCCTCTCGATCTCTAGAGCTATAGCCGTAGATAGAACCCTCGTATACCCTTTTATATTCCCTCCGACGAGTAAGGCTACTCCAAGCTCGCCTACAGCTCTAGCGAACGATAGAAGGTAAGCTGTGATCATGTCGAACCCCGCCTCCCTAACTATCATCAGGGCGGCCTGCCTCTCGGTGGCTCCGAGTGTTAGAGCTAGCTCCCAATACCTACTACGATACTCTCTGAATATATCGGTGAATAGTACTACTAGGAGCGGCGTTACGAGTATCGATTGCCCTAAGATTACAGCTTGCGGTGTATACAGTATGTTTAGATATCCGAGCGGTCCTGAACGGCTGAAAGCTAGGTATACCATGAGGCCTATAAGCACCGTCGGGATGCCTATCGTAGCGTTAAAGAACTCCCTCACTACTATAGCATACCTACCCTTGGAACCTGATAGAGCGTAGGATAACGGTATACTCCACGTCGAAGCTAGTAGCGAAGCTATAGAGGATATGGCTATAGTCCTTATAGAGATATCGATTACCTCCATATACGACCACCCGGCTAATTGCTACCTACTGCAGCTTTGAAAGCTCCATCCATACCTCTAGAAGTTTATCCTCATATCCGCTAGCAGGATTAAATATATGGATGCCTGAAACCGTATATTCAGATATTATACCCTGCCCCCTACTAGATGAGAGGAATCCGAAGAATTTCTCAGCATAGCTGTATCTATATCCGCCAATTATCCCAGGGTTCACAAGGTATGCGCTATATATGTTGAATAGGAGGCTGTGATTCGCTACCAATACCTCTAGATCTATCCTACCCTGAGATCTGAGTAGCATATACGTACTTAGATCCGTCAGCGTGTATGCATGCTTCTCGTTTGCGAATAGTAGTGTTTTCGACATGCTCAGCCCAGATTCTATATACCATGATCCACCCGGATTTAGACCGGTTAGCTTCCATAGCGATAACTCTCTAAGATGAGTGCCGCTTTGATCGCCTCTACTGACGAAGGAAGCTCCCCCCTCTACTCCTACGGTGTATATCCTAGCGAAGGCATCTATAGGATCTAACCCCCTTATAGAGGCTGGATCATCTCTAGGTCCGACTATCGCGAACGAACTATACGCTATTATAGCCTGCCTGTAGAGTATACCCCTCTCCATATACCCTCTCTCCATAGATGGTGCATGCGATAAAACTATATCGATATCACCGGATGCAGCCATACGTAAAGCCTCCCCGCTACCTACAGGTATGAACACTACGGTTATACCAGGCTCCTCGCTTTTAAATTCGTCTAGAAGCTTATCGAGTAAACCCGTATCGTAGAGGCTTGTCGTAGTAGCTACTAGGATTCTATATCCTCCACCGCAGTACGTCACCATATATACCGCTATTATGAATACCGTCAAAGCTATCGTTATGGCTGCTATATAGATTCTAGGCATAGCCCTGGTAGCATCCTCTACCTAGCTAGTTCAAACATCTTCTCCAAAGCCCTTCTAGCCTTCGAAGCTATATCCTCAGGTACTTTAACCAGGTACTTCTCATCTCTCAATGCTAGGTATATCCTCTCCAGCGTATTCAGCTTCATATTAGGGCATACGGCGCCTTTATAAGCGGGTATGAATGATTTACCTGGATTCTCCTTTCTAAGCCTATGGAGCAACCCCACCTCTGTAGCGACTATGAAGGATGAATGCGAAGATGATTTAGCATACCTACACATCTGCGTAGTACTACCTATGAAATCCGCTATCTCCTGTACATCCATCGTGCATTCCGGGTGAGCCATCACAACCGCTTCTGGATGTAGACTCCTCGCTCTCACTACATCCTCTCTGAGGAAGAGAATATGCGTCGGGCAGAACCCCCTCTCAGGTATCGGTATAACATTCTTACCGGTCCTCTTAGCTACATACCCTGCAAGATTGGCATCCGGCCCGAATAGGATTGTATCGGAATCTAGGGCTTCGATAATCTCTACGGCGTTAGCCGAGGTACAGCATACGTCGCATAGAGCTTTAGCCTCCGCTAAGGTATTCACGTAGAGTACGATAGGTGTACCCGGATACCTCCTCCTATACTCTGCTACAGTTTCAGCAGGTAGCATATGTGCCATAGGGCATTTAGCTCCCATAGATGGTACTAAAACCTTCCTACCTGGATTGAGTATAGCCGCAGTCTCAGCCATGAAGTCTACCGCTGAGAAGACTATAATCTTGCATTCCTCCTCCATCATAGCTCTCCGGCTTAAACCTACGCTATCATCGACATAGTCTGCTATATCCTGAACCTCTGGACGCTGATAGTTATGAGCTAGTATCAAAGCCTTCTTCTCTTCCTTCAGCTTCAGTATCTTCTCGGTGAGCTCCTGTATTCTATTCATAACGCTGTTTTTCTAGAAGTAGATCAGGGGATGTAGATAAACGTTAACGTAGAATTCTACCGTCCCCCTCGTAGAGTTGCTGAATAAACTCACATCTCAACATAGTTAACGATACCTTAAAGCTCCATGCATCGATAGTTGATACCGTTTCTAGAATCGAGGATTCAAGCTTGATATAGGGATGCATAAAGCTTTAATCCTGTTATCCAGGTAAACTCTTGTTTCGAGTTTCGATTTCCTCGAAGAGCTTCACGCTTCTGTCCCACCCAGCTTCTAAGCTATATGTTAGACCATCTATCGCTGTGCTTATCTAGGCAGGGCATATACAATCTACATATGTATGCCTCACGTATATTCGATGGAATACCTCTATCTTCCCGTGCTATGCATATAATGCATTAAACATTACCTAAATTTATTACTATATGTTTATATTGATGTATCCTATATAACAGTGTTTTGCAGGCGGTCATCATGTCTAGTAGAGGCTCTGAGGTCCTCAGAAGGTATGAGGAGGTGAACGAGAAGATTAAGCGTGGTGATGTAGTCGTTCTAACGGCCGATGAGTATGCTAGACTAGCTGAGGATAAGGGGTGGGAGAAGGCATCCAGGGAGGTCGACGTAGTTACTACCGGTACCTTCGGGGCCATGTGTAGTAGCGGCGCTTTCCTAAACTTCGGTCATACAGAGCCTCCTATGAAGATGAGTCGATGCTGGCTTAACGATGTCCCGGCATACAAGGGTTTAGCCGCCGTGGATGCGTATATAGGTGCTACGGCTATGAGTGAAACTAGGCCGTTCGAGTATGGCGGTGGGCATGTTATAGAGGATCTCGTAGCAGGTAGGGAGATCGAGCTTAGAGCCGAAGCTTACGGAACGGATTGCTATCCTAGGAGATACCTTGAAACCTCTATAACCATATACGATCTGAATCAAGCCATACTCGTAAACCCTAGGAATGCCTATCAACGCTATAATGCCGCTACCAACTCTACGGATAGGATCCTCTACACTTATATGGGTACACTCCTCCCATACTACGGTAACGTTACGTTCAGCGGTTCAGGTGTCCTAAGCCCGCTATACAAGGATCTATACCTAGAGACTATAGGCATAGGTACGCGTATATTCCTCGGCGGAGCCGTGGGCTATGTTATAGGTGAGGGGACGCAGCATAATCCGAGCGTAGGTATGTCTACGTTGATGGTTAAAGGGGATTTGAAAGCGATGAATCCGAGGTATCTTAGAGGTGCATCGATCTACAGGTATGGCACATCGCTCTATGTAGGTATAGGTATAGCTATACCTATAATAAACGAGAGGGTTGCTAAGACTGCCGCTCTAAGGGATGAAGATATATATACGGATATACTAGACTACGGGGTTCCATCTAGGAGTAGGCCATCTGTACGTAGGGTTAGCTACGCCGAGTTGAAGAGCGGACGTGTAGTTATAAACGATAGGAGTGTGAGGGTCTCGCCTCTATCGAGTATAAAGATGGCTTTAGAGATAGCTGAAACCCTTAAGAAATGGATCAAGGAAGGTATATTCTACCTATCCAGACCTGTAGAGCTTCTACCTAGCGATACGATACTTAAACCTTTGGAGGTTAGAAGGAAGGAGCCTACCGTCTCCGAAGTTATGCGTAGAGATATACCTACGATAAGAGCCGATGAGGATTTAAAGAATGCGGCTAGGCTCCTCGTATATCATGGCATCGATCATCTACCGGTCATAGATGATTACGGTAGGCTTATAGGTATAGTGACGAGCTGGGATATAGCTAGAGCTATAGCATACGGTAGTATGAAGCTTGAAGAGGTTATGACGAGGCGTGTTATAACTGCTACGCCATACGAGCCTATACATAGCGTAGTAGCTAAGATGGAGAGATACAATATATCTGGGCTTCCCGTGGTAGATAGCGAAAACAGGGTTATAGGTCTTATAACCGCGGATGATATTTCACGTAGATTTGCTACGAGAGGTGTGGCGCCGTGAGGTTTAAGCTTACATTCCCCAAGGAGCTTGCAGATAAGCCTGTATTCTCTGAAGCTATACTGAGGTTCCGCAAGCTCTTCAACATAATAGAGGCTGACGTCGACGCTGAGAAGGGTATAATAGTAGCGTCTGTGGATCTATCTGAAAGCGAGCTGAAGGATTTCATAGGGTTCTTCGAGGAGAGAGGCGTTAGAGTCGAGCTTCTAATGAAGCTTCTAGAGGTTGATCTAGAGAGATGTATAAGCTGCGGTGCATGCATAAGCTTATGCCCTGTGGAAGCTATAAGCGTAGCTGGGGATTGGAGTGTAGTATTCGATGAGGAGAGGTGTGTAGCATGCGGGTTATGCGTTAACGCCTGTCCTATGCGTGCGTTGAAGCTTAGCATACGCTAATCCTTATATAGTCGACTCGCATCGATCGCATCTATGCTATGTTGCTAAGCTTACTCACTCTGCCAAGCTATAAAAGATCCTATATGCGTTACGCGTCGACTACGCATAGCGTCGATGGAGGTAGATGGATCGACTGGGTTTCGATACCTCCGGGTGGGAGGTATACTCTCCTCGATATCGATAGATCTGGATCTATAGCATCGCTATGGTTTACGGTAAGCTCTAGGGATAGATACGTTCTACGCAATACCATCCTGAATATATACTGGGATGGTGAATCTAAGCCTAGCGTAGATGCTCCTATAGGCGACTTTGTAGGTGTAGGTTTCGGTGAGTATAAGCATCATAGCTCTATGCTCACGGGTGAAACTAGCGGTGGATACTACTGCTTCATACCTATGCCGTTCGCTAGAAGCTGTAGGATAGAGTTCGTTAACCTAAGCTCGGAGCCTATACGTAGCTTATACGCCATGGCTGGATACTATGTATTCGACGAAGGCTTGGATGGATGCAATGTTAGGTTTCATGCTAAGTGGCGTAGGGAGAACCCTACGGAGAACGGTAAGCCATACACTATACTTGAAGCTGAAGGTTCAGGTTTCTACATAGGGACGAGGCTTGATATGAGCTCTATCAAGAAGGATCACGGTTTCACATACCTTGAAGGTAACTTCGAATTCAGGGTTGATGGATCCGATGAGTTATCCTACGGATCGACGGGTACCGAAGACTACTTCCTAAGTGGATGGTACTTCCTACACGGGGTCTACACGGCGGCTACCCACGGCCTACTAGTTAAGGATGAGCGTAGATATAGAATCTCATGTTTCAGATACCATATATTCGACCCCATTCCTTTCCGTAGGAGTATATCGGTTAGAGTTCATCATGGGGAGTATGATGAGGTCCCAGCAGATTATTCTAGCGTAGCCTACTGGTATCAATCTGAACCTCATAGAGAGTTCGCTAAGCTATGCGTAGAGGAGGATCGTATGCCTAGAGAGGATTTCGAGGATATAATGAGAGCTGTGTACGGTAGGCCATCGATCGTATACGAGCATCTTAAACATCTAGAGAAAGCCGCTCAGAGGATCGATTCATAGATACCATAGGATCGTTAGCTTCCCCCTGTAGAGATCCCTAGTATCCTAGGATGCCACCCAGCATACCCTATATACCCACCTACCACTACTAGGCACCCCCTCACACCGGGTATCCTATAGGTATCCCTTAACGCCTCCTCCACCCTATCCTTAGACTCCATATCCACCATATTGCATAGCCTCGTAGCGGCTGCATCTGCTAGAGCGGCATTCTCAGCGAAAACAGTAGCTAGATCCGCTATACCGAAGCTTATACCGCCGCCATGTCTAGCAGAGCTTGAAGCTACACCTAGAGGGGTATCCCACGGATCCACCTCGAATACTATATACTTCACCCTATCCGATCCTACGTACGCCTCTATGCTTACAGGTATGTTTGAAGCTATCGAAGCTTCACCCCCATCCTCGGCTATCGCTATATTAGTACCCGATTCTAGCATAGCCTCGCATACGGCATCGGCTAAAACGCCTGCGACTGAAGCTATAGGTCCAACCTCAGCTATCGAGGAAGCTGAAACCATGCGTCTAACGATCTCAGGCATACCGCTATCCAATCGTATAGGTTCAAGCTTATACTTCACCCATGGGTTTAAAGCTAGGTATAGTTCAAGCTCCATCCTCCTGAGGATGAACGTTCTCAGCCCATACTTTATAGCCGTAGGATTATCCGATCTGAGTTTAAGCATACTCTCCTTATACCTATACCTCCTCTCGTATAGCGTACACCTAGTCTTCAAGGCTCATGCCATGGGTGGAACCAGATTAATCCCCCGATCTTCTCCCTACCATACCTTTCAGGTGGTTTGGTTAGATGCCTATACGCCCTAGGCGGCGGCATGTATAGACCAGGCTTCACCCCCCTCTCCACCTCAACCTCTATCTTTACGCCATCCATATCTCTGAACCCGCATCTAACGCATCTGAAACCCTTATTCAAACCCATACTCTTCATCCTCTTACCGCAGCTGGGACATACAGGATTCATGGACTGGTAGATCCTCGCAAGCTCTATAATCTCTATCTTCTCCACGTTGAACGTTAAGCTTCCACCGAAAGGTTTAACACCCCCGTATACCCTAACCCTATCGCCTTCCATCAGCTTGGAAGCTATAATTCTCAATCTACCCGTAGGCTCGTATACAGCGCAATCCACGATCCCTGTGCTATCGGAGAGCTTGAATACTATATGTCCCCCAGGTGTAGCATACGGTTTACCGGATACAACACCCTCCAATACGGCTGATACGTAGGGCTTCAGCGTTGATATCGTACGTCTAGCCTTCAGATGTGCATCGGTACACTGGTTACTCCTGAATATAACCCATCTCTCCACCTCCTCGTAGGATTTCAGGATCCTATGCGCTCTGTATACGGCTTCAGGGGTTTCCCCCCTTATACCGTAAAGTATCGGATCCGGTCCTCTAGGCGTTATAAGTATCCTCCCGGTTTCATGATCTATATTCGCGTAGGTCTCCCCCCTGGTAGCTTCATCCATAGCTTCCACGGAGCTTGGATCGATCATCCTAGGATTACCCCGCATCCGCTTGGTACGGTAGGCTATAAGTTCATAGGTATGATCACCTCTGAGATCTTCGCCTATAGCTGCTAAAGCTCCGATCAAACCCCTAGGATCTTTAAGTATCCATCTCATAACCCCTAGGCTATCGGCTAACTTCACAGCATATTCTACATCCACTACATCCATCTCCGCCGTGTACGCAAACCTTCTAAGCTCATCAGGTATATCGCCTACATACACGGCTACCGCAGGGTCTACACCTTCATCCCCTATCATAGATTCCCTCTCCACCACGTCTAGAGCTTTATCCACTATATCCTCCAGCATCGATCTATCGGCTTGAAATCTAAGGGATACAGCTCCATTCCCCCTAGTCTTCCACGGTATATTCGGGTTGAGCCTTACTAGATTCGGGTAGTCGAGCCATCTGACATCAAGCTTAGAATACTCTTCAACTAGGATGGCGGCTATATACGTCGTGCAACCGCCTCTCATAGAATCAGTATCATCTATACCTAGATGAATGCTTAAACTCATAACTATACCTCTATCCCCCGTGAACCACCGGTATCAGGGTGACCTTACTACTATCCCTAAGCTTAGTCTCCACGCCGTCTAGAACCCCGATATCCCTCCCATCGACTAGCACGATCACATTGCTCACCCTATCTCTGCTTATGACTATATACTCCTCCATTCCGCGTTGCATCCTTCTAACCATCGATAATATATCCCTAACCGTAACGTTATCTGCAACCTCTATCTTAACGCTTCTAGATCCAGCTATCCTAGCTAGAACTCCTAGAAACTCCAGCTCTACTTTCATCGATACCACCAGCTGGTAATGCCTAGTTCAGATGAGATGTATATCGTCATCCCCGCTAGGTTAGCAGGTCGGTGCAGGTCAGTATCAACATTCACATAATCGTATAGAGGTTCCCCTAGGTAAAGCTTCTCTATGGATTATCAGCCTAGTATCATGGAGGCTATCCTAGCCGTCATCTTAAGATATACTTCGACTCTAAGTTGGAGCCTAGATGTATCTCGTTCGATCCTAGCCTCCTGGAAGAGCTTCTCCATCTCGTAGAGGATGCTCGGAAGACCTTTAGGAACAGCTTCCTCAGACGATACGATCCTAGCTATACTAGCCTCGATGAATCTAGGATCACCTAGCAGATAGTGTAACGCAGCTCTAGCCTTCACAATACTGCTGAGAAGTAGATCTCTTTTAAGATTCGGATCGCTAACCCTAGCAGCATACTTATACCTACTCTCAGCTTCACGTATAAACCTGTAGAACCAGCTCTCCCTATGATACTCGACGTAGAACCCTGTTTTCCTCATAGAATCGCTGAACATACCATTCTACACTCGTCTAGTCAGTATAACCTCTACCTCGCTTACACCCTTCACCGATCTTATAGCCTCCTCAACCCTATCCAAGACTTCACCCATAGTCTCCTCAGGTACCAGAACCTCTAGTATTAAAGCTTCTATACCAAACGCTATAGGCTCCCTCCTATACATATACAATCTAGCATCGCTTGGAAGCTTAGCATCTATACTCTCCACTAGTAGATTCAAATCCTCCTCCGTAGTCGATGGGAATACACGTATAGTAGCCATAACCCTACCCATACATATACCTCCTAGAGATCTTCAAACCTACGATTCCACCTACCACCACCTATATAAACAATACCCTAGAACCGTAGGATTACGCGTAGTCGGTCGCTAACCTACGGCCCCTCGAAGCCGCATACGGGACACGTATACTTCCTCGCAAGCTTCCTACACAGCTCGCAGCGCCATATAGTTATCTTACCGCAGTTAGGACATGCGAAGCTAACAGCATCCTCTCCAGGCGTTATCAGCCTCTCGCATGAGCTACAGCTAGGCGTCCTAACACCTGTTATATGCGTAGATGAAGCTCTAAGCATAACGTATTCTAGGGGGTGGAATATCTCTAATTTAAGCGTTATCTTTCTAGAGCTTTCAAGGCTTCTAGGAGCCTCCTACCCTTATCGGATACTTGGTAGTATCTCCTCCCATCCGATGTATACGATGAGATTAAGCCCTCAGCTTCAAGCCTCTCTAGATGCTGGTATACGGCTTGAAGGCTTACAACCCCACCTAGATTCTTCCATACATCATATCCGTATCTAGGTTTAGCGGATAGAATCTCGAGTATCCTAATCTTCATAGATTTACCGCCGTATGGGATGATAGCTCTCCTACGCTTACCCCTACCAGGTACCTCTACTAAGGATGTAGTCTTAAGACCGCTGCTAGTAGCTATACATACCGTTACATCGCTTCTATCGATCAACCCCTCATCGATAAGCTTCCTAGCAGCGGCTATACTCGATGCACTGGAGAACTCTGTGAACACCCCCTCGCATCTAGCTAGAAGTATCATAGCCTTCATTATCTCTGAATCTGAAACGGTTAACGCATCTCCATCCGTATCCTTCAAAGCTTTAACAGCTAGATCCGATAGTACTGGTCTAGCTACGAGTAGAGCTAAAGCTTTAGATACCCCTGTAGGATGCTCGCTTTCCCCTCGGAACCTATCTACTATCGGGTGTAGAGCCTCCGTTTGTACGCATATAAGCTTAGGCATCCCGCTAGATAAACCCATAGCTTCAAGCTCCCTAAACCCCTTCCATATGGATACTAGTAGGCTTCCCCCTCCAACCGGTACTATGATGTTATCCGGTACACCCAGCTCCTCCCATATCTCGTAAGCTATAGTCTTCAAAGCTTCGAACGATAGAGCGTTAAGCTCAGGGGTGGCTTGATACCATCCACTATCGTATGCTAGGCTTGAGATATAATCTATAGATTCATCGACGTAGGTTCCATACTCTATGATATCCGCTCCGTAAGCTATCATCTGAGCTAGCTTCCCCTCATCCACGTATCTAGGTATAACTATATGCGCGTATAGATCAGCCCTCCTAGCATATGCGGCTAGGGATGCACCCATATTCCCGTTAGAAGCCGCTGCTACATGCTTGAACCCGGAATGTAGTGCGTCTGTAGCTAGTATCGAGGCGCACCTATCCCTAAAGGATCCTGTGGGATTCCTCCCCTCATCCTTTATGTATAGATTGCTAATCTTCAGCATCCTACCTAGATGCTCTGCTTTAACGATGGGTGTAAACCCCTCTGATAGGGTTACGATGCTCGAAGCATATCTTAAGGGTAGAGCCGAGGAGTACCTCCATATAGAATGGATATTGTGATCTACAGTAAGCTTATACCTGTAATCCTCCGATTCATACATTAGGATGGATCCGCATTCGGTGCATCTACTCCATGGATCCGCTTCTCCACCCTCCGAGCCGCAGAGAGGGCATCTCAACAGATACGTCAAGGTAGAATCCTCCTAACTTCATCTTCGATCATACCAGCCAACCTGGATGCGTTAACCCTACCCCTATACTTCCTCATAATGGATCCGAGTATTATCTTAGCCGCGTTCAATCCATGCTTAGATATAAGCTCCCCGCTCTTAGCTACCTCCTCGGCTACGATAGTTTTAAGCTCCTCATCCGTTAGAGGCTTCAGTTTAAGCTCCTCCAAAGCCTCGGATACGTCTATACCCCTACCAGCCATGCAAGCGAGTATATCCGGTATAGCCTCCTTGAAAAGCCTCCCCTCTGCTAAGAATCTGAATAGCTCGTAAAATCTATCCGTAGATATCTGATCTACAGGTACACCCCTCCTCCTAAGCATAGTGGTAGTCTCTATGAGTGTTGAAGCTACTATCGAAGGCGGTAGCGATGGGAAGCTTCTACAAACCCTTTCGAATAGATCCTCGTACAGCGAGTTTACAAGCTCCTCAGCTAGCTTCCGGCTTAACCCATATTCCTCGATATACCTTTTAACCCTTATGGATGGGAGCTCAGGTAGATTCGATCTCAGATTCTCTATTCTCCTAGGCTCGATGATGAGCATAGGTATATCCGTCTCAGGATACATACGTGCAGCTCCAGGTCTGGGACGCATATACCTAGTTACACCGGTAGGCTCAGCCCTCCTAGTCTCCTCAGGTACACCGTCGAACGCCACTATAACTCTCTCCAATACAGCTTTCAATCCATCTTCGACGTTATCCCTAGAGCCTGCCGCTATAACTACGACATCCTCGAGATTTGCACCTACGGCTCTCCTAAGAGCTTCCACCTCGCTAGCCGATATACCGTACGCCGGAAGTTCATCCGTATGGAATATACCCCCCAGCCTACCCCAGAAGGCGGCATAGTCTGCAAGCTCCATTCCAAACCTTAACCCCTCGGTTAGCTCCCATGATAGTAGCCCTCTAAACCTCGGTAGCTTCAACGCGTAGACTACGCCACCGCTACCTATAGCTGCAGATATAACCCTGCACTGTGTCTGCTTGAATACATCCGTTACATCGTAGAGCGTAGGATCTACATCGCTTTTAGAGAGCCCCCTCCTCCTCAATTCATCTCTAAGTTCGAGTAGTCTAACCTGCCTTCTAACCTCGTTTTCGACGACTTTAGGTATAAGGCTTAGATGCTGTACGCCTTTAACCTCTGCTAGAGCTCCATCCCTAATCGATATATTGACATCCTGCCTTATGGATCCAAGCTCATCCCTTGCTTTCCCGGTCGATAGCACTATCCTACCTATAGCGAGAGCAGCTGCACCGGCTTCGCTAGGGCTACGTATATCTGGGCTAGTAGATACCTCCACCAACGGTATACCCAGCCTATCCAGCTTATAGTAGATTCTATCCCCCCTTCTCTCGACTATACGTGCAGCATCCTCCTCTAGGCATATACTCTGAATACCGATACGCCTCCCATCTAGATCGATCCATCCGCCTAGGGCGACTACGCATGTTCTCTGGAAACCCGCCGTATTCGATCCGTCGATAACAACCTTCCTCATAACATGTATCTCATCCACAGGTTTAGCGTTGAGTAGTAGGGCTATCGTTAACGCTATATCCACAGCCTCCTCGTTTATGCTATGCGGAGGCTCCTCATCGAGTTCAACTAAGCATGCCGATCTATCATCCGCTTCGTAGACTATAGTCAACCCCTTACGATACTCGAATAGAGCCGCCGGGTCAACCTCCCCCAGCTCGCTTTGAGTAGGTCTAAGCCTCCTCTCGAATCTAATCTTAGCCTCGCTCTCGGATAGTGTCGCCGGGCATCTGCAGAATAGCTTAGACCCGGTAGCTAGCTGGAAGTGTAACTCTAATCCAACCCTTAATCCTAGAGATTCGTAGTCTAGGCTAGCCATAGCTAAGCATACCACCTGAAGCTTGTCCTGCTAGCTATCTCCCCGGCTATATCCGTAAGCATAAGCTTCCTAGCTTCATCCATATCCTTAACCCTAGCTAGAACCCACATAAGCTTAACCAACGCCGTCTCCGGAAGCATATCCTCCAAAGGTACTACACCTACGGCTTGAAGCTCACGTCCAGTCCTGTATACGTTCATGTTAACCCTACCCCACAGGCATTGGGATGTCATACCTACAAATATACCTGAATCTACAGCCCTCTTGATCGGCTGTATGCATCTACCGGATATATGCCCTAAGCCCGTCCCCTCGATTATAATACCCCTATAGCCGTTATCCACATACCAATCTAAGACTCTATGATCGAACCCAGGATAGAATTTTACTAGTGCAATTTTCTCCTCGAATTCAGCCTCCACTCTAAACTCCCTACAGCCCCTCCTCCTATAATCCTCTGTCAGCATCTCGATCCTACGATCCCTGTAGATCGCTATAGGATCGCTATTAATCGATTTAAATGCATCCCTCCTACTCGTATGGCATTTACGCACCCTCGTACCCCTATGGAATACGACTTCATCATCCGATAAGCCTCCATGCATAGCTACGACGACCTCTGCGAATGGGGCTTTCGCAGCAGCTGTCACCGCACCTATAAGGTTTAGAGCTGCATCCGAGCTAGGTCTATCCGGGGACCTCTGAGCTCCTACGAGTATAACAGGGATCGGTATACTCCTCAGAGCGAAGCTTAAAGCAGCAGCCGTATACCCCATAGTATCTGTTCCATGGGTTACGACGATACCGTCGACACCCTTTCCAACATAATCGCCTATCCTAGACGCTATAGTAGACCAATGCCTAGGGGTCATATCTTCACTGAATATATTGAAAACCGTCTCGACGTCTATCCTAGCTATATCCGCGAGTTCAGGTGTGAACCCGTATAGATCATCGGCGGAGAATATGGGTGTAACAGCCCCTGTCCTATAATCTACACGGCTAGCTATAGTTCCACCGGTACCTAGTATAACTACACTAGGCAGGTTAGATCTAGCTCTAGGTATAACCGGAGGCTTATACCTAACCTCCCTCCTAGCTGGAAGCCTCTCTATCTTGATACCGCCGTCGGATACCCTTATCCCTACATTGTACCCGCTCCTAAGCTTAACTACTATGTAACCCTCCTCACCGTACTCAACCCTAGGAGCTAGTACGCCCTCATATACCATCCCATCTTTAACTATCCTCACCTCATCCCCGATATCCACGCCGACTGATAGAAGTAGCTCCTTAACCTTACCCTTATAGCCTTGAAGGCTGAAGTTTCCGCTCAAGCCATACTCATATTCTTACCTCATAGACTCCTAGATTTAACCTTAAGTTTATAGTCTACGCTCAGCATCCTATCTGGGTGGGTATCGTAGGGGTGCCTGTATGTCGTCCGGCGTATTCAAGCTAGCTTTAGTATCGCATTGCATATTGAATCAAGCCGCTAGATATTGGCCTCCAGGGGCTAGGATCGAGAGACCAGTATTCCCTCTGCATATCGTATCTAAACTCTATGAGATGGGTTTCTCCCTACTGCAGCTTCCATGCCCTGAACTCCTATTCATAGGGAATCCTAGATCACCGTATACGCGTACAGAGTATGAGGAGATGGAGGGCTTCATAGATCATTGTAGGAGGTTAGCTTCGGAATCAGCTTCCACTGTCAAGCGTATAATCGATCTATCCATCGAACCTAGGGTGGAGCTTACGGCGGTGGTGGGTGTCGAGCGTTCACCTAGCTGCGCCGTGTTCAAGGTTCCGGTATCATCCGTATATGGGAGGATTTACGCCGACGGTAGAGGCGTATTTATGGGTATACTGGAGGAGGAACTTAGAACTAGAGGATTCCATCCACGATTACTCTCGGTAGATTTCAGAGCCAACACTATAGTAGAGGCTCCATGATACCTGAAGCCTTCCTACGCCGTAAGCCTATCTCCCCTATCTCTACAAGCTTGCTTCGATCGAATACAGGTCCATCCCTACATACTAGGTAAACTCCCCTCACACAGCTACCGCATATGCCCATACCGCACTTCATATAGCCCTCTATGCTAGCCTCCATAGGGATATCCTTCTCTAAGCATAGCATGAGGATCTTCCTCGTCAAAGCTTCAGGTCCGCATACATACACCATATCGAATCCCTCATCGATAATACTGGAGGCTAGATCGTAAGCCGTAGCTTTAAACCCGTAGCTTCCATCCTCGGTAGCCGCATAGAATTTTATCAACCCCCTAGAGTAGAGTCCATCCATCTCCTCTACGAATATTGTATGGAATCTATCCCTAAACCCGAATATGACGTGTACATCCCCTCCTACATCTAGAAGTCTGTAGACTAGATATCTTAGGGGGGCTACACCTATACCTCCACCGACGATTAGGCTCCTCCCTCCTCTAACCGTGAATCCTCTACCTAGAGGCCCTCTAACACCGATCGTATCCCCAGGTTGAAGCGAACATAGGGTTCTAGTAGCTTCACCTATACCTCTAACGGTTACCCCTACCATGCCATCACCTACGTAGGATACGCTTAGAGGTATCTCGTCGACTCCAGGTATCCATACCATCAGGAATTGTCCAGGCGTAGAATCGGCTGCCAGCCTATCGGGTATATACAGCGAGACCGTATCGATGCATTCATCCCTCCTCCTATAGATCCTAGTAATCCTACGTCTATGCTTATCCAGGAATGCTTCATCTATGGGATAAACCGACAATCTCCCCCACGCTCCTGATACCTTTACACTCCAGATACCTGGATAATCCTCTAGCTAGCTCCCCGAATACTTCGACCCCCTTCAAAGCTATTATAGAGCCTAGAGCTACAGCCGAAGCTCCGGCTAACATGAATTCGACTACATCTAGATAGCTCGATACACCTCCACACCCTATAATAGGTATATCGACCTCCTCGTATATCTCGTATACGCATCTAAGAGCTATAGGCTTCAACGCAGGGCCTGAGAGGCCGCCATATATACCTGAAAGTGCAGGCTTACACAGCTCGGTATCTATAGCCATAGCTTTAACGGTGTTGACGGCTGTTAACCCATCCGCTCCAGCTTCAGCGGCGGCTCTAGCTACCTCCACTACCAGATGAGTGTTAGGGCTCAGCTTAACGAATAGAGGTTTATCAATACACTTCTTAACCTTAGCTACTGCTTCAGCTACGAGTTCAGGTTTAAATCCTATCTCGGATATGCCTGATACATGTGGGCATGATATGTTAAGCTCTAAAGCCGATACAGCTTGATGCCTAGCTATAATCCTAGCCACTTCAACTATCTCTTCTATGTTATACCCATAGAAGCTCGCTATGAGGGGTGAGCCGAAACCGCCGGCTTCATCTAGCTCCGCTAGGAATGATTCCACCCCGGGGTTCGGTAGGCCCATAGAGTTTATGAATCCGTATGGAAGCACGACTATCGTAGGGTTGGGGTATCCATCCCTAGGCTTCAAGCCTATCGATTTCGTGGTAACGGCTCCTACGCTCTCAATCCTGCTAATCTCCGCTAGCATCCTACCGGATAATCCTAGTATACCTGAAGCCAGTATCAGCGGGGTTTTAAGATGCATACCTGAGAGTTCAACTCTCAGATCCACAGCCATCTACGGTCGAGATATATGGTCTTCGATGTAAATGCTTATTAGGCTTCCCCTCTAACTCTATAGTCTGGTGGCGTGTATGCCCACTCATGGAAGCTTAACTAAAGCTGGTAAGGTTCGTAGTCAGACACCTAAACTCCCGGCTAAGGAGAAGCACAGCCCCATACCTAGGGTTAGGAACGCGAAGAATTACGTGAAGAGGATAATAATGGAGAGGACTCCAGGTCAAAATATCAACAACCTACCTCGATCCAGATAGAATCGAGGGGGTTATCAGAGTAGATCGATTATCCGCTGAGGTATAACCTTATAATCATAGTCTCCTTAGAGGCTGTGGATAGGTATAAAATTCAGGGTGCATGCTTAAGCCTATCTTACTCGCCGTTCTACCGGTTTAGTTTTCCTAGGAGCTGGTATATCAGCGACCCTATCCTAGCGTATCCGATCGAATCCCTCTGATCGAATCCAGCCCTCTTCAAGCTTCTAAGCTCAGGTGCGAATAGCGATGAAGGCGATTCCCTACCGACTATGTAGAAGTTGCCTTTATACAGCTTCACATATATCGTTCCATTAACATACTTCTGCGTCGAATCTATAAATGCATCTAGATCCCTTCTAAGCGGGTGAAACCACATAGCGTGATACACCATATCAGCCCATACCATATCAACTATGCTCTTGAATCTAAGCTGATCCTTGGTTAACGTGAGCTGCTCTAGATCCCTATGAGTCTTTAGGAGTATAGTTGCAGCCGGGGCTTCGTATAGCTCTCTAGATTTCAATCCTATCATGCCATCCTCCATTATATCTATCAATCCCACTCCATGCATCCCCCCCACACGATTAAGGTATAGTATAACCTCGACCGGATCCTTAACATCGTCAACCCTTACAGGTATACCCTCCCTGAATTCTATGGAGATCTCTTGAGGCTTATCAGGCGTCTGCTCTGGAGGTGTAACCCATATGTAATCCTCAGGATATTGGGAGAATAGATCCTCCACCTGTCCGCTCCCTATAGAATGCGACCATAGATTTATATCCCCTCCGAGCTTACCCCTCCTAGGCTTAGGTGTTATCCCGTATTTAGCCAGCATCTTCTCCTCCTCAGTCCTCACTAGGTTAAGCTCCCTTATAGGTGCGATAACCTCTAGATGCGGTGCTAGGTATTTAACGGTGAATTCTATTCTAAACTGATCGTTACCCTTACCTGTACATCCGTGGGCAACAGCCTCTGCTCCCTCCTTTAAAGCTACCTCTACGCATTTAGATGCTATGAAAGCTCTACTCATAGACGTACCTATAGGGTAGCCCTCATAGCTTCCATTAGCCTTTATACACCTATGAACGAACCCCTCGACGAACTCCCTCTTACCATCTATAAAGACTACATTTAATCCGAGCTTCTCGGCTCTCTCGAATCCGGTCTCTATCTCCTCCTCGCCTTGACCTACATCCACTAGCACCGGTATAACTTCGTCGAACTTGTAGTGTTCTTTTAGAAGTATAGTTACTAGGGTTGAATCGAGACCGCCGGAGTAGGCTGATACAACCTTCCTACCCACCTAGCCGACACCCTCGTTTAAAACGTATCCAGCTATATAAAAGGATTGCGTTCGATACATGCCTGGTAGGCGTCGATCCCCCTACAGCTTAGATATATGTAGTGATGCTGCTAACATCTAAGCTTCTGACGCTAAGCTTTTTATGCGGTATATACGTTTATCTGTTTCGGGTGTCTACGGGTTTGAGGGAGATCGGTGTAGGTGTCGTAGGTTTAGGTAATATAGGCGTTACGCATGTCAGAGCCTTCATGAATGTTAAAGGCGCTAAACTGTTAGCCGTAGTGGATACTATACGTGAGAGAGCTGATTCTATAGCTAAGATGTATGGCGTGAAAAGCTACTATACGCTAGAGGATCTGCTACGCGATCCAGATGTAGAACTTGTATCGATAGCTACCCCATCATACCTTCATGCCCCTCAAGCTATATACGCTATGGAGTATGGTAAACATGTGATCGTCGAGAAGCCTATGGCTGCAACCCTTAGAGGTGCTAAAACGATGATAGAGAGAGCTAGGAAGAACGGTGTTAAGCTAGGCGTCGTATTCCAGCAGAGGTTCGCCGATGATATACAGCGTCTGAAGAAGCTTATAGATGAAGGTGCGTTAGGTAGGCTATTCTTCCTATCCGCTGAGATGATGTGGTGGAGAAGCGAGAAGGACTACTACTTTAAGGATGAGCTTGCAAGATCCTGGCGTGGATTATGGCTTACCGAAGGTGGAGGTGCTATAACTAATCAGGGTATACACTATGCAGATCTACTCATATGGCTTGGGGGAGGTAGGGTGGAAGAAGTTGTAGGATTGATAGATAGGTTAACGCATCCGAATATAGAGGTTGAGGATATAGCTCTAGGTATGTTCCGATATACAGGAGGGCATCTGGGAAGCATAGTAGCGACCGTATCCGTACAGCCTCAGAATGCTCAGTATACTAAGATCAAGGTGTTCGGGGATGAAGGATGCGCCGAGATACATGATAGGAATCTCGCCGTACTGAAAACAGTTAAGGGCGTAGAAGCTGAGGTTAAGAGGGTGGAGGAGGGTGTGAAGGAGACTTTAAGGCAGCCTCCAAACCTGCATCAGAAGATGTTCCAGAGCTTCATAGATGCCCTACTGGAGGATAGAGACTTCCCGATACCTGGCGAGGAGGGTATTAAGAGTCTAGAGGTTATAAAGGCGATATACCTATCGTCTAAGCTCGGTCAGAGAATGAAGCTACCCCTCGATATAGATATGGTGATATAGAGCTAGGCTCCATAATCTATTTTTCCTTCACAAGTTCTCTTCCATCTCTATAATCCGATCAGAGCAACTTTTATATCAATTACATTTTAAATACTTTAATCGGCGCCATGTCTGCCTACGAGGAAGCTAAGAATCTATTCGAGGGTAGGAAGGATGTTATAAGGAGGGATATAGAGGGTTTCGATAGAGTCTTCCAATTCGTATTCACCGATAAGCCTGAGGAAAACTACTACGTAGAATTCTCTAGGGGTGATGTGAAGGTGGTTAAAGGCGTCCACGGCAGTCCCCATGTGAGATTCGCTATGAAGATGGATAGCTATAAGAGGATAGTATCTGGAGAGCTTGATGGTGAGCAGGCATATATGCTCGGATTAATATCGATAGATGGATCGATATACGATGCCGCGAGATTCGGCTACATACTGCAGAGACTACTGAAAAGGTAATCCTCTCAATACTTAAATCCCCCTTATTTCTACTACTCGCTCGGATTAGCTGTGAGCAGGGTGGATGATGGAAAGCCGTCGAGGATGTTCCCTAAAGCCGTAGCTAAACTTACATTCGTTATAGCGTTATTCATAGCGTCCAGCGCCATAATCCATTACATCACTATAGATCTCCTACCCAAACTGAATATAGATATCGCATCCTATAAGGTCTATGTAGACGTATCTTTATCCCTGCTATTCGGCTACCTTATAGTGCAGAGGTTCTCGGACGCTATATACTGGTCCCTTAGAGCTAAGTATACCCACTCTGTAGCCGCATCTGTGAGGAGCGTCATACGCATACTGGGGATAGGGGTTATGGTATCCGTGATATCTGGTGCTTTAACGAATCCTACGGCAGGTGTAGCTCTAGGAGGCTTCATAGGTATGGTTGTAGGTTTCGCATCGCAGAACGTTCTAAGCCAGGTTCTATCAGGCTTATTCGTACTGATAGCTCGACCGATATCTATAGGTGAGCTTGTAGAGCTCGGCGGGGTTAAAGGCGTAGTCGAGGATATCTCTACGCTCTTCACGTGTATAAGAACGGATGATGGACGGCTAATCTTGATACCGAATAATACGGTTATCGGGCAGAGGATAATAAAGTATCCGGAGAAAGCTTGAAGATACGGCTACCTCCTTATATAAATCCTATTTTCACCCCTAACCTTCTCCACCCTTAGGATGCCGCTCTTCTCCAACCTTCTAATCATACGCCATACTGTTGTCTTCGGAAGTTTAAGAGCCTCCCTAAGCTCCGCTTCGTATGCTACACCATTCCTCTCCCATAGAGTCTTCAATAGATTTCTTTCATCATCGTTAAGCCATGGGTTCCTCTCGAATATATCCTCTAAGCTTCTATAAGTTTTAACCCTCCTCGATAGTATTAGAGCCGTAGCTCCTACGCCTAAACCTACCAGTATATACCAGTAGCTTACGATGATAGAATACACGAGATCCAGCATACTTACGGATGGTTTAGTAGCCCTCCTAGCCGCCTCTGTTGCCTCTAAAGCTTTAGCCTCAGCTTCAGAATACATCTTCCTGGATAGTAGATGGATAGCATCGGATAGTAGATTCCTAGCCTCCTCTAAACCCTGTATCCTACCCTCAGCCTCAGCCTCATCTATACTCTTCAAAGCTCTAGCTATAACCTCTAAAACCCTGGAAGCAGGATCGTATAGGGGCGATATATACTCTATATACTGTAATCCTGGAAACATCGTAAGGGTTATCCTACCATCAGGTAATGGAGATACACGTATAGGTATAGAGGAGATGTTTACGATCGTAGAATTCGATGGTAGTGTTACCGTAAAGTTTACAGGTGCATTCACTCTAAATCCCCATAGTAAGCCATCCTTATACGTTAACTCAGCCGTCTCATATTCTATAACCAAGCTTGTAATACCTAGAGTATCTATGGTAAGCATCGATCCGTTAAGAGTGTAGGATAGCAGCTCGCCGCTATCTGAGACTACGATTAGATTATCCGCAGAACGTGATGGAAGTTTAACAGTGATAACTGGGTAAACCTCATCCACCGTTACCCTAATCCTGACGGTTGTAACACCATCCCCGTATACAGTGAAATCTAAACTCTCCACTCTATACTCGCAAATTAGCAGCGTTGTAATCATAGCCGAGATAAGCATAGGTATAGCGAGTATGATGAGAGCTCCCCTCATATGAATCCCGTTAACATATCGGGTCATAGCTAATCTTAAAGCTTTAATATTAATAGCGGTGGATCCGAGCCGTGCACCCATAAGCTATCCAGATTTAATCTTCGAAGCTATCTCTAGGAATCTCTGGTATGCATCCTCATGTTTGCTAGATGTATTCGGTGTATACTCTCTAACTTGGAATGTATTCTCTACGATCCTCCTTAGATCTCTAAGTGAATTCACGTAACCTAAACCTGCCGCCTGTAGCAGTATGTTACCTATGGATGTAGCCTCCTCTGGTCCGGCGTATACCGGTAGCCCTGTATAATCTGCCGCTAGCTGGTTGAGAAACCAATTCCTAGATCCTCCGCCGAATATGTTTATACGCTTTAACCTTCTCCCGGTTAGACGTGAAGCTTGATCGAAAACCAACCTATACTTGAGAGCTAGACTCTCGAATATACTTCTCACCAATCCACCTATACCTGAAGGCTTCTCCTGCCTAGTCTCCCCTATGAATTTATGAATCTCCTCGATCATATTATCTGGAGCTAAAAATCTCTGGTCATCCGGATCTATGAATGCTTTAAACGGTTCGGCTCTATACGCCATATCTGTAAGCTCGTCATACCCATAGGTATACCCCCTATCAGCTAGATTCCTCCTAACCTCCTCGAGAATCCACATACCCTGTACATTCCTAAGAAAGGTTATAGTACCGAACGCTCCCCCCTCGTTTGTGAAGTTATAATTTAGGGCGTCATCATTTATAAGCGGCTCCTCTAGCTCGACGCCGACGAGAGACCATGTCCCTGAGCTAACATACCCAGTCTCCTCATCTACCAACGGACCTGCAGCTATAGCGGATGCTGTATCGTGGGTAGCTGGGGCTACAACCTTCAATCCTCGTTCAACCTCGACTTCTTCGGAGACGCTATCAATCAGGGGTCCCAGCATAGTTGCCGGCTCGATTATATCTGGAAGTATGCGTACCGGTATACCTAGCTCCTCCAGTAGATCTACGCACCACTCCTTCCTACGAGGATCTAGAAACTGTGTAGTCGATGCCTCCGTATACTCCGCAACCTTAATACCTGTCAACCAGTAGTTGAATAGATCGGGTATCATAAGTAGGGTTGATGCGACCTCAAGCTGCGGCGACCTCTGTTTAACCATAGCGTAGAGCTGGTAAAGTGTATTTATCCTCATGAACTGTATACCAGTTCGCTCATAAATCCTACTCCGAGGTATCTTTCCACAGACTTCCTCCATCAACCCCTCGGTTCTAGGATCCCTATAGGTATGCGGATTCCCGATAAGCTCACCCCTACCATCTATAAGAGCGAAATCCACACCCCAGGTATCTATACCTACCGATACGAGATCCCTACCATACCTTTTAGAAGCTATCTTCAAACACTCCTTAACCCTCTGCCATAAGTATAGTACATCCCAATATAGGCTGCCGTGTAATCTAACCATATAGTTAGGGAAACGATTAACACCCTCCACTGTAAGCCTCTCATCATCCCTCAATATACCTGCGACAGCTTTACCACCGCTAGCACCTAGATCTATAGCTAAAAATATGGGAGCACCCATGCCTCAACAGACTATACTTTACATAAATATTACATAAAGATTAAAGTCGAGTTATCTGGATCAAGTCGCGTCGTAGCCGGATGATACCCGCTACATATGTTGCGATAGCGAAGAATCTTAGAGGGATCGTACTACTAGATCCCGGCGAAGATAAAGCCTTAGATATCCTCAGATGGCTGGCGAAGAGGTTTAAGTATAGGGATCTAGGTTTCACACCTAGTTTAGCTGCTAAGCTTAGAGCGTATAGTGGGAGGGTTGGATCCCCGTTCAGAGAACTTATCTACCCATCAGCTAGCTTCGAGAAGCTTGTAGAGGTATTCACCGGAAAGCTTCAGATACCTCTCGAATTATCCGAGCTACTGATCTTCTCGTCGATCTACATATCCCCGTCAATCCTAATCGGGGGATCCTATAAACCATACATCGAATCCATATCATGCTATACCGTGAAGACGCGTAGGGATCTAACGGTTAGCGATTGGAAGCTGCATATGAGGATCGTAGGCTATGCTATCCTAGATTTCTACGAGGATTCTATAGAGGAATCCATCGAAGCGATTAGGAACCCTGAAGAGTATGCATCGATAATGGAGAGGCGGAGGATGAGGATAGCTGAAGATGCTAGACGATACTGGAGGATAGCCTCTATCGATGGTAGACCTTTAATATACTATGTAGATAACCTAGAATTAGCCTTCAAGTCTGGTATCCAGGATATAGGGTTAGATCGAATTGCAGGCTTATCCATAGTAACGGTCATAAATATAACCTCCGATCTTACTCGCATCTGACATAGGCTACGATTAACATGAAAACCTACCAATATCATCAACACCCTATAGGTATCGTCGTGAGATCAATCCTTCTTCTTCATCTCCTCTAGGATCTCGATGAAACCTCTATGCACATCCATTACGCGACTCATAGCTCTATCTATCGCGCGATTCATTATCATCCTCCTAACCTCGTTTAAGAGGCCTTCGACTTCGCCTAGCTTAGATCTTATCCTCTCCCTTACATGCTGCGGGTATCCTTTAAGCTCCTCGTAGATCCTAGATTTAGCATTCTCGATGCCCCTCAGATACCTCTCCATCCTTGCGCTCACTATACGCTCAGAACGCGCCGCCTCTCTAAGGATCCTTAAAGCCTCGTTAGCTTTAACTCTAGCCTCGCCTAGAAGCTTAGCTGCACCGCTTACATTCCCCTCGGCTAGTAGCTCTCTAATCATAGTCAATGTATCGTTCGCATCCTTTAGGAGGTTTACCGCATTAACCGTGATAGCTTCATCTATGTTATACCTCTCTTCGAATACTCTTCTGCTGGAATTCACTCTATCTATAAACTCCTCAAGCCTGATGGATGCTACGGTTAACCCCATCCACCCCATACTAACATTACCTTCATCTACTTTCATCATCATAGTGGCGTTACGGATACATTCTCTGAAGGTATTCATAGCTCGGAGGGCATAGATTAGAGCTACGCTATAATTCCCCCTCTCGTATTCTACCGTAGCGTCTCTCATCAACTCTAGACCTAGATTAAATGTTTTATTTAGAGTAGAGGTGTCGATACCTAGTTTCAACGATAATCGGATAGCTATTTCCGCTCTAATCCTAGCTTTCTCCGCTATATCTAGTATGAACTCTTTTTCCTTATCTAATCCTTGAGGTTTAGAAGCTGCATTTCCCTGCACTGCATATACGGTTAAAGGGAGGTATACTAGCATGGATAGTAGGATAGCATATGCCACGATCTTCCCCAGCTTACCCTCCACCCCCCACATCACCTCGAGATGTAGTCTGATCGCTTGAAGTATATAGGGGATTCCATGGAATCCTATCGGATCGATCGTTTCAACGAGTTTCTCCGGTCATACCTGTTAGCTCGGCGAGTATCTCTCTAGCTCTATCTATCCTTATCACACCTTCTTCAACCATCCTCCTAGCTACCTCATCTATCAGATCTCCGGTAGCTCCTGCTGCGATAGCTATATTCCTAGCGTGAAGCTTCATATGCCCCTTCTGTATACCTTCGGTTGCTAGGGCTCTTAGAGCCGCTAGATTCTGAGCTAGACCCACCGAAGCCATAACTTCAGCTAGCTCCCTAGCACTCTTCACACCTAATATCTTAAGAGCTATCCTAGCCGTAGGATGGCTACGTGTAGCTCCGCCGACTATACCTACAGCTAACGGTAGCTCTATGGTTCCTACGAGATCGCCTTCAGGTGTTTTCTCCCATGTGGTTAGGGGCTTGTATCTCCCATCCATAGCTGCATACGCATGTGCACCAGCTTCTATAGCTCTATGATCGTTGCCGGTTGCTAGGGCTACGGCTACTATCCCGTTCATTATACCTTTATTATGCGTCGCACATCTATATGGATCCGCTACAGCAAAAGCATATGCATCCAGTATACCCTCGACCGCATCCTCCCCTCCTAGGATATCCTTATCGAATATAGCCCACGCTCTCGCAAGCCTATAGGAAGCTAGATTCGAAACTATCCTAAGCCTAACCCTACCGCCGGTTATATGCTCTATAAGCGGTGCTACGGCTTCAGCCATAGTATTGACGGCGTTCATACCTGCAGCATCCCTACAATCCACTAGTAGCTCAGCTACAAGCATATGCCCCCTAAAGGTTTCTAGGATTTTAACGCGTAGATCCTTAGCTCCGCCTCCAAGCTTAACCAGCACCGGATCCTTACTATTAGCTAGATCCAGTATCTCATCCTTCCGCTCTAGGAGTTCAAGCTTCGCTTTGTATGAGTTTGGAGGTCTAACAACCTGTATCTGCCCTATCATTATAGGCTCTGTGCTGGATGCATGGAATCCGCCTTTAACTCTAGCCATCCTAGCTCCGTTGCTAGCAGCCGCTACGACGCTAGGCTCCTCTATAACCATCGGTACTAGGTAGTCTCTACCGTTTATCAGGAAGTTCGTAGCTACGGCGAACGGTGTAGCCATCAACCCTACGACGTTCTCTATCATCTTATCGGCTATATCGTAGCTTAGCCTACCCGTCTTTAGTATCTCAATCTCTTCATCTGTTAGATCTGCAAACTCTCTAACAGCATTCAGCCTTTCCTCTACCGAGAGCTTATAGAAGTTAGGTATCCTAGACGATCTAGTAGACGGCAAGCAGCATCCCTCTCCTACCTTCTCTACCCTTTCCTCGCGAATTAAACTTTTAGTTTAAGTCGAAGTTTAAAATATGGTTGGAGAGTGTAAGGGTGGGGATGGAGGTACCTGAAGCTTCTATCATAGCTGCTTCGACGCATAACGTGAAGAGACCGATATCGGATTGGCTTCGTACGCTCATTCATTTCGGATTCGGTCATCTCGATGTAGAGTGCATTAGAAGCCCGGATGAGAGGAGTAGTGTAGCAGATAATAGGATAAGCTTGGAGGAGGCTAGGATAATAGAGGATGCAGTCGAGAAAGGGTTGGTGAGCGTGGTGAGCATAGAAGCCGGAGGTTTATTCGTCGATACGCCTCAGTTAGCTCGTAGATACGAGGAGATCGTTAAGAGGATGTTTAAGCTTGCGAGGAGGATGAAAGCTAGGATCGTAAGCTTCACCCCGGCTTCTATGACAGGGAGAGTTTCATGGGAGGGGCTTATAGAAAGCTGTAAATCCATATGTAGGGAGGCGGAGTTGCAGGGGTTAACCGTAGCCTTCGAGAATGGTGAAGTCGGTTCTAGGAAGATCGTGCAGAGCGTCGAGGATATGCGTAGACTCATAGAGGATGTCGATCAGGATAATCTAGGTTTATGCTTAGATATATCCGCCGCGGCGACATACGACTTCGACGTAGCAAAGATCATAAAAAGCATCATAGATACGGTGAGGATCATCCATGTTAACGATATAACAGCGGATCTATCCTTCAAGAATCTACCTGTAGGCGTAGGGGATCTAGACTATGAATCTATAGCTCTAGTACTATCTAATATTAAGACACCTATAGTGCTTGAACTCTACTCAGGGTATGGACCAGTGGAATTGTATCTATGTAAACGTAAGCTTGAACAGCTATTATCGAAAGCTGCGAAGATGAAGCGTGATGCTCGATTAAAGAGTAGCAGCTAGCAGCGTCTGAATCAGAGCTAAAGGCGTTAATATACGCCACGCCCCCCTAGCGGCTTGATCTATACGGAACCTAGCTAGTAGAGCTCTCACGTTAGACATCAAAGCTAGGATTACTAGCGACTTCAATATAAGCCATATTATAGGCGGTAGAATTGGTCCAGCCCCACCTCCGAGATATATACATGCGAGAAGCATGCTAGCGACTAGAAGCTCTACATCCATACTTAACCTTATCAACGCCAGCTTCCTACCGCTAAACTCTGTAATCCATCCGGCTACAAGCTCAGTCTCTGCGTGTGGTATATCGAACGGTATCCTCTCAAGCTCCCCTATAAAGCATAGGAAAGCTACGATGAAACCTATAGGCTGCAGCATTATGAACGGTAGATTCCCACTCTGCCATAGGACTAACCCTCCTATCGATAGGGTTCCAGCATCTATGGAAGGTGCTAGTAGGGATATTACGAGGGGTATCTCGAAGCTGAATAACTGTATAGCTGTACGTATACCGCCGACGATACTAAACCTATTAGTTGAAGCCCAAGCGGCTAGTACGATCGATACACTGTAGAGGGTTAGGAGTAGGAGTACGAATATAAGATCACCTTCGAAGGATGCAAGCCCCCTACTCAACTCTAATATAGGTATATACATCGAAGCTATGAGTGGTAGCGCTAATAGTATCACCGGCATCATTCTGAATACCCACTTATCCGATATCTCAGGCTCTATATCCTCCTTCGATAGAAGTTTTATGAAATCTGCTAGAGGTTGAAGGATACCTGATGGACCTGTATAGAGGGGACCGTATCTATGCTGCAACCTAGCGTAGATCTTCCTATCCAGCCATTCGTAGAATAGCGAGAGCACCGCTATGAATAGTACCCCTGGAAATATAGCCATCTTCAGTATGGTTACGATCATATCTATAGCCTAACCCCCTATATCCTCGATCTTCATAGCTATGAAGAGTAGCGCTACGATAGTCGGTGCGATGAATAAAGCTACGTAGATCGGGTTAGCGGTTAAAGCGAACGAAAGTATTATACCTAGAATATCGAAGATCATGAAGTATACCAGATATATGTAGAACCTTGTTATATCTAGGTTAAGCTTAGCGCCGGGCAGATCCTCTCCGCATGCATAAGGTTTAACTTTACCCGGATTAGCAGAGCCTTTAGCCGCTATCCTCCCTCCAACCCAGTAGATTATCGACGCGAAGATTAAAGGTATTATTATGCTAAGAGCTTCTTCCACCATTACCCTATCCCCCCATACCTATAGACTTCGATTATCCAAGCTCTAGCTTATTATGCTAGCTATACAAAAATTTTCATCGATACATATAATCCGAAGCTATCCTTCATTTATGGTTATAGAGCTACTAAATATACGTAGCTCTACAGACTTTAAGTTTTAATAAAAAATCGGCGTCATGTAGTTTACGGTTTCATCTAGACTGTCTAGTTATGGAGGATTAAAGAATGCTGCTCGAAACTGTATTAGCGATCGCAGCGATCATCCTAGCTATACTAGCGTTAGAATTCGACGATCTACTCAAGAGTATATTGTGCTTCGGTGCTATGTGCTTCTCCATAGCGATCATATACTGGATCCTTAACGCTCCGTATGTAGCCGTCTTCCAGGCTCTAATATACGGCGGGGTTATACTTGCTTTATTCCTCGCAGCGGTCATAGCTATAGGTAGAGGTGGAGGGAATGGCTAGCATAGTTAACCGTATCCCAGCATATACCATGCTCCTACTAATCCTCCTTATATTCTCGTATCTTGCTTTAATGTATAAGCCCACCATCATAAAGCGTTATCCCTCTCCTCACACGCCTATAGGGGATGCCATTATAGGGCGTGAAACAGCATCCTTCCTATGGGGTTATAGATGGCTTGATATACTTATTCTAGGTCTACTACTACTAGTAGCTGCGGTTTCATGTGTAGCTCTACTTAGGAGGAGTTAGCTATGCTAGAACCTATACTATTGTGTAGTGTAGCTCTAATCGCGGTTGCGCTTTACGGATTCTACTCGAAGAGGCATATAATTAAGATGATAATCTCCATGGAGATTTTGATTAACGCAGCGAACCTCCTGATAGTAACGTTCGGAGCTTATAGAGCTCCAGGATACGTTGAGCTTCTACCTCAAAGTTTAGCTATACTTTCCATATCGTCAGCTGGAGGTGTAACTGCTGTAGCTTTAGCTCTGATGCTAGCTGTCTACAAGGTGTATGGAACAGTGGATGTTAGGAAGTTACGTAGGTTGAGGGGGTGAGTATCGTTGATAGAGCTAATCTTGTGGGCTCTCGCTTTCGGCTGCTGCACTATACCCATGGTAGGCTGGGTATCGGATAAACTAGGTGTAAAGCATCTTAGAGAGTGGTATTCATCGCTAGTCTTAGCCCTCCCGTTTATTCCATACATCCTACTGCTAAGGCTGATCTCTCGTATAGGTGTAATTGTATATCCAGCCTCATCCCTCTTCCACTCAATCCTAGCGGTCGATATGGTATCGGCCTTCTTCATACTGCCTATATTGCTCGTCGGGTTAGCTTCATCGATATACTCCGCATCTTATATGGATCATGATACAGGTCTCAATAGCTACTATACTCTCCTCTCAGCTATGATACTGGGTATGGTCGGAGTGGTATCCGCAGGAGATTTCTTCACATTCTTCCTATTCTGGGAGATCATGAGTATCTCCTCCTACGCTCTAGTAGCCTTCCGGAAGGATAGATGGGAGCCTGTGGAGGCAGGATTTAAGTACCTTGTTATGAGCAGCGCCGGGTCAGCCCTCATGCTATCGGGTATAGCTATAATATACGGTATAGTGGGGACGCTAAACTTCGCAGGTATAGCTCTTGCCACACGGACCCCTACACTGGCATCGGATCCATGGATAATACTAGCTATATCCCTCCTGATAGTAGGATTCGGTATTAAGGCTGCTATAGCTCCTATGCATACATGGCTTCCAGACGCTCACCCGGCAGCTCCAAGCCCTATAAGCTCCCTGCTATCCGGTGTTATGATAAAGACCGGTATCTATGGCTTGCTCAGATTCTATATACTATTCCAAACTCTACACGTATACTGGGGTTTCATACTCTCAATACTAGCATTCCTTACGATGTTTATAGGAAACCTTACAGCTATGTTTCAGACAGATATAAAGAGGCTTCTAGCCTATAGTAGTATAGCCCAGGTAGGATATATAACGTTCGCTCTATCGATAGGAACCGTTCAATCGATATCGGCAGGTCTCTTACACGTATTCAACCACGCTATGATGAAGGGTCTCCTCTTCATGGCCGCCGGCGCCTTCTACCATGCAACCGGATCGAGGGATATATCCGTACTTGAAGGTATAGGTAGGAGGATGAGGGTAACCGGGATACTACTCTCGATAGGGCTTCTAGCTATAGCAGGTATGCCTGGGCTTAACGGCTTCGTAAGCGAGCTTCTCATAGTATCGGCGGCTATACAGCGCGAACTATACATTCAAGCAACCTTAACCATACTAAACTTCGTAATCTCAGTAGCTTACTATTTAAGACTCCTACAACGTATAATGCTTAGAGAACCTAAAGGCGAAGTCTTGAAGGTCGAGGAGGCTCCGGCTACTATGATAGCTGGTATGGTCATACTTACGTCGCTATGCATATTCGTAGGGGTATACCCGTCGATGCTTATATCCATATCCGAGGCTGCCGGTAGGGCTGCTCTAGATATCGGCTCATACATAGCTCCCATCTTAGGAGGTTAGCTTACGATGATCGAAGCATGGCTATGCTGGTTGACACCTATATCCGGGGCACTCCTAACACCTATACTAGCTAAGATCGATCATAAGGTTAGGGATTATGGAGCTGTAGCTTTCAGCCTCATAGCAGCTATATTCGCATCGAGGCTACTACCAGTAGCAATCGAAGGCATAACTATATGGGAGAGGTATAGTTGGATGCCCATACCCGGTGCCCCAATCTTCGTAGGGGTGCTGGTCGATCCTCTAAGCGTCATTATGGCTAACGTCGTATCCTGGATATCCTTCCTGATAATGCTCTACTCGTTAGAGTATATGCATAGTGAATCCGGGCTTACAAGATACTGGTTCTTGATGAACCTCTTCATAGGAAATATGCTCCTCCTCGTACTAAGCGATAACCTTCTACAGATGTTCTTCGGATGGGAGGGTGTAGGTCTATGCAGCTATGGACTTATAGGCTTCTGGTATAGGGATGAAAAGAAGTATTGGGTCGGCACATACCCAGACGAGTATCCGCCTAGCCATGCAGGTATGAAAGCTTTCATAACGACTAGGATGGGTGACGTAGGCATGCTAATAGCTATGCTAGCTATCTACAGCTATTCAGGTACATTCTCCATACCTGAGCTTCAATCGAATCCGGTATGGGCTTCAACCCTACTAGAATCAGGGCTTCTAACACCTATCCTACTACTCATGCTCCTAGGACCGATAGGTAAATCAGCTCAATTCCCGCTTCATGAATGGCTACCAGAAGCTATGGCTGGACCCACCTCTGTAAGCGCGCTCATACATGCTGCTACGATGGTTAAAGCAGGTGTCTACCTGATAGCGAGGATGGCGATCATAGCCGCTAGCCTAATACCTGTAATAGGATTCGAAGGATTCCATACATTCTTCCTAGCTGTAGCTTGGATCGGCGGCTTCACAGCTTTCCTAGCAGCGACGCAGGCCGTAGTAGCTAGAGAATTGAAGAAGGTTCTCGCCTACTCCACCATAAGTCAGATAGGGTATATGATGCTAGCCCTAGGAGCAGCAGGTTTAGCGGCTGATATCGCAGAAGGTCTAACAGCCAGTATATTCCATCTCGTAAGCCATGCAGTTTTCAAAGCTAGCTTATTCCTAGCTTCAGGAGCAGTACTACATGTATGCGAGACTAAGTATATGGATGAGATGGGCGGTCTAAAGAGGTATATGCCGGTAACGTTTATTTCGATGCTTATCGCCGCGCTTTCGCTTTCAGGCGTACCCCCGCTTCTAGGATTCTGGAGTAAGGAGGCTGTACTTAAGGTATGCTTCAAAACGGGCGATCTAGCGTTATTCCTACTATCAGCCGTAACGGCTGCTATAACATTCTTCTATAGCTTAAGAATGATTAGTATAACTTTCTTATATCCTAAGAGTAAGCATCTCGAGGAATTGGAGGTTGAAGGTTTGCATCTACACGAGGTATCGCCGATTATGTGGATACCCTATAGTCTACTAGCCGTCTCTACGCTTATACTAGGTGTTCTCGGATGGTTCGTGGAAGAAGCCTTCCACGAATCTCTATCCCACCTCGTAACTGCCACCCATCATCTGGAAGCTGTAGTAGAACCTCATGGAGCTGTGATCGATCCCTCTATAGCATCCATGCTGGCTAGCATATCTGCACTCATAGTCGGCGGTCTCCCTGGATACTGGTTGTATGTAGCTAGGAGGGCTGATCCACGCTTGATAGTAGAGGGCAGCCCCATCCTTAAGGCTATATGGGGCTTCCTATGGAATAGATGGTATATAAATAAGCTATACTACCTCTTATTCGTTAATCTACCCATAGCATTAGCTAGGATTACGAATAGATGGATCGAGGTAGGATTCTTCAACGGTATACAGTACGGACTATCATGGCTTACCCTCCGGCTCGCTACATTTACGAATAGATTGGTGGAGGTATCGTTCTTTAACGGTATACAGTATGGAGTAGCTGAGCTTACAGCTCGTTTATGTAGAGCTTCTAGACTCCTCCAGACAGGCTCCCTTAACATTAACATGTACCAGGTCTCGATAATCCTAGCCCTAATCCTAGTCATACTACTCATATTCATGGGGGTATGGTAGATGAGTCTCCCAATCTTAATCCAAACAGTCCTCACACCTATAGTCTTAGCACCTATAGTCTATCTAGCAGGTAGGAAGCTATCCCATCATGTAGGCTGGTTATCGTTCGCTATCCTCCTCCATTCGACGGCCATGATGCTAATGGTGGCAGGCTCAGAATACCTGGAAGTGTATTCGTGGGTTCCGAGGATGGGCTGGGATATAGGCTTCAAACTGGATGGGTTAAGCCTCCCGTTCGCTCTGAATGTAGCCGTGCTATCTACCGTTATCGCCGTATACTCTATACCTTACATGGAGCATAGGATAGGAGATAAGCCTGAAGAGTATGGAAGCTACTATGCGCTCTACCTACTCTATGCAGCCGGTATGCTCGGCGCAGTCCTCGCCACGGATCTAGTCGAATTCTACATATTCTACGAGCTTATGCTAATACCAAGCTATCTATTGATAGCTAGATGGGGTTACGGGGAGAGAGAGAGAATAGCTTTCATGTACTTCCTATGGACTCATATAGGAGCTTTAGCTCTACTAGCATCCATAGTAGCGGTCTACTGGGTTACCGGAGCTACATCGATAGAAGCAGTCAAGACTATACTACAGAATACTAGGATACCATTCCAGCTGGAAGTAGGTATCGCTACAGCTATGCTTCTAGGATTCCTAGTTAAGATGGCTGTACTAGGTTTACATGTATGGCTTCCGCATGCGCATGCCGAGGCTCCTACACCTATAAGCGCACTATTATCACCTGCGATGATAGGTATAGGTGGATACGGTGTGATCAGGATAGCTCTAGGCTTCTTCCCGCAGTTCTTCAAGGTATACAGCCTCCCAATAGCTATATGGGCATTCCTAACTATGGTATATGGTGGGCTTATGGCTTTAAGTCAGGATGATGTGAAGAGGCTTCTAGCTTATAGCAGTATAAGCCAGATGGGCTATCTACTATTCGGTATATCATCCGTTAATATGCTAGGCATATCAGGATCCATCCTCCATTACCTATCCCACGGCTTGGGTAAAGGCATCCTCTTCATGGTAGCAGGCATCCTTATAATGCAGACGGAGCTTAGGAGTATAAGCCGTATGGGTGGATTAGCTTCTAAGATGCCTTTAACAGCGGTATCAGCTCTCATAGGCTTCCTAACGTTGATAGGACTGCCTACGACTAGCGGCTTCATATCGGAGTGGATGATATTCGGAGGGGTTATAAGGAGTAGCTTAGCTTCTGGAAGCATGGAGAAGCTATTAGTAGCTGTACTAGGATTACTAGCCACCATGTTTACAGCGGGATACGGACTCTGGACGGTAAGGAGGGTATTCTTCGGTCCCACACCCACACATCTCGAGGAGGTTAAGGAGGGATCTATGTTAGCTCTCGCACCGATAATAGCTCTCGCGATCCTGACATTCATAGTAGGCGTATTCCCCGCACCTATACTGGATAGGTTGACGCAGACGATAATGCTATCCTCGAATCTAGGTTGAAGCGGTCTTCTTCCTTTTCCTCCACACGCTTATAGCTCCGGAATCCGAGTATTCGGTTAAAATTTTATGCCTCTCCTCCCATACACAATGCTCCGCATAATGTCGTTCGCAGAAGTAGTGGCCGCAGTAGGGGCATTTCTTCAGATTGCCCCTACTCTCACCGCATATGTAACATACCTCACCGTTGCTCATAGCAAACACTATACACTGATATTTATCTATAATCAAGCTAATTAGCTTTTACGCTATCCCGCATAACCAGATCAGAAGCTATAGGCTTACTATCATCATAGAGTTCATGCGATGTCACTCTGATAGTCTAGCTACGTGTATCTACGTAGTAAAGCTTAAAGAATATGCAGCCGTACTTTACATAGTTGAATCCAGGTATGGAAAGGCGTGGAAGGATAGCTAGGATCGCGGGGCCTGTAGTCGAAGTTGAAGGTGTCTCAGGCGTTAAGATGTACGAGGTCGTTAGGGTTGGGGAGCTCGGGCTTATCGGAGAAGTTATAAGAGTTGAGGGTGATCGTTGTACGATACAGGTTTACGAGGAAACTTCAGGTCTTAAGCCTGGAGAACCTGTTGTAGCTACAGGTGAGCCGCTCTCAGTCGAGCTCGGTCCAGGGCTGGTAGGCCATATATTCGACGGTGTTCAAAGACCGCTCACCCGGCTTCAGATCCTTGCAGGTAACTTTATAAGTAGAGGGGTAGCTGTCGAATCTCTCGATAGGAGTAGAAAGTGGTTCTTTAAGCCTACGGTTAGAGTTGGGGATGTAGTCAGTGAAGGCGATATCATAGGTGTGGTGCAGGAAACATCTATGGTTGAGCATAGGGTTATGGCTCCTATAGGTGTTAAGGGTGTCGTTAGAAGGGTTGAGGAAGGGGAATATAGGATTACGGATACGGTTGTATACCTAGAAACCGAGCGTGGGGAAGTAGGTTTAAGCATGATGCAGAGATGGCCTGTGAGGAAGCCTAGACCATACGTTAGAAAGCTTCCGGTCGAAGAGCCGCTTATAACAGGGCAGAGGGTGCTTGATACACTCTTCCCGCTAGCCCTAGGAGGTACCGCCGCTATACCTGGAGGCTTCGGGACTGGTAAGACTATAATGCAGCATCAACTGGCTAAATGGGCTAGCGCGGATATAGTGATATACGTCGGATGCGGGGAGAGGGGGAATGAGATGGCTGAAGTCTTGGAAGATTTCCCGAAGCTTACAGATCCTAGGACTGATAGACCTCTTATGGAGAGGACGGTATTGATAGCTAACGTATCGAATATGCCTATCGCAGCTAGGGAGGCTAGCATATACACGGGTGTCACTATAGCAGAGTATTTTAGGGATATGGGCTACAACGTAGCCTTAATGGCTGATTCTACGAGTAGATGGGCTGAAGCTTTAAGGGAGATATCCGGTAGGCTCGGAGAGATACCTGGGGAGGAGGGTTACCCACCCTACTTAGCTAGTAGGCTCGCAGAGTTCTATGAGAGAGCTGGTAGGGTTGAAGCGTTGGGTAGGCCTATGAGGATCGGCTCGATCTCGATTATAGGAGCTGTATCGCCTCCAGGTGGGGATTTCTCGGAGCCTGTAACGGTTAATACTTTAAGGATAGTTAGGGTATTCTGGGCTCTCGACGAGGAGCTTGCTAGGAGGAGGCATTTCCCCGCCGTTAACTGGCTTAGAAGCTACTCGCTCTACCGTGACGATCTTGACGCATGGTTTAGACGTAAGCTCGATCCCGAGTGGAGCGATATGATTCGTGAATGTATGTACATACTGCAGAGGGAGGAGGAGCTTAAAGAGATAGTCCAGCTCGTAGGTCCAGACGCTCTCTCAGATGAGCAGAGAGCTATACTAGAGGTTGCGAGGATGATAAGAGAGGATTTCCTAGCTCAGCATGCATACCATCCGGTGGATACATACTCTAATCTAGAGAAGACTAGGCTCCTCCTGAGGATAATACTAGACTTTTACAGGCTTATCAATGAATCTGTGAAGAAGGGTGTAGCTTTGCATAGGATCCTAGATCTACCTATAAGAGGTGAGATAGCTAGACTTAAGATACGCCCGCTCGAGGAGCTTAGAGGGATCGCTGAGAGCCTCCGCTTGGATATGGAGAAACAGTTTAGAGAATTGATGAAGGAGGTTCAGCCTGGATGATCGAGGCGTCCTCGATATGAGCCTAGCTCTCAAGAAGTATAGGAGTATATCTAAGATCTCAGGCCCCCTACTCTTCGTAGAAGCTGTTAGAGGTATAGCCTACGGTGAACTAGTACGTATAGAGACACCCACCGGAGAGGAGAGGCGTGGACAGGTACTCGAGGTGACTGATAGATTCGCTGTTATACAGGTATTCGAGGGAACTGAGGGGTTAAGTTTAGATAGAACTGCTGTCAAGTTTACTGGGGAGACTATAAAGCTGCCTGTATCAGGTGATCTACTCGGTAGGATATTCAACGGTAGAGGTGATCCTATAGATGGTGGTCCACCGATAATACCTGAAGACTACTGGGATATCCATGGTATGCCTATAAACCCATCGTCTAGGGAGCATCCTAGGGAATTCATCCAGACAGGTATATCGGCTATCGATGGGCTATACACCTTGGTTAGAGGTCAGAAGCTACCTATATTCTCAGGTTCAGGTCTACCGCATAATATGTTGGCAGCTCAGATTGCTAGGCAGGCTAGAGTACTGGGCAAGGAGGAGGAGGCTGTAGTAGTCCTAGCGACGATGGGTATAACAGCCGAGGAGGCGAGATTCTTCATAGAAGATTTCAGATCTAGGGGTGTATTGGATCATATAGTACTCTTCGTAAACCTAGCGAACGATCCTGCTATAGAACGTATAATAACGCCTAGGCTAGCCCTCACCTCCGCTGAGTATCTAGCCTTCCATGAGGGCTATCATGTACTTACGATACTAACCGATATGACTAACTATGCTGAAGCTTTAAGGGAGGTGAGCGCTGCTAGAAGGGAGGTTCCAGGTAGGAGGGGTTATCCTGGATACCTGTATACAGATCTAGCGACGATATATGAGAGGTGTGGGCGTATACGTGGGGTAAGGGGTAGCCATACGGTGTTCCCGATACTAACCATGCCTCACGATGATATAACACATCCAGTTCCGGATCTAACAGCATACATTACCGAGGGGCAGATAATACTTAGCAGGGCTATGCATCATAAAGGCATATACCCGCCTATAGATATACTTCCATCGCTATCTAGGCTTATGAGGACTGGTATAGGTGAAGGTAGGACTAGATTCGATCATAGGGAAGTCGCAGATTGCTGCTACTATGCTTACGCCGAAGGAGTATCGTTGAGGGAGCTTATAGCGGTCATAGGTGAAGCCGGGCTTACAGCTAGAGATAAGCTATACCTACAATTCGCGGATGAATTTGAGAGGAGGTTCGTAAACCAGGGGGTCTATGAGGAGCGTAGCATAGAAGAGACGTTAGATCTGATGTGGGATGTCCTATCGATCCTACCTGAAAGAGAACTTAAGAGAGCTGATCCTAAAACGATAGAATGGGCGAAGCAGCAGGGTAAGTATAAGTATAGATCGTCGTAGGCATCTCCTTACAGGTGGACTATGGTTTCCACCCGGTGGTCGGACTGATATTTCCAGTTTACGTAATGTATATACCTTACCACTACTATCCTTATCACTAGGCTTTTTTACAAAACTCATTGATGAGACCTGCAAGATTATATAAGGTTCGTATGGATATATTGGATGCTAGCATAATCGAAGACTTACTACACTTCTTAGAGGAGTTCGGTAATTTCCATCTATCCATATTCGTCGAAACACCTGCATCGACCGATGTAAACCCGTATATAATGGGATGGATTCCTCTATCTATGAGGGATAAATTCGAGTATGAGGTAAAGAGTTTATACGGTGATCAAGTGAAGATAGAGCTTAGCCCTCCTGAACCTGATGATAAGCCTCCAAGCCTAATTAATCGGAGCATATTCCTAGAACCTTTCGGGAGGATAGTGGACTCCTTCGGTTTCCCATCGTATAATGAGATCGATCCCACACTATTTGTGATGCTTTCGTTTATGTTGTTATTCGGTTTCATGTTCGAGGATATGGGTCACGGTTTAATTCTTCTCATAGCTGGTTTAATCATCTACTCTATTAAAGATAAGATTAACGTTAATTCTGATCTAGTTCGTTACGTAATTAATGGATCCACTTTATATATTATATGCGGAATATCAAGCATATTATGTGGTTTGCTATTCGGGGAGTTTCTAGGATATAAGATCGATACATTTAATTTCAACTTAATATTACCATATCCATTTAATATATCGTTCCCGTTCAGACCCTTAGATAACCCGATAGCGATGCTTAAGCTATCCATACTCATAGGTGCTGTACATGTATCATCTGGTATAATATTAAATTTAGCTAATAAGATATTGAATAAGGAATATGTTGAAGCTATAATAGAGCCTATACCATGGATATGTATGTATATAGGGATCATATATAATGTATTTTGTTTTAAACTGGATTTCGCTGCATGGTTAGGTAGCCCTACACTATATATGCTAATAATACTACCTATGTGTATAATGTTGTTAGGTAAACTATACATAGAAAGACTGGAAGGATTAATTCAGTTTTTTGAAGCTATGATATCTACAGTAAGCAATACTGTATCATATCTAAGGATAATGGCTTTATCATTATCCCATAGTATACTGACACATATGATTTTAGAATTTGGAGGTGGAGGTTTAGCAGCAGCCTTAGTTAGTGCAATTTTTGTAGTAATGCTTGAAGGCCTTATGATATTCATACATACGACACGACTTATATGGGTTGAATGGTTTTCTAAATTCTACAGAGGTGAAGGTATACCGTTCAGGCCTTTGAAAATCTCGGAAGTGAAAGCGATACCTGTTGAAGTTATCGAAATTTCTAGGAGGAGCTAAATGTCTTTTCTAGAAATTTTAATAGCTGATATAAGTTTTCTACTATACAATCTGCGGTTTTAAATATATGTTTCTTAACTATGCTATCTGCTAAAACTATTATCGTATATACTCCTATCGTCTTAGAGGCTTTTAGATCATTTTCATCTGATCCGATGAAGATTATCTCGTTACTCCTTCCTTTCATCTCCGATATACAGTGGAGTATCTGGTCTGAATATGGTTTAACCCTATATCTCATACTCCTCCCGACGACTACATCGATATAGGTCTGTAGGTTGAATCTAGATATAAGCTCTAAGGCAGCTCTCCTAGTGGATAGAGCTATCCCCCCCACCTTGAGATTCCTCCATCTAACCCATCTCAATACATCCCACGCATACGGTCTGAGCTTGGAGTATTGTATGGCTAATAGCTCGTATTCCTCGAGTTTAGCTGAAGAATCCTCCCATAACCCGGCGGCTTCATGGAACGGTAACCCCATTACAAGCTTATCGAAGTTTGAGATGAACTCCTCCCTACTGGCTAGCATCCTCTCATCGATTTTTACATTCCTATCTTCGAATATCTTCACGATATCGATCCTAGCTTTCCTCCAATCCACTAGTCGATAGAAATCTGTGATTGTCTTCTCCAGATCGAATACTATACCGCTGAACATCGCTTACATCGAACCCCGATACTAGTCCAGTATATCATTCTAGTCTAGTGGTTATTCCTTCTAGTTAGCCATTTAAACATACTTATAGAAAGTGGGGTATACAACTTGGTATAGGTTCGTTTCGGCATAATGTTTAAAGGCTTAGCATACGATTCTAAGGGTGATGTAGATATGTCCAGCGGGAAGGCTAGAGAGGTTATATCATCCCTCATAGAAGCTTTAGGTATGGAGCGTTTCCTATCCGAGATGAATGTTTCACGTGAGGATGTAGATGCATGGCTTAAAGGTGAACGCCCCATCCCGTTACATATACTCTCAAAGGCTTTAAAGATAAAGGCTGAACTATACTCTAAGCCTAGGCAGGTCAAGGTTGAAAGCTACGTGAAACCTGAGAGTAGAAGCTCTGCTGCCGCTTTCAAGAGGATGCTTCTTAAGAGTACGATCATAGTGTTAGCTATGCTTATACTTTCTATAATCGGATATACAGTTGGAAGTTGGTATGGAGTATTTTATGCTGGTCTAGGTTTATTCTTACCTTTAACGGTAGGTCTATCCTTGATTCTGATCTTAGGATTAAAAGGTTGAAGTACTACGTTTAATCTATACGCTAATCTTATAATAGTCTCGGCTGAACATATACCCTGAAAACAGGATTAACGGATGGGTTGGAGGATGCTAAAACCTTTAAAGATGAAGAAGATCAGAGCTATAACTTACCGACCGTACTTCCATAAGGTGGTAGGCGTCATAGCGGAGAGTAGCGTCTTCCACCCATTCCTCTCCAGCGAAGCTGAGGATTGGATTAGGAAAGGGCTTGTGAAGAGGATGGATGTATCTAAAGATCTATCCAAGGTGGATGGGATACTAAGTAGTATAGATAAATTGACGATCGAGATCAGCGAGGTTAAATCCATCGGCGATCCATCCAGCTTCAAATTCATCGATGATATCGTAGGATTGGTAGAGGATATCGGGGATGAGGAAAGTCTCCGCGAGGTTAAAGATCTACTAGAGGATTGTAGGCAAAGTATAGCTGAAGGATGCATCGATACGGCTAAGAGTAGCCTGTATAAGATCAGGGATCTGATGGAAAGTTATAAGTTTTCGCTAGAATTCATGTCCTCGACCCTCGAAGTATGCGATTGCATAGTATTCGAAGGATGGGTTCCGGCAGAGTACGCCGAGAAGGTATGCGAGGGTATAAGGAGGGCATCCGAGGGTTACGCTATCGTAGAAGTGGAGGATCCTGGGGAAGAGGATCATCCGCCTACGGTAATCGAGACGCCTAAATCGCTTAAGGTATTCGAACGTTTAGCCGTAGCATATGGTCTACCCTCATACCATGAGTTCAACCCCGCGCTATTCTTCTCGATAACATTCCCGATGATATTCGGGTTGATGTTCGCAGATATCGGGCACGGTCTTCTACTCCTAATACTCGGTTTAGCATGTATATGGGCTAGGAGGAGGGGTGGCGGGTATGGGGAGATAATCGGATACTTCGTAGATAACGGGATGTTCTTCGTAGCTTTAGGATTATCATCCATCATAGGCGGGTTCCTATACGGTGATATATTCGGCTTCCACGATGTAATCCACCCGATAGGGTTTAACATCAAAGTAGGGAATACATGGATACCTATAGGCGGCTACAACCCGGTAATGATGCTGGAGCATGGTAATCTTATGCCTATGTTCAAATTCGCGTTATTCGTAGGGGTTATCCATATAGTACTCGGGCTTACGATAAACCTAGTCGTTAAGCTGGTCAATAGAGAGTATCTGGAAGCATTGACGGAACCTGTACCCTGGCTCTGGCTATATATAGGATTAATCTATATGGTATTCACGTTGAAATACGATATATTCAATATAGTGAACCTCTTCTCCCAGCATCTAATCACCGTGATCGTAGCCGCGATACTACCGTTAATACTGATGATCATGGGGAAGGGATTGCTAGAAGGTTTCATGGAGGCAGCATCCTTCACATTCGAAGCCGTAATATCGAGTATAGGTAATACCGTATCCTACGGGCGTGTAATGGCTCTCCTCCTATCCCATGGTATGATGAGTAGTATGTTCATACAGCTATCCCACGATATGCCTTTACCAGTCCAGATGGCGGTGATAGCTCTAGGTACATTCCTAGTAATGTTCATAGAGGGGCTGATAGTATTCGTGCATACCGTACGTCTACACTGGGTTGAATGGTTCAGCAAATTTTATAAGGGGGAAGGTATAGAATTCAAGCCGCTGAGGCTTAATAAAGGTGGTCGTACATGATCGAAGATCTACTACCTGTCCTATCCGTACTGATAGCTTCTGGGGCCCCATCGGTTGGAGCTATCTATGCTATAGCTACAGTGGGAACAACTATGGCTGGTGCAGGGACAGAAAAGCCGGAGATACTAACGAAAGCATTGATAGCGGTCGTACTTGCGGAAGCTATAGCTATCTACGGGCTGCTCACATCGTTCATGCTAGTCACAAAGATTCCCACTATAACGACCTTAGCGGATAGCTACAAAGCGTTAATAGCTAGTTTGATCATGGCTGTAAGCGGTCTAGCAGCTGCGATAGGTATAGCTCGCTCAGGATCGGCTATGGCTGGAGCTATGCTAGAGAAACCGGAGACATTCTCTAAAAACGTGGTGGGTGTCGTACTTGCGGAAGCTATAGCTATCTACGGCCTACTCGTAGCTTTCATGCTAATAGCTCAGATAGGCGTAGCACCTATACCCCATTAAATACCATTATCTTCTCTATAATCTCTCTAGGTATATTTTCGACTATACTGTAAAGTAGTATTCTGAGATTTTTTACTTCAATCCATTTAAGATTAATATATGAAAGCAGCCAGCCTATATGATTATAAGAATAATATTTCCTAATAATCTCTCTACTAAATTTAATCATAAGCCTCATCATCTCGCTATCCATCAAAGATATACTATCCCTAAACTTATGATCCTCAAGTATATTACGTAGCAAGTATCCATATGTCGTCTTATTAAGTATATTAAATATAGATCCAACATCCTTGCATTCAAGCATATCTACTAAATCTTCCTCGTTAATAGCATAGTATGCTGGTATTATAAATTCACGTAGATCATCTAAACTTAATCCAAGCTTTTTCCCTCTAAGTATAGTTCTGATATTTAAAAGATCTATCTCTAAACCTAAAAATCCCTCAGCTATTTTTCTATCTAAGCGTTTTTGTAGATTCTTCCTCATAATCCAAAGTTTTAAATAAACATATTTATCTAATGCGGAGTCAATAAATATATATGCATCTTCCTTACCAAAAACTAGATATTTCTTAATTATATCACTATAATCTGTTCCACTAAATAAATGTATAAAGTCTTCTATGCTATTAGCTTTTTCGAAAATATCATAGTAGTCATCAAAAGTTAACCCTAACGGTGTTGGCACTATATATCTAACTATTTCTCTAGTTCTCATTCCTAAATATAAACCCTTTAAAATAACTTTAATATTTTCTATCTCAAATCTATCTAAAAAATTAATTACAAAATTTGATACATCTCTAGGAGAATACTTTATAACGATCATTATATCATCAAATAAACTCTTCAAAATAATATTCTCTATCGATTGCAAATTAGCCTCCTTTACATCCCTAATATACTGATTATATACAGTTCTAGATAGTACAGTTATAAATTCATCGGTACTTCTAGTTTTAATTAATTTAAGATATATATCTTTTTCTAATAATCTATCATACATAGCTTTAATTTTAGCTACTATGAAATTGTAACTTAAATTAAGAGGCATATAAACCTCACCATAATTACTAGCTTAAAACCTCCTCTACGAGTTTAAGACCACTTCTTTTATAAATCCCTATATTTTTCTTTATTAAATCTATTCTTGCCGAAATTTTTTCTTCATATTTTTGAGAGTCAATATTTTTCTTTATTAAATCTATTCTTGCTGAAATTTGTTTATATATCTTGTTAGGATTGTCTTGCATATTCTGTATATCACTTTCCACTTCCTTTTTGATATTGTTAATTTTCTCCTCTATTTTTTCCTTGTTTTCCTCTATTTTTTGTATGGCAGTTTCTATTTTTGATAAAGGTGATTTTAATTCTAGGTTATTAATTATTTTATTTAACATAAATTTTATTTTAACTTTATTCTCATCTATCTCATCTATATATCTAAGTGGGCCTATCGCTCTATTGATTTTGAATGCGAATCTTAAATCGGTGATTCTCCCTTCCTTCGGCATCCTATCATCTATGGATGAGAATAGAGTTTGTATCCGTATAAAGCTTTCCTACAGATATTTCAGCCTATATAGCGGTTTAGATGCGATGTAAACCTATGATTCTCTTGAATTTTTATCTAACGGGCTACGCTTTATTCTAGCTTTGCTTCTCGCCTACTATGCGCTCTATCCTGAATAGATGTTCGCGCTCCATCTCCTCTAGTCTGAATTCTATGAATGCTATATCTCTTCTGAGTCTTGGTATGACTATGTGTTCTAGAGCGTTAACTCTACGTTTAATCTTCTCTAGTTCGGCGGCTAGAGCTTTAACTGTAGCTTCGATCTCTGCTACTTTAACCATAACCTTCACTGCCTCCCCCATCATCGATACGGCTTCATCTAGATAGGTCGTAGTCCCTATGAGGCTGTATGGTGCCCCCCTCTCTTTCTCGGCTACCTCTACTAGGTTGAATACAGGTGTTTCTACACCCATAATCTTCCTCCTATCTATCTCCACCCTGAACATCGTAGGAGTCTTTACAGCTAATCCTAGTAAACCGCTACGCCCCATAGTTGCTTCGGCTAAACTGAAGGATTGGTAGGCTCTCCTCAATTTAACCTCCATCTCATCTATCAACCCTCTAGCTTTAGAGATGGTCGATAGGATCTCCATAGCTAGGATCGTCCTCTTCTCCTCTAGTAGCGATTTAGCTCTCTCAGCTATACCTAGCAGCCTCTTAAGTCTTAGAAGCTCCATCCTAGTAACGTTTACGCTCAAAGCTTTAAACCGCCACCTCGAATCCTATAGCTCTCTTAACGATCTCTCTTAACGTATCGGTAGCTCTAGCAGGTGCACCCCTCCTATCGGGGAAGGCTATGGGTGTAACCATCTTAAGGCTTACAGCTAGATCCTCGAACCCCTCCATAGAAGACGCTATCCTCTCAGATACTAAAGCTAATACGTAGTCCTCACCCCTCTCAAGCTGCTCTATGATCTTTCTAGCCTCACCTGGATCGGCTACACTATAGGCTTCGCCTACCCCCGCTAAACGGAATAGCGTACATGTCTCCTCATCGGCTATCACAACTATCCTACCCGGCAAAAGCTACCCTCCGAAGAGTATCTTAGCTAGTAAAGGTTGAAGCCTAGGCTTCAACCTTTCGAGTATAGCTTCAGGGCTTCCATCGATCTCCACACTTCCATCGATCCTTCTAACGATAACACCCCAATCCCCATTCAAGCTATCCTCTGAGATCCTGATAGTGGTAGGCACCCCTACGGTAACGCTTATCCTCTCAGCGATCCCTTCTAGATCCAGCTTCAACCCCCTATCCCTATCAGGTAGTAGGATTTCAAGCTCTCCTCCACCTACTAGGACGCCATACTTGTATATCCTTTCTTCGAGGAACTTCATGTATCTATCATCTCTAGGCATCCCCCCAATCCTCCTAGAAGCTTCACGGAAAACATCCTCTATCAACCTATTCTTCTCTACGATCTCCTTCCACTTAGCCCTCATCCTAGCATCGACGAGTATACGTCGTCTAAGATTCGTAGCTTCAACCCTAGCCTTCATGAGTATAGATGAAGCCTCCCTCCCAGCTGCCTCGGCAGCCTCCCTCCTCCTAGCTTCAAGCATAGCTTCAGCCTCCCTCTCAGCTTCATTCACTATCCTCTGAGCTTTAATCCTAGCATCCTCGATTATACGATTAACTAGCAGATCGAGCATAGCATATCAACCCCCCATGATCTCCTTTAATACGAGCTCTACAGCTTCTTCGAACCTCTCCCTGGCCCTTCGCTTCAACCCCTCCAGTAGCTCCTCAGACTCCTTCAAAATCGTGGAAGCTTCCCTCTCAGCTTCGATCCTAGCATCCTCGATTATCTTAGAAGCCTCCTCCTCTATCCTCCTCACCTCAGCTAGGTAGGCTTCCCTGAAAATCTTATAGGAGCTCGACTGCGCCTCTTCTAATATCTTGTTAGCTCTATCTTGAGCTTCCTCTATAAGTGCTCTAACATCATCCTCAACCTCTCTAAGCTTCATGAGAATAGCTGTGAAATCCTCCGTCATCCTTAGCACCTGAGAATTAAAAGTTTAGGGTCGAAGATATATAAAAATGATCTCCATAAGGCATCGACTACTATTCACAGCTTACTCAGCCCCCTCATACCCTGAGGTGGATCGTTACCTATCATATACCGTAAGGATAGTAAATGTTAATAGTTATCGTAGATAGTATTTGAAACCTGGTTGCATGGTATGAGCATGTTCCAAGATATTCGTAGGTGGTATCGCGAGGTTACAGCTCACAGGGTTGTAGATTCTCTTAGGAAGAGGGGGTTTGAAGCATTCTACGTAGAATCTAGAGGGGAGGCTAGAGATCTAGCGCTTAAACTTATACCGCCAGGTACGGTTACGATCGGTGTAGGCGGATCTGTAACTATCAGGGAGCTTGGATTAATAGAGATTCTATCCGAGAAGGGGTATAGGATCGTACATCATTGGATCGAAGGGCTGAGTAGAGATGAGAGTAGAAGGGTTAGATTGGAGGAGGTTAACGCAGATCTATTCCTTACCAGCGTTAACGCGTTAACGCTGGATGGTAGGCTTATCCTGATCGATGGAGTTGGTAACCGTGTAGCCGCGGCATCCTTCGGACCTAAAATCGTCATAGCTATAGCCGGGTTTAACAAGCTGGTTCCGAATCTGGATTACGGTTTATGGAGGGTTAAGAATATCGCTATGCCTATGAACGCTAGGAGGTTGAAGCTGGATACGCCATGCGCTAGACTCGGATACTGTACAGAGTGTCTAGGTGTGGAGAGGGGTTGTAGAGCCACCCTCATACTAGATATGAAGCCATCCATGACGGATAACTACTACGTTATAATCGTAGGGGAAGATCTAGGATTCTAGATAAGGATAGCCGCCTTCTAAACCAGCTATTATACCTCAAGATTTAGAATCTAGCATTTTTACGAGATACTCCAATACGAGATTCATAGATTCCTCCACATCCTCCGATAAACCTTTATAGAATTTTATATTTCGAGGCTGGATAGCTAAAACCATCATACACGCCTTTACACCGCTCATCTCAAGATATCTAGCCATAATACCTAGTGAAGGCTTATGCGTTGATATAGATACCCTATCTAGGATTGAAGCATCGAA
>Ga0272445_1000103_pt1 | contig 85366 bp, 77 predicted proteins | sample YNPCB0031_FD_194404 | JGI IMG/M metagenome (GOLD analysis project Ga0272445, IMG submission 194404) | Hot spring sediment microbial communities from Yellowstone National Park, WY, United States - YNP-CB-003-1 | ecosystem: Environmental > Aquatic > Thermal springs > Hot (42-90C) > Sediment...
ACCTCAACGCACTCTCTATCACAAAAAAGGCAACCTCTTTATCCAATTTTATACCTTCTAACTCAAATTTCCAACCCCCCTCCCCCTGGTAACAATGTCCGTGTGTGTCTACAAAAAAAAAAGGAGTTTACTTTTTTCTTGATTTTTGGTAAATTTTAAAAAATGAGTTTAGGTGGAAAATTAGAAGACCTTGGACTGGGTGAGATCCTTTCTATTGTGGGGTTAAGCAGAAAATCGGGTGTTTTATTTTTGAGAAAAGGTGAAACGGAGGGAAAGATTATTTTTAAATACGGACAGGTGATATATGCCGAAACCAATTCTTCACCGGAAATTCAGGATATACTTCTGAAACATAGAGTCATGACCCCAGAACAAATAGAAGGGATGAAAAAAGAGTTTGAGCTCCTTTTTCCATCTGTAAGAACATTTGCGGATTTTTTGAGGGAGAACAAAAAATTTAAAAGGAGTTATCTGGAAAAACTTCTAACTCCTTATGTAGAAGAAGAGGTTCTGAAACTTTTCAAATGGGATGAAGGAAGATTTAATCTTGAGGTAGTGGAGGATGAAAAGGACCTACCCCTTTACATGAATCCCTACGGGCTTGTCCTTGATATAGGAGTAAATCCCCAGTTTCTCGCTATTGAAGGGGCAAGAAGAAGGGATGAGGAAGAAAGGGAAAGTGCGGAAAAAAGGGCTGAAAGAGTAAAAATGGAATTTGGCGAGGGCGAGAGGATGGTAGAAAAAGAACACCCTGTGCCCCAGCCTGCAATTGTTGAAAAGGGGGAATATGCCGAACTTAGAAATTTTGCCAGGGAGATTCTTAATGGTTTGAACTTTGAGATTGAAACAGAAGATGAAGAAGAGGCAGTGAATGAGGACATTAAAAGGTTAAAATCTTACATCTATGAACTTCAAAATCCCTCCTCTGGAACAGAAATCACACTTCTCATTCTGAGATATGCGAGCGAGATAATGAACAGAGCGGTTCTCTTCCTCGTGAGGAAAAACGAAGTCGTGGGGCTCGGTCAGTTTGGTGTTTACACCACCACTCCAAACTCAAATGCGGTAGTGCGAAGTATAAAAATCCCCCTTGATTCTCCCTCCATTTTTAAAGATGTGATAGAAAAGGGAGTATCCATGAAAAAGCGTTTGAGGAAGGACGGATGGGATAAATTTCTCGTCCAGAAATTAGGAGGGATATACCCGGTAGAGGCTTTCGTGGCTCCGATATGGGCAAGGGGTAAAATTATTGCCATTTTATACGGAGACAATCTGCCTGAATCCAGAAAAATAGGAAATACTGCGGGACTGGAAATCTTCCTGTCCCATGCAGGGCTTGCAATGGATAAGGCTTTTCTTGAAAGAATGTTGAGGGAGAAGAAACAGGATGAAAAAGGAAGATAAAAAGAGAAAATATGTGATGGTTGTGGAAGATTCAAAGACGATGAGAGATTTTATAGTTTCAACAATTCAATCGGCAGGAAAGATGTTCGTCATAGAATGCGGGACAGGATTTGAGGCACTGAAGATGCTCCCAAAATACGATTTTGACATGATAATTACGGACATTAATATGCCAGACATAAACGGACTTGAACTCGTGACATTCCTAAAAAACGACCCGAAATACAAACACATCCCCCTCATCATAATTTCCACAGAAGGAAGCGAAAAGGATATAAAAAAGGGACTTGCTCTGGGAGCAGAAAGGTATCTTGTAAAACCCTTTGATACAGAGGAACTTAAAAAAATCGTGAAAGAATACCTGTGGGGTAAGAAAGATGCCAAAACCTCCCTCTGACAAGGCTTTAAAGGAATTTGTTTCCGAAGCGGAGGAGATTCTGGAGAGAGTGGATTCTGCAATTGATATCATGGACAAATCTTTGCCGGAGGGGAAAATAAGTCCGGAATTGATAAACGAAACATTCCGCGGGATGCATTCTCTAAAAGGCATTTCGGGAATGCTCGGATTGGAGGATATAAACAGGACAAGCCACTCCCTTGAGAATCTCCTGGATAAATTGAGGCTCGGCAAAATAGCCCTATCAGAGGAATTTGTGGCAATCCTGAGCAAAGGGGTTCAAATAATAAAGGAGATTTTAAAGAACATTGAGAAAGGAGATTTCAGGGCGCATCCGGGGATTCCGGAATTTATAAAAGAGGTAGAGGAGTTTGGCGAAAAAGCTTCTGTAAAGACAAAAGAAGTTCGAATCGGGGATTTTGACATCAAAAAAGAACTCCTTGATGTGCTTACCGAGTATGAAGAACACAGATTAAAGGAAAACATCTTACAGGGCGCTAACCTTTATCTTGTCCACCTCCAGTTCCCCATTGACAATTTTGATGAGGGCTTGACGAAGACTACCTCTGCAATTAAAAAAATAGGTGAAGTGATAACAACCCTTCCCTCTGTGGATAAACCCGAGGAAGGGAAAATAAAGTTTTCCCTCCTTGTTGGAACTGAAAAGAAACTGCAGGACCTCAAAAAAATAATTCCCTACGAAAACGTTGAGATTGAAGAGATAAAAAGAAAACAACCAGAAGCGAAAGTTTCTGAGGTGGTAAGTGAAAAAGAAGCAGAGGTCCCCTCCCTCAAAAGCGTGACCTCTACGGTAAGGGTGGACATTTTAAAGCTTGACGAAATAATGAACACAGTTGGAGAACTCATGGTTATAAAATCAATGTTTATGAACCTTTCAAACAAAATGAAGAGCGAGATGGGATACAGAGGGTTTGCTGTGGAAATAGACAGAATGTGCAGACTTCTTGAGAGAAGGTTAAACGAGCTCCAGTCCTCTATAATGGAAGTGAGAATGGTTCCCTTGAGAACAGCCTTTGATAGGCTCGTGAGGGCTGTGAGAAAAATAGCAAAAGAGATGAAAAAGGAAATAGATATTGAGCTCAAAGGAGAGGATACAGAACTTGATAAGCTCATAGTTGAAGAATTGGCAGACCCTCTCCTCCACATTGTCCGCAACGCAATAGACCATGGGATTGAACCACCACAGGAGAGAGCGCTTTTAGGAAAACCGGAGGCTGGAAAAATTTTGATAAATGCATATCAAAAGGGAAATCATGTGGTGATAGAAGTTGAAGACGACGGGAGAGGAATAGACCCCGAGTTAATCAGAAAAAGGGCAATTGAGTTGAACCTTATTTCTGAAAGCGAAGAGCTGTCGGAAGATGAAATTTTAAAACTCATTTTTAGACCAGGGTTCAGCACAAAAAAATCCGCAACAGAAATCTCGGGAAGAGGAGTTGGACTTGATATAGTGAGGAACAACATCACAAAACTTTCAGGGCTTATAGAGGTATCGTCCACCCCTGGAAAGGGGACAAAATTCACTATAACCCTTCCAATCACTCTTGCTATAATTCAGGCTCTCGTTGTTCAAGAGAATAGCAACCTTTATGCGATTGCCCTCAATTCAATCCAGGAGTGCTTGAAAATAAAGGCAGAAGATATAAAAACTGTGGAGAAGCGGGAGGTAATAGAATTAAGAGGCTCAACCCTTCCCCTTGTGAGGCTCCCTGATATCTTTGGAAGAAAGGGTTCTTATGAGAAAAGGGACAGTTATTATGTGGTGATTGTGGGTATAGGGGAGAAAACTGTTGGAATTCTCACCGAATCCCTTCTGGGACAACACGATGTAGTTATAAAACCCCTGGGACCACTTCTTAAAGGCATAAATGGAATAGCAGGTGCGACGGAAATGGGAGATGGAAGAATAGCCCTTGTGCTTGATACCGTTTATGTTGTAGAAAGCATGACGAAGGAAGTGTGAAATGAAAGAGGCGTATTCTCAATTCTATGGCTTCCGTGTTCCTCCTTTCAACAAGACCCCGGATCCATCCTTCCTCTACCTGAGTAGAATGCACAGTGAGGCTCTGGAAAGAATGAAACTTGCTGTGGAGGAGAAGGACATAGTCCTTATCACAGGAGAAATTGGTTGTGGAAAAACCACTCTTATAAGGGCGCTGGTTGACAGCCTGGAGAAAAACTATATTCCCATTTTGATATCCTCTCCGAGGCTGAGCCCATTTCAGTTTTTAAAAGTGCTCCTTAAGAAGTTTGGAATTGACGGCTCCTTTCGTTCAAGAGTTGAAATTATAGACAGGATAGAGGACGAAATTTTTCAAATGTATGAAAAAGATAAGGTTCCCGTTATCATTATTGATGAAGCCCAAACAATTCCCCAAAATGAAGTATTTGAGGACCTCCGACTTCTTACAAATTTTCAACTGGACGACGAAAACCTTTTCTCACTAATTATTGTGGGACAGCCAGAATTGAGAAAAAGACTATCCCATCCTAAAAACAAAGCTTTCTGGCAGAGGATTGGAATTCACTATGTGCTAAAACCTTTTGACCTTGAAGATACTGAGAAATATATAAAATTTAGACTTAAAAAGGCAGGCGGAAAAGAAGACCTTTTTTCCCATGAGGCTATTGAAAGAATTCACCATTATTCGGAGGGAATTCCGAGGATGATAAATCATATATGCTCAAATGCTCTCATAGAAGGATTTTCAAGGGATGCGAAAATTATAAAAGGAGATATAATTGAGGCAGTGGTGCAGGAAATGCTTCCCTATCCAAGGGTTTTGAGGGCTTAAGGTGGATATACTGAAGGCGAGAGAAAAGGCAAAGAAACTGAAGAAAAGAGAGGAAAAAGCAACAGAAGAGGTTCCTCCGGAACAGAAGGAAAAAGGGGAAGTGTTGATGGAAGGTTCTCCCCAGAGACCGATAATTGAAGAAAAATCATATATCGTGATGGAAGAAGAAAAAAAGGAAGAACCCAGTTTTGTGGAGCTCGCAGAGGAAGAATTAAAACATGCCTTTGCGGAGGAGGTTCTTGAAAAAAAACTGGATTACCTTGTTTTTTCTATCTCCGGTGAAAACTATGCCCTTCAACTGGAGGAACTCAAAGAGGTTATCAAACCAAAACCCATTACCCCTGTTCCATCGGCGCCACCCCACATAATTGGCATTATCTCCTTGAGGGGTGTAATTGTTCCAATAATTGATATAAAAAAGATACTCCGCATTTCGGATGGAAAAGAGGCTCTTTCTCCTCATTCAAGGTTTGTGCTGGTTGAAGTGAAAGGAAAGCAATTCGGCTTTTGTGTTGATTCCATAAAGGATGTGATGAGAATTCCGAAATCCAGACTTGAAATTCCCCCTCTTACAATGGGGGATATAAACAGAGAGTTCATATCCTATTTTGTGCACAGGGATAATGAGTTTATTGCAGTTTTGAACCTGGAAAAAATTGCGGGCGAGGAAAAATGAAAAAAGAAGAAAAAACATCTCCTGAACAGTTTCTTTCCTTTGTAGTATTCAGAATAGGTGAGGAATTGTTCGGGATAAATATATTTCAGGTGAAGGAAATAACAAATATGGCAGAGATATCCTCCCTTCCCAATCCACCCCCTTTCATTTCAGGGCTTATTGACCTGAGGGGAACACTCATTCCAATTCTTGATGTGAGAAAAAAGCTCGGTTTCCCCGTTTTCAATCCCACAAAAAGGGCAAGAATCCTCATAGTCTCAATAAAGGGAAGGCTTGCAGGCTTCGTAGCAGATGAGGTCAAGGATGTGGTGAGGATAGAAAAGGAAAAGGTAAAAACCCCTCCTCTCCTTTTGAGGGAAAGCGGAGCGGATATATTTCAGGGGATTTTTAAAATAGATTCAAAGGTTGTATTTGTTCTTGATATGGAGAGGCTATTTACAGAAAAGGAAATTATGGATATGAAAAAAATTTCAGAAATTATAAAAGAAAGGGGATAAAGAATGAACGAAAAAACAAGAAGCCTTTACAGGAAGTTTGCTCTCATCGGGGGTATAATAAGTTTTCTGATGCTCGTGATGGTCGGATTGTATTTTTCTGTCACAATAAGGATGACCCTGGAACAGCGATTATACTCCTTGATCGCTGCAGGCATTGTATGTTCAGGGTTGGTAATAATATACATCTTCTGGGTTCTGAAAGAGATGAAAACTCAAATAGGAGAGCTGGAACCCGCAGACGAGGAGGGAAAAATAACAAAAATAGAAAAAGCCCTCTCACTCCCTGCCAGATTTTCTCTCACCGCATTCTGGTTCTGGGCAATCGGTTCCTTAATGTGCAGTATAATATTCTATATATTTTTTGGGTTCTCCGGAGTTCAAAGCATTGAGGTGTTCTTCCTCGGAATGTGCGGGGGATTTTTTGCTCCTCTTTTGATGTATTACTTATATAAAGAGGCTCTGAGGAAATTCTTAAAAAATCTCAATGTAAAAATTGATCACAAAGCCTATCAAAAGTTCCTTTCTCTGTCCCTTCCTGTCAAGGTCACCATTCCCTTTGTCATTTCCATTCTCATAACATTTATTCTCATAATCACCATTTCTATGAGGATGAGGGATGACCTTATAAGCGGGGTATTGAAAAGCATAGGAGAAAAAGAACTGGCTCTTTTAAAGACCGGGGAACATCAACCGGTTGGGGGCAAAATTACAATTGACCCAAATGACATTAAGGGAAAAATAGAAGGAATTATCGCAGAATCTTCAAAAAGGGGGAAAAAGATTTACATAGACCCATCTACCATGAACATCTTTGTGTTTGAAAGGGGAGGGGATGGAAAAATTGAGAGCATTGTTTATCCGTGGAAAGAGATTGTCCGTTATCCCTCACCCTGGCACCGCTCTATATGGACTCTCGCCCTTTTCTCCCTTGCCATTTTGGTGTTAATTCCCTATCTTATAATGAGGGATTTGAAAACTTCCATAGAAGAAGCTAAGAACTTCCTGCAGAAAAAGGAAAAACCTGCTCCTTCTGACGATGAGTTCAATTCCCTATTTTTTGCCCTTCTCAAATTTGCAGATGATTTTGAAAATATGGTAAATGAAATGATATACAGGGTGGACACAGCTGAGAGAAATTTTTCAAAGGTTTTAGAAACCATGAAACTTATTGAAAACGACCTTCTGTTTTTTGAAGATGCGCTCGAAGGAATAAGAAGGCATACCGAGGAGGAGAAAAACCACATTGCAACTCTTGGAAGTTTTCTCAACGAATCTAAGGATTTTTTCAAAGTGGGAGATGAGGGGATGCAGATGGAAGTCATGTTGAAAAACAATAAAGAAGTTTCCGAAGAGATCATAAACGCCCTTCACTCTGCGGTAGAAGAGGGGAAAAAAATTTTCTCCTCCCTGAAAGAAGTTGAGAAACTGAAAGCTGCTGAGCTTTTAAAAAAGATTGACCTCATGAAAGAGAATTTTCAGAGATTGAAGAGGATTGAAGAAATAAAAGGTGCTTATGGGAAAGCGGGGGAAAGCTTATCGGAAATAAAAAATACGCTTTTCACCCTTGAAGAGAAAATAAAAGAGTCAAAAGAAAAAGTCAAAAATTTTTCGGATGAAATAAAAGGAGTCTCAGCTTCCATTGAAAATGTAAAAAAGGATTCAGAAAAGATAGGAGAAATTGCAAGGGTGATAAAGGAAATCATAGAGGAAACAAACCTTCTTTCTTTAAACGCTTCTATAATTGCAGCACAGGCTGGAGAAAAGGGAAGGAGTTTTGCAGTGGTGGCAGAAGAAATAAAAGAGCTCGCTGAAAGGACCGAAATGTCAACAGGAGAGATTAACCAGATACTCGGTGAACTTCACAGGTTCGTGGAAAATCTGGGGGATAGGATCGGAGAGATAAATGACTTCGCAGGCATCTTCACAAAGAATTGCGACCTCATAGAAGAAAAGTTTCAATTTGCCATTTCTGGAATGGAGAAGGTAGATTCCTCATTTAGGGAATTTGTTAAACTTTCAAGCGAGATTTCTTCCCTTTATTCTGATTTTGAAGAGAATGTGAGTGTTTTTGAAAGAATCTTTTCTCCTGCTGTTTCATACGAAAAGTATTTAGAATATGTAAAGGATACGGTTTCGGTGCTGGAAAAAGCCATGGAGTTTGTGGTAAGGTCGCAAAACTTTCTGGAAGACCAGATATCCTTTGTGAAGACGATGAAAGAAAGGGGAGGAACCTATCTCCAGAAGCTTGAAGGAATAAAAAAGTCATTTGATGCCATTGAACATAAGATATCTGAGGTGGTGAAATCTCTGGAAAAAATTGTCAAACTGATAAACAATATGAAAATTAAAATAAAAGAGGTGGGGCAATGAAGCTGAGAATAGCAGGAATGAATCTGAGGACAAAAATTATACTTCTTGTTTCCATGATTGTGCTCGCGGTCTCCTTATCTTATGTAATTGTGTTCACAAGGGAGATTAAAAATGCATTACAGAGAGAGCTCATAAAGAGGGGTTCTTCTCTGGTGGATAATATAGCCTTCAATTCAAGATACGGAGTAATTGCCGAGGACACAATCATCCTTACCCAGCTCACCGATGGATTCTTTCAGGATCCGGAGGTTTCGTTTGTAGCAATATATAATAAGGACAAAAAGAGATTGCTCTGGAGATTCAAGGAAAAAGAGATTGCAAATGAGGAGGAAATTATAAGGAGATTTATCTCCGATACATCTGGATGGGCAGAATACACCTCTTTAGCAGGAAGTCATTATGTAGTTTTCAATAAAGCGGTCCTGACAGAAAAAGGGCAAGAGATAGAGGAAGGGTCGGTAATCCACGGATATGTGCTTCTCGGTTTGAACAGCCTCCAGATGAGAAAGGTGTTCAGAAAAATTCAACTTTCTGCGGGGACATTTTTCCTCATCTTCCTTGCAGGTGCCTGGATTATTTCCACCATACTTGTGGGGAGAGTGACCTCTTCCTTGAGAGACATGACAAAGATGGCTCAGCACATTGCTTCTGGCGACTTAAAGCATACTGTAGAAACTGAGGAAGGCGGCGAGATCGGAGCTCTTGCAGACTCTTTCAATAAGATGGTTTTTTACTTGAACGAAGCGATTGTGAACATAGGCATTATGTTAGATGAGATTTCCTCTGCAACAAAGGAAATGCTTGACTTCACAGAGAATGTAAGTAGGGGAGCCAGGGTTCAGAGCGAATACATTCAGAAAATAAGCACCTCCATTGAAGAAATAAATTCTTCCATAAAAGAGATTGCAGAAAATGTTGATATACTTTTTGCCTCTTCCGAAGAAAGCTCCTCTTCAATCCTTGAGATGAGCGCTTCTGTGGAGGAGGTAGCTGAAAATGCTGATGTTCTCATGCAGGCGGTAGAAGAAACAACTGCTTCTCTTGACGAAATGGTGGCTTCAATAAAACAGGTTGCAGGAAATGTGGAGACCTTGATGCATGCGGCTGAATCCATTGCTTCCGCTATAGCCCAGTTTGATGCAACCATAAAGCAGGTTGAGGCTAATGCCAGTGATACTGCCCAAATTTCAGAAGGAGCAAGAAAGGCTTCAGAGGAAGGGGTTTCGTCGGTTGAAGCATCTATTGAAGGAATGAGAAGGATAAAATCATCAATGGAAGATGCTGCGAGAGAGCTGAGAGGGTTAGTTGAAAAAATAAGAGAGATCGGAAATATTGTGAATGTGATAGATGAAATAGCAGAACAGACCAATTTGCTTGCTCTAAATGCGGCAATTATTGCTGCACAGGCTGGGGAGCATGGAAGGGGGTTTGCGGTAGTAGCAGATGCTATAAAGAAGCTTGCAGACAGAACTTCAATCTCCACAGGTGAAATAAAGGGGATTATAGAAAATATTCAGGAAAGTGCGAATGTGACTGTCAAAGCCATGGATATGGGAATGAAAACGATAGAAGAAGGAATGAACCTCTCGCTTGCAGCAGGGAAGGTATTGAAGGGCATTGCAGAAACTTCCATCCTCTCAGCCAACAAAAGCAAAGAGATAGCAATTGCGATGCGGGAACAGGCCGAGGGTAGCAGGCAGTTGAGAGCGAGCATAGAGAAGATAAAATCTATGGTGGATGAAATAGCAAAGGCAACCTATGAGCAATCAAAAGGTGGAGATAGAATTGCGATGGCTGCTCAGAAAATGAAAGAGGTAGCGGAACATGTGAAAAATTCCACCAAAGAGCAGGAGAAAGGTAGCAAGCACATAGCAAAGGCAATAGAAAACATCACGGAGATGATAAAATACATCCACAAAGCCACCGAAGAGCAGGCAAAGAATACTTCCCTTGTTCTTGATTCCATAAATAAAGTTGCAGAAATATCCAGTGAAAATGCGATGAATACAGAAAAGGTCAGTCAGCTCGTGACAGGTCTGAAATCAAGACTTGAAAAGCTTTATGATATGGTGAAGAAATTTAAAACAAAAAAAGAGGTGAAGACATGAAGGTAAAATGCCCCAAATGTGGAACCCTTTATAAAATTGACCCATCAGCGGTCAAAAAAGAAATGGTAAAACTGAAATGTAAAAAATGCGGAACAATATTCAGTGTAAAAATCCCTCCACAGGAAGCAAAAGTGGAAGAAAAAGAGGTCTTCAAACCAGATTACATCAAAGTCCTGCTTGCCCATGAAAGCGAGGATGTGAGGAAGGAACTCTCGGAGAAATTGAAATCCTTTGGAGTGGATGTGGTCCTTGCGGAGGACGGGGTATCTGCTATTGAGCTTATGGAGTCGGAAAAACCCCATGCAGCTGTGCTTGAAGTTGTCCTTCCACGAATTTTCGGGTATGAAGTCTGTGAACTGGCAAAGAAGAGAGAAACCCTGAAAGATATAAAAATCATTCTCATTACATCAACATATGATACCACAAGATTCAGAAGGGCACCCGAAGAACTCTACGGAGCAGATGACTACATTGATTTTCCCTTTGAGGTCACAGACCTCCTCAAAAAACTGGAAAATTTAACAGGCTTGAAACTCCTTCCTCCTGCCAAACCAGAGGAGGCTCCTAAAAAAGTTACCCCTTCTGTTCCTAAACCACCCTCCCCTCCCGGGGAAACAACCCCTCCTCCAAAACCAACCTCCGCTCCACCTTCTCCTCCAAAACCTTCACCCGCCCAACCTCCTCCAAAACCTGCTCCTAAAGAAGAATATCCCCCTGAGGAAAGGGCAGATATAGAAAGGGCAAAGAGGTTAGCACGGGTGATAATTTCCGAAATAGAACTTTATAACAAACAGCTGGTAGAAAAAGGAATAAGAGAGGGAAATTTCTACGAATTGCTGGAGAAGGAACTGGAAGAAGGTAGAAAGCTTTACGAAGAAAGGGTGCCCCAATACATACGGGAGAAATACAACTTCCTTGAGGAAACTATACAACAATTCATAGAAAAGAAGAAAAAAGAGATGGGGTTGATGTAAAAAGTGGAGAATTCGCTCAAAGAAAAAAAAATATTTGAAATATCAAAACTGAAAGACGAGCTTATTGCGGAAAGAGGGGAAGAATTATGGTCCCTTCTCAAAAGCGACAGCTGGAGATTGAGAAAAGTAGCTGAGGAAAAATTGATAGAGGGAATAAAAACCGGAAAAATAAGGAAGGATGAGGCTTTTGAAAGGATATATCAAGGACTATTGGACGGAGAAGATGCCAACAGGAGGAACGCATCTCTGGAAATACTTATGGAATTAATAGACCTTTTTTCCCCCTTTCTTTTAGAGAAATTGAAGGAAGAGAAAAATGAGGAAATTCTGAAATTTCTAATAGATGCGATAAAGATGAAGAGGTTTGAACCCGCCTTACCATATTTGAAAAAATTCCTGAACCATCCCGATCCCAACCTTCGGTTTGCGACAATAGAGGCTCTTGGAAGTATAGGAACAAGCACTGCAAAAGAAAGCCTCATAAAAAGGCTGAAAGAAGGAAAGGGGGAGCTCAGTGAGGTCTATGCCATATTTGATGCACTGACCTCTCTGGGGAACAAAAACATTCCTTTAAATCCTGCTCTTGTGTTAAAATTTATAAATCATCCCTCCCTTGAACCTGTCTGCCTCAAATACCTGGGTGTCACAAAAAAGGTATCTGCGCTTCCATATATACTTCGTGCTCTAACAACTACAAAAAAACCTATATCTTTAAAAGAGGGAGTAAAATCTATTGTTCGGATAACCCTTTCAACCAGGAATATTTCAAAAATAAAGGGGCTTGTAAAAAAGAATTCCGGGAAGCTTGATATAGAGGAAATAATCTCTGCCTTTGAGAATTCAACTGACGATGAAAAGCTCTTACTCCTCTACTTTTTATGTCTACTTGATAAAGAGGAACTGTTTGAGAAAATGCTAGAGATAGCAGAAGAGATTCAGGTTGAAATAGAAAAAAAAGCGCTTCCTTTTTCATTCCTCTCTCCAGATCGTTATCCGGTTTTACTCACCTCTTCAAAAAGGGGGGACTTAAAACTCCTCGCCATGAAAATTGTGGGCATGTTGAAACCAGAAGCCTGCCTTGAAACATGTCTTGAATATCTTTTAAGCAGTGATGCAGAGCTAAACAGATGTGCTCTTGAAGTTATTAGCAAAATAAAGAGTGAATCTGCTTTTGATTTCATTCTCAAAAAATACGAGGAGCTTTCCAGAAACCTCCCGAAGAACCTTTTAAACAGTGCACTCATTGAAATGGGAAAGAAGTTTCCAGGAATTGCCATACAAAAACTTTCTCTTATGAGTGAAAAGATGGAAGAGGATTTTTTCTCAATAGCAATAGAACTCGCTACATATTCCAGAAGAGCCCCTCAATGGCTTATTAACAAAATACCTTTTTTCATCAACCATCCAAGTAAGGATATCAGAGAAAAGATTGCCGTTTTCATATCAGGGAGTAAAAAGAAAGAACTTTTAAAATCCCTGGAGGTTTTGAAACTGGATGAGGACCCTTCTGTCCGTAAAGAGGCATATAATGGACTTTTCAAAAACTTCCGGGGAGACATCTCCCACTTTCAATCTGCATTTAATGATCCCGATGATTGGGTGAGAGTCCTGGCTATTGATTGGTCACGCAAACTTCCAGAAAAAGAGAGAATTTACTACCTTTCCCTTATGCTGAAAGATAAAAGTCCAATTGTGGCAGAAAGGGCATTTGAGATTCTTAAAAATATGAACACAAAAATTTCAGTTTTCACTGCGGGATTTGAAAATTCTGACCCTGAATTTCTGAAAAAACTGTTCTCTTTCCTTCTTGAAAAGAAAGGGAAAAAATGGGTTGAAGAGAAATTTCTTTCCGCAGTTAAAAACAGGAAGGTATCGGAGGCAGCTTTGAAACTCTTCAGGGATTTCTGTTAAAATATGGCAGAAATTCAAAAAGAAGGCTACGAAGAGCTGAAAAATTACATATCTGCGAGGACTGGAATGGATTTGGTGGATGAGATGAGAGAGGTATATGAAAGAAAAATTCTTGCAAGGGTGAAAGAACTAAAGTTGAGAAGTATTAAGGATTATTATTTTTACCTTAAATATGACAAAAGAGGAGAAGAAGAATTTGAAAAGTTGATTGATATCATCATTCCCAAAGAAACCTATTTTTTCAGAGAGGAAAGGCAGTTATCTGCATTTGTATTTGAAGCTCTCCCTGAGGTTATGGAATATAATCAAAAAATGAAGACGAGACACATAAGAATATGGTGTGCGGGGTGTTCTACAGGAGAAGAAGCATATACCCTTGCAATTCTGCTAAATGAGTATGGTGAAATTGGAAAATGGGATATAAAAATAATTGCAACTGACATCAATCCAGAGGCGATAAAAAAAGCAAGGGAGGGAATATATGGAGAAAGCTCTTTCAGAAATACAAAAAGCATCTACAAAACTCTCTATTTTGAAAGAGTGGGGAACGGAGTTTTCCGGATAAAGGATGATATTAAAAAAATGGTAACATTTGCGAAGAAGAATATCCTTGATACTGACTTTTCCTTCTTCCATGAAAAGTTTGATATAATTTTCTGCAGGAATGTTCTTATATATTTTGACAGAGAGGCAAAGAAAAAGGCGGCAGAAAATTTTTACCACGCTTTGAGAGAGGAAGGCTTCCTTTTTCTCGGACATGCAGAATCCCTCATCAATGTCTTTCCTCTTTTCAAGATCAGACATTTCAAGAACGACCTGGTTTATCAAAAGCCGTCGTTAAAAAATGATTAAAAAAAGGGTATTCATAGCAGACGATTCAGCCTTCGTCCGACAGGCTCTGAAAAAAATGCTTTCAAAACACGGAATAGAGGTATTGGGCACCGCAGGAGACGGGGAAGAGGTTCTGACCAAAGTTCTTCGGTTAAACCCGGATGTTCTTCTTCTGGACCTTGAGATGCCAAAACTGGATGGGTTTAGCGTGATAAGAATTCTCATGAAGACTTCCCCTTTACCAATTATTGTCTTCAGTTCAAAATCCAGTGCGGAAAATGTATTCAGGGCTCTGGAACTGGGAGCGGTTGACTTTATTCCCAAACCTGTTTCAAAGGCTTCCGATAAGATATTTGAAGCTGAGGAAGAGATTATAAAAAAGATTCAGTGGGCATCCCTTTCAGATATAAGGAAGAAATTTCTTAACCACAGTTACTCCGAACTCAAAAAGTCTGCTGAACTTGAAATACTTTCTCCAAAAGCCAAGCCAACCTTCTCTTCCGAGGAATACAGACCTCCTTCAAAGATTGTCATGATAGGAGCTTCAACAGGGGGACCTACTGAAATAACCCAGCTCCTTTCACAACTTCCTTATGAACTTGATATAGCAATTCTCATCGCTCAGCATATGCCTCCGGGATTTACGAAGCCATTTGCGGAAAGGCTCAATAAGTATTCAAGTTTGAATGTCAAAGAAGCAGAAAGCAGGGAGCTTGTAAAAAGAGGAAATGCCTACATTACTCCAGGAGGATATCACATGGAAATCTTTACCGTGGAGAATAGATACAGGTTAAGGCTGTTGAGGAAAGAACCAGAAGACAAGTATGCCCCTTCTATAGATATTCTTTTTAAGAGCGGAGCAAAGGTTTTTGGAAAAAGGACTATGGGAATACTTTTGAGCGGAATGGGAAATGACGGAATAGAGGGAATGAAGGTTATAAGGGAGATGGGAGGGGTCACAATAGCAGAGTCAGAAGAAACTTCTATTCTTTACGGAATGCCAAAGGGTGCCCTTGAAAAGAATGTTGTTCAAATGGTTCTTCCTTTATACGAAATTCCTTCCATTATAATTAAATGGGCCAGATCTGGTTTAAAAGATTCTTCTTAAACATTAATATTTAAAAAATAAAGCCCCCCTTTTCGGGGGGCTTAAGGGATGTGGGAGAGGGGTCTGTTTTAATCTTTCCATTCAGGGGCATCCAGAAATTTTCCCAATTTTGCATAAACCTCAGGATATCCGTCTCTTGTGTCCGTGAAGATAACTGCTATACCACCTGGAACTATTGCTATTGATGGAGCGTATGCTTCTCCAATCCAGTTCGTAAGTTGAACTTCCTCACCCCATATTCCTTCTGAACTTCTGTTTCTGTAAAACAATTCTCTTGTGGGAAATCTTTCATCAGCCCATACAACATGGATGTTGTCTTTCTCGTCAACAGCTATACTTGCGCCCCAGGCACCTGCATTTCCTTCGTTGAGTTTTATATCCTCACTCCATACCATGGATGAGGGGTCAAAGGATTTGTAGTAAACCTTGGGATAATCTCCATCGCCTCTCCAGTCAGACCATACAAGATGGATTCTATTTTTGCTATCCACCGCAATCCTCGGCCATACAGAAGAGGCAACCGCACTGGTTATTCTCACTTCCTGAGACCAGTTATTTCCGTCAAAAGTTTTTCCGTATAATTCCCAGTTTCCATCCCTTCCGTCAGCCCACACTATATAAACCTTACCGGTGTGGTCAACAGCTACTGCTGGATAATCAGAAACTGAAGGATTGAACGAAACCCTTTGAGCCCTTCCTATAACTCCATCAGCAACCGTAGTATAATAAATCTCAGGATTTCCATCTCTTTCATCAACCCAAACTATATGGGCATTGCCATAATCGTCAACTGCAACAGAAGGAGAGTAGGAACGGAAATTGCTCAATTGAGTAGTAAAAATTACATTTCCGAATTCTACCTGAGCATACATTGCCCTCGGTTCTGTTCCATCTATAAGGGATGTCCATACTATATGAGCAACGCTGTAAATATCTCCAGCCACGGAAGGGGCTGTGGATACATCCGCATCATCGCTTATTCTGAAATCAGAAGAAACAGTCCCGTTATCCACATACTTGTAATAGATTTCAAAGTTTCCATCCCTGTAATCTGACCAGACCATATGAACCACTCCAAATGCATCCGTATGGATATTGTTTGAAGGACCGTATCCATAAAGGTAGGAAGTCACAGACCATCTGTTGTCCGGCGATGTCAGAGGAATTTCATTTTCCCATGATATTTCTCTCATATTAACCACATTGATTGAAACCTTTGCACGGGCTATTCCTCCGTTTCTGTCATTTACATAGAGGAAGATATCATAGGTTCCTGTTGTCTTAGGGGCTGTCCAGAAGGCAGTAGAGGAATCTGTAATATCAAGCTGTCCACCTGAAGAGGACCAGAGATATTGGATACCGTCACCATCTTCATCCTTCACATCTGCGGTGATTTTTATCTTTTTCTCAGGAGAGACATATGATTTTTCAGGCTGGATTGAAAGGATTTTCGGGGGAATGTTATCCACATAGATAGGAGGAAGTTCAATTACATTTGAGCCAGAATCGAAAGAACAGGGAACGCTTATATCCACAAAATCAGAGAAAACCCACTGGTCGCCATAGGACATTATCCTTTCAAGGTTCTGAACCCTTACCCTCAATTCATAATCCCCGCAAACCCACTCAATCTCAAAAGAACCATCAGGACTAACTATAGCAGGAGGAATAATGGTTGGATTGTCTCCTTTATTCGTGAGGTAAACAATAGGAAGGATCTCATTCTCACCAAAGAAAAATGGAGCCACCGGGGTTCCATCCTTAAAAAATAGACTGCCCTTAATTGTTGATAGAGGAATGGAGAGGGGAAGAAGTTTCACTTCACCTATATCCGTAATAACTCCTTCAGATGTATGCACTTTCATAACCACCTCTTCAAAACTTCCCCCAAAAACCCTTACCTCAACTTCTCCGGCAAGCATACCGTATATGACCGCCTTTCCATCGGAATCAGTTTTTGCAAGGATTGATGTCCACCCCTTCCCAAATCTTCCATAAGCCTTAGCTCCCTCTACAGGTTCTCCTGTAACTGCATTTATAGCCCTTAAAGAAACAGCAGAGGTAACCTTTACGAAATCAATAAATCTGTAGGATTGGAATTTCCATATTTTCTGGCTTCTGTCATAGATGTATCTGAAAACCATTACTCCCTCAATCATGTTCTTCGGATCAAAAATTCCATTTGGAAACTCTCCGTAGAAGTAGGCATAGTAGATGTCTCCGCATATCCCATCACAGAGGGGCGGATTTTCTTCAAATCTGTTTGATTCTGGAGGAACAAAGGCATCCACAAGAGAGACTCCGAAAATTATTGGGGTTTCCACATTCAACTGTGCTCTTATCCTCATAAAGTTTAAGACCTCGTCCTTTGAAAAAGCCCTGCTTTTCTCTTTTGCCACCACTTCCATAAGGAAACTGTCATCAGGAGCACTCTTAAGGAGAAGTTCCTTAAGAGCCTGAAAATCCAGCTGTTCAGGATCATCATATTTCATCTCCCCTCTGTTTTCCCCACATCCACCGAGCATCACCGCGATCACCATCGCTATTGCTACCCTTTTTAGCACCTTCATTTTTTCACCTCCCTTTGTTTTTTATCTTCATGCCATCATCCTTACAAAATTCATGCCCGTAAAATTGTTATTTTATTTATTACAAATTGTTTATTTTTTACAAAAATTGTAACTTTTTATTGAATGTATCACAAAAATTGTAAAAATATTACAAAAAGTAAATTATTTTGTAAAAAAAGTAATTTATTTGAATTCTATTCTTCCTATCATATCCTTCCAGTGGATTTTGCCTTCAAGAAGGAGCTTTTCCTTCCCTCTGTTATCAGGAAGGGTCCCAATTTTTTCATTTCCCTTCCAGACTTCATACCAGAAAAAAACAACATCCCCTTTCTCCATCCCTCTTCCATCTATCTTAAATACCCAGGTTTTTCCTTCTTTTTTCATTTCCTCCCTTTTCTCCTCCCCAAAAAGTCCCTTTGTCCATATCACATACAAGGAATAATCCCCTTCCCCTTCTACCTTAAGAAGGACATCCCTTCCTGCTTTTGCAGTTATCACTCTTTCATAGTTAAAGAACTCATCAAGCCTTTTTAATGAAGGAGAAGGTTCTCTACAATTTAAAAGAATTAAAAAGAGGAACCCTCCCCACCTTTTCCTCATTTTTTTCGCCTTTATATTTTTCCAAGTAGCATCAGGCTTATAACAAAGGCATAGATTACAAGGGATTCTATGAATGCGAGTCCGAGAATCAAAAGGACGAACATCCTCGGCTGAGCCTCAGGATTTCTTGATATTCCTTCCATTGCTGCTGTAATTGCCCTGCTCTGCCCAAAGGCTCCGCCGAATGCTGCAATTGCTATAGCGAGACCGCTTGCTATCGCTAAAGCGGTTTTTATTGAACTTTCTCCCACCCCTTTCTCTTCCTGTGCAAAGGAGATAACAGGTAAAAGCAAGGCTACCAGAAACACCATTGTTCCGATTGCTCTTCTCATCTTTACTCCTCCTTTCTTGTTTTTTTAATGCTCATGGCTTACCGCCAGAGCAATGTATATTCCTGATAAAAGGGCGAAGACAAAAGCCTGAACAATTGAGACGATAAGCCCCAGAACCATAAAAAGAGCAGGAACAAAAATCGGAACGAGTGATGTAAAGGTCTCAAGAGCTGTGTGGTCTCCAAAAATGTTCCCAAAAAGCCTTATAGAGAGACTAACCGGTCTGAAAATATGGCTTACCATCTCTACGGGAAGGAAAAGAAAAGCGAGAAGTGGAATGGGTCCGAGAAACTGCTTCAGGTATGATATCCCGTGCGTCCTGAAACCAAAATAATTGTATGAAAGAAAAACAAAAGCTGCTATTCCTGCGTTTGTGTTAATGTTCATAGTTGGTGGATAAAACCCTGGAATAAGCCCTAAGAGATTTGAAAAAAGGATGAAGAGAAAAATGGATGTAACAAAAGGAGCATATTTCCCCCCTTCTTCTCCCAGAATTCCTGTAAGTATGTTATAAAAGAATTCGGTCACCATTTCAAAAAACCCTTTAATAGAAGGTTTTTCGTCGGGCATTGTGTAGTCTTCTGAATATTTGAGGCGGAGAAAAATATAGATAGAAATTGCAGAAAGGATTAAGCCCGTTAAAATGGAATGGAGGGTATGAACGGGGACCTCCTTAAGAAAAGGAAGATGTCCGAGAAGGGTTTCAGGTTGCTCTCCACTCATGAGAGATAAAATACAAAATTAAAAAACTAAAGGCAAGAAAAAATGGAAAAGTCAGGACCCCTGCTATAAAAAACATCTTTACAAGAAATTTCATGGCGAGAAAAATCAAAAACAGGTTAAGTCCTATTTTGAAAATAAAAAATCCAAACACAAGCCACCTTTTCCTTTTTGAAAGAAAAAGCCATTTGAAAAGGTAATAGTTCATCATAAGAAGGGAAAACCCAGCAAGAAAGGAAAGCATTGGAATATAAGAAAATAGAGAAAGAACAATTAGGGAAATTATAATGCACAACAAAAATAAGAAGAACTCTCCCCTCTTCATAAAATCACTTCCCATCCTCTGCCCTCTTCATTATCTTCCACATCTGAAAAATCCCTCCGAAAAAGCCCAAAAGGGTAAAAACTGCAATAAGGATTCCTGATGTTTTGAGTTTCTTATCAAGAAAAACCCCGATTATTGCACCTCCTACTACCATTCCGACCAGATCCAGAACAGCCGCCCAGTATATAAGAACTTTCTTCACTATGCGGTCCTATTCCACATCCCTTTGAAGATGGTCAGAAGAATTATCTTGAGGTCAAAAAGGACTGACCAGTTTTCAATGTAGTAGAGGTCATACTTTATCCTCTCCTCTATAGATGTATCTCCTCTCAAACCGTTCACCTGTGCCCATCCCGTTATACCAGCCTTTATCTTCAGCCTCAGCATATAGTTTGGAATCTTCTTTCTGAACTCCTCAATAAACACGGGTCTCTCAGGACGGGGTCCAACTATGCTCATATCCCCTTTTAAGGTATTTATGAGCTGGGGTAACTCATCAAGACTAAGTTTTCTCAAAATTTTTCCCAGAGGCGTGCATCTGGGGTCATTGCGTTTAGCAAACACAGGACCATCTTTTTCAGCATCAACTCTCATAGTCCTGAATTTCAGCATCGTAAATTCCTTCCCATCCCATCCAACCCTCTTCTGTTTGTATATTACAGGTCCCTTTGATGTAAGTTTTATAAGAACTGCAATTATGAGCATAAGAGGGAATGCCAAAAGGAGAAAGAGTAAAGAAAAAAAGATGTCAAATGCTCTTTTGAGAACAGAATTCCATCCGATGAGTGGTGAGGACCTGATTGAAACGAACGGAATTCCTCCGAAGACCTCGTAACCACTCTGAACTTGAAAGAATGAGTAGTAATCAGGAACAATTTTTATATCAACAGTGGTGTTATCTATAAGGTTGAGGATATCTGGCAAAGTATACTGGATTTCAAATGGAATTGCTATTATCACAAGGTCTACATCATACTTCTTTATTACCTCCGGAAGGTCCTCATACTTTCCAATAACAGGAAGGTCATCTATGGAGGTCCCCAATTTTGAATCATGCCTCGTCAGAAATCCAACTGGATTTAACCCAAGTTCTGGATAATTTTTGAAAAGGTTATAGACCCTCCTTCCATGCTCTCCTGCCCCAACTATTATAACATTCTTTGTATTTATACCCTTCTTCCTCAGATATTTAAGGAAAATCCTTATCCCCCTTCTCACACCCCATACCGCAAAAGGATGAAGTAGCCAGAAGGTAAGGAAAACCCCCCTTGACATCTCGTAATGTCTGAAGATGTATGAGATTGTAACGAACAAAACAGTGGCAAAAGAAGAAGCCCTCCAGACCTCATAAAGTTCCCTCCCCCATCCGGACAGTCTCATGGACCGGTAAAGTCCAAAAGATAGATAAACAGGTATCCATATAAATGGAATGAGTATCATAAATTTTATGTATTCAATAAATGGAGGAATTCCCTTTGTCACAGGGACTATCGGAAGGTAGAACCTCTGATAATAAGAAAAGAGCCAGACCCCCATTATGACCACCATATCCACCATTATAAAAAGGCTCTGAAAGAACTGTGCATATTTTCTGAACATCTATTTCAAATAAAACCTCCTCCCTTTAACGAATGAATAACCATTTCCATGAAGGACCCATTCTCCTTCATAAAAAATTTTACTTATCTGAGAAAGGTCAACTGGATAGGTATATACTGAAACGAAATAATATCTCATAGAAGGAAAATCGGATTTTATCAGATCAAATGGAGGAACCTCCGATGGTGATATTTTTTTATCTCCACTATCTACAACAATTCTCCAGAGAAGCTCCCCTTTTGAATTATGAAATTCAATAAGAGTGAAACCGGACAGGGAACTTTCCCATTCAATATCAGGGATTTCATCAAATTTGCTATCAGTGGGATTTGACAAAGCTGGAGGAGCAATGAACAAAAGGTCAAGGGAAAAACCATCCTTTGCTGAAGATTTTTCTATAAGATTCACAGATACAGAACCTGTTATTTCATCATCAGATTCATTGGAAGGTGTTCCTCTTTCATCAATCATTAGAGTTCTTCCAATCACTATGAAACCATCATTCATGGAAAGCATATCTGGATTTGGAAGTGTTAGATTATAGGTTGTAGGCTTATCTATATATACAAAATTTGTAATGGGCTCCGGGTTCCAGGTATTGTTGAAAAGGAAATAATAAGAAATCTCAATTTTTTCATTAATTCCTGAAGGAGGAGTTATTTTTCCGCCGATGGTTATTACTGGCTCATAAGTAAGCTTGAGCTCCGAAGTTGCACTATGTCCCTTTGATGTAATCTGAATTGTTGATTTCCCGAGGTATTTCGGTTCACCCTTTTCATAAAATACGCCGACGAGGTTAACAGATATGGAAATTTTTGGAAGCTTTAATTCCATTGAGTATTCTCCCTTTCCATCATCAGCTGAGGTCTCTGTCCATCCTCCCGGATAGGCAAAAATTTTCACAGGACCTATAACAGAATAAGGGATATTAATTTGACCGGTTACAATAGAAGTGAAGGTCTCGCAGGACGAATTTATGTCAAAAACCTCAAGGCTTGATTTTTTTGAGCGGTATGTAAGATATGGTTCATTCTCCCTCTTGAATGTTATAAAATACGGTTTAAAAACATTTTTTATATGAACCTCCCCATTTTCATCTGTCTTCACCGGTTCTGAAATTCCTGAGACATAAATATCAAGGTCCTTTAAAGGATTTCCGCATACATCCTTTACAGTGAGGTCAAGAGGACCGGTCGTAATTCCTGGAACAGGTATGTTTTCAGAAACCTTGCTTCCGCAGGAAAAAAGGAGAAAGAAAAGAATAAAAATTCTCTTCAACTCATTCCTCCTTCTTCCCGATTATTTTATCAACAAGTTCGGGAACGAGGTCAATGGCTTTTGTCAGTGCACCCTTCAAACCCTCTCCAATGGTGTAAAGTGTTGCCCTTCCTTCCTTTGTTATTACGAGAAGGGCTACAGGGTCAATTGAAAGGGCTCCACCCGTTCCACCAGAGTCAATTGCTCCTTTCTTTTCTGTTGTTCCTCTGTTGAGAGAACCTACTCCAAATCCAATTCTAACCCTTGAAATGGGAACCACAGTCAAACCCTCAACCACAAAGGGCTTCCCTATTACAGTTTCGGTTTTCACCATGCCCGAAACTCCTTGAAGAAGCGATTCAAGGATTTCTTTTGCATTCATAATGCCCTCCTTATGTAAAAATTATACAAAATTTTTAAAATTTTTAAAATTTTTAAAATCCTTATTCCAGCAGCTCCTTCAACTTCCACCAAAAAGGGAGTGCTTTCAAAAGAAACAAAATTTTCAATAGAGAAGAACGGACCCATTGCCTCACATATCCCGAAAATCATTCCTGAACAGAATGGGTCATCAAATCCACCTCTTATTCTCACTTTTAAAGAACGAAGATAAACAGGATTTTCTCTTATACCATAAATGATAAGAAGTATGGCATCCCGGTCAATAGTTCTCTCTCCGCCTTTTCTTTTGAGCTTCCATTCATATCCAAAAACCTTTAAATAACTTCCCCTTTCATCCACCTTAAAAGCGAATATGTTTAAAGGAAAACAAAATTCAACAGAATTCTCACTTCCCAGTTTTGCCTTTATCCTGAACCCTATCATTCTTCAACCTTTGGGAAGAGAATCTCACCCTTGCTCATCGGAGCTTCTTGATTTATCACTTCTCCTTTTAAAACCTCCTGCCAGGATACCTGTTCAATTTCCTTTTCCATACCAAAGAGTTTCCACATTTTCTCAGCACTTTCAGGCATAAATGGGTAAAGCATTAATGAAGAAAATCTCAGATAGTTTGCAACAACTGATAGAACCTCTTTCACCCTTTTTTCCTTTTTTTCCTGCCACAGTTTCCATGGGGCGTTTTCATCAAGGTATCTGTTCAATTCGTCAAATAGCGTCCATATATTGGTTAAAGCCCTGTAATAATCCACCATTTCCATTGAGGAGATATATCCCTGAACGATGTGATGAAATTTTTCCTTCAATTTGGTTTCCTTCTGCCCCGTGAGTTTTGCTTTTTCAAGACTACCCTTAAAATACCTCCATGCCATGTCAAGCGTCCTTTTCGCAAGATTTCCAAGGTTATTTGCAAGGTCCGAGTTTATCCTCTGGACGAGGGATTTTATAGAAAAATCTCCGTCAAGTCCGAACGGAACTTCCCTGAACAGAAAAAACCTGAACTGGTCAACCCCGTATTTTTCAACAACCTTCTTAGGGTCCACCACATTTCCAAGGGATTTGCTCATCTTCTTCCCATCAACAGTCCACCATCCGTGAGCAAATATGGTTTTTGGAAGGGGAAGACCTGCTGACATGAGGAAGGCTGGCCAGTATACTGCATGAAATCTGAGTATATCCTTTCCTATAAAATGTATATCTGCAGGCCAGATTGCGGAAAAGGCTTCGGAATGGGGATATCCAACGCCGGTGAGATAATTGACAAGGGCGTCAAACCAAACATATATGGTCTGCTCCTCATCGGAAGGAACCTTTATTCCCCATTTCACAGCTCTTCTGCTGATGCTGATATCCCTTAATCCTTCTTTGACAAATGAAATAACTTCATTCCTTTTTGATTCGGGCATTATGAAATTTGGATTCTCCTCATAAAGCCTGAGCAGTTTCTCCTGATACTTTGAAAGTCTGAAGAAATAGGTCTTCTCCTTAAGTCTTTCCACCTCCCTTCCGCAGGAAGGACATTTTCCTTCAAGGAGTTCGCTTTCAGTCCAAAAGCTCTCACAGGGAACACAATACCAATCCTCATACTCTCCGGGATAAATATCTCCTTTTTCATAAATTCTCTTCCAGAATTCAATCACTCCTATTTCATGCCTCTTCTCTGTCGTTCTTATGAAATCGTCGTTGGAGATATTAAGAATTTGCCATAATTCCTTGTATCTCTGAACCACCCTGTCCGCAAGTTCCTGAGGTGTTATTCCCTCCATTTCTGCATGTTTCTCTATCTTCTTTCCATGTTCATCGGTTCCGGTGAGAAAAAAAACGCTTTTTCCGTTAAGTCTCTGGAACCTCGCAAGGACATCTGCAGCAATGGTGGTGTAAGAATGTCCTATGTGGGGGACATCGTTGACATAATAGATAGGAGTTGTTATGTAAAATATCTCCCCTCTTCCTTTTGCCCATACATTCTCTTTGCTGAACTTCATTTCTCCTCCATCGTCAAGTTTTATAATATAACTTTGTGAAATTGGTTGAATTTCCTTCACAATCCCTTCCCCTCTCGGAGTTGAAACCCTTGTCCCCACAGGGAGAAATTTTTTCCTCTCAGAGGAATAAAAATCTGCCTCGTAGGCTATACAACACATAAGCCTTCCACATATTCCCGAAATTTTCTGGGGGTTGACAAACAAATTCTGCTCCCTCACCATTTTCAAGCTTATTGATTCAAATTCATTTATGAAGCTCTGACAGCACAGCTGAAATCCACAGGGACCTATTCCCCCTCCTATCTTTGTAGCATCCCTCACGCCAATCTGCCTCATTTCTATTGTGAGTTTGAGGGTGAGTGCGAGTTCCCTTACAAGCCTTCTGAAATCCACCCTCTGCGGCGCAACGAAATAAAAAATGGCTTTTTTCCCGTCAAGACTTATTTCTGTCTCTATGAGTTTCATGTCAAGATTTTGTTCCTTGATTTTCTCTTTACAAATACCATAAGCGCGCTCTGCCAGTGCCCTGTTGTCTAAATTTTGAGATATGTCCTGAGGGGTTGCCCGTCTTATTATCTCAAAAACCTCCTTTATCTCTTCGTCCGTTTCCCTTACTCCTATTACAGTTCCAAGAAATTCCTTCCCATCCTTCAAAACCACCACACAATCTCCTGGAACAAAGGTTTCGTTTTTTTCTACACAAGTAACAATGGAAAAAATCCCTGTTTTTACTCTTAGATACTTCATTGATGAAATTCTATAACAGGAAATGCTTATTTCAAGAACGATTTCGGACCAAATGGAAGGGTGTTGAGTTGACAAAAGATTTTAAAAATTGGATATTTTTATATATGCCCTCGGTAACTGACAAAACTTCAAAAGCTGAGATAATAGAGTTTTTTAAAAACCATGTTTCTTCTGGAAAGGCAAGGGTTTTCACATCCTTTGGAATGGATTTTATTTTTGGAAAGAGAGAAGCTATATATGTGTGGGATGTGGAGACGGGAAAGGAACTTATAAATTGCCATTGTAATGGAGGGGTTTTTAATCTCGGACATAGAAACCCTGAAATAATAAGGACCCTTAAAGAAGCACTTGAAGAAATTGATATAGGAAATCACCACCTTATAAGCAAATGGAGGGCATTGCTTGCAAAAAGAATGGCGGAACTCATGCCCGGGGACATAAGCTATACTGTTTTTGGTGTGAGTGGCGGAGAAGCAATTGACCTAACAATCAAAATTGCAAGAGCCTATACAAAGAGGCATAAGATAATTTCAGCAAAAGGTGGATATCATGGACATACCGGCTTCGCACTTGCTACAGGAGATGAAAAGTATAAAAAGCCCTTTGAACCCCTCGCCCCCGGGTTTTATCAGGTTCCTTTTAATGACCTTGAAGCCCTTGAGAGAGCAGTAGATTCAGAAACAGCTGCTGTAATTTTTGAAACGGTTCCTGCAACACTCGGCATCTATGTTCCTGACAGGGATTACTTTAAAGGAGTAAGAGAAATATGCGACAAAAAGGGAGCCCTCATGATTATTGATGAAATCCAGACGGGACTTGGAAGGACAGGAAAAATGTGGGGAATAGAACATTTTGGAGTTGTTCCGGATATCCTCGTAACAGGAAAGGGGTTGAGCGGCGGAATTTATCCAATTACTGCTACCTCTTTCAGACCCCACCTTGAAAGCGTATTCAATAAAGACCCATTCATCCATGTTTCAACATTTGGGGGAAGCGAACTGGGATGTGCGGTTGCTTTAAAAGTTCTTGAAATTTCATCTTCAGAGGGATTCCTTCAACATGTGAACAGGATGGCGGAATTTTTTAAGAGGGAACTAAATTCTTTAAGGGAAAAGAATTCAGATGTAATTCAATCAATAAGGCAATTGGGACTCATGATGGGAATCAAAATGAGGGACGAAAACTGGGGAATGATGATGACAAGGGCATGTTATGAATCAGGTCTTCTGTGCATATATGCCAATAATGACCCATCAGTCCTTCAATTCCTTCCACCCTTAATAATAAAAGAGGATGAAGCAAAGGAGGTCATAAGGAGGCTTGAGAATGCCTTTTCTCTCGCAAGGACAAGGGGGTTTCAAGCGAGGGTGACTATTGATTACATAAAGGAAAAAATAAGGAAAGCATTTGATAGAACAAGAATGCTATGGAAATGAAGTTTCATATAGAGGAAGAGGCTTTAAGAGAATTTGAAGAGGGACTTGATACAAAATATCCAGAAAGGAGCAAAATTCCAGCAAAAATCATAGGTCTCGGTGAAATAAGCGGGACTTTTCTTATAGAGTCTGAGAAGCTCAAATCAATTGCCTTCAAAAGACTTCCTATATTTTCCAGTAATGAAGAGGTTGAAGAGTATGAAAAAATTCTGAAAGAATACATTGAGATTTTGAGAAACGATGTGGGGATAAGGGTGGTTGATACAGAGGGAATAAAAATTAATACATCCGATGGAAGGATAGTTTATTATATAATTCAGAAGGCGTATCCCCAATCAAAAGTTGGAAATATATACATAAAAACAATATGTAAGGAGAAAGAGAAGGTAAAAATGCTTTTAAACTCTGTTTTTTCCGAACTCAAAAAGGTGAAGGATTTCAACGAAAAGAGCGAAAATGTTAAGGTTGGATTTGACGGTCAGATTTCCAACTGGATTGTGGAAACAGATGAGACCTCAAAGAACATAAATTTACTGTATCTTGATGTTTCAACCCCCTTATACAGAAAGAATGGCAAGGAAATGCTTAAGGCAGATTTGTTTTTGAAGAGCGTCCCTCCTGTTATAAACAGGATGGTAAAATACCTATTCCTTCAGGAAATTCTTGACAGGTATTATGACTTTCGTCTCATTCTGATTGACCTTATTGGAAATTTTTTCAAAGAGGAGGTTTCGGAACTTATACCAGAAGCCATTGATATTGCGAATAACTTCCTTGAAAGAAAAATAGAATTTGAAGATGTGAAATCATATTACAGAAGGGATGCCTTCATCTGGAGTTTGTTTCAATTTTTAAGGAGAACACACAGATTTTTAAAGACAAACATCCTCAGAAAAAGGTATGAATTCTTATTGCCCGGAAAAATTAAAAGATAGATTTTAAATGGCTCCTGAAAAGAATAAAATTGAAAAGATGTTTTCCTCAATTGCTCCATGGTATGACTTCCTCAATCACCTCCTGAGCTTTAATCTTGACAGGAAATGGAGAAAGGAGGTTATGAGGATGGTAAACTCCTCAAAATCCCTTACAGTTCTTGATGTATGCACAGGCACCGGAGATATCGCAATAGGACTGAAAAGTCTGGAGCATAAAGTATTCGGAATTGACATCTCCGGTGAAATGCTCAGGTTTGCAATGAGGAAGGCAGAAAAGAAGAAGCTTACAGATGGATTATTCCTCGTAAGAGGGGATGCATTATTTCTTCCATTTAAAGAAGAAACTTTTGATTTGGTAACCATCGGTTTCGGCTTGAGGAACTTTACCTCCTGTGAAAAGGGAATTTCTGAGATGGTAAGGATTTTGAAAAGAGGTGGAAGGCTTCTTATCCTTGAGTTTTCCATGCCTTCGGGAGGGATTTTTTCCTCTCTTTATTCCATCTACCTGCGAAACATCCTTCCATTTATAGGTGGTCTCATATCAGGCTCAAGGGATGCCTACAGATACCTTTCTTCATCCATTCAGGGTTTTATGAAAAAAGAAGAGGTGATTGAATTGCTCAAAAAATCCGGACTCCAGAATGTCGGTTCAAAAGAATTAACAGGGGGAATAGCAGTTATATATCATGGTATTAAATTTTAAAGAAATGGAAATGAAGAAGTTGATTTTAATTTTAAATTTCTGTATATTCTGGAAAGATAGGCACGTAGCTCAGGGGGAGAGCGCTGTCTTGACGCGGCAGAGGTCGGCGGTTCGAAACCGCCCGTGCCTACCATTTTGAAATGAACCTGTTAAAGGGGAAAAAAATCCTTTTATGTGTAGGAGGAGGAATCTCAGCATACAAAAGCGTTGAACTCTTGAGGCTTTTAAAAAAAGAGGGATGCGATGTTCATGTGATTCTATCATCTGCTGGTGAAAAATTTGTGGGAAGGACGACATTTCAGGCAATCTCCGAGCATCCCGCCCTTGTTGAGATGTTTGATAACACTTCTGAAGTTGAAATAAAACATGTAAAACTTCCTTCGGAAAGCGACCTCATAGTTGTAGCTCCTGCAACGGCGGATATAATAGGAAAACTGGCAAATGGGATAGCAAATGACCTGTTATCCACCTCCCTCCTTGTCCCTCCACCTCAAAAGGTCCTTCTATGCCCTGCCATGAACACAGGGATGTGGAACAACCCTGCTGTTCAGGAGAACATTGAAAAGTTAAGAAAAAGGGGAGTGAATATACTTGAGCCTGCAGAGGGAGAACTGGCATGCGGATTTACAGGCAAAGGAAGGATGAGAGAACCTCCGGAGATAATGGATGCAATAAAGGAATTCTTCTCACCAAAGCTTTTCAAGGGCAAAAAGATGCTCATTACAGCTGGACCCACGAGGGAATTCATAGATGATGTTCGCTTCATATCAAATCCATCAAGTGGAAAGATGGGTTATTCCTTTGCAAAGGTTGGAAAATGGATGGGAGCGGAGGTGTGTCTGATAAGCGGACCAACTCAGCTTTCACCTCCCTCAGGAGTGAAGTTTAGAAAGGTTGTCTCTGCAGAAGAAATGCTTTCCGCAGTAAAAGAGGAGATAAAGGATGCAGATGTGATAATAAAAAATGCTGCGGTATGTGATTTCAAACCAAAAAACAGGGTGAAGGGAAAAATAAAGAAGGAAAAGGGAATTCCGCATATTGAACTTGAAATGACGAAGGATATACTCAAAGAGATAAAGGGCATGAAAGGCAGAAGAATTGTAGTTGGATTTGCTGCCGAAACCTCAGACCTTGAAGAAAATGCAAAGGCAAAATTGAAAGAAAAGGGACTGGATTTTATTGTTGTAAATGATGTCTCAAGGAGCGATATAGGGTTTGAATCCGATCAGAACGAAGGTTATGTGTTCACCTCAGGAGGGAATAAATATCATATTCCGAAGTGCTCAAAGGAAGAATTTGCATATAATGTCCTTGAATTAATAGCCAAAGAAAGCACCTTCTGACAATCTTCGGGAAGAGGGGGTTGAAAGGATAGAATTTTTTCTATAATTTTCTTCCTCTTTAATTCTCTCAATTCCTTGTTCAAGCCCTTGAGCTCTTTTTTTAACTGTTCTGCCTTTTTCATCACCCTTCTTCCAGTAGGGTCAATCTTTGCAAAGGGGGAATCAATTCCTTTTGACAGAATGGATAGCATGGCAGAAAGAGAGAGGGAATAATAGTAGTAAGATTCAGTTAGATTCTGTATTCTTTTCGCAAGAATCTTCCATCTGTTCAACCTCTGAAGGGTTAAAAATGTGATAAATATCCTTTTGTTTGTCTTGAAAGAAAAAAATTTCCTGTAAAGGATATTGTTTAAAAGGTCATCACAGGAAGGGTCCACTTCCTTCGGAATCTTCTTCAATACCTCCCACACATCACCGTCAATCCATCCGTCATACCTCATTTCCCAGGGAATGTGCTTTCCTTTTTTGTAAGGATAATTCAGAAGCATCTCAATGGGAATGAAAAAGTTATGTGCAATCACATCGGCTGAAAGATGGGAGAGATAGCCGTAGGCAAAAGCCTTGAGTGAATCCGTGTTTGCGTTTTTGAGAATTTCAAATCCTATCTTCCAGTTATGACAGTGTTTTGAATACTCAAGCCTGTTTTTCCACAAAATAATATCCGCACTTATATTTCCGTAGAGAAAATAATGGGGAAATTCATTTATAAGGTGGAAAATTGCCGGAGGGATAAGGGGATTGGAAAGAACTTCCAGACCAAGTTTAACATGCGTCACAGGACCCCATGCATAAGAGATTTCGGGAAAAAGGAGGATGAAAATGATTGCAAGCCCTATCCACATGACACTATTTTCACTTACTCTTCCTCAACCTTTGCTACTCCGCAGACTTTTTCATTTCCTGAAAGCTTTATCAGTCTTACTCCCTGTGTGCTTCTTCTCTGGACCGGTATTTCTTTGACTTTTAATCTGAGAACTTTTCCGGTTGTTGTCATGAGGATAATCTCGTCCTCCTCCTTTACAGAGATGACTTTCACAACATTTCCTGTCTTTTCCGTTATCTTCATTCCTTTTATCCCCTTTCCTCCCCTCGCTTGAACCCTGAAATCCTCTATCTTTGTCCTTTTTCCGAAGCCCATTTCGCTCACCGCCAAGACCTCCGTTCCGGGGACAACCTTCGTCAAACCCACCACATAGTCTCCTTCCCTGAGTTTTATACCCCTGATTCCTTTCGCCGTCCTTCCCATCGCTCTCACATCTTCTTCTTTAAATGTGATGGTCATCCCCTTTGCGGTGAAAAGGACAACTTTTGACTTTTCATCTGTAATAGCAACATCAACGAGCTCATCTCCTTCCTCAAAGGTAATGGCTATTATTCCTGTCTTCCTCGGATTGCTGAATGCGGATAGTTCCACCTTCTTCACAATCCCCTTTTTTGTTACCATGAAGACATTTTTCTTTTCTTCAAAGTTTCTTACTGGCAGATAAGCGGTTACCCTTTCTCCTTCCTCTATGGATATGAGGTTTATTATTGGCTTCCCTTTGGTCGCCCTTCCCGCCTGTGGAATCTCGTGAACCTTTAACCAGTATGCCTTTCCTTTGTTCGTAAAGAAAAGTATGTAGTCGTGTGTGGAAGCAATAAATACATCTTCTGCAAAGTCCTCAGTTTTTACTGCCATCCCGATTTTTCCCTTTCCTCCTCTTCCCTGAGCTTTGTAGAGAGATAACGGATTTCTCTTTATGTAACCCTGATGGGATATTGTCACGACCATATCCTCTTCCTGAATGAGGTCCTCTATGGAGAAGTCTTCTTCCTCTTCAATGATTTCGGTTCTTCTTTCGTCCCCGTATTTTTCCTTTATTTCAAGAAGTTCCTTCTTTATGATTTTAAGAATCTCCATCTCATCTCCGAGGATTTTCTTAAGTTCCTTTATGAGCTCAACGGTCTGATTGTATTCTTCTATTATCTTTTCCCTTTCAAGCTTTGTGAGTTTCTGGAGTTTCATGTCAAGGATTGCCTGTGCCTGAACCTCTGAGAGTTTAAATCTGCTCATGAGTTTTTCCTTCGCCTCCTGAGGGGATTTTGATGCCCTTATGAGAGAAATGATTTCATCTATCGCTTCAACTGCTATTTTCAGACCCTCAAGGATATGAGCCCTCTCCTCTGCCTTTTTCAGGTCAAATTTCGTCCTTCTGTAAACGACTTCTTTTCGGAAGTCTATAAAGTGCTGGAGCATTTCCCTCAAAGGCATCACCTTCGGCTGATTGTTTATGAGGGCGAGCAAGATTATTCCGTAATTTATCTGAAGCTGCGTGTGCTTGTATAGTTGATTTAAAAGAATCTTCGCATCCGTTCCCTTCTTTAACTCAATAACAACCCTTAACCCGTCCCTGTCAGACTCGTCCCTTATATCAGAGATTCCTGTAAGCTTTTCCTCCTTGACGAGCTCCGCAATTCTTTCAAGCATCTTCGCCTTGTTTACCTGATAGGGGATTTCAGTAATGACAATTGCTTCCCTTTCCCCTCTCAATTTTTCTACAGTCGCCCTTCCTCTTATGGAAATGCTCCCCTTACCAGTTTTGTATGCCTCAATTATGTTTTTTCTTCCAACAATAAATCCTCCAGTTGGAAAATCCGGTCCCTTTACTATGTTGAAAAGGTCAGAATCCTTGCATTTAGGATGGTCTATCAAATGCACAAGGGCATCCACAACTTCTTTTAGATTGTGAGGTGGAATGTTCGTCGCCATACCAACTGCTATTCCTGAGGAACCATTGAGGAGCAACTGCGGTATTCTTGATGGCAACAGCACCGGTTCTAACAATGAACCATCGTAGTTTGGAACGAATTCAACGGTTTCCTTTTCTATATCCTCAAGCATCTCCTCGGCAATCCGTGCCATCCTCACTTCTGTATATCTCATTGCTGCAGGTGCATCCCCGTCAATGGAGCCGAAATTTCCGTGTCCATCAACGAGGACATATCTCATTGAGAAATCCTGTGCCATCCGGACAAGTGCATCGTAGACCGGAGCATCTCCATGGGGATGATACTTTCCTATGACATCTCCTACAACCCTTGCGGATTTTTTGTATGGTTTGTTGTGGGTATTTCCCATTTCATACATTGCATAGAGAATCCTTCTGTGGACAGGTTTTAACCCATCACGGACATCGGGCAATGCTCTTCCTATAATTACGCTCATTGCGTAATCAAGGTAGGAGGTTTTCAGTTCATCTGCTATATCAACCTGGAGTAGCCTTCCCGAATCCCTTTCCATCATGCCCTCCTGTTTATTATGTATTCAGACAGGTTTTTCAGCTCCCTTCTGTAAATGTTATCGGGAAAGAAATTCAGAACCCTTTTTGCGTTTTCTATCTTTTCCCTTGCCACTTGAAGGGCGGACTCTATTCCTTTCTTTTCTCTGGCGAGGTTAATGAGCCACTTTATTTCCCTTTCGGTCTTAGAAGTGGTTTTCTCCATTATTTTTTTGATTTTATTTTGTGTTTTCCTGTCAGCATTTTGATATGCGAGGAAAAGGGGAAGAGTTACCTTACCTTCTTCAATGTCTTTACCAGGTTTTTTTCCCATAATTGATGGATCGCCGCAGAAATCTATGACATCGTCAACAATCTGAAAGGCGTCTCCTATTTCCAGTCCAAATTCTTTAAGCCTTTCCTGGTCTTTTCTATTAACTTTTGCAAGGATTCCTCCTATTTCACAACAGGCAGAAATAAACCTTGATGTTTTATTTCTTATTATTTCAAAATAAAATTTTCCCCCTTCTTCCACATTTCCTTTCACCTTCATCTGAAGAAACTCCCCTTCAACCATCTTTTCCACCACGGTGAGGAGGAGATTTATTATTTTTTCATTCCTTACCTCATGGACAATTTTTGAAGCCCTTGCAAACAGGAAATCTCCTGTGAGAATGCTCACCTCATTTCCCCACACTGAATTTACGGATGGCTTTCCCCTTCTCAGAGCTGCTCCGTCAATAACATCATCGTGAAGAAGTGTGGCTGTATGAACGAACTCAACAGCTGAAGCAAGTTTTATATGGTCTTCTCCTTTGTAGCCAAACAGTTTTGATGTGAGGATAAGGAGTAATGGTCTCAGCCTCTTTCCACCACTTTGAAAGATATATCTTGCCACCTCCTTCATTTTTTCCCCACCGTCAGAGACCATTTCAAGAAGGAGGTTATCTACTTTTTTGAGGTCCTCTTCCAGTATTGGTGATACCTTTAGCATGGGTTTATTTTATTTTCTAATAAAGCATTTATCAATTTTTTCAGGGATTTTGAGGGTGCTCTGGATTTCATCAGAAATTCTCCTATCAGAAATCCGTGAACATATTCGGAAAGGAGTCTTATGTTTTTTTGATTGATGCCGCTTTCAGAAATTATGTAAATCCCCGAAGGAATGAGTGGGGCGAGATTAAGGGTTCTATTTATGTCAACGGAAAAATCGGAAAGGTTCCTGTTATTTATCCCTATTACCTTTGCTCCGCACGAGACTGCCAGTTTTATCTCCTCTTCCGAAAAGACCTCAACAAGGGGTTCCATCTTCAATTTCCGTCCAGCCTTAATGAGTTTTTTTAAATTTTCCGGAGAAAGGATTCTTACTATCAGAAGGAATGCATCCGCTCCGCATGCCCTTGATTCATAGACCTGGTATTCATCAATAATGAAGTCCTTTCTCAAGACAGGTATTTTCACTGTTTTTTTGACGGACTTTAAATCTTCAAGGCTTCCCATGAAGTATTTTTCGTCCGTCAGCACAGAAATACCATCCGCACCTCCGCTTTCATATTCAACCGCCAGCTCTTCTACCCGGATTTCCCTTTTTATAACTCCCCTTGAAGGGGAAGCCCTTTTTATCTCCGCTATTATTGCCTTTTTTTCGTTTTTGAAGATGCCCGTAAAATCTGTGGGTGGAGCGACATTTACTATTGACTCCATTATCTTATCAAGGGGAAGTTCTTTCCTTTTTCTCTCAACCTCCCTTTTTTTATACTCAATAATTTTTTGAAGAAAATCAGCCAATGTATATTACAGCGAGAATCTTTGCCTCCCTGTTTCCCTTTGCACGGACCAGATGGGGAATGGTGGAATGGTAGTAAATGGAATCACCGGGATAGAGTGTGTCTTTGTGCCCTGCGAGCTGCACCTCCACTTCTCCTTCTAAGACAAAAATGAATTCTTCACCTTCATGAACCGATGGCTGAAGGAGATGTTCCGGAACGACCTCAAGGGATACTAAAAAGGGTTCCATGTGCCTTCCTTCCATTCCGTGCCCGAGCGATTCGTAAGAGTATCCATACCCAACCCCTTCCTTTGTTCCAAACCTTGTTGCAGGTTTTCTTTCATCCTTTCTCACTATTGTAAAAGCCTTTTCCTCTTCTTCTCCGAGAAATTTTCCCAGCGGGACATTCAGAGCCTTTGATATCTTTACAAGAGCACCCAGGGACGGAGAGAGCATGTGGTTTTCTATCTGAGATAGGACAGAAGGGCTCATGCCAGTTATTTTTGACAGCTCCTCAAGAGAAATTCCCTTCTCCTCCCTTATTTCCTTTATTCTCTCTCCCACTTTTACAGGTTCCTTCATTTAATTACCCCTTCTTTTCTTGAAATATTTCATGAGCTCCTCCAGTTCCATACAATTGAGGAGGTTTTCCCTTTTCAGCCAGGCCCTCCTTGCCACATATACCCCGTAAGTAAGGTAAGACATCTGATCAATCTGATGGGCATCCGTGCCTATGGAAAGCATAATCCCTTTTTCCATTGCCCTTCTTGAAAGGATGTCATTGAGGTCAAGCCTTAAGGGATAAGCATTTATTTCTAAAGCCACTCCATTTTTCTTACAAGCGGATATAACCTCATCTATATCTATTTCGTAGGCATCCCTCTCTCCGAGAATTCTTCCTGTTGGATGGGCAATTATTCCAACATAAGGATTTTCAATGGCTTTGAGTATTCTCTTTGTGAGAACATCAGAGGGATTTTTGAACCCGTGATGGATGGAGGCAATAACTATGTCAAGGGATTTTAGAACCTCATCGCTTACATCAAGGCTTCCATCGTTCTGGATGTTTGCCTCAATGCCCTTTAGAATCCTAACTCCTTTTATTTTTTTGTTTAACGAATCAATTTCCTTTATCTGTTCCGATATCTCCTCTTCATCAAGTCCTCCTGCAACCCCGAGTCCCTTTGTGTGGTCTGCAATGAGGATGTATTTCAAACCCATCTCTTTAGCATGGGTGGCAATTTCTTCAATTGAAGCTGTTCCATCGCTCCACTTTGAATGAATGTGCAGGTCTCCCTTTATGTCTTCCAATTCTACCAGCTCTGGAAGTTTTCCCTGCAGGGCAAGTTCTATCTCCTCTCCTCCCTCTCTTATTTCCGGAGGTATCCAGGGAAGTCCGATAGTTTTGTAAACCTCCTCTTCATCCCTTCCTGCTATTTTTTTATCCGTTTTTACATCAAAAACCCCATATTCGTTTATTTTCAATCCCTTTTTTATGGCAAGCTCCCTTAGTTTTATATTGTGCTCCTTTGAACCTGTGAAATACTGGAGTGCTGCGCCAAAGGAATCTTTATCCACAATTCTCAAATCCACCTGAATGTTATCCTCAACAATCACACTTGATTTTGTAGTACCCTTTGCGAGAACCTCCTTCACAATCTCCATCTTTGTAAAGGCTTCCATCGCCTTTTCAGGGTCGGAAGAGATTCCAAGGATATCAATGTCACCTATGGTTTCTTTCCGCCTCCTTATGCTTCCGCATGCTTCAGCCCTTTCAACAACCTTCTTCTGGAGGAGATACTCAATTATCCTCTGGGAAAGCGGGAGTGCCCTTCCAAGGGGTATCCTTCCAGAAGACCTCTTCAAAAATTCTATACCTTTCAGTATATTTTCTTCTGTCTTCTTTTGGATACCCGGAAGGGTTGAGAGTTTGTGGGAACGTGCTGCTTCTTCAAGCTTATCTATGGAGTCTATTTTTAACTTTTCGTAGAAGAGCTTTGCTTTTTTGGGACCAACTCCTGGAACCTTCATTATTTCAAGGAGTCCTGCAGGAATTTCAGCCTTGAGTTCTTCGTGCTTCTTGACCTTTCCTGTTTCTATGAATTGCTTTATTTTTTCAGCAAGTTCCTTTCCAACCCCGGGAATTGTGTTAAGCTTGTCTTCTTTGTAAAGTTCCGAAATATCCTTTGAAAGATTTTCTATGTTCTGGGCAGCCCTTCGGTAGGCATTTATTTTGAAAGAAAGCTCTCCCTTTATTTCCAGAAAATCGGCAATCTCGTTGAATATCCTTGCAATCTCTTTATTGAGCGCTCTTACGCCCATTATCTTTCCTATTTTTTCCTTTTCTGATTCTCGTTTAAAACCTTATCAAGGGTCATTTCTTCAAAAATGTTTTCAACTTTTCTCTTTATTGAATTCCAGGCAGGAGAAAAGGGGCACTTTTTCTGTCGGGGGCACATATTCTCTCCTTTTGTGCAATCCACGAGGTCAATCTGACCCTCAACTGCCTCCACCACCTCTTTGAAATTTATTTCTTTCGCAGATTTGAGAAGCATGTAACCCCCTTTCGGTCCCTTTTTTGAAAAAACTATCCTCGCTTTCTCAAGGGATTTAAGAATGTGGAATAGAAACTTCTCAGGAATCTCCATTCCAGCAGAGATTTCCTTTACCGAACATGGAGAGTTTTTGCCTTTCTCTATCATATAATAAAGGGCATTGAGAGCATATTCCATCTTTTTGCTGATAGAAAGCATTGCTTAAATTATAACAAAAAATTTTTCTTTTTTCATCATTTTTTCAATTTTTCGCCGGCAAGAAGAGAAAGGGCAGCAATTGTCAAAGCAGGATTAACTCCAAGGGGCGATGGGATAATGCTCCCATCACATATATAGAGGTTTTCCATTCCTCTCGCACGAAAGTCGTTATCTACCACACATTTTTTTTCATTCCCTCCCATCGCACAGGTTCCCATTGGATGATAGGCTGAAACGAGAATATCCTCCTTTTTTGTTTTTTTAAGAAGCTCTTCAGCATCTTCTTTGCTTTTGACAGGAATACCAGCTTCTGTTCCGAGAAAGACCTTTTCTGCTCCTGCTGCGAGGAAGAGCTCTGCTGTATGGAGGAGAGCCTTTTTCATCTTCTGGATGTCTGAATCAAGGAACCTGTAGAAGATTCTCGGAGATACATCGGAGGAAGCTTTCACTTTTCCTGAAGACTCCTCGTGTATCATTGCTCCAAATACCACACCATGTTTGTAAAGGTCAATGGCGGTTTTTAGTTCCTCAAGATAGAATGGGACTGCAACCATGAAGAGTTCAATCGGCGGAAATCCTCCCTCTATCCTTATACCTTCATCTTCAAACTCTTCAACCATATATCCCTGTATGATTGAATTCCACATCTCCGTTTCCTCACGGAAAAATCCAATGCCTCCCACTGCTGGATGGATGTGCAGATTTTCTCCAACCCTTCCGTTGGAATTGCAGATGTTGTTATGAAGGAGGAGAACCGGTGTCATAAGGCTTCCCGCAGAAAGGACAAATCTTTCAGCAGACACGCTGAACTTTCCAGTTTTATTTCCATAATTGTCAATAACCCACCCCTCAATTTTTCTGACTATTCCCTTTTCAGAAGCTATCTTTATTGCCTTGCTGTTTGGATATATGTAAAGGTTTTTGAGGTTTCCATTCTCGAGAAATGTATTTAACACTGTTTTTTTTGCTCCCACAAAACATCCTAAATTGCAATTTCCACAGCCGATACATCCCTCAGCACTTCTCGGAATAAATCTCCCTTTCCATCCCAGTTTCTCAGCTCCCTTTTTGATAAGAATATTTCCTCTTCCCGCAACAGATGGGTCAGCGGGTGAGACATGAAGGGTCTTTTCTGCCTCCTCAAAAAATTTTTCAAGGTCATTATAGGAATATGCAAAATCAAAATTTTTTTGCCATCCTTCAATCACCTGTGGTTTCGGTCTCAAACAGGTCCCGGAGTATATTTCCATTGTTCCTCCCACAAGAGCTCCTGCAGTTAGGGCTACAGCTGGCAGTCCAATAGTAATCATTAATCCTGAATTCATGTAAAGGTCCCTCATTGTTTTAAAGGCATTTCTGTTATATTCATCCTGAGGCACATAAGGTCCTGCCTCAAGGATAATAACCTTGAAGCCTGCCTTCGCCAGTTTCGTCCCTATTATTCCACCGCCTATTCCAGAACCAACAATGCACACATCAGCCTTTTCATTAAATCCATTTTTTATTTCTTCAAATTTTAAAATCATGTCTTATAATTTATCCCCAGTTCTTTCTTTAAATCCTCATCGGAGAAGTAGTAAAGCGTGGGAATGGTCTTGATGGAGAAAAGCATGAGCCTTGCCATTTTGAACCTGCTTTTTGCCATCTTTCTTATAAATTCTTCCCTCTTTTTGAGTGGAAGAGATGAGAACCTTTTGAAGGAATAAAGGAAGATTATTGGAGAGAACTCAAAAAACCTCATCAGCCATTTTAGCCCCATTTTGCCATCTGCAGGTATTTTGCTGAAATAGATTTTCATCTCTTTGTTAAATCCTTCCCTATCAAAATTTTTTGATGACACAAATCCCTTCTGAAAAAGGGTCTCTCCAAGGGCAGTAAGCGTTGTTCCTTCAGGTTCTTCTTTTCTTTTTGAGCATCCGAAAAGCGAGCTCATTGAAAGGGCGAAGCCCGAAATTATAAATTCCCTTCTCTTCATTCTCTCTTCAAAGCCCTTGTATAAAACTCAATTCCCTCTTCAATTATCTCATCCGGAGCTACAGGAAGTTTCTCTTCAACGAACTGGAAGAGGAGTTCCTTCACAATCCCTGCTGCTATGTGGGATACAACCCTGGGCTGGACCTTCCTTATTATTTTTTTATCCATGCAGAAGTTGAGAAATCTCTCAGATATATCAAGGAGATGATTTATGTAAAACTCAACCTTATCGCTGAAAGTTTTTCCGCTAATTACCCCCTCCATATAGATGATTTTTGTAAGTTCTTTGTTTTTCAACACGATATCCTTGAACACATTTGAAACCTTCTTTATGTGTTCACAGAAGTCTTTATAGGTTTTCAATGTGTCATAGTGGATGTCTGCAAAAGCCTGAATGACTTCCTTCATAAAGTTCTCAAGGAGTGCATTGAACAGTTCCTTTTTGTCGTGGTAATAAAGGTAAAATGTTCCCCTTGAGATTTTTGCCTCCTTTATTATGTCTTTTACTGTTGCTCCGCTGTATCCCTTCTTTGCAAAAACCTTGATGGCAGCCTCAATTATCCTGTCCTCTCCCTTTTTCCTTGGCATGAAATAAATCTATTTTATTTTAGACACGATGTCAAGTTTTTTGAAAATCTTTCCTCCTCTTTAATTTTGTGTTTAAAGGAAACTATTTTATCAATGTGGCGAGTTTGAATATGGGGAGATACATTGAAACGAGGAGTGCTCCTACTACCCCTCCGAGAAAAACAACCATCAGAGGCTCAATCATGCTTGCCAGTGCTGCGACTGCAGCGTCAACCTCCTCATCGTAGAAATCCGCAATTTTACCGAGCATCTGGTCAAGAGCTCCTGTCTGCTCACCAACGGATATCATCTGCACAACCATATTGGGAAAGATCTTTGCAGCTTTAAGAGGTTCAACAATCGGTTTTCCTTCCGAAACCCCTTCTTTAACCTTCATTATTGCTTCTTTAACAATGGTATTTCCAATTCCCCTTGCTGATATGTCAATCGCCTCAAGTATGGGAACTCCGCTTGAAAGCATGGTTGAAAGGGTTCTTGAAAATCTCGCCACAGCAACCTTTATTATAAGTGATTGGAACATTGGGATTTTCAAGAGGAAGGAATCAATAGCCCTTTTTCCCTGTTTCGTTTTGTAAATCCTTCTTATCCCATAATATATTCCAACTACTGCTATAATGATGAAGTGAAGATTTGCCCTCAGAAACTTGCTCATGTTTATAACAATTCTTGTGGGTGTGGGAAGATTTCCTCCAAATCCTGCGAACATCTTTTCAAATGTGGGAATAACAAATGTGAGAATAACAGCAACAACTCCGACAGCAACCACAAGGACGATGATTGGATATGTCATGGCACTTTTAACCTGCCCTTTCAGTTTCTCTGCCTTTTCTATATATGTAGCAAGCCTCAATAGAACCTGTTCCATAACGCCTCCCATTTCGGCAGCCGCTATAAGGTTCACATAGAGGTCATCAAAGACATTTGGATATTTTCTGAGGGCATCCGCTAAGGTTGAACCACCCTCCACTGTCGCTTTCACATCAAGAATGATCTTTTTAAATGTCTGATTTTTCTGCTGGGTTCCGAGGATTTCAAGGCACTGGTTAATAGGAAGTCCTGCTCCAATCATGACCGCAAACTGTCTTGTGAAAACCATGAGTTCCTTTGGTTTTACCTTCTGGGTGATTCTCTTTATAATCTCACCTATGCTAAATCCTGCCCTTTCTTTCTTCTCCTTTATGCTTGTGATGGTTATTCCCTGTGCCCTTAAGACAGCTTCCACGCTTGCCTGATTTAAGGCTTCAATCACTCCTCTCTTTACAATCCCTTCCCTTGTTTTTCCTTCCCAGGCATAGGTTGGCATATTTACCTCCTTTAATAATTATTCGGAACCGCTGGCTTCTTTACCACCTTTCCTCCTGTCGCAAACATCTGCCTCAATTCATCCGGTTCAGGACTCCTCGCAAGCGCATCCTCCATGGTTATAAGTTTCTTCATTGCCAGCTGATAGAGTGACTGGTTCATTGTCTGCATGCCATGTATTGCCTGTCCCACCTGCATAAGTGAGTATATCTGGTGAATCTTTTCTTCCCTTATGAGATTTCTTATCGCCGGGTTAGGGAGAAGTATTTCTACCGCGAGGACCCTCCCAGGTCCATTAGCCTTTGGTATCAGGTTCTGACATATTATACCTTCAAGGATGAATGATAACTGGGCTCTCACCTGTGACTGCTGATAGGGTGGAAAGACATCTATTATCCTGTTTATTGTCTGAACTGCGGTATTTGTGTGAAGGGTTGCAAACACGAGGTGTCCTGTTTCTGCTATCGTTAACGCTGCCTCAATCGTTTCAAGGTCCCTCATCTCTCCTATGAGAATCACATTCGGATCCTGTCTCAACACATATTTGAGGGCGTTTTTGAAGCTCTTTGTATCTGCTCCAACCTCTCTTTGATTTACTATACATTTTTTATGGGGATGGAGGTATTCTATAGGGTCTTCAATCGTGATTATATGTTCCTCCCTTTCGCTATTTATTATGTCTATAAGAGAAGCAAGCGTGGTTGATTTTCCACTTCCTGTTGGACCCGTGACGAGGACGAGCCCCCTCGGTTTCCTTGTAAGCTCTCTCACAATTGGAGGAAGACCAAGTTCTTCAGGGGGTTTTATTTCATAGGGAATAGCTCTAAATGCTCCACCAACAGCTCCTCTCTGGACAAAAAGGTTTGCCCTGAACCTGCAAAGCCCTTTGATTCCGAAGGAAAAGTCAAGTTCATTTTCCTCTTCAAATTTCTGTTTCTGCGCTTCCGTAAGAAGGCTATAACATAATTGTTTGGTATCCGCTGGAGTGAGAGGAGGAATTCCCTGAACGGGAACGAGTCTTCCATCTATTCTCAGTCTCGGAGGGGTTCCTGTAGTGATGTGCAGGTCTGATGCTCCCTTTTCTTTCATCAATTTCAAAAGCTGGTGCATGTTGGTCATGGCTTCCTCCTTTTAATCTGCAGCTGTGACCCTTACTACTTCTCTGATGTCAATTATCCCTTCTTTAAGTTTATTAAGTGCTGAGCGCCTCAGGGTCTTCATACCGAGAGCAATAGCTGCTCTTTTGAGTTCGCCTGCAGAGGCATTGTTCAGAATCATCTCCTTTAATTCTTCATACATCGGCATTATTTCATATACCGCAATTCTTCCCTTATACCCCCCATTACATTTATCGCAACCTCTTCCCCTATAAACCTTTAATCCCTCAATTTCATCCGGAGTCATTCCGAGTTCAAGAAGAACCTTGGGCGAAACCTTTTCTTCTTCCTTACAATAGGGGCAGATTTTTCTGCAAAGCCTCTGGGCTCCTACAAGGTTTAAAGAAGCAGTTAGAAGGAAGGGTTCAATTCCCATGTTGAGAAGCCTTGTTACTGTGCTCGGTGCGTCATTGGTGTGAAGGGTGCTTAAAACGAGGTGTCCGGTGAGAGCAGCTTTTATAGCAATTTCGGCGGTTTCATAATCCCTTATCTCTCCGACCATTATTATGTCAGGGTCCTGTCTCAAAAATGCCCTGAGAGCAGCTGCAAAAGAAAGTCCAACCTCTTCCCTTATGTGAACCTGATTTATTCCAGGAAGATTATATTCTACAGGGTCTTCTGCAGTGGAAATATTCACCTCCACCTTATTAAGCTCTGCAAGAGCGGAATAAAGGGTTGTGGTCTTTCCACTTCCTGTGGGTCCTGTTATGAGCACCATTCCGTAAGGCTTGCTTATCGCTTCTTTAAAATGTTTCAGCTGGTCCTCCTCAAAACCCAGCTTTGTCATGTCCAGCTGAAGATTGGATTTGTCAAGAATCCTTATCACTATTTTTTCACCGAATACTGTGGGAAGGCAGGAAACCCTCATATCAATATCGTTATTCCCAACCCTCATCTTTATCCTTCCGTCCTGAGGTCTCCTCTTCTCGTCAAGTTGCATCTTTGACATAATTTTTACCCTTGAAATGATGGCATCCTTCATTTTGAGGGGTGGTTTAACCACTTCCTGAAGAATTCCGTCTATTCTGAACCTTATACGAAATTCCTTTTCATAGGGCTCTATGTGTATATCGCTTGCTTTAAGCCTTATGGCATCGTGGATGAGTTTGTTAACAAATTTGACAACCGGTTTATCTTCTGCAGCCCTCAGTAATTCTTCGGTAGATTCCTCCGATTCTTTCTCCTCAATTACCTCTACCCCACCTTCATCAAGAGCAAAAATCTCTTGAAAGTCCATCTGACCGGATGGAACCTGATCCTCCTTTACCCCATAGTATTCCTCTATTGCTTTCATAATCTGATGTTCCAGGGCAACAACAGGTTCAGTGTTGTAACCGGTTAAAAAGTTTATCTCATCAATAGCAGAAAGATTTGTGGGGTCAGCCATCGCAACCATAAGGTTGGGACCGCTTCTTTTGATTGCTATAAGTTTGTGTCTCCTTGCCACATCTAAAGGAATTATTCTTACCACCTCAGGGTCAAGTTTTACCTTTTCCAGGTTCACAGATGGAACCTTGTAAGTTTTAGCCAGAAACTGGAGCAATTCGTTGTCCTTTAATATCCCAAGATTTGTCAAGGCCTCTCCTATCCTTATATTTTTTTCTTTAGCCTCTTTAATTGCTTCCTGAAGCTGTTTAGGGGTGATAAGGTTTTCCTTCAAAAGGATTTCTCCCAGTTTTTCATCTCTTGCCATATCCATCCTCCTTTTGGTGTGTTTTCTGTCTCATCTATAACCCCTTTCTTTTCATTTCCCTTATACCACAATTTTTATTATAATTCAACTTGATGAAGGTCTTCATAACAGGAAAACCTGGTTCAGGCAAAACCACACTTATAAAAGAAGTCTTAAACCATATTCCACAAATTCCATGCTGTGGTTTCTACACAGAAGAAATAAGGGAAAAGGGAGAAAGGAAAGGTTTTAAAGTAAAAACTATTTTCTCAAAAGAAGAGGCTCTTCTCGCGCACATAAATTTTGAAAAAAAATTTTCTGTGGGAAAATACGGGGTGGATGTGGAAGGATTTGAGAGGATCATTGCAAAAGAATTCAAAGATAAAAACCCTGAAACACTCTACATAATTGATGAAGTAGGACCAATGGAATGCTACTCTAAAAGATTCATCGGCATTGTAGAGGAACTCCTCCGGGGAAATTTCAGAATACTCGGCACTGTAAAATTGAAAGGTGGGGGGTTGATGGAAAAAATAAGAAATGATAAATCTATAAGGCTCTTTCACCTTACGGAAAAAAATAGAAAAGAAACATTTTCAGAAGTGCTCAACCTTTTGAAGGGGGAATATGAAGGAAATTTTTGACACTATATGCGCTCCTTCCACGCCTCTTAAAGAAAGTGGAATAGCAGTTATTAGAATAAGCGGTCCATCAGCTCTAAAAATTGCTGAAAGGGTTTTTGAAACAAATAAAAAAATAGAACCCGAAAAGGTAATAAGGGGAAAAATAAAAATATCGGATATTGAAGATAGGGCTATCTTACTTTATTTTAAAGAGCCCCACTCCTACACAGGAGAAGATGTAGTTGAACTCCAGATTCACGGGAACCCCCTCCTTGTCAAAAAGGTAATAGAGGCTCTGGTTCATAATGGGTGCAGGCTTGCCGAGCCCGGAGAATTCACCAAAAGGGCATTTCTCAATGGAAAGATGGACCTCCTTCAGGCGGAAGCAGTGGCAAGGCTCATTTCTGCAAAGTCGGAGATGGCTTTGAAGATTGCCTCAAGAGTCAGGAAGGGAGAGCTCAGTGAAAGAATCCTTGAATTGAGGGAAAATCTTTTAAAATTGCTTGTTTCCGTGGAGGGTTCCATAGAGTTTCCTGACGATGTGGAGGTAAGCGATGAAGAGATAATAGAAAGGATGAAAAGGTTAAGAGATGCGGTAAGAAATTTGATCAAAAGGGGAAACGAGGGAAGGAGAATATTTGAGGGCTACAAGGCTGTGATAACCGGGAAGCCCAATGTAGGAAAATCTACCCTTTTTAATCAACTCCTCGGATTTGAGAGGGCAATAGTGAGCCCCTACCCGGGAACCACAAGGGATTATATAGATTCAGTCATATTTCTTGAGGGCAAGGAGGTAAGGTTCTACGATACAGCGGGTTTAAGAAATTCTTTTGAACCGGTGGAAGAGAAAGGCATCAAGATAGCAACAAGATTGAAAGAAGAGGCTGACATCATTATTCTTCTTTTTGACGGAAGCGAACCTCCTGATGAAGAAGATTTGCAATTAGTAAAAAGCATGAAAGAAAATTCAATCCCTGTTCTGAACAAAGTTGATAAAGGGATAAAGGAAGAGTGGGGAAAATTGGGTTTGAATTTTTTGAAGATATCCGCTCTGAGGGGAGAGGGAATTGAAGAATTGAAAAGGGAAATTGCCAGGAGAATTTCCCATGAAATGGAGGACGAAATTTTTGTTACAGAAATGAGACATCTAAAGCTTCTTGAGGAAGCTGAGAAGGAGCTGGAGTTTGCCCTGGAGAGCCCCGGAAATCTTGAACTCCTTGCAGAATCCCTGCGCTTCGTTAACAGAAAGCTTGAAGAACTTCTTGGAATCACGACAGATGAAGTGATAGATGAGATATTTAAAAATTTCTGCGTCGGAAAATGAGCATTTTTTTCCTTACATTTTTTATAACCGCCTTTTCCATCGTGATAGACCCAGGACACGGTGGAGATGATTGTGGAATATGTCTTCAGAATTTTTCGGAAAAGGAAATAACCTTGAGAATGGCAGAGCTTTTGAAAGATGAGTTGATTGACTTTGAGGTCTATCTTACCAGAGAAGGTGATTATTCTGTCCCGCAGGAGGAAAGGGTTGGGTATGCAAATGGAAAGGGAGATTTATTTATAAGCCTTCACATAAATTCATCATTTTCAAACTCCCTTTCAGGGACCATCATCTATATACCCTCTGTTTCACCTCAAAATTGTGATGGCATTCCCCTTATTTCGTGGGAAATGGCTAATGCCTGTGGAATGGAAGAAACAGAAAAACTCGCCTTTCATGTGAAAACCGAGATAGAAAAATTTCGGAATGCAGTCATTGAAAGAGAAAATCTATTTGTCCTCATGGGTTTAAAAATCCCGGGAATACTTGTTGAAGCTGGATTCTATAATGAAAAGGATTTCCTTTCCGAAACTTTTTTGAAGGAGTTTATTAAATATCTCGCGTATGGTATAAGGATATACATAGATGAGAGAAAGAAAAAATAACGAGATAAGAAGACCTTTAATAAAGACAGGGATTCAAAAATATGCAGAGGGTTCGGTTCTTATTGAAATGGGAAATACTGCTGTTATATGCTCTGCCACTGTTGACCTCCTTAATGTCCCTCCTTTTTTGAAGGGGACAGGAAGTGGGTGGATCACTGCTGAATATTCAATGCTCCCCAGAGCAACTAAGGAAAGAAACACGAGGGAAAGGGGGAAGATAAGCGGAAGGAGTCAGGAGATTCAGAGGTTTATAGGGAGAAGTTTGAGAGCGGGATTTGACCTCTCAAAAATGGGAGAGCTCACAATAATTGTTGACTGCGATGTGTTAAATGCGGATGGTGGGACGAGGACTGCTTCTGTGAATGGTGGTTTCATAGCGGTTGCAATTGCGATTTCAAAACTTCTTGAAAGGGAGATTATAAAGGAAAATCCCTTCGTCGGATTGATAGGAGCGATAAGTGTTGGGGTAGTAAATGGAACACTTCTTCTTGACCTTGATTCGGAAGAGGATTCAATTGCGGAAGTGGATATGAATGTCGTTATGCGCTCAGACCACACGCTTGTGGAGATTCAGGGGACCGGAGAAAAGGGGACCTTTTCAAGAGAGCTCCTTTCAGAGATGCTGAACCTCGCCGAAGCAGGAATAAAGGAGATTTTTGAGGTTCAAAGGGAGGTCCTTCAAAAAGAAGGGGTTTTGATTTGGAAATAAAAAGTATCTGTATCGCTACAAGAAACAAAGGAAAGCTTGAGGAATACAGGGCTTTCTTTATGAAGGAGAAACTCGCTGTTGAAATCATTCCATACGATAGCAATATTCCTGAAGATATAGAAAAGGGTAATACATTTTACGAGAATGCGATAAACAAAGCCATTTTTGTTTCTAACTCAACAGGGCTTCCAGCACTTGCTGACGATTCAGGTCTTTTAGTTCACGCCCTCAATGGGGAACCAGGGGTTAAATCAAAGAGGTGGATGGGAATTGAGGACGATGAGGAAAGGAACAGGTTCTTACTGGAAAAAATGAAGGGAATAAAATGGGAGGAAAGGAAGGCAACTTTTGTATGCGTGATTGCATTCGTTCTCCCTCGTGGATTGGGATTTTTTGTGAGGGGAGAGGTAAACGGATATATTCTTCATGAAATGAGGGGAAAGAACGGATTCGGCTATGACCCGGTTTTTTTCTATCCGCCGGCAGGAAAAACCTTCGCGGAGATGGAAATGGAGGAAAAGAATTCCCTGAGCCACAGGGCATTAGCATTTAAAAAGTTTGCCCTCTCCTTTTCAGCCCTCAAGAAGGTTCTCGGATGAAGAGATTGGTCATTCCTTCAATAATTATAATTTTTTTGCTTTTCATTCTTATTCCAGTTTTTTTGATAAATGAGAAAAGGGAACTTCCTGAAAAGGTAGAAATAGTTATTGAGAGAGGGAGAGCCTGTTCTTATGTGTTGAACGAACTCAGGGAGAAAAACCTGATAAAACACAGATTAATCCTTCATTTTCTTCTTAAGATTTCAGGAAAGTCAAAAGGCATAAAAGCAGGGGAATACGAATTTGAAGGCAGAATTTCGGATATTGATGTGCTCAAAAAAATTTTGAAAGGAGAGGTAAAGAAATATCCTCTAACTATTCCTGAAGGCTCAAACATCTATCAGATTGCAAAAATGGTTTACAGAGTGTGTCCCTCTGATAATTTTCTTTCTCTGGCAATGTCACCGGATATTGCTCGCAGATACGGAATAAACTCGTCATCACTTGAGGGTTTTTTGTTTCCTGATACATATTTTTTTGAAAAATCTGATAATTGCGAGAGGGTAATTGATACAATGGTGAAGAGATTTTTCAAGGAATGGAGCCCGGAATTTAGAGAGAGGGCCGAGGAGATGGGGATGAGTATGGAGGAGGTCATCACCCTTGCATCAATAATAGAAAAAGAAGCAAAGGTGAAGGAAGAAGCACCACTTATTTCAGCAGTTTTTCACAACAGGTTAAAGAAAAACATGTTCCTTCAGGCTGACCCAACCGTCATTTATGGACTTCTTCCAGAGTTTGATGGAAACCTTAAAAAAGAACATCTCAAAACCCCTGGCCCATACAATACATACAGAAGAAAAGGGCTCCCTCCCACTCCAATCTGCAATCCAGGAAAAAATGCCATCTATTCAGCCCTTTATCCCGCTCAGGTTCCATACCTTTACTTCGTCTCAAAGAACGATGGAACCCATGTCTTTACAACCAGTCTAAAAGAGCACAATTACTATGTTGAAATTTATCAGAAAAGGGGGGAACGACGGTCAGGAAATAAGGAGGGGAGGAATAGAAAATGAAGTGACCCAAAAATTCAGAATCATAGCCATCTATATTTCTGCTGGAGCAGCTCCACAATCTCTCTCCCTCTTTGAGTAGCGCATTTGAAAATTTGCATAGAGGAGAGCTTTTCAGGTAAAATTCAGAAAAAAGATGAATTTCAGATATCTTAAAATAGGGTGGATAGGAATCCTTTTTCTCTCCTGTCAGAGGGAACCCGTGGTGGCAGTGGTAAATAATCATCCCATCTACATTAAAGAGGTAATAGTGAAGGTGAAGGAAATACCGATAAAAAAATTGACCCCCGAGACAATGCAAAAACTCTTTTATGAAGAGCTTAATGAACTTATAGAACGAGAAGTTCTGATCACTTCTTTTCCCGAGATTGCCAGATCAATTTCTGATAAAGACCTGGAAAGGGAGGTGCTTAAAAAATATTCAAGAGATACAGTTCAAAAATTCCTCAAGGAGCAGGGATTATCTTATGACGAGTGGCTTTATACGCACAAGCGAGATGCATTAGCTCTACTCATCTTTGAGAAACTATATGAAAGAGAGAATAAAAAGGAAATTGAAGCGGAATCTACGGAGGAAGAAAATGAAGAGCTCTTGCCCTATGTTGAAATTCTTCACATATTAACGAACAAAAAGGAGGACATAGAAAAGGCACAGGACCTCATAAAGAAAGGAACTCCCTTTGAAGAGGTGGCAAAAGAATTTTCTATAGCACCGGAGGGGAAAGAAGGGGGGAAGCTCGGTCCCTTTTTTCCAGGAGAGTTTCCTTCGGAATTTGATATGTGTTTTAAAATGAACGAGGGCGAGGTTAGCGATATAATTCACAGTCCATACGGCTACCACATTTTCAAGGTTGTAAAAAAGGGCAAAATGAGAAAAAGCGAGAGAATGAAGAATCTATCCAGAAAAATTAGAGAATTTGAAAAGAAAGACGAGTTTTTCAAAAATCTTATTGCAAAACTCATGAAAAAGTCAGATATCAAAAGGCACGAAGTATCTTTTGAAAGCATAAAATGGTAAAAATATTCTGCCTCCTTATACCCATCTATACTGAGGTCCTGCTGGACAGAATTGTAGCAGTTGTTGAAGGAAAGGCAATCACTCTATCGGAAGCTGAAGAGGTGGCACGGATATACAACCTCCCTCTGACCGAGGCAGTGGAGTGGTTGGTTGATATGGAAATTATAGAACGAAAAGCAAAAGAGATGGGAATTGAAGTTGAAGAAAAAGAAGTGAACGAGGAAATAAGAAATTGGTTATACAGAGAAGGGAAGGCTCCCGAAGATTTTGAGAAGGGTTTAAAGGAGGAGGGTTTTAGAGACCTTAATAATTTCAAAGAGCATCTGAAAAAAAAGATACTGAGAGAGAAAGTTTCCCTCTTCCTTTTCCAGAAAGAGGGATGGTGGAATGAAGAGGAGCTAAAAAGGTTCTATCTTGCCAACCCGGACAAATGTATGGGTGAAAAAAAAGTTGAAGTTTATCACATATTTGTAAGGGGAAGAGAAAATGATTCTTACAGGAGGGCAGAACGATTTTACAGGTTAATAAAAAATAAAAAAAAGGAGGAGAGACTTTCTGAGGTTATGAGGCTTGCAAAAGCCTATTCAGAAGCTCCTTCCTCAAAAGAAGGAGGAAGAATAGGGTGGATTGGAAAGGAAGAGCTGGTAAAGGAAATAGAAGAGGTTGCCTTCTCTCTTCCTCTTAAAGAGGTAAGTCCTCCAGTTGCAGTAAAAAATGGTTTTCATATAATATTTATCAACGACATTAAGGAAAGGGAAAAATTGCCCTATGAGATGTGTAAGGAAGAAATTATGAAAGAATATATAAAAGAAAGAAGGGAGGAGTTGTTAAAGCAATGGATCAGAAAGGAGAAGAAAAAATTAGGGGTAGAGGTAAAAGAAGTGGAAACATTGAAAAATTAAAACTGCCCTTGATTGGCTTAACAATGGGGGACCCTACGGGTGTAGGTCCTGAGGTGTGTGTAAAAAGCGCTTTGAACCCCGAGGTTCAATCGCGAGCCAGAATAATTATCTTCGGTGACAAGGGAGTGATAAATAAAGCAATGAAGATGCTAGGCTACGATGGGAGGGTGCAGGAGATCTCCAAATTTAAAGGTTTTATCCCGGACGACAACACCATTTATGTGAGAGCAATCTCCAACCTCAATACGGAAAGGCTTAAACCGGGTAGACCAGATAAGAACTGCGGAAAAGCAATGGTAAACTATATCAGAGAAGCAACAAAGTGTGCCTTGAAAGAGGAGATTGACGCAATTGTAACAGGACCGATTAATAAGGAAATTATTAATGAAGCGGGATTCCATTTCAGCGGTCATACAGAATTAATGGCTGACCTTACCGGTGCAAAGAATTATGCCATGATGATGGCAGGAGAGAAACTAAAAGTTGTATTGGTCACCACCCACATTCCATTGAGAGATGTTGCCATAAATATAACTCCCGGGAAGGTCTTCAGAACCATAAAACTTGCCCATTATGCGATGACAGAATACTTCGGGGTAAAGAATCCGAGGATAGGGGTATGCGGATTAAATCCTCACTGCGGCGAAGGCGGACTTTTTGGCGAGGAAGAAAAGGAACTCATCCTTCCCGCTGTAGTGAATGCGAGACATGCGGGAATTCTTGCGGAGGGTCCCCTTTCATCTGATACCCTCTTTTATTTTGCCCTCAATGGCAAATACGATGTGGTGGTGTGTATGTATCACGACCAGGCTCTTATTCCATTAAAGATGATCCACTTTACCGATGCGGTAAACCTCACGCTCGGACTTCCAATTATAAGAGCCTCTGTAGACCATGGAACTGCCTATGACATTGCATGGAGGGGGATAGCAAATCCTCACAGCATGATACAGGCTATAAAGACTGCTGCGGAAATTGTAAATATAAAGAAAAAATCCTCCAGATCAGCTGTAAGCTTCTAATCCTCAATGGATAAAATAATAATAAGGGGAGCAAGACAACATAATTTAAAAAACATCTCTCTGGAAATTCCGAAGGAAAAATTTATTGTTATAACAGGGGTTTCTGGTTCAGGAAAATCATCTCTTGCATTTGACACTTTATATGCGGAAGGTCAGAGGAGATATGTGGAATCCCTTTCCTCCTATGCCCGCCAGTTTCTTGAACAGATGGAAAGACCCGATGTTGACTCTATTGAAGGACTTTCCCCATCAATCTCCATTGACCAGAAAAGTGTATCCCATAATCCTCGTTCCACAGTTTCCACCGTAACCGAGATATACGATTACCTGAGGGTTCTTTATGCGAGGGTTGGCAGACCTTATTGTTACAGATGTGGAAGGGAAATATCAGGACAGACTGTTCAGCAGATTGTGGACCAGATTCTTTCGCTGGGAGAGACAAGAGCATTTATATATGCTCCAATTGTAAGGGGAAGAAAGGGAGAATTCAAAAAGGAACTGATGGAACTAACGAAAGAGGGATTTACGAGAATAAGGCTGGACGGAACTATATATTCCCTGCCAGTGGACCTTGTAATAGACAAAAACAAAAAACATACTTTAGAGGTCTTAATAGACAGGGTAAAAATATCAGAGGAAGCAAGGGGGAGAATAGCAGAAAGCATTGAACTGGCGGTAGAGAAGGCAAAGGGGATTGTGAAGGTGGAAACGGAAGACGGAAGGGAAATGATTTTTAGCACAAGGTTTTCCTGTGTTGAATGCGGAACCAATTTTCCTGAAATTGAACCAAGATTTTTCTCCTTCAACAACCCTTATGGTGCCTGTCCCGAATGTGCTGGTATAGGAAAGAAGTGGTTTTTTGATGAGAAACTTCTGATCACTTCTGAAGACCTGCCACTGATAAAGGCATTACCCCACTACATAAGGGCAAACGAAAAACCACTTCTTGATATGCTTGAAGCACTTTCAAAACATTATGGCTTTTCCCTAACTGTTCCTTATAAAAATCTTCCCGCTGAGATAAAGAAAAAAATTTTTTACGGAACAGAAGAAGAAATTGAGTTTTTTGTAGAGAAGGGAGGAAGAAGGGAATATTTCAAGAAGCCTTTTGAAGGAATGATCAAATACCTCCAGAGAAGGTATGAAGAATGTGAGTATAGATGGGAAGCATACGAACTTGAAAAACTTATGACATTTAGAACCTGCCCCCTTTGCGAAGGAGCGCGTTTGAGGAAGGAAAGTCTATCCGTGAAGATAATGGGTTTGAACATCTACGAGTTTACAAGGTTTACCACCCTTGAAGCCTTAGATTTCCTTGAGCGGATGTGGGAAAATTTTACGGAGAGGGAAAAGAAAATTGCGGAGAAAATAGTAAAAGAAATAAGGGACAGGTTGAAGTTTATGGTAAAGGTTGGACTGGATTACTTAACTCTGGACAGACCCTCATATACCCTTTCTGGAGGGGAAAGCCAGAGAATAAGACTTGCTACCCAATTGGGGTCAAGGCTTACCGGGGTCCTCTATGTGCTTGATGAACCAAGCATAGGGCTTCACCCAAGGGATACGCAGATGCTTCTTGAGACCCTAAAAGAACTGAGGGACCTTGGAAACACTGTGATAGTTGTGGAACACGATGCCGATACAATAAGGAGTGCTGATTTTGTGATTGATATGGGTCCAGGTGCAGGAGTAAATGGGGGATGGGTGGTGGCTACTGGCTCTCCGGAGGAGATAATGAAAAACAAAAATTCTCTAACCGGGCAATATCTCTCAGGAGCACTTGAGATAGAAATTCCTTCTTCAAGGCGAAGACCTCTTCCCGGAAAATACCTGATCCTGAAGGGTGCGAGGGGTAATAATTTGAAAAACATCACGGTCAAATTTCCCCTCGGAGTTTTCATCTGTGTTACAGGGGTATCAGGCTCAGGAAAAAGTTCGTTAATCACAGATACTCTTTACCCTGCTCTCGCAAAGGAACTTCATAATGCTAAAGAAATCCCTCTTCCTTATTCTTCAATAGAAGGCATAGAACATATTGATAAGGTCATAGAAATTGACCAATCACCCATTGGCAGAACACCCCGTTCAAATCCAGCAACCTATGTAGGGGCGTTCACTCCCATAAGGGAGCTCTTTGCACAACTTCCAGAAGCAAGGGCAAGAGGTTATAAACCGGGAAGGTTCAGTTTCAATGTGAAAGGAGGGAGGTGTGAAGCATGTCAAGGAGAAGGCGTTGTAAAGGTTGAAATGCATTTTTTACCCGATGTGTATGTAAAATGCGATGTATGCGGAGGGAAGAGGTTTGATAGGGAAACCCTTGAGATAAAATTCAGGGGATTGAGCATCTACGATGTGCTTGAACTTACGGTAGAGGAAGCATTTGAGATATTCAAAAATATTCCAAGAATAAAAAATAAACTTCAGACCCTCAAAGATGTGGGACTTGATTACATAAAACTTGGACAACCCGCTCCCACTCTTTCTGGAGGGGAAGCACAGAGAGTGAAGCTGGCAAAAGAACTTTCAAGAAGGGCAACCGGCAGAACCCTCTACATCCTTGACGAACCTACCACAGGACTCCACTTTCACGATGTAAAAAAACTTCTCAATGTTCTCTCCCTTCTCGTTGATCAGGGAAATACGGTGATAGTTATTGAACACAACCTTGAAGTGATAAAGTGTGCAGATTACATCATTGACCTCGGTCCGGAGGGAGGAGACAGGGGCGGAGAAATCGTAGCGGTGGGAACCCCGGAGGAAGTGGCTCAGAATCCAAAATCCTATACTGGACGGCATCTTTTAAGGGTTCTTCGGGGGAAAACTACAGAAGATTTGTTGAAAAGAGTTTTGTGAAGGAATATATTTTTGGAAAAAAGGAGGTAGTGCCGTAGAATTTAAATACAGAGTTAACCACCAGATAAAAGCGAAGGTGGTTCGGCTGATTGGAGAGGACGGAAAAAACAAAGGAGATGTTCCATTGAAAGAGGCTATTAGATATGCAGAAGAAAGAGGACTTGACCTCGTGGAAGTGGCTCCTGATGCCAATCCTCCTGTGTGTAAGGTTATGGATTATGGAAAGTTCAAATACGAAATGAAAAAAAAGATGCAATCTGCAAAGAAAAAGCAAACAACCGTGGTGGTTAAAGAAATAAAAATCAGACCGAAGATTGAAGAGCACGATTATCAGGTCAAACTAAAACACATCCGAAGATTTCTTGAAGAAGGAAACAAAGTCAGGGTTATTGTCATGTTCAAGGGAAGGGAACTTATATTCATGGACAAAGGTCTAAAATTGGTTGAAAGAATTTTAAAAGATGTTGAAGATTTAGGAACACAGGAAAAAGAACCGGTTAAGGATGAAAAGACAATTGTGCTTATGATAACACCCCAAAAGAAAGGAGGAAAAAGTGTTAAAGACACACAGAGGAGCGAAAAAGAGGTTCAGAATAACAGCCAGGGGCAAAATCAAGTATAAAAAGGCTGGATTGAGACATCTTCTGGTGGGCACATCGCGAAAAAAGAAAAGACATCTGAGAAAGCCTGCCATAATGGAAGCAGAACTGGGTAAGAGGTTGAAAAATACATACCTGCCATATAGTTAAGGAGGATAAAATGCCAAGGGTTAAACACGCTCCAAAGTCAAGAAAGAGAAAGAAGAAGCTTTTTAAACAGACGAAAGGTTACTGGGGGCAAAGAAAGAATGTCTATAAAAGGGCAAAGGAGACCTTCATAAGAGCCCTCCACTTTTCCTATGTGCACAGAAGAAGGAAGAAGAGGGAGTTCAGGGCTTTATGGAATGTGAGGATAAATTCCGCTGCAAGGGAAGAAGGGCTTTCATACAGCAAATTTATGGGACTTCTTAAGAAAAAAAATGTTGAGTTAAACAGAAAGGTTCTTTCAGAAATAGCAATAAATGACCCTGAAGGATTTAAGGAAATTGTGAAATTTGCTACATCATAGTAAGAAGGGAAAACTTAGAATTCCATACCAACGGTTAGGTAATATCCGAGCCAGCGCGTCTCTTCGGAGCTTTTTCCGCACAGAAGAGTGCAGACCTGGCTTTTATAACTTTTGAGGCCGTATGCGACATCAAAAGAAAGGTCAACGGAATAGTTGTAAAATATATCGGAATTAACTTTGAACCCAATTCCTATGTCAGGAAGAAATCTTTCGGGGTTCATCTTCTTTTCTCCGCTTTTATACACATACCCGAGGTCTGAAAAAATCCGAAACTGAATGGATGAGAGATAAAAGGGAAAGAGGTTCGTCTTTATCTTTATTGAAGGAGGAATAATTCCGAAATGAAAGACAAAGGCAGTTTCTCCGAAAATGCTCATCGGTCTGTAGCCAGGAAGGTTTATAAAATCCACCGGTTCGTAGATGAGAAGGGGATAAAGAATCCCTCCTTCTGCAAATTCATCATATGGACTCACATTCCTCAAAGTCATCCCGCCTTCAAGAGAGGTCTCTATCCCGGCAATTTCACCTATCTGGAGGCTCTTTTCAACTTTTAAATAAAATCGGTCAAACCAATATTCATCAAAACCATTTCTCCCTTCACAGTAATTCGGGAGGTTGAAGAGATAGAGATTTATTCCATTTGTAAACCTCTTTATATACTGGAGCCTAAAGGAGAAGTCCTCTGTAATTACAGCAAGACCTCCTCCAAATCCGTATGATTCAAACACCCTTCCTCCTCGTAGCTCCAGAGCAGTTTCGTCAATATAATCTCTTGAGAAGTTCCTGTATTGAACAAAGGTAAAAGGAATTAAGGGGATAAGAGGAAATAGTGAATAAAACTCAAGTTCTGTGTATGTAGACCTTCCACGGGTTATGAAGTTGGCAAGTCGCGATGAACGAGAACTCCTGTTTCCTTTTATTATAAAAGTAGGATAATAACTCCTGTTTACATAAGCTCCGGAAAGTATTAAATCGCCATTTGTATTTATTAAAGTTCCTGCTCCAAGTATGTGCTTGAGGAGCTTATCTGAATAATCTAACCCCAGTCCAAACCCGATCCCTTCAAGGTAATAAAGAAATGCAGGATAAAGATGAACGGGATTTGAGATGAACCTGTAGCTTCTGCTCCTCTCAACGAATTCATCCATCATTCTTTTTTCTTTTTCCTTTTCCTCACCTTTCCGGATCTCTTTAAAACTTCCCTTCTCCTTCATCTTTTCCGTTCCCACCTCATATATATTGTAGCCATCTTTCGTATAGGCGCTGTAGAGGATTCTGCTGCAATCCGATGAGGGATAGGGATAAAAACCGCCTCCTTTCAGGTTTGTCAACTGGTAAATCTTGCCCTCCTTAAGGTCTCCAAGATATATATTGAATATTCCGTTGTAATCCGCGCTGAATACAATCTTTCCATCTCCGCATCTCCTCACATCCCTTTCTTCCTCAGGCGTATCCGTAATTCTTTTCAAATTTTTTGAGTTTATATCCAGTATCCACAAATCCTGCTTACCGCGAGAATAAAGGCTCAAGACCATTTCATTTTCATTAAGGAAGTCCATTCCCGCAATCTGTTCCCCATTTTGAAAGTCCGTTATTTTTTTCTCCTTTCCATCTTTCAAAAAATATATGTTGTGGGTTCCATCTATGTTCTTAACATAGGCTATATATGAGGAATCCGGTGAGTAAACGGGAAAGAATGCCCTCTCTACACCTGTTTTCTTTTTCCCGGAATTCAATTCGTAAATTTTCAATTCGGAAATTATGGAGTCAAGATGCGTTACTTTGTATCTCGTATAGATGATCTTTTTTCCGTCAGGAGAAAATGAAGGGGGTGAGGAAATAAAGGAATCTATTTTCTTTTCGTGCTTTCCGTCCTCAAAGACAAGCTTGTTCATGAAAAATGACTCCTCCCCCTTCACAAAAAAACCTCTATTTTCGTGAATCCCCGAAAACAGGATGAAAAAGGAATCATCTTTTACTTTTTCTCCTTTCACTTCCTCGCCTATTTCCTTCAGTTTCTCCGAATAAATTCTTTTCATTTCCGCCTTCCATTGAGAATACACTTCTCTTAATGGTTCACCTGTTATTTTTTCGTATTCCTTTTCAAAACTGACCACAAAAGAGGACCTCTTCCTTATCAGTTCCTTCAACAGCCCTTCGTGTTTTTTTGTTATAAATCTAAGAAAGGAATATCCCTGATTATATACCATCTCGGGAGAAATACCCTTCTTTTCTTTGAACGAAACAATTTCGTCATAGGTAAGGAGTTTCTCTTCATAGACTGCAGTCCTTAGAAGCATATCCCTCGTAGTATCCCAGGAATCAAAACCTAGTTTTTCGGAGATGAGCTGAGCGAGTCCTTCAGTAAACCAGGAAGGTTCAACCTTATCGGGAAAAGGAATAAAGATGAAAACCTCGCACCCCCTATTATGTGCCCTATCCTCATAAATTCCTACACCCCCCACTGTCAAAAACGGAATATTTCTGCCAAAAATGGATTTCATCCTCCTGGCGAATATGTGAGTGAGCTCGTGCGCTGTGACATTTCCCGTCCAGAGATGCCTCCCGCGAATAGGAAGATAAAGGTTTGTGGAATAAATAAACACGAGGTCGTATTCTTCAACTGCAAACCCATTGGGAATGTCCGATTCATCAGCCACAATTATGCTTACTTTTTTATCTCCGGTGAACCCTGTCTCCTCAATCACACCGGTAAAGATTTTTTCTTCAAGAAGCCTCGCTATCTCTTCTGCAGTTCTCCTTGCGCCCTCCTGATATATCACTTTGAACCCCTCTGATTCATATACGAACCACTTTATAGATGGATTGTTAAGCGAGCTGCTTGTTAAAGGGATGAACAGAAAAATGAGGATAAGGACTTCTTTTTTCATCAGAAATTATACCCCACAGATGCAGAAACTCCTGTTGATGGAAAAAGCGGGAAATTTCTTAAAAACGGAAATGCCGGTTCTGAAGGATAATTCTTCCCGTAGAAAGGAAGAGTGAAACCGATCTCACCTATAAACCCGTCCTCTGTCCTTATGGATAAAAATGGCTTTAAGGACCCATAATTTGAGGAACCATAATATCCCCATTCTTCTTTTAATTTATCGTCTTCAAAAAAGAAAAGTTTTACGCCATCGCCCTGGGTCATCAATAGATTGAGGTCAATCCCTCCCCAGAAGGAGCCTCTGATTTTAAAGGCAAGTTTCAATTTCACCTCTATCTCATCCCCAGGATCAATCCCTTTTCCAATTGTCCCTGAAAGAGGGTAATAAAGAATGTAAGAGGGCTCCCCGTAGGTTCTCACAACATATCCCAGATTTAGTTCCCCGAAAAGGAGTCCGTAAGAGACCCTTCCAAATATATAAAATCCCGCATCCACTTGTCCTGTTCCAGTTGGAATTTTTCCGTTTCCTATCGTTGTTGAACCTGTAGGAAGTTTGAAATCCAGGAATGCTCCTCCTTCAAGATTTTTCATTATCCTGTATGAACCCCCGATCTTTGCCTTTATGTCACCGATTCCCCATGCATTTATGTCTGAGATGGAAGGCTCAATCTCCAGTTGATTTCCTATAAAATATACATTTGCCACAATCCCGTAATCTATCTCCCTTCCTATCAAAGGAACGAGGAACTCCATCCGGAGCCCATAGGCAATATTGAAGCCGAATTGAAATTCCAGCCTCCTTTCTATGTATTCAAGCCCTATTTCCTTGAGCTTCCTTTTATTATCAAACACCTTATCGGATGCGAAAAAATGAAGATTAATTCCTCCATAAAATCTTTTTTCCTCAAATCCACAGGGAAAACTAAAAGGGGATGTTAAAAAAAGGAAAAGAACAACATTTGAAAAACTCATCTGAAGATGTCCCTCACCCTCTCCCACAGTGAGGGCTTCTTTTTGTATTTCACCCAGAGAACTATATCCTGATCCGCACCAGTATAAAAAACTGAGGAGGGAATCTCCCACCTCGCCTCCCTTTTTTCCCAGTAATCCGCATTTGAATCTATTATTTCTGTAGGTGTGCTTATTGTGATTCTGTTTCTGTATGCCTCAAGATTTTTTATCATCATTTCTGTAATCTGTTGCTGGAGTTCCCTCTCGTCCTTTTTCCTTTTTGGTTGAACCCTTATCTTTATCGTCGCCTCCACATAATCCTCTCCCTCCTCCAGCTTATAAACACTCCCTGGTTGGGTAAGTGCATCAAATCTGTCAAACTTCAAAACCGTGGTAATATAAACATCTCTTCCCTTCGTTTCCGCAGATACTTTCTTAAGCTTTATATGAGGATTCTGTGAAGCTGCTCTCTCAATGTCCCTGGGAGTAAGAGGATATAGAGATGTCATCTCTCCTTTTTCTATGCTCGTGTAAAGCATCTTTGAAACTCTGTAATACACCTTCATCTCTCCCGAACCATCCAGTTTTATCTTTATTTCTTCCCTGACCTCAATACAGGCTATGAGAAATATGGTAATGAAAATCGCAAGTGCAAGCCTTATTTTCTTCATGAAGTATTTTTATCAGGAATAATTGGAAAGTTCAAGTCTTTGTATTCCTTCAACTTCCCAGGACAATTTCAAATAAGATTCGTTTGTGGTAGAATGCTTTAAAAATGAAGATAAAAAGGGCAATAAAGGAATACCTTTCATATCTCCGCATTGAAAGGGGAGCCTCGGAGAACACAATTTCTTCCTATACAAATGACCTCCTCATGTTTGAAAAATTTTTAAATGAAAAATCAAATGGAGAATTAGAAGATATTGAAAAAACACACATAAGGGCTTTTGTTTCAGAACTTCATAAAAGGGGCTATTCTCCATCCTCAATAATGAGGATTTTTTCCGCGGTGAGGGGATTTTTCAAATACCTCCTGAGGGAGGAAGTGATAAAAAAAGACCCTTTAAAAGGAATCATTCTCCCCAGGGTGAAGAGAAGTCTGCCAAAACCGCTAACCCTTGAAGAGGTTGAAAAACTCCTTTCAGCTCCGGACACCTCAACCCCTCTCGGATTGAGAGATTCTGCAATGCTTGAGATGATGTATGCAGCAGGATTGAGGGTGAGCGAATTGATATCTTTGAAAACCGAAAACATAGACCTTAATTACGGATATGTGAGGATAAAAGGAAAAGGAAAAAAGGAAAGGCTGGTCCCTGTAGGAGAGGTTGCTATTGAAAGGGTTAAGGAATATTTAGAAAAGGCAAGGGGAACCCTCCTCGGGAAAAAAGAAAGCGAGTATTTATTTGTAAACAGAAGGGGCGGAAAAATGACCAGACAGAGGTTCTGGGGAATTATAAAGGAATACGCCAGGAAATGCGGAATTCCACTGGAGAAAATAAGCCCCCATGTGATAAGGCATTCTTTCGCTACCCATCTCCTTGAGAGAGGAGCAGACCTCGTTTCGGTCCAGAATCTGCTCGGGCATTCTTCCCTCACAACCACTCAGATATATACCCTGGTGAATAAGGAGAGGTTGAGGAAGGTTTATGAGGACTATCACCCACGGGCAAAATGATTTTTTGAAGTTTTCCCCCGACGAAACATTATCGTCTGTGCTTCAGAAGATGGAAAGGTATAAAATTGAGGTCGGAATTGTAAAAGGGTCCCATGAAAGGTTTCTCATAAGGAAGTTCCTTGAAATTGCCTCAAAAATGGGGCTCCGCTCAAATCCTGTATGGCAGTTCACATTCGGAAGAATTAGTTATGAAAAAAAGGAAAAAAGGGATAAAGGATTTTTGAAGAAAATTTCCGATTACTTTCCGGAGTTTAAGAAGCTTTTGCCATTTCTTCTGGATTCAAAAGAAAGGGTTTTTCTGGTAGGAGGAAGTGTAAGGGATGTAATTCTTTCCATTCCTCCTAAGGAAATTGATGTGATGGTGGAAGGCGATGCGGTAAAATTTGCAAAAGAACTCGCAAAAAACACAGGAGGAAGTATAAAAAGTGTCCATCCATCTTTTGGAACCGCAACCCTTGAATTTCACGGTATAAGAATTGACCTCGCAAGAGCAAGAAAGGATTTCTATCCGTCTCCCTGCTCTGACCCGGTAATAAAATGGGCAAAGGCAGAGGAAGACCCCATCAGGAGAGACTTTACTGTGAACGCACTAATTTTTGACCTGAAAAACGCCCTCCTTATAGATGTAACAAATGGGCTTGAGGATATAGAGAAAAAACTCATTACTCCCATTACTCCCATATCCTTTTATGAGGACCCCACGAGGCTTCAGAGGGGAATAAGGCTTGCAGTGAGACTTGGTTTTGAGTTATCCGAGGATTTTCTCGTTCAGGTAGAAGGTGTGAAAAAAAATTTGTTGATGGAAAAACTTCCGAGAGAAAGGCTCTTTGCTGAGGACAAGCTCATCCTTGAAGAGGAAAAGCCATCCATTATCATAAAAGAATGTATAAAACTTGGCGTTTTTCCCAGCATTTTCCCATTCATCCCACCACCCTCTCAAAAAGCAATGGAAGAAATGGACAGAGCTATTTCCTACAAAGGTGTGGTTGAGAAACTGTGGTATCTCCGCCTTCTTATATGGTTTAAGGAAGTCCCATTCGAAAAAAGGGAAAAATTTGTAAAGAGGTTCATCCCTGCAAAAACCCTCTCATCTTCCCTGATATCGCTTGAAAATCTCAAAACCAGCCACCCATTGGGTTCGGAGGAGGAAATCTTCCTTGAAAAGTTTCAATAAAATCAGAGTTTCAGTTCTTCTGACATTCTTAACATCTTTGACCCTTCCCTTGCTCCTTTCCGCCCAGGAGATGGAGATTTTTGGAAAGGAAGTTGAGGTAAAGGGAATTTTTTATTCAAGGGTGAACTTTGATTACAAAAGAGATAACTTCATGGAGGATTTTGTTGAGTGGAGGAACAAGTTCTTTCTTGAACTCAAGATTCCATTCAGGAACGGAAGCCTCGTCTTCTCCGGAAAGTCTTTCTACAACCTCCTCTGGAACGAAAAGGAGGAGGATTCTGATTTTTTCTTTGATGTCTATGAGGCTTATGTAAAGTTCTCAAAAGGAGAGTTTGACTTTTCCCTTGGAAAGCAGTTTCTGAGCTGGGGGAAGTCGGATGTGAGCGTTCTAAACATAGCAACGCCATTTGATTACAGGGAGTTCATTTTTATGGAGGAGGAATTCTTCAATAAACCAATCCTCCTCGGGAAGATTTCCTGGATAAGGGAAAACTGGACCCTTGAAGGGGTCTTCATTCCATTTTACGAACCACCGGATTTCAACATCATAAAGGATGACTGGTCAATATTCATTCCCGAACTCCTTACAGAGAACGGAGACTATGAGAGCATAAAGGCTATAGAAAACCAGATAACCCCTGTCTATTTTGATTATCCTGACAGAGACATAAGAAACGGAGAGGCGGGCGTTCACTTCAGTTCATCAGTAAGCATGCTTGACTACTCCTTCGTCCTTTTTTATGGATGGACGGATATTCCCGCCTTTTACTTTCATGAGGATTTTCTCAAGTCCCTTGAGATGACAAAGGGAAGCCCTGAGGAAAAACTTGCTTCAATCACGCCCGTAGAAGTAATTACCTACTCCACGCCTGACGGGGATGAAAAAACAAGAGACCACTTTATAACCGCATCCCCTGTTCGTTCCCTAACAACAGGTGGCTCTTTTTCAACAGCATGGAAGGGAATAGGATTTATGGGGGATTTGGGAATCTCATATCCATCCATTTTTTACAATGAAAACTTCAGGGTTCGTGAGAAGACCCTTATTTCCATATCCACAAACATTGATTACATATTTCCTGAGGACATATACGGAAATCTTCTTTTCAGCGGATTTTTCATACCCGATTACAGCGAAAAACTCTTTATAGTTAAGCAGTTCAATCCTGTCCTCGGTTTTTATTTGAGGAAGAGCATCTTAGAAGACAAACTTACAATGGAGGGAAGATTTGTCCTTGACATAAATTATCTGAGCTGGGCACTGGACATAAGAACGAGTTATTCCTTAAAGGACAATTTCAAAATAATTGCTGGAACGCATATACTTGATGGAAGGAGGGCAAGCCTTTTCGGATTTTTCAGGGAGAACGACGAGGGCTTTCTCGGGATTAAATGGACATTTTAGAGACCGCTTAAAAATTTTGTCTTCAGGATGGAAAGGGGTTAATAAATTCTAAACCCCTTGGTGTTACAATTTCGCTTGACACAAAGAAAGTTTTTGTTTTAAAATGTTTTTATGAGGAGGCTTTTTATATTTTTGTTTTTGCTACCCTCTCTCTCCTATGCCTTTGAAGCTAACGATTGTTCATACGGTGGATTTGTTTACGGATTTACTGCAAGGAATTATCCCATACAGAATTTCCCCCCCACTGTTGACCCTACAGAAGGCACTTCCGTAGGGACCGATACAGGTGTGCTTCCATTTTTGTATCTTAAAGATGGAGAGAACTATGGAGGAACTGGGGCTGACAATTTCTTTGCCATAAAATACCTCGGGGTTTTTTATGGGAAGGGAACGATAAGCCTGTATTCCTATGTGAACGATGGAATAACAGCGGAAGTGGATGGCACCAAAATCCTTTTCACAGATGCATTTGGTGATTCCTGCTGGAAAGTAAATCCAGTTGAACCCTATTCCAGATTCTGTTCGGGCTGGTTCAAGGTAGATGAGGGATTTCACCTTCTCACCATCAAATACTTTGAAAAGGAAGGAGTCGCTGTTATCAATGCTGGATGGGACTATCCTGACCCTGAAACAAAAATCATACCATTCCCAAAAGAAAGGTTTTTATCACCTGGACTGATGATTGAGTATTACTCCGGAGAGTTTAGTAAAGAATCCTCCTGTGGCTCCGAAGTAGTAGAAACCCCTTCAAAAGAATGGGGAGCCCAGGCTCCCTGTAAGGGATGGCAGGGAGATGACTGGAGTTCAAGGTGGACGGGGTATCTTCTCATAGAAAAGGATGGAAATTATAAAATATGCACGAAAAGCGATGAGAAGGCAAGGGTTTACATTGATGATGTTCTTATAATTGATGCATGGGATGCCCATTCCATAAGAGAGGATTGTAATTATGGAGATTGTTCAAAGAGCGTGTTTCTTAAAATGGGAGCCCATTCCCTTCATATCCAGCACTATGAAGGAACAGGTGATGCCTATTTTTCCCTTGGATGGGGAAATTCCTGCGATGGAAATGTGAATACCTTTGACACAATTCCTTTAAAGTTTCTTGTTTTGATGGGAAAGAAATGTAAAGAACCACCAAAGCCCTTCTCACAGAGGGTTGTTGAGGCAGTGAGGGGTGGGGGTGAGATCGGCTGTGAAATGGCAGGAAAGGGATATTATGGGCTGATTTTTGTTCTCTTGCCCATTTTTTATCTAATCCTTAGAAGGAGATGGGCTTGAAGAAGGGTCTAATAGCATTCTTTATCATTTTCATAAGTTCCTCTGCCCATTCATACCCATACCTTTATGGTAACTGCACATATAAAGGAACACTGCCATACTGGCAGATTGAATACTATACCATAGAAGTTCCCGGAAAGACATGCGATATGGCATCGGAATCTGAAGTTGAAAATTTATCGTATTGGAAGTTCAGGAATAAAAAGATGATAGATTCTCCGGGGCTCTCTTTTAACTGGGTTGATTCCTCTCCTCAGGAACTGGGAACCCTTCAGAGGGACTGTTTCGGAATAATGGTAAGCACATTTTTATATCTTCAAAGCCCATCAACTTATACCTTCTGTGCGGATGCAGACGACGGGGTTGTTCTTTACATTGATGGAAATAAATATAACTTCAAAAGTTCAACTTACGGAGATTGCTGGAGGATAAAGGGTGAAGGGGAATGCAGGACAGACCCTGTATCTTTATCAGCAGGCTATCACTATGTTGAGGTGAAATATTATGAATACACCGGAACCGCGAAATTCAGGTTAGGAGCAAAGGAAGGAAGTGCTTCTGACTGCACAGGTGCATATCCCTTAAGATGGACAAATGTAATTGTGCCTGGCGTAAGAAGTGAATACTACTCGGATGCAGTTCCTGGTGGTTACAATATCTATGTGGGCGATGAATGGGATGACACGATAGACCACAATTGGGGGGAGAATGCCCCAGAGATAGATGGACTATCTCCAAACTATTTTTCAACGAGGTTTGCCACATACCTCTTGATAAGAAATCCAGACACATACAAATTCTGTTTCCAATACGATGATGCGATCAGGATATGGTTCAATGGAAGCAAAATTTATGAAGACTGGAAGACAGGGACTCTGAAAGAGTATTCTTTACCTCCTCTCGTTATGATTTCAGGGCTACATGAACTTGTGGTTGAACACTTTGAGGCAGAGGGCAATGCCACACTTAGAATGGGATACGGGGATTATTGCGATGGAATTACCACTACCTTTGAGCCTGTTCCAGAAGATATGTTTGCCTACATAAAGTTTGAATGCCTCAAACCTCCTCCCGAAGAAGGATGTTCAGTAACAGGAGGATGGGCTGGAATTCCTGTTATTGGGGTTGTAATTTTCATTTTTATATTAAACAAATTTTTAAGACCGAAAAGGTCATTCGTAGTCCTCCAGTAGCCATTTGAAGAGGGGAATAAACTTTATGGTTTTTTTATTAATCTTTTCTTCTCCTTCATAATCCCAGGTAATAATGAGCAGATTGTTACACCTGAGAATATCGCCTGCTCTGAGCAACGCCTTTATTTCCCTTTTATCAACTTCTTCTTTAATGCTTGCAAAGGTTACCTGAATAAGAACTCTTATTTTTTCTCCTTCCTTTATTACAAAATCCACTTCCTCACCCGTATGATTCTTCCAGTAATAAATCTCCTGGTCGTTAAACCTGTAGCTTTTCCTCCTGAATAGCTCTATGGCCACAAGATTTTCCATAAGCCTTCCCCAGTTTTCTGAGACTCTATACCCAATAGTGGTGATTATTCCATTGTCAACACAATAAACCTTTTTTGGAGCATAAACCGGCTCTTTCAATTTGAATGAGAATCTTTCTAACACAATTATCAGGTATGCCTCCTCAAGCAGTCTGATCCATTTTGAGATTGTGGAAAGGTGCTTAATTCTTGCTACTGAAGATAAAGACCGGAAGGTAAATTCTTTTGAAAAATTACTCACGAGAAAATTGGCAATTTTTATGATTTCGGTTTCTTTTTTTAATTTTCCCCTTTTGACCACATCTTTTGTGAGAATGTCGGTGTAAATTTCTCTGAGAATTCTTTTTCCCATTTTAATTGCCTCCGGGAAACCTCCGTTTTCCAGATAATCTCTCAACATTTTAAAAATCTCGCCCTTTTCTTTGGTTGTGCCCCACGACCCTATTCCTTTATAAGTTATATATTCCCGGAAGCTGAAAGGAAAAAGTTCAAAATTTATGTGTCTTCCTGTAAGATGGGTGGCCAGTTCTCCTGAAAGCAATTTTGAATTACTGCCTGTGACAATAACCTTTTTGGTCCTCCTCAACCTGCTGACAAACAATTCCCAGCCGTAGAGGTTTTGCGGTTCATCCATAATTACACATTCTAAGTTCGTTCCATAAAGTTCATAAAAGACCTCTAAAATTTTGTTCAGATCCTCGGGTTTTATTTCTATCAACCTTTCATCGTCAAAATTTATGTAGCCAAACTTTTTATCTTTAAAAACCTGGTAGGAAAAAATAGATTTTCCACATCTCCTTACCCCGAGGATGGCAACTATATTTGGAAATCTTAAAAGTTCCTCAACTTCTTTCAGGGGTTCTCTAAAAATTATTTTCTCAATTTTAAAAATTTCATTCATCTCTTCTCTCTGTTCAAGCACTATTTCTTTTAATCTCTCTTTGGAAATCATAACATTATAATTATAAAACTTTTGAGAAAACTTTTCTACTAATAATATAAAACTTTTGTCATTATGTGGCTGGAAGGAGGGATTTATAAATCTCTATATACCTTTTTACCATCCCATCAACATTGTGATTCTCAAGAACATACTGGTAGGCTTTTTCCGTAAGCTCTTTTCTTAATGACTCATCCTCAAGAAGTTTTAGTATGCCCTGTGCTATGGAGAAATGGTCTTTGACCGGGCACAGAATCCCTCTATCCTTAACAATTTCCTTAAGTCCTCCCGCATCTGTGCTTACAACAGGGATTTTTCTTATAAACGCATCAAGGACGCTATTGCACAATCCCTCCCTCAATGAAGTAATCACAAAGACATCAAATCTTTTGAAGTAAGAAAAAACCTCCTCACGAAATCCCATCAGCCTGAACCTTTCCGAAATCCCAAACCTCTGAATCATTTTTTCAACTCCTTTCCTCAGCGGACCATCACCGAAGTGCAAGAATGTTACATCCTTTCTTCTTTCAAGGACAATCCTCGCAGCACGAACAAGTGTCCACGGGTCTTTCAGGGGAACGAGTGAAGCCACTGTCCCAACTATTTTTCCATCAGGAAGCTCTACAGGTTTTTCATCAAAATTTTCTATTTCAATTGAAGAGTATATGACAGACACAGGACAGTCCGATGTTTTTTCTATATCTTCTTTTATTGAAGAACATACTGCTATCACCCTGTCTGTGTTTTTAAATTTCCATCTTGTAAAAAAATTTTTCTTCAATGGTGTATCTGTTCTTCTCGTATGGAGGAGGGGAAGTCCTGTCCAGAGCTTTGCGATAACTGCTGTATCCTGATCCTTTCCCGTGTTTGTGTGAACGAGGTCATACTTTCCTCTTGCATTCAGTAGGTATAAAAATGCCCCCATTCTGTTTTTTACTCCGATCACACTTAATCCTGATAAACTCGCTTTTCTGTAAAGAAGTGAGTTTTTCCTGCAGAGAAGGGAAGCCTCAATTCCCATTTTCGTGAGTCCTTTTAGGAGTAGATAGGTCTGTCTTTCACCGCCTCCCCATCCCTTCATTGTGTTTACCAGAAGAATCCTCATGAGATTTTTAGTGATGTTCTATAAGAAGAAACAATCCGAGGAGAAGAATTATTATTCCCGAAATTTGCTTTCCGTATTTGTCAAGAAATCCCCATCTGAGTCCAAGGAATCCTTTAAGTATAAGCCAGACAGTGAGGGGAGGGAGAAATAATGTGGGTATGGAAAGTGCAAGGGCTGCAAGATAAAACTCTTTCAGAGAAGAGGCAATTGTTAGAAAGGTAGGGGCTATGAAGAGACAAGGGTGTATTCCAATTGCGACCGTGAGATAAACTCCCTCACTGGTATTGCCCTCTTTATGGGAATGAATCTTTTCAGCCAGTCTTTCAGGTAGAAGGTAGTAGATACCAAAAAGGATGAGCAGAAATATGGCGAAAATTTCAATTATCTCTCCAAATTTTATTGCCGATTTTACGCCGAAGAAAATGAAAAAGCCTATCAGTAGGGAGCTCCCCACATGAATGCCCATTGAAAAAAGTGTAAAAGTCGCAGTTTTAGATGGTTCCCACTTTCTCACCCTCCCTGTTAGAACAAACGGAAGCCAGTGTTCGGGCATAAGTGAATGAATGATTGATACGGTAAGGGCTGATAAAATAAAGAATGTCTCCTTCATTCCTTCCAGTTGTAAACCACCTCAAGAAAGTTTTTTATAATTTTTGCAGTTGCTCCCCATATAGTTATATTTCCTATGGTGAAAAAATATACGGGATATGGCTCTCCGAGGAAATTTCCCCTTATCTCTTTTCTGAAGTTTTCTTTTTTCAACAAATCTTCAATTTTTACAAAAATAATCTCCTCTATCTCATCCCTGTTCACTTTGAATTCCCTCGGATAATCTATAAACCCCACAAATGGCTTTATCCTGTAATAGGTAAGTGTAAAAATTTCATTGAGTTCACCAAGGATTTTTATTTCCTCCCTCCTAACACCTATCTCCTCATAGGTCTCCCTCAAAGCAGCTTCAAGAAGGGATTCGTTTTCCTTTACTGTCCCTCCTGGAAAACTGATCTGCTTTTGATGGTCTTTTACCTTTTCGGTCCTCAATGTTAAAAGGATGTGAGGGATGTCATCGGCAAGAAATAAGGGCATAATCACGGCAGACCTCTTAAAGTCTTCCATTTCCGAAAGATTTCTGGGAATCACCGATTTTAACTTTTCCGAAATGAACTCTGTAAATTCATCTTTTAACATTATATCTTCAACAACTTCTTCGGAATTCTTATCCCGAGTGCTGCGAGAGTTTTTAATGCCTTTTTACCTCCCAGCATGACCATCTTTACATATCCCTTTCTTGCAGCATCAAGCATGGTGGTTAAGAGGTTAAACTTTATCCACCTTGTGGGAGTGGGATTTAGCATACATTCTGAGAGCCTGTCAACATAGTCTTCTATTTTTTCGGATTTCAATGAAAGGAGGTAATCTATTGCCTCTTTGCTGAACTTGAAATAGACCTCGGGTTTCTCGGGTTTTCCTTCAATTATATGACTCCTTCCCCCCTTCTTTATGAGGGTATAGGGTTGAGGATCTCCCTCAATCTCAACCCATGCAACTGCTCCCTCCTTAAGCGGTTCAACCACTTTTCTTGTTATCTCATTCACCTCAAAAAATTCCTGAATTTTCTTCGCATACTCTCCAAGCATTTTTTCCTCCTTATATCTCGTATATATCAACAACCTTCAATTTTTCCTTTTCAAGACTTAACCGGCATAGCGGACAGGATGTAACCACATCTTTTTCGGTTTTTCTGATTTCCTCTGCATTCCTTTTTCTCATAAACCTCTTGAGCCCATCATCAGCTCCCCAGTTTCCTCCACAGCACAATGCATTCTTCCTGTTCAGTTCCATCTCGTAAATTTTAAAGCCCCTGACTTTTAGAATTTCCCTCGGAAGTTCGTATAATCCGAGAAACCTCCCCAGTTTGCAGGAATCGTGGTAAAGAACCTCTCCTTCCTTCTCGGGGAAACTTTTTAACAGTTCAATTGCGGATTTTAATTCCAGACCAATTCCCTTTTCCTCGCAGTATGTCTTCATTGCCCATAGGCAGTGAGGATCCATAAAATAAACAGTATTTTCTGTGAATTTTTCAATGAGTTTCTCCGCCCTATTTTCAAACTCCTTTTTCGCTCCTGTTTCAAGAAGCGGTGCCCCACAGCACTCATCGGCCACAATTCTTACAGATATCCCTTTTTCCCTTAATCCCTCAATAAACCTTTTGACAGTTGAGGGATAGAGATGAAGGTAGGAACATCCAGGGAATATCTCAACATCCCCTTCCTCTGGAAATTCTGATTTAATCTTTCTTCCCCAGGGATTGCCGCTTTTTCTAAAATTTTTAAGAATTTTCTCCATCTCCTTTGTCCTCCTTCCTTCCTCATAGAAAGTTTCTCTCAGGTCTCTTATCGCTTCTTTTATTGGTAAGGCTGATGGGCAGCTCAAAACACAGGCGTGGCAGTTCATACATGTATATATAACATCACCAATTTCTTCTCCATAAATGGATATCTTCCCTTCAATCAATCCCTGAGCTGTATAAAGCTTTCCGCAGCCTGAAAATGTTATAAATCCCCTGTAGAGAAAGGCGGGACATATCACTTTTGATGGATTGGTGTCTGGATGGATACAGCTTCTGCATTTGTTGCAGGTGTAAAGGTAGGCTGAGTAATCAAGGTCTCTTGAAAGTTTCATCTTATTCCTTTAAAAGTTTTCTTCCATACATCATAATGGAATAGCCGGGGTTCATTATGTTCAGTGGGTCAATCGCTCTTTTTATCTTTCTCAAAACCTCTCCATACTCTCCTGTCATGTCAAGCATTTCCCCTAAATTTTCTTCGTATGGAGGTCTTATCGGCACTCCGCCATACTTTTTCATTGCTATTTCCATATACCTCTTTCTTACCTTCATCGCCCTTTCCCTCTCCTTCTTTGAGGATTCTGCTACAACAAATGGCGTCATCCTTAAAAACACACACCTCGTCTGGTCAACCGAATGGCTGTAATATGCGAGTCCGACTTTCAAAGGGCTCTTCCTCAAAAATCTTAAACCCCATTCCTCAAGGTCTGAAACCCTCACAGGGTCTGTAAATGTTATCCCCATCATCGGGAAACCTTCTCCATACGCTCCCATGAAGGTGTTCGTTGGAATGTGAAGGGCATAATGGTCGTAGAAGAACTTGTATGCTCCTGGAAATTTTTCCTTCATGTACTCCGTGCATACAAATCCGCCGCATTCTTTTGCAATCCTTTCAAAAACCTTTTCATGGGCATCCATATCCTCTTTTTCTCCGCTCATTGACGGAACAACCACATTATAAGGTCTATCATCCGGAGGTGACCACGGGTCATAAACAAGAACCTCCGACGGAGCTCCGTGTCCAAACCTTTCAAGGTGGTCTATTATTGTATAAAGGCACCAGTGCCACACACATACATGCTGACAGAGATTTTCCCTTGTCAACCTCTTCATAAATTCAACTGATTTCCTGTAGGAATCAAAACCTGCAAGCGGCATTCTTGGTTCGTTAAGATTGTAAATCCTCACTGCGCCTTTCGTTATGATTCCGAGGGTCCCGTGAGAGTTGATAAAAAGCGAAGTAATGTCGGGAAAGGAGTTTGTGTAGGAATGCCATGTCATATTCTTTATGGTATGGGAAAATGCCATTGAACCGGTTCTCATTATTTCTCCGTTTGGTAAAACCACCTCAAGTCCAAGAATATCGTGGAGGATACCGCTTGAACGATGGGAATTAACAGCCACCTGTGTGTAATTGCCGAGGACGGAAATTGAAGGTGGGAATGAACCGACGGTGCACCTCATCCCCTTTTCCTTCAACCTTATTGCAAAATCCCCTATCCTTACACCTGGTTCAATAACCGCGTATCCCCTTTCCACATCTATTTTCAGAATTCTGTCCATTCTCATGAGGTCAAGCACAATACCACCAAAAAATGGATATATCCCTGCCTCTTGCGTGGCACTGGCAGAAGGTGTTAACGGAATTCTAAATTTGTTAGCCAGTTTTACTATCTTTTGAACCTCATCAACCGAAGATGGAAGAACTACAAAATCTGGCATAAATTTGGGATAAACCATTCCTGTTCCCGAGTAGGGATAAAGGGTTTCTGGAGTGTGAAGAAGATTTTTTTCGCCAACTATTTTCTGAAGTTCCCTTTTGATTTTCTCTTTTTCTTTCTTTGATAGTTTTATCCTTTTACTGATCATTTTTTGCCCTTGTGCCAGTTATAAGAAGTGAGATTTTGAGGTCAATTCTTTCTATATTTTCATTCCCATCCAGAGAAAGTGAAAATGTCAAATATCTCCCTTCTTTAAGAAAAGGGAAAAGGTCAGCTTCTGAAAGGGAAAAGGATTTTTCTTTATAACATGCAATTCTAAGGGATTCCTCTCCTTTAACCACATCTAATTCTGCAGAGTTTACAGAAACTTCGCTTTCAAAAGCAATACATTCAATCTCAATTCTTTTGATTTCGCCTATTTGTTTGATTTTATCGCTTGAAAAGAGGTCAACAGAAGAATAAAAAATTTCTTCCTTTCCGTTTTTTTCAAATGTAAGGACGAAATCCTCGTTCACATGCTCCACTCCATTATCCAGCATTCCGCATTGGACCAGCAGCAAGAGTATAAACAAATTTTTGAAATAACCCCTCATAATTTTCAAGCGTCCCCGACGGGATTTGAACCCGTGCTCCGGGCTCGAAAGGCCCGTGTCCTTGACCGGACTAGACGACGGGGACACAAAATGAGCCGTGCAGGAATCGAACCTGCGACCACCGGCTTAAAAGGCCGATGCTCTACCGACTGAGCTAACGGCTCATTTTCAGATTATTTTATTATAAAAAAAATTTAAGTCAAAGTAAAGTCTTTGCGAACCCCCTCTTTCTGTTTGACTCCTTTTCTGAAAGATGTAAATTTAAATAGGAGGTTGAAATTGGATGTAAAAACTTTAAAAAAATATCTGAAGGAATATAAAAGGGGAAAGATCTCTGAGGAGGAGTTCATTGAGAATTTAAAGCACATATTTGTTCTCAGCGACGGAGTATTGAACCTTGACATGCACAGAGTTCTGAGACATGGTTTTCCTGAGGTAATAATGGGAGAGGGAAAGGAATTTGAGGATTTGAAAAATGCAGTATCCCATCTGGAGAAAATCTACCCGGATGTTCTTGTAACGAGGGTTGACCCAATTACTGGAAAGAGATTGAAAAAAATTTTTAAAGATTTTCAATATAGCAGGAAAGGAAGGTGTTTTTACAGGTATGCTTCCGGGAGGATAACGGGGAAGGGAAAGATTCTTATTATTTCAGCCGGAGCAAGTGACGAACAGGTAGTTGAAGAAGCTTACATCACAGCGAAGGTCTTGGGAAACGAGGTAGAGAAAATAACGGATGTAGGAGTGGCGGGTATCCACAGGCTTTTTTCATTTTATGAAAAGATAAAATCTGCGAGGGTCTTAATAGTTGTCGCTGGAATGGAAGGAGCACTTCCATCCGTGGTGGGAGGAATTGTTGATAAACCTGTAATAGCAGTTCCAGCAAGCAGAGGATATGGAACAGGAAAAGGAGGGATTGCAGCACTTCTTGGTATGCTGAATTCTTGCTCTCCCAATGTGGTTGTTGTAAATATAGATAATGGCTTTGGAGCCGCATATACCGCCTCACTTATAAACAGGCTATAAAATTTCTTGATTTATGAAAAATGATGATTATATTGAGTAATGATAAAATTCAAAAAGGAGGTGAAAAGATGAAAGTAAAACCACTGAGGGATAAGATTTTGATTAAAAGGATTGAAGAGGATGAAAAAACAAAAGGCGGAATTATCCTTCCAGATACTGCTAAAGAAAAACCGATGATAGGTATTGTTATGGCTGTGGGGAAGGGAAAGGTTCTTGAAGATGGAAAGATTCAGCCTCCAGAGGTAAAGGTAAATGATAAGGTTCTCTTCCCAAAATATGCAGGGACTGAAGTAAAAATTAATGGTGAAGAACACCTCATCGTTTCGGAAGATGAAATCCTGGCAATTATTGAAGATTAAAATTTAGAAAGGAGGTGATGCCATGGCTAAGGAACTAATATTTTCTGAAAAAGCACGGGAAAAGATTACAAGAGGCGTAGATATTATAGCAAATGCTGTGAAAGCTACACTGGGTCCAAGGGGAAGAAATGTCATCATAGAAAAAACCTTCGGTTCCCCGGTGGTTACCAAGGATGGAGTTACTGTAGCAAAGGAGGTAGAACTTGACGATAAATTCGAAAATATGGGAGCCCAGCTTATAAAGGAGGTCGCAAGCAAAACATCCGATGTGGCTGGAGATGGAACCACAACTGCTGCAGTGCTTGCTCAGGCAATCTATAAGGAAGGGCTCAAACTTGTGGCTGCTGGGCACAATCCCATGGACATAAAAAGGGGAATAGAAAAGGCTGTGGTATTGGTGGTGGAGGAACTTGAAAAACTGAAGAAGGAGACAAAGGATAAGAGGGAAATTCAACAGGTTGGAACTATCTCTGCGAATAATGACCCTTCAATAGGCGCTATAATAGCGGAGGCGATGGAAAAAGTTGGAAAGGAGGGAGTAATCACTGTTGAAGAAGCAAAGGGACTTGAAACCACCCTTGAGCTCGTGGAAGGAATGCAGTTTGACAGGGGATATCTTTCTCCCTATTTCATAACCGATCCCGAGAAGATGGAATGCGTTCTTGAAGATGCCTACATCCTCTGCCACGAGAAAAAGATAAGCAACATGAAGGAGCTTCTCCCACTCCTTGAAAAGATTGCAAGGGAAGGCAAACCGCTTCTTATCATTGCAGAGGATGTAGAGGGGGAGGCACTTGCTACCCTGGTAGTGAATAAGGTCCGTGGAGTCCTCAAGTGCTGTGCGGTGAAGGCTCCTGGATTTGGTGAAAGAAGGAAGGCTATGCTTGAAGACATCGCAATTCTCACCGGTGGAAAAATGATAGCAGAAGAACTTGGAATAAAGCTTGAGAGCGTCCAGTTGAGCGACCTCGGAAGGGCTGGAAAAGTAATTGTGGATAAAGAACACACAACCATTGTGGATGGACGCGGAAATAAGAAGGATATAGAAGGCAGGATAGCCCAGATAAGGAAACAGATAGAGGAAACCACCTCTGATTACGACAGAGAAAAACTTCAAGAAAGGCTCGCCAAGCTTGTGGGTGGAGTAGCAGTTATTCATGTAGGAGCTCCCACTGAGCCAGCGATGAAGGAGAAGAAAGCAAGGGTTGAAGACGCCCTTCACGCTACCAAGGCTGCAGTGGAGGAAGGAATTGTGTGCGGAGGCGGTGTCGCGTATATTAGAGCTTCAAAAGTTCTTGATGACCCTGAAAATGCACTTAAGGAACTGAAGAAGAAACATGAAAAAGAAGTTGAGGAAAAGAAAAAGACAGGAGCTCCACCCGAAGAGTGCCGCATGCCATATCCTGATGAATTTTACACACTCAGAGGAGATGAGATTTTCGGGGTGCAGATTGTCAAAAAAGCCCTTGAGGAGCCGGCAAAGTGGATTGCTCAGAATGCTGGATATGATGGCAGTATAGTGGTTGAAAAGATTAAACAGGGAGAAGGGAATTTCGGATTCAACGCATTGACCGAGAAATTTGAGGACCTCGTTGAAGCCGGTGTTATCGATCCAAAGAAGGTGGTAAGGGTCGCGCTTCAGAATGCAGCGGATGTAGCTTCACTTCTCCTTACAACAGAGGTAATGATTGCTGAAAAGCCGAAAAAGGAGGAAAAGTTCCCTCATACACCACCTGACTACGAAATGTAAAAATTAGCGAGGAGGGGAGGGAATTTTTATCTTAAAAAAGAGTTAATTAAAAAGGGAAGAAAGAGGGCGGGAGGGGTGGAATCCTTTTTTCTTATCTTTCCTTCAAAAGGTTTTTAGTGTCAATTCTGATTTGTCTCCTTTTCCATTGAATAATGAAAGGCAATGCGCGGATTTGAAATATAAAATAAAAATTGATAAAATGAAAAAAATTGGGGAGTCGTCTAACGGCAGGACGGCGGACTCTGGATCCGCTAGTAGAGGTTCGAATCCTCTCTCCCCAGCCATGTTTAAAAACATAAATTGGAAAAAATAGATTTTATCGTGATAGGGGGAGGACCAGCGGGTTATTCCTGTGCAAAATTCCTTTCCCTTTCAGGGAAAAGAACCCTTCTTATTGAAAAAGAAGAAATCGGAGGAGTTTGTTTGAACAGGGGTTGCATTCCTACTAAAACAATTCTTTCATCCCTTAAGAGGTTCTCCGGGTTTTTAAGAGGAGTAAAGGGCGGGGAATTCATTGCAAACGGGGACGTCCTTCTTTCAAGGGAAGAAGTCCTCAAAAGAAAGGAAAATGTGGTAAGGATTCTGAAAAACGGAATTCTATCCGAACTTCAAAAAGCAGGAGTGAAAATTGTAAAGGGCTTTGCGAGATTTGAAGGTGAAAAGGTCCTCGCTGTTAACGGAGAGAGGCTTTCTGCGGATGGAATAGTTATTGCGGTTGGCTCATCACCCCTTATTCCGCCACCTCTCAAAAAAACCGATAGAATAATTTTTGCAGAAGAATCCTTTGATAGCATGAAAAATCCACCTTCCAGTATATGCATAATAGGAGGTGGAGCAATTGGTTGTGAAATGGCTCAGATATTTTCTGCCCTCGGCTCAAAGGTGACAATTGTTGAGATAATGGAGCACATCCTTCCATTCCTTGACAGGGAGATAGCAGATACATTGAGAAGGGAGATGGAAAAAACCGGAATAAAAATTTTGTCAAACAAAAGGGTTGAATCTTTTGAAGAAAATGGAAACTCTGTAAAGCTTCATTTGAGCGGAGGTGATGAAATCACTGCAGAACTGGTTTTAATTGCTGCTGGAAGGAAGGCAAACACAGAAGAGCTAAATCTGATCGGAATTGAAACGGAAAGGGGATGGATAAGGGTTAACGAAAATTTTGAGACATCAATGAGTGGGATCTATGCAATAGGGGATTGTAACGGTATTTCTTTAACTGCCTACGCAGGATACCTTCAGGCAGTTGTCCTTTCAAACCTTATAAAGGGTGAAAAGAGAACTTACCCCAGAGACTTCATCCCCGGTGGAGTATTCACAAATCCTGAGGTCGCATGGGTTGGATTGACATCAAAGGAGGCATTGAAAAGGGGATATGAAATTGGTGAAAGGACATCTCTTGTAAGGGAAATTGGAAGAGCTCATGCTGATGGTGAGATTGGAGGGATTGCGAAAATTACATTTGAGAAGAAGACAAAGAAAGTGCTCGGTCTTCAGATAGTTTCACCTCATGCCACAGAGATTATAAACTATCTCGGCACCCTCCTTTTAAAAGGAATGACACTTGAAGATATTGCATTCACCCATCACCTCCATCCAACCTTTTCAGAGGTTGTATGGGAGGCATCGGTAAGGGAGATTTTTTAACAAACAGGTGGGGGCTTGATTTTGGTCGTGTGAGAGAGATAATATAACTGAAATGGCTAAGGGTTATATCTTCGCATGCACCAATGTTTCTGAAAAAGAATGCTTTGATAGAATGCTTTTCGGCGCCGGTAAACTCTACGGCGAAAATGTATTACAAATTAAAAAGGGCGATATTTTATTTTTATACAATTTAGACAAAGATATTCTCTACGGTATATTTTATGCCCAATCAGACGGTTCTAAAAATATTGTGCCCGAAGCATGGAATGGGAAATATCCCTATCAGGTTCGGGTAGAAAAAAATGAGGATGTAAAATTCATAAAAAATGCAAAGAGATTTTTAAATAAATTAGGGGTCAGTAAAAACACTTTACTTTCTGAAGAGATAACACTTTATATCTGCGAGTACTTGAAAAATCCAGATGGATTTGATTGGGAAAAAATAAAAAGACTGAAGAAAGAAGACCTTTTTGAGAAACCGCCCCTTGAAACCACAACATTATGGGATTATCCAAAACAAAGTTACGGAAAAACGCCAAAAGGGGATAATAAATACCCCGGAGTTACTCCAGCATTTATTATTTACAATTTGATCAAAAGATATACGGAACCGGGAGATCTGGTAGTAGACCCGATGGCTGGAAGCGGGACCACCCTTGATGTTTGTAGAGAGGAAGGAAGAAGGTGTATATGCTACGATATAGCTCCAACCAGACCAGATGTAATACAAAATGATTCCAGAAATATCCCGCTTCCTGACAATTCCGTTGACCTTATTTTTGTAGATTCTCCCTACGGAGACAACATAAGATATAATGACAATCCTAATTGCATAGGAAAGATATCTGCTGAAAAGGAGGAGTTTTATGATGAATTGGAAAAAGTAATTCGTGAATGTCACAGGATTTTGAAACCCGGTAAAGTAATTGGATGGTTAATTGGTGACCAATGGGTGAAAAAAAAGTTTACCCCGGTTGGATTTCTGGTTTATCAAAGAATGACAAAATATTTTGAACCGATTGATATAATATGTGTAGCGAGGAGGAATCAGACATCAAATACCCCGCTCTGGCATAACAGGGCAATAAGATTTAACTTCTTCCTGCGAGGGTTTAAGTATCTTTTTATAATGCGGAAACCCGATGGCAAAAGCGATAAAAATACACCCAGAGAGGTCAAATGGACATTCTATTCCAGAGAGCGTAAAAGAAAATGAGCAAATTGAAAAAAAGGATAGAAGAAATAATAACTCAATTAAAAAACCGTAAAATAGATTTCTTAACTGCCTGGAATGAAATTAAGAAACTGAAAGATGGATATGTGGAACAAAAAGAAGTATTTAAAAGTGCGGAGCAATCGTGGCATTCCTTTATTGGTAAAAAATTTCAGGAGATGGTTCACCTTACAATCAAAAATTTTATTGAAAAGGAGAAAAAATCCTCTCCTTTGCTGAAAGGACTAACTCTTTTAACCGAAAGTGAGGTTAAAAAGGACGAAATTATATCCCGTAAACTTTCCGTTAAATATGGTTCCTTTTTTCTTTTGCCAGATGTGGATTCCGTGCTGGTAAACATAAATGAAGAAGATAGATGGAAATCAGAAATACTTGCTATCATCTCCTGCAAAACAAGTTTGAGAGAGAGGATTGCGCAGGCTTGCTACTGGAAACTAAAGCTTCTTTCTTCAGATGCAACAAAACACATAAAAGTATTTCTGGTCACTGTAGATAATGATAAAGATTTCACAATAGAAAAAGGAAAAAGAGAAAGGTTCAATGGTAAAAGTAGAAACCGTATAATTGCCGAATTTGAACTGGATGGAATATACATTTTGAGATTGGATTTCAAAGAAGAGTGGCAAAGCGAAAATGTGAAACTCTATGATAAAATTTTTGAGGATTTATTAAGTCTTTTTAAACAGGCATTATAATAAATGGGCGGGGCAGAGGTGAAGGCATTTTCCACAAAAATCGCCTGTAATAATTCCCGCTGAATTTTCAAACATCAGTTTTTCAAATGGAGATTGGCTCTCTCTTGCCTGAAGGAGGTCAAGAATGGTGACCTGCCTTTTAGGAACCTCAACATCGGTTCTTGCTCCAGAACCCCTTACAAGCCCGAATATTCCGTAACAGCACCTCAGTTTCTCTATTTTTGCGTATGTGAATTCCCTTTCTCCTATCTTACAATGGAAATTTTCGGTTTCCGAAAACGCACCTACGGGGCAGGTCTTTATGCATTTGTAATTGCATTTCTTTCCGCAGGGAATTTCCATTTCACACATTGGGTCAGGGAGAATGGGAGCATCCGTGATAATGGAGTTCAGCCTCTGCCTTGCTCCGTTTTCTTTTGTAAGGAGAAGCCCGTTTACTCCGAAAACTCCAAGCCCTGCTGCAACCGCAGCATGCCTGTGGGAAAACTCTGCCATGGTTTCTCCGCTTTCTATTATCCTCTCAAAAAACCTGTATTGACTTATTATCCATGTGGGAGGAAAAATCCTCGTTTTGTATCCCATCTTCTCAAGTTTAACCGATATGCTTCTCACAATCCTTGATGTCTCAAGGTTTATCAGTCCATAGCCGTAAAAAAGGTATGGAGAAATGGTTTTCCCTTCTTCTGTATAGTCTCCCCATACATCGCATACTCCGTGAGGAATTTTTATCCCGATAGAGATTACTGCACGGGCAGAGGGAAGGTATAAGGACGGATGGGTTTCAGGAGGAGCGTGTTCAAACCTATCTATTGATGCCACCCCTACCATATCAGCTCCCATGGACAAAATTGCTTTTTTAATTTCCTGTGTAAGTCTTTTGTCTCCTTTCTTCATACTCTCATTTTAAATCCAGCGGTTTTAAAATTTCAAGCCAACGTATAAGCCCTTAACTTAAAACCTTCTTTCATATAAAAGATGAACATTAACCCAAAAATTGGAATAAGTGGAAAACCAATAATCAGAAAACCATTCCTTCCCGCAAAAACACATCCACTTGATTGCGGTGTCGGAACTGATGGATTGAACCTTATCATTCCAACTGGCTTTGAATTGAGATATATGTAATCCCTTAAAAGATTCCCGGTATTTCCATCAAATTCTGAAATCAAATTCCCGAATATGTCATATATGTAGATTGTCTCAATCCCAAATGCTTCTTTCTTTATCCTCAAATTCCTGTAATCATAGGAATACTCGGAAATAGTTGCACCACCATCAAATAAAAAATAAAAGAAGGTTCCACCACGACGGAAAGATATGTAAAAAGCATTTTTATACCAGAAATTTCCTCTTTAACACAAATGAATACACATTTTAACAAAATAATTTTCATTTCGTTGATTAATCTTCTGTCTGAATGCAGTCAAATTGCTTCTTTTTAGAATCCCAAAAGTATATATAGGATTTCCGTTCAAAATACACTACTTTTATCCCTGGTGTAGTGAGTAGTGCTGATCTCCAAGCATTATCATCACTCACAAATCCTTCAAACTCTTCAACCTTGACTCCTGCAGGAACAAGGGTGTAGTAAAGTTGTACTTCCCCATGATCGGACTTACACTTTTCCACACATTCATATTCAGATTTACAAAGTTCTATAAAAACAAATTTTTGTTTTTCTTTTAGAAGAACTACTTGAAGCCATATTACTTTCTTTTCTTCAACTTTTCGTAGCATAACAGCATAATCAAGTTCTCCATTCCCATCAAAATCTGCTTGGAGCCAGGCGCTAGGAATTTCATGCAATTCTTCTATTACCCATTTTACCATTTCACCGTCTAAATCACTTTGGGTGATAAGACGATAACCTTGAAAATGCTGAGCAATAGTATTGGCTAATTCCAAAGGAATGGATCCGCTTTCTCCCGTTGCAGGAATGGGAAATTTTACTCTTTCATTATTTTCACTACCACCTAAATCTCTATTACTAACCAGAGGGAAACTCAGCATTAACAAAAATATTATCCTCTTTTTTTTTCATGGTTTACATCCACGCTTCGGTAAATCTCCTAACGAACCACCGGAAGAAGGTGTTACCTGCACATGATAATGATCCCCTTCAACCGCAGCATATTTCGCCCCACATCGTTTGGCACAGCACATCACTTTTTGAGGGTCAAGCCCCGGGTTCATCCTTTTACTGATGTCTGCCGCATTCCCCTCATAGTGCGCACTTCCTTCCGTATGACATGGTCCACGGTTAGGACCGCATCCCTCTCGTTCACTACCTCCAGAAATACCCAAATCTCTTCCCAAGCATCTATCCATACATCTTAATAACTCCTCAGTTTTTGGCCCCACCGGCTCAACTGGCATCCCTTTTTCCGGTTGAGACTGTTTGTAATGAAATAAACCAAAAGGATCCACATATTCTATGGGATTGTTTGTAGCAAAAGTATAGAGATGAATGCGAATGGGATAGGAAAGAAAGCTTTCTCGCATAATTTCCGTATCGCCCCCATAACTTTCGGGTATATTCTCCGGCAATTGCATTGATCCTATATTAAGCGGGTCAGCTTCCACATACCTCCCCCATTCCGGCTTGTAATAACGATGCCAGTTATAATGGAGTCCAGTTTCTTCATCATAATACTGCCCAGGAAATCTCAATGGCTGAAATACATCCCCTTCCTCAATACAAAACTCCATAAATGGTGAACACTCAATTGACCAGACTATATTCTTATTCTGGTCTGTTAATTTCAAAGGTGTCCCAAGATGGTCTAAATGGTAGTAATAAATGGATTCACTTCCTGATGATTGTGTCCTCCCTGTTCTCATCAATAAAATTATAACAAATCCCGTAAAAATTGCAACAATAAAAGCCCTTAACTTAAAACCTTCTTTCATATAAAAGATGAACATTAACCCAAAAATTGGAATAAGTGGAAAACCAATAATCAGAAAACCATTCCTTCCCGCAAAAACACATCCACTTGATTGCGGTGTCGGAACTGATGGATTGAACCTTATCATTCCAACTGGCTTCGAATTGAGATAGATGTAATCCCTTAAAAGATTCCCGGTATTTCCATCAAATTCTGAAATCAAATTCCCGAATATGTCATATATGTAGATTGTCTCAATCCCAAATGCCTTCTTCTTTACCCTCAAATTCCTGTAATCATAGGAATACTCGGAAATAGTTGCACCACCATCAAATCCAATTGAATAGCGAATAAGCCTGTTCAATGGGTCGTGTTCAAATGATTCATCACCTATCCTTATAACATTACCATTATCATCATAATAAACATCTGTTCCCTTGCTTATGAGATTAAATAGATTGGCTGACTGTGCGGACTTTATGAAATCCTTAAAAATAGAACAGAAGTTATCGTCTATCTTCTCACCTGATTTTTTCTCAAATACATCAAGAAGGGCTATCAGTTTTCCCCTTATTTCCTCATCCTTCATTAAAAGTTTGAATAACTTGCTCCTCGTTATTCCCTTTTCCTTTAGACCGGATGAGTTAAAGATGGAATTGGTTGAAATCATAACATCAAGGACATACAAATCCTTTATATCTTTGTTTTTACCAAATCCAGAGCCACATATATCAAAGGAAAATTCCTTCAGATTGTTTATAAATCTCTCATACAGAGCCTGAATAGAACCACCAGCATTCGGTGCCCAGAACCATGCCCTCAATGGGTCTTCGTAGGAGATGAGCCTGTTTGATGTGTTTTCATAGGTATATGTTGTTTCCTTCTCAGTTCCATTTTTGTAAAGGTATAGATATACCCTGTTTGATGAATCATCATAGGCATAATTATACTCTAACTCTCCAAGTGATTGGAAGGATGGGGTATAGTAATCGTATATTCTCATTATAGGGTCGTAGTAAAAGAAATATTCCTTTATCTCGCTGGAATTGGAGATATAGGTTATATTTCCCGCATAATTATAAAGATAATTCAAATCATCAATATCTGTCTTTATTCTCTTAACATTTCCTGAATAGTTGTAATCAATTGTGAATGTTATTCCATTTCCAAACCTTCCATAATTTGCCTCTCCGAATGGTTCGTATTTAATGTCTGAAAGAACAAGATGGGATACCCCATTCAGGGTTGTTATTACCTTTTCGGGCTTCAGGGCAGGTGAAAGTTCGTATTGGACTACTCTTCCTGATGGGTATCTTATTGACTTTATACTTCCATCGGGATGGTATTCATAGGATGTTACATAGTTCCTTCCTCCAATCACATTCACCTCTCTTATTATGTTCCCGAATCCGTCATAACCAAATGATTTTTGAGACCCTGAAAGGTAATCAATAACACCTGTAAGCCTTCCCATTCCATAGGATGGATATTCGCCATTAACAGGGGTTGCTCCTGTACTGTACATAGAGATCATTACCACTTTGTGAGTGTTTGTGAGGGGCTTCGCCCCTCACGCTCCCCATTTTTATTTTTTTTATCTTTTTTGGCGAAAGGGATATGTTGATAAATGGGAATTATTTTATCAAGTATGAATGGTGGGAAGAGGGCGATTTCTTCTTTTATATTCGGGATGAGGGATTTCAGTTTTTCAAAGGGTGTTTTTCCATCCATATACCTTCCGAAGTGTTGTCTTTCAATGTTATAAATATAAGTCCATCTTAAAGCATTATTCAGGAAGTCTTCTTCTGAAAAAATTTTGTCAAGGTGAACTGCGTAGAATTCTTCATCATCTATCCTGTGGCTCCTCTCAACAACTCCGTTCTCATAAG
>Ga0272445_1000106_pt1 | contig 82533 bp, 97 predicted proteins | sample YNPCB0031_FD_194404 | JGI IMG/M metagenome (GOLD analysis project Ga0272445, IMG submission 194404) | Hot spring sediment microbial communities from Yellowstone National Park, WY, United States - YNP-CB-003-1 | ecosystem: Environmental > Aquatic > Thermal springs > Hot (42-90C) > Sediment...
GTGAGAAAAGACAGGGTGGCTTCGCTTCTATCAATCATGGTTGCAACGGTAAAGGGGGTTTGGACGAGGGGCTCAGATTGACGTGGGGTTCACGGGGCCATGGCATGAGCTCGCGTGGCAGCTCAAGCCTGAGTTAAAGTTCACGCCTTCCAGAAGCTCGCTAGCCCAGCCTCCTTATCAGTATCCTACCTGATGGCAGAACTGTCTGGATGTCCCAGCCCTCAGCTAGGTAGCCCTCGAGTTCGTCCTCGCCGACTATCCTCCTCAAGAGGGCGCCTAGAGGATCCTCATTGTCCTCGGCCCGCTCGAGCTTGAGCTCCAGCTTCCTCACCTCCTCTAGGATCTCGTTAAGCCCAGGCTCCTTGCCGAGTCCCACCCTCCTCCTGATTATGGCGGCCTTGAATTCCTCGAGAAAAAAGAAAAGGAAGGGGTAGTTTTGCGGGGGATGTCTCCACGCCGCCGTGGGTTCAAATCCCACCGGCCCCATACGCACTAATGGCGCCTTAGAAGGGTCGCGGGCTGACAAAGCCGCGTGAAAGCCTTCAACTCACGCTTAAAGCTGAGCTTGACGCGAAGAGATAGGCTGTCACGAGCCGCAGGAAGGAGAGTAAGATTAGTAAGGTACCCTGTAGGGTAGGCTAGTTGCGGCCGTACGCCGGCCATAGGCGGAGGGGAAATGCCCGGTCTCGTCAGATCCCGGAAGCCAAGCCCTCCGCCGCGAAGCTAAGTACTCGACTCCGCGAGGGTCGGGGAAAGGCTCGTGCTGGCGGCGGCCGCTTGCTTCTTAGCGATGAACAGATTAATAGGAGTGTGGGCGTACCTAGCTCTTAGGCAAGAGGGATCAGTAAGCATGGAGCTAGCCCAGCTGCTCCCTTCAGGCGAGCCCTATCAAGTGCTGCTCTCCCTCGCCTATCTGCTCGCCTTCATCATGCTGTTCACGATGTTTAACCAGCACTTTCAACGATTCTGGTGGACTAGGGACGTGGAGAAGGCGTTGGTTAAGCTTGACCGCTACGCGAAGCAGAGCAAGGAGATCCTAGTCAAGACGGTGGTTGAACGAGGTAAGCTGGACTCAGATCCTTCGAAGATGATAGACGACTTCCTAGAGTTCTTCGTGATAGAGCCCGTCGACAAAGACCCATTCGGGGTGCTCAAAAGGTTGGAGCACCTCCTAGATCTAGAGCGCGATCAGTTCAGGCACTTCGTGGCCCGCGTCGCCCCTCGCGCTGACGCGGTTTCTGCAGCTAACTTGGAGAGCCTGCTGGCGGTGGCCATGGCCCTCAACCTAATATACAAGATCACTAGGCACTACCTTATCTTAAGCAAGCGCACTAAGAGCCTCTTGGTTCTGATGCAGATCGCTTACTCCATCCCCTTAATCTTAAGGATAGCTGAAGCCTACTATAATTCACTTGATGCGTTCTCCACGGGTAAGCCCATAGGGGACTCAGCTGGAGCCATGGTGGCAGGAAGGTTTATGCTAGGCCACCCGTGCGTAGAGGTGGCCGAGGACGTAGTGGCCTCGGAGGTCCCCTTTGAGGGGAGGACGCTGGTGGTGTTGAAGGCTGACGGCCCGGGAGGCAAGGTGGGTAAGCCGGGCGACGCCGTAGTGAATGTGCTGGAGAAGTACCGTGGAAGCGTGGCGAGGATAATCATGGTGGACGCCGCCGCGAAGCTTGAAGGGGAGCGCAGCGGCCAAGTGGCTGAAGGCGTGGGCGCCGCCATAGGCGATCCCGGCCCCGAGAAGTATAAGATCGAGGAGGAGGCCACTAAGTATAGGATACCGCTGGACGCTATAGCCATAAAGGAGGCTATCGAGGAGGCCCTGTCGACGATGAGGAAGGAGCTCGTAGACGGCGTGGAGGCAGCGGTGGAGAGGGTCAAGAACATCATAAGGACGAGGACTAAGGAGGGCGACGTCGTAGTTCTAGCTGGGATAGGCAACACCATAGGTGTAGGGAACGGGTGAGGGATATGCGTAGGCCCCTAATCCCCACCTTAGCGGCAGCCTCTGTCGCGCTCGCCATAATCCTGATAGCTCTAAGCCTGACGATCCGCCAGCTTGAAGCCGCAGCGTCGCTGCTCTTCTTCCTCACCTTGGTGGTGGCCTCAGCCAGCCTCATAGCCATGGCGGCCCAGCGTGGACTCCCAGCCAAGCCTACGCCGAGCTTCATAAGCGTTGTTAGCTGCTTAAAGTGCGATAACCGCGAGGAGAGGGAGTTTAGGGAGGGGGACTTCGTCTTCAAGAGGCTAGATAAGTGCCCTAAGTGTGGAGGTGAGCTCTTCATCTCAGCCATCTACGCGGTCAAGAGGGCTTCAGAGGGCTGAGCTTAGAGGCCTCTACATGGATAGCTACGAGGTTAGCTGCTACTTAAAGGCTGGGAGGGCGGCTGCTAGAGCGTTGAGGGAGGCCTATCGCAGGGTCCATGAGGGGGCTCCGATCAAGGAGATCTGCGAGGCAGCTGAGCGAGCTGTTAGGGAGGCGGGAGCGGAGCCAGCGTTTCCATGTAATGTATCGATAAACAACGTGGCGGCCCACTATACAGCGGTGGCTGACGACGAGCTCACGATCCCGAAGGGGGCTGTGGTCAAGGTAGACGTTGGAGCCCATGTAGACGGCTATATAGGTGATGTGGCCGCCACCATGTCGTTGAGCCCAGCTTGGGACCCCTTGGTTAAGGCGGCTGAGGAGGCCTTGAGGAGGAGCCTAGAGTATATGAAGCCGGGGGCCGCCCTCTCCAACGTTGGGTGGGCTATAGAGGCCTCGATAAGGTCCTACGGCTTTAAGCCCATACGCAACCTTACAGGCCATGGCCTAGCGAGGTACACGCTCCACACGGGAGTGATGGTGCCCAACGTAAGGGCTGGAGAGGGGGTGGTTGAGGAGGGGGCTGCTTATGCTGTGGAGCCCTTCGCCACCAATGGGGCTGGCCGCGTAGTAGATGGCGAGGAAGCCGTGATATTTAGCTATGTAGGGGCTGGGAAGGTGAGGGATAAAGACGCTAAGAGGCTGCTGGAGGTGGTATGGGAGAGGTTTAAGTCGCTTCCCTTCACGGAGCGCTGGTTGATTGATGGGTGGGGCGTGAGGAGGGTCAGAGAGCTGCTTAAGCTGTTGGTCGAGGGTAGGGCGCTTCATCCATATCACGTGCTACTCGAGGGGGGAGGGGGCATGGTAAGCCAGTTCGAATGTACAGTCGTAGTGGCTGAGGGAGAGGTGGTGGTGACCACGCCCTATGAGTGGGTTGCGTCAGTTTAAGTACAGGAGGGTGGCGGTGGGAGGGACCTTCGACAGGCTGCATCGAGGCCATAAGGAGCTGCTGAGGAGGGCGTTCGACGTGGGCGAGGAAGTATTGATAGGGGTAGCCTCAGACCTCATGGCTAGGGGGAAGAGGTTGGCGGAGGCCGTGAGGCCCTTTGAGGAGAGGCTGAGGGCGGTTGAAGGGTTCTTGAGGGAGGAGGGATGGCTCAGCAGAGCCTGCCTTATGAAGCTTGAGAGGCCTGAAGGAGTCCTGCTGGACGACCCATCCATAGAGGCCTTGGTGGTCAGTAGGGAGGCCTTGCCGAGAGGCCTCGACATCAACCGCCGCCGCGTCGAGAGAGGCCTCCCCCCCTTAAGCCTGGAGGTAGTCGAAGTGGTGCCGGCTGAAGACGGTAAGCCCATCTCGTCCTCTAGGATAAGGGCTGGAGAGATAGATGAAGAGGGAAGGCTTAAACTAAGGATAGAAGGGCCGCGGTGACGGTTGAAGCTAGTAAGCCCATGGAGGCAGCGATGAAGGCGTAGTCAGCCCCTCTAAGCCTAAGGTCGAAGAGCCAGGTCCTGGACCTTGAGGCGCCAAAGCACCTGCTCTCCATGGCCTCAGCGACCCTATGGCTTCTCCTCACTGTGGACACCACGAGGGGGATCAATACTGGAACGAGGTTCTTAACCTTCCTAGGCAGCTTCGCCTCTAAGTCCAGCCCCCTAGCACGCTGAGCGTCGACTACGAGCTGCGCCTCCCTGGCGAGGGTTGGTGCAAACCTTATGGCCATTGATAGCTCCAGCACCAGCTCGTAGGGTAGCTTCAGCTTAATTAGAGCCAGCGATAGGTCGTCGGGGCTAGTGGTCATAAAGAAGGCTGAGGAGGAAGCCGTGAGGGTTAGGAGGAGGAAGACTAAGGAGAGGGCGAAGGAGGGGCCGACGGTCCACCAGTTGACGATTAGGACGAGGAGGGCTAAGAGGGCTAGGCCGCGCAGCGTCTTGAGCCAGTGCTTGAACTGCCCCGTGAAGGCCACGAGGGCTAGAGAGGCCGCAGCTAGAGTCAACGATAGCTCAAGCCTACCGCGTAGGATTATGGCAGAGAGGATAAGCGAGGCCGTCAAGGCCATCTTCGTTCTAGGATCTAGCCTATGGAGGAGGCTCGCCCCCCTCCTGTAGGAGAAGCCTTGAAGGAGGCTCAGCTCCTCAACCCCTCCATCAACCCATCAGCCAGCTTCGAGAGGCTTCGATACAGCTCAACGCGATGGAGGAGGCCGTGCTCGACCAAGGCCCTGACCAGCTCCACGGAGGCAGGGGGCCGAAGAGAGGCCTTAGATAGAAGAGCCTCATCCACGAGGACCTCATCGACGGGTCCGTCGGCCACCACGACGCCCTTAGACATGACAACAGCCCTCGGCATGAACTCCGCCACGAAGTCGAGGTCGTGGGTTATCACTGCTACGACCCCACCGTCCTCAGCGAAGCGCCTTATCAGCGAGGCCAGCTCCCTCTTCTGGGCTCCATCCTGGCCTATGGTGGGCTCGTCGAGGATCAAGAGGCTAGGGCCGTGGCTCAATATGGAGGCTAGAGCAACCCTACGCCTTTCGCCGCTGCTAAGCATCAGCGGAGGCCTATCCTTAAGCGCCGTTAGGCGAAGCTTTCTCAATGCTTCCTCAACCCTTCTCGCCACCTCGCTCGGCGGGAAGCCTAGGTTCTTAGGCGCGAACTCAACCTCCCTCTGGACGGTCTCAGCGAAGAGCTGGTGGTCGGGGCTCTGGAAGGCGAAGCCCACGTACCTAGCCAGCTGATGCACCTTGGCCCTAGATGTGTCTAGGCCGAAGACCTCGACGCGCCCCCTTTGAGGCTTTAAGAGGCCTATTAGGTGCTTAGCTAGCGTGGTCTTGCCAGCGCCGTTCTCACCGATTATCGCTACAACCTCTCCCTTTGAAACCCTTAAGTTGACGCCTCTAAGAGCAGGCTCAAAGCAGCCAGGATAAGTATACCAAAGGTCCTCAACGAGGACGGCGCTCAAGCAGCTCCACCAAGCCTCTAGCCAGCTCCTCAGGGTCTAGTGGAGGATGAGGGAGGCGCAACCCCCTCGCCGAGAGCTCTCGATAGAGCTCTACAGTCTTAGGCACGGCTACCCCTAGCCTCCATGCCTCATCGGAGGCCAGCACCTCCCTTGGAGGGCCCTCCAGCACTATCCTCCCCTCACTCATCAACACTGCTTGGTCTGAGTAGCGGGCTGCTAGGTCTAAGCGATGCTCCACTAGGATCACGGTCAGGCCTTCACGGTTTAGGTCGACTAGGAGTTTAATGAAGTCCGCCGCGCTGGCGGGATCGAGGTTTGAGGTAGGCTCGTCGAGGACGAGGACGCTGGGCTTCAAAGCCAGCGCAGCGGCTAAAGCTACCTTCTGCTGCTCGCCCCCTGAGAGCTCGAAGGGAGCTTTATCCCTCAAGTGCGAGAGCCTAAGGGCGGTGAGAGCCTCCTCTACGCGGTCCCTAACCTCACTCCTCGGCAGCCCTAGGTTCTCAGGGCCGAAGGCCACCTCCCTCTCCACGGTCAGCTGGATGAGCTGATCCTCAGGCTCCTGAAAAACCATGCCGACCAGCTTGGCTACCTCGTGAGTCGGCTTGGAGGCCACTTCAAGGCCCTCAACCAACACCCTCCCCTTCAAGACCCCTCCGTAGAAGTGAGGGATCAACCCGTTGAGGCACCTACAGAGCGTCGTCTTACCGCACCCACTTGGCCCAGTTATCAACGTGAAGGAGCCCCTTGAAACCCTTAAGTTGACGCCTCTAAGAGCAGGCTCAAAGCAGCCAGGATAAGTATACCAAAGGTCCTCAACGACCACCTGCTCCACGGCCTCGATCACCTCCCTCGGCTACAGGCTTCAAGCCTCTTTTGAGCAGCTCACCCTCAACCTCACTGAAGGCCTCAGCTATGGCCTTCTCAACTACTGCGTCCACGTCCTTCTTAACCCCAGGGTGAGCTTGAAGGTCGGCCTCCACCGTCAGCGATACCCCGCCTCCCTCATCCTCCTCTATGCTCACTGTCAGCTGGAGATCTCTCAAAGCCCCTCTAGGCAGAGCCTTCTCCACCCTGCGCTTAACGGCCTCCTCTAGCCTAAGAGCTAGGGTCTCCCAATACTCGTCGACCTCGGTCAAGGAGCCTCAAGGGCTGAGAGGCTCCTACGTAGCCACGCGGGTGGAGGCTAGCATCTGTGAAACCTTCTGCCTGAGCTCCTCCACCTGCTTCCTCGCTAGGCTTTCCTGCCTCTCTAAGGTCTTAATGTGGAGCTCCAAGGTATCCTTCTTATCTTGAAGCTCAGATATCGTCTTATTGCGCTCAGCTGAGAAGAGCAGAGTGCCCACCGACTTGTAGATGGGTGTCTCAGGGCTTAGCTTTTCGAGTTCCTCCAACGCGCGCTGGACCTCACGTAGCTCAAGCTCATACTGCTGGCGCCTGATGATTAAGGCCCTCAACCTCTCCTGACTCTCCTGAAGCTGGAGGATCTTGTTCTGCAGCTCAGGTGGTAATTGTGCCTCACTCATACGAGGTCGACTATGACGCTAGGCCCCTAAATAGTTTCCTCAAGGCTTCGGTGCTCGTCGTGCCTAGCGCTACGTATAGCAACGCTAGATGAAGCTAGGGGGACGGCGCCTCCCTTATTAAGCCAGCCAGACTGCTCAGCCAATACATAGCGTCTGAGTGACCTCCTTAAATGAGGCTAGCCACCTGAGGTAGGAGTTTAGGGCTGCCCTCAGCTTACTTAAGGTGGAGGCCTCGACGACTATCTCTATGCGCGTCCCTTCAAGGGTTATAGAGGACCTTAAGCCCCTCGTGGACATCGATATGGACTCGGGCTTAAGGGAGTAGTATAGGGCCTGCGCCTCTATGGATGAGGGGAGCTCCACTTCTAAGAGCGCTCTATGCACCCCTGCCCACCTATAGGTAGGAGGCGCTTCACCCTTATCAACGGCCCCACGGGCTCTCCGCTCGCTAGGTCTAAGAAGCTCATAGCGCCCAAGTAACCTCGCCCAGCTGAGAGTATGGCTGCGGTGGCGTAGATGGTCGCCTTAGGCCTCTCCCTGACGAAGGGCAAGCTTAAGGCTTCAGCCAGCGCCTTAGCTAAGGACTCCAGCTCCTCTCCATCCTCGACGGCTACGACAGCCCTCCTTAGGGGTTGAGCCATCACCCCCATCTCCCTTGCAAGCTTAACGCCGAGGCAGACGAAGGAGGCCCTCAAGGACCTCGTCTCCACGTCGTATAGGTCAAGCCTACCCGGGTTCGCCTTCCTAACGTTAACCACCAGTGCGTGGGAAGCCCCTCTGCTTGAGGCCTCGAGGAGGACCTCCAGGAGGCTCATCTTACCTCTGTTCACGTAGGCTGAGCCCGGAAGCACTTTAGCAAGCTCCTTACAGAAGCTCCGCACCCTCCTCGTTGGGCGGCGGGAGGTCGTTATGAGGATCGGCATGGCGAGGCTTAGCCTCGCTCGCTCAGAGGCGTGTAAGCTCCTCCCGTGAAGACCTTACCGCACTTACGGCAGAGCCAGATCCCTACAGCTTTACGCTTCAGCGAGCCTACGCTTAGGCAGAACGGGCACTTGTGTTTAGCTCTAAGCTTAGCCTCTATCTCCCCTACACGCTTCCTAACCGTGGAGCCGTAGCGTGCAGCGAAGCGAGCCGTGGACTTCGTAACCTTAGTCCTAGCCACCCCCACCCCCCTGCCTTAAAGCCTCAAGGTGCTTCTTAAGCTCCTCAGCCTTCTTCAAGGCTATGCCGACTGCTCTATGAAGCTCCTCCACCTCAAAGGAGCCCTCACCCACCTTTTGCATCGCACATAGCTTACCCGACACCACCGAGACGTGAAGTCTCGCGTCGGCAGCTTCTTCTTCATCCAGTGCTGGGTCAACCACGAGCGTGCTGCCTATCTTAGCTATGGTTACGGTGACAGGCAGCTCAGCTAGACGTACAGGAACCTTGTCCTCGTAGCTTACCTTCACCCTCTCCTCCTCCACCTTCGCCACTGGCATCTTAGATGTCTGAAGGGCGGCTGAGGCCGCTAGAGATAGGGCATCGACTAGGTTTCCATCATGGTTGAGCGCGTAAAGGTCCACCCAAGCTATCCACACGCTCTTGCCAGGTATGAGGCATAGCTTTGGTAGGTCGAGGGCTAGGCTCCTCCTAAGGCCCCGATCGATCAACCTCGCTGCCTCAATAACGTTCTCGTCGGGAGGGCCAGGCTCAAAGGTTGGAGAGGCTAGAGGAAGGAACTCAGCGTTGACCGCCAGCGCCCCTTGGTCGGGCGTGTCGAGGAAGGGCTGACCGACCTCATACTTAACTCCCGCCAACACTATGGTGTCACCTACGCTGACCCTAGCTGAGCCGTCAGCCCTCCCTATGACGTCCGTCTCCACCTTCACCGGCCTGTACTCCTCAAGCCCCCTACCGTCCACCCTGCGGCCGCTGCTTAGCAGCGACAGTATCTGAGCCTTCTTGACCTTAGATATCAACTAGGCTCACCCTCAACCTTCCTTCGAAGGGCTAGGTGGCGCCTTTTCAACGCCTCCTTCTGCATGTGATATATCTTCCCGCAGGATGCCATGGCCATGTCCACGGCCTTTACGAACTCCTCAGGGCTAAGCTGGCCGTCGAGCTGCAGGAGGGTTACCTTCCGCTTGCCGTACATGACGGCGAAGGGCATGTCCACCTCGCAGCTCTTGTCCTCTAGGTCTGTGAGGTCCACCACGAGGTGGCCTTCAACCTTGCCTACGGCGCAGGCTGCGACGAGGTCCCTCATGGGTATCCCTGCGTCGGCTAAAGCTAGGGAGGCAGCATTAATGCCGGCGCACCTAGTGCTGCCGTCTGCCTCGAGGACCTCTACGAACACGTCGATGGCAGTGAAGGGGAACTGCTCCACCATGACGGCTTGAGATAGGGCCTCACGGATAACCTTAGAGAGCTCCACCTCCCTCCTTGAAGGGGCGGGGGACTTACGGACCTCCACCGAGAAGGGAGCCATGTGGTACCTACACCTCAGCCTCGCTCTATCAGGGTAGGCTAAGTGCCTTGGATGGACGCTCCTAGGCCCGTAGACGGCGGCAAGTATCTTGGTGTTGCCCTGCCTCACGTAGGCGGAGCCGTTAGCGTTCTTAAGTACACCCACGCTCAGCTCCATAGGCCTGAGCTCGTCGAGCCTCCTGCCATCACGTCTAACCCCCTCAGGGGTGATTAGCTGCCCTTGAGCCACGACGCTGCCACCGCTCATTAGGTTTTAAGCTGCTAACGCGTTCCGAGCCTAGTATTTAAGGCTGAGTGCTTGCCCCCTGACCTGCTTTCTTTCTAGCCTTGAGCATGCTCATCACCCTGGCCGTAAGCCCAGCTACGTGAGCCTCCTCCACCACCTTGCGGACAGCTTCAGCTACAAGCTTCTCGTCCTCAGAGGACCTGCTGACCACCCACACGTAGCCATTTTGGCCTACAACGATCTTACAGCCGGTCTCGCTCCTTATCATGGATATCATGGAGCTCCTCTTACCGATAAGGCGAGGAACCCTAGCCGGCGGGATGGCTAGGATCAGGCCCTTAGTTATCTTACCTAGCCCGCGCTCCCTGCACGTCAGGGATGGGCTGAAGGCCCTCTCGAAGGAGGAGACCTTAGCTAGCAGCATGTCCCCTACGTCGTAGAGGCTCCTCAAGTCCTCCTCACGGAAGCTTACAGGCTTCAAGGAGGCCTCAGAGACGTGGAGGAGCGCGGTGTGAGGGGCCCTTATGTCAACTACGTAGTTTGGCGGGAGGATGTCCACTACCTCACCTATGACGAGGTCCCCCACCTCAGGTATGTAGGGGCCGTTGAGGGCGATCACGTTCACCATGCCCTTGGCGAGCTTAAAGATGCCGACGGTGGTTGAGTACAGCTTATTGCCCTCCTTGAGCACGCCGGGCCCCGCTCTATAGTCTCCCTCAGCTAGCAGCTCGCCCGGCACCACTAAGTCCCAGTCCTTGAAGTAAATGGGCAATTGGACCCGCCTAGCGCATGCTTAAGCTTTTGACTTGAACCTCACCCCTCGTCAGAGAGTTAAGCCTATCGATTAAAGATAGCTGAAGCCCAGCTGGAACCTCCACCTCCCCCTTCCAGGAGCCGTCGGTAAGCCACTCGGAGCGCTTGACGGTGGCCACCTTAGAGACTATAGGGTAGGCCCTTGCAGCGTAGGCTGCTGGAACCTTCACCTCCAAGGTGGCCTTAGCCACCTTGAGGGGTAGGATGGCCCTCAAAGCCCTCATTGCCTCCAATGCCTGCGCCTCGACGTCCTCGAAGGGGTCAATGCGTACCTTAGCCTCCTCAAGGGCGTTTTCGACTCTAATTGGAGGATGGGGTAGGTTGGTGCGGGGGTCTACGCAGTTCTTAGCTATGAAGTCTATGACCTGTCTCCTCTTCATCTCTATCAGTTCTCTACGCTGCTCAGCCGTGAGTTGAAGCTCACCTCTCTTAATGACCTGCTCAGCTGCCTTAACTGGGTCGTCGGTCTTGAAGACCTTAAGCAGCTCCTCCCTTGAAGCCTTCAACCCCTTTCCAACGTCCCTGAACACGGCCTCAACCATTAGGGCCTCCTTAATGTCGACTTCACCACCCTTCCTTAGCTTCCAAGCTGGCTCAGGCTTGACGAGCACCTCAAACCTCTCCTTTCCTATGGCGAGCCTGGCAACGACCCCCCGCTCCATCGAGGGCCCTCCGCTAACCTAAGCTGGCTATGTACTTAGCGACCTCCTCCTTGCTCAGCTTGTGGAAGCGTTTCGTCGCGACGTCCACAATAGCCAGCTCCACCTTGTCTGGGGAGAGCCCGCCCTCTATGGCTACGCTCAGCCCCTTCAAGGAGAGCTTAACGGCCTCCTCAAGCTTCAAACCCTCTTTGTAGTTTTTCTCTAAGACCTCCATAGCCTGCTGGGATGCCGCCCCTATGGCTATGGCGTGATAGCCTGCGTAAGCCCCGCTGGGCTCGGTCATGAAGAGCCTGGCTCCAGTCCTATCCACCCCAGCTATGAGGAAGGATACGCCGAAAGGCCTTACACCAGCGTGCTGAGTGTATAGCTGCTTTAAGTCTCCTATGCGCCTCGTTAAGACCTCGACGTCTATGGGCTCGTCGTAGACCAGCCTGTTGATCTGAGCCTCTATGCGCGCCCTATCGATGAGGACCCTGCCATCGGAGGCTAAGCCAGCGTAGGCTGCACCAATATGCTCGTCTATCTTCCATATCTTCTCCATCGAGGAGGGATCTACAAGCGGAACTACCTTCTTCTTCTCCACCCCCAGCACGACGCCTTCAGGGCACCTTACACCTAACGTAGTCCAGCCGCGTCTAACAGCCTCAAGAGCATACTCAACTTGGAAGAGCCTGCCGTCGGGCGAGAACACGGTGATGGCCCTATCGTAGCCGATGCCAGGTGGGGCGAACATGCAGCCTCCCTCAACGGTTAAGCGTCAAGCCACCTGTAGGAGGGGGCTCTTATAAGCGTAAGGGGCTTGATGCATCAATGGGGCTGCAGAGCGTTAAGGCATGAGGGCCCGGTGAGGGCCTTAAGGGGGCGGCGCGCACCTAACCATAATGGAGCCCGCGCTAACCCTTCCGCCTACCGGTCCTGCGAGGAGCTATGTAGCCTACCTTAGCTCCAGGAGGAGCCCTCCTAGCTGAGGGGGTGCTGCCCGTCGGATGGGATCCACCTCCATGAGGGTGCGCGTAGGGGCTCATGGCCTTCCCCCTCACCGTCGGGTACTTCCAAGCCTTCACCTTCGATAGATGATACCTCCTCCCAGCCTTGAGGAGAGGCTTCTCGACCCTCCCCCCACCGGCTACCACGCCGATCGTAGCCCTAGAGAGAGGGTTAACCTCTCTCAGCATGCCTGAGGGGAGCTGAACCATCGTTTTGTCGGGGGCGTGAGAGACTACTGTGGCGTAAGCCCCTGAGGATCTAGCTAGCTTACCTCCATCACCTGGCGTGATCTCCAAGTTGCATACTTGAGTGCCCTCAGGGACCTGCCTTAGTGGTAGGATGTTGCCCACCTTGAGGGCTGCCTGGCTCCCGATCTCTATGGTCTGCCCTACCCTCAAGCCTTCAGGGGACACCATCAAGAAGCTACCTCCTCCCTCCAAGGCGACCTCAGCTATTGGCGCACCCCTACCTGGATCGTGGAGCAGCTTCACGACGTAGCCCTCCAGCTTACCTTCAAGCTCCTCAGCTGAAGGCTTGGGGTACTTGACCTCGCCTACCCTCCTCCAAGATGGAGGCCTGAACACAGAGCCTCCACGCCCTCTACGCTGAACGAGGAGGCGCTTACCCACTCTACATCCCTCAGGCAGGCTGGCTATGCCGCAATTTAAGGCTGCCTCAGGCCATTAGAGCATGCCCATCCTCGACGCTAGATCCGAGGCCTTATGCTCTGGGCGTAGCTTAATGTAGGCTTTCTTCTCCCCGCTTGGCGTCACGCAGGTGTTGATGCGCTCCACCTTGACGCCGTAAAGAGCCTCGAAGGCTTGCTTGATCGTCGGCTTATTGGCCCGTCTATCCACGATGAAGACCAGCTCGTTGTTGCGTTCAGCCCTAGTGAGCGTAACTTCAGAGACCACAGGCCTCAGGATTACTTCATCTGGCCTCATCAAGTAAAAGACCTCGCTGCCTCAAGCTGCTTTAAGGCAGACTGGGTGTATATCGTCAACCTCCCCGGCACCCCGCCTGGAGCTAAGCGCATTATCGATAGCGACTTAGCTAGGGCTACGTCTACGCCCGTAAAGTTCTCGAATGCCCTCTTAACACCTCTATCTTGACCCACAACTATGAGGAGGCTTTTAGGCTCCCTATACCTCCTCCCCCTCATCTTGCCCCTACCGGGCCTCACCTTAATGCCCTCCTTAGCCCTCTCGACGTCCTCCCATAGGCCGAGGCGCTTAAGGAAGGCTCTAGCCTCCACAGCGGTGGACAGCGACTCAAGATCGTCAACCACCACTATAGGCAGGCTCAACCCCTCACCTACCCTATGCCCCCTAGCTTCAACCCACCTCCTGTCAGCGGTGGCAGCTATGGCTGAAGCTATGGCCAGCCTCCTCTCCTTCACGTTGATCCTCTCCTCCACTACCTTCTCAACCCTCGGTGGATGTGCCCTCCTACCCCCCACGGTCATGGGGGCCAGCGCCGCCCTCCTACCTCCTTTAACCCTAGGGACCCTCGCGACCCCATGACCTACCCCCCAGCTCTCCGCTGTAGTCCTCTTGCCAGCCATCGGGTCCCTTCCTTGAGGCTGGAGCCTCGCGGTGAAGGCAGCTAGGAAGGCCCTCTGAATTAAGTCCGGCCTAACGGGTAGCTCGAAGACTGGAGGCAGCTTAACTTCGCCGACTACCTTCCCATCGAGGTTGTAGAGGGCTGCGCTTAAAGCCATCTTCAAGCCCCCTGCTTAGACTCTAGGCTGACGTAAACTATCCTAGGGGGCTCAAGCTTAACGCTCGGCGGAGCCCTGATGGAGTACCTCAATTTAACCAGCCTACCCCTAGGGCCTCCCACTGAGCCCTCAAGCAGGATGTAGCTTCCCTTGACGAGGCCATAGCCCACAAAGCCTCCCTTAACTTGAACCTCAGCCGGATCGCCACCCAGCTTAAGTATCCTTTTATTATACTCCGTCCTTTGATGGTAGCCCAGCTGGCCGGGCCTGGGAACCGTGAACATCATGGTGGGGTGCTGGGGGCTTATGGCTCCGACCTTACGGTAGCCCTTCCTATGCTTATGCCACCTAGGCATTATCTTCACCCCGTAGCGCTTAACGACGCCGCTGAAGCCCTTGCCCTTCGTGATGGATACTACGTCAACGAGCTGGGCCTCCTTAAACACCTCAGACGCCTTAACCTCCCTGCCAAGGATGGACTTTACGTACTCGAGCTGCTCCTTGATGCTTCCTCCTCCCACCTTAATCTCGAAGACCTCAGGCTTCTTCTTGCCAACTCCAGCCCTCCTCGGCATGGTGCATACTAAGGCCCTAAGCTCAACTATCTGGCTCTGCAAGGCCTCGAGGGCCTCGAGGCTGCTGGACCTTCTCGGGAGGGGCTTAATGACTCTGCCGAGGTCCTTAGGCATCTCCTCAGCTAGGCACTCCGTCAACGCCTTCAACCCAAGAGGCCCCCTCCCATAAGCTCTAACGCCGAGCACGTATAGCGGTGGTGCGTCGAGGACGGTAGCGGCCTTCACAACCTCCTTTCCGTAGAGGGGGGAGGAGGGGTCGTTCTCAACTACGATCACGTGTGTCATCCCAGCCTTGTAGGCAGCGAAGCCTAGAAGCCTAGGGGGGCCTTCAACCTCAGGCCAAGACCTTATCCTAGGTGACGCCCTCTTAGCCCTAACCCTGGGGTAGAAGGCTAAGGAGCCTCGCTTAGGAGCATGTACCCTCCTACCCAACTCTCCATCCTCAGCCTAAGGGCTACCCCAGCCGGCTTAGTGGGGATTTAAATATTCGCTTCATGAGGCCCGCCTTTAGCGTCGAGCAGGCAACGCCCTCAATCGATTTAGCGTACTGAGCCTCGAGGGCCGAGGCCTTCATATCTTGGACGGCCCCTGCCTACCTTGGCTAGTGAAGAGCCCGCTCAGCTTTAACCTTAAAGGGATGGCAGCTAATTCTACACGCTTAGGCTGGCGGTTCCCAGTTGAGGTATGTATCGCTGAGGACGAAGGTGTTAGGCTCCTTACAGATAGGGGAGGCCGTGGTGCTCGGCCCCTCCATCATCGGTGAGCTGTGCCTGATTGAGGATCAGGTGATAGTAGGCCACCCGGCTAAAGGGAAGCTGCTTGAAGCCTTAAGGCGTAAAGAGAGCCTCGTCGAGGCCTTCGACCAGCTTAGCTCTGGAGCGAAGCTAGGGAGGAAGGTTGTGGTGCGTAGTGGCACGGTGATCTATGAGGAGGTGGAGCTCAAAGACGAGGTGGAGACGGGTCATAACGTGCTGGTGCGTGAGGGATGCGTGCTCGGCGCCAGAGTTAAGGTTGGAAGCGGAACTGTGCTCGACGGGTATGTTGAGGTAGGAGCTGACACCAACATCCAGTCCTGCGCCTTCCTTCCGCCCAAGACGAAGGTGGGGGAGGGGGTTTTCATAGGGCCTAGGGCAGTGGTCACCAACGACCGATATCCCTACAGCGGCAGGCTCGTAGAGACAGTCATAGAAGACGGGGCGGTGGTGGGAGCTAACGCAGTTCTTGTTGCAGGCGTCAGGGTTGGTAGGAGGGCTGTCGTAGCCGCTGGGGCGGTCGTGACGAAGGACGTAGAGGAGGGGGAGGTGGTAGCTGGATGCCCCGCGAGGAGGCTGATGAGCGTGGAGGAGTATGAGCGTAAGCGGGCAGCCTACGTTAGGGGGCTTAGATGTCAAGGAGGAGCTGAGCAACGTACTTGTCGTCCACCCTACCCACCTTTACGAGGGCGTAGGTCGCAGCCTTGACCTCAGTGCGCAGGTCGTGGCGTGAGGGGTCTACGCGCTCGCCATAGGCCGCGGCCCTTAGCTTAAGCAGGCCATTAAGGCGCTCCACGGCAACCTTGAAGTCGCTGAAGAGCATCCTCCTAATGCTTGAGATGGCCAATAGCTCGTTGAGCCAAGCTACGAGCAGAGCCTCCAGGTCCTCCGCCTCCACCTCGACCGCCACCTCCTCTGCGGGCTTAACCTTAAGCAAGTCAGTCATCACGCTAAACATGGCTTTAGCGGCGTTCACGAAAGCCTCCTCTAGCGTAGAGCCGTAGCCTCTAACCCCTACGTCGGCCGTGGTCTCGAAGAGCTCAAAGCTGGACACAGCTCATGCAGGACTCTGTCCCTTATTAGGCATTCCGACGCCGGACGTGGCAACTTAAGCTATAGTGCGATTGACCGGTCAATTGCCGCGCTTAACCCCCTCCCTCAGCCTCATGTAAGTCTAACCTTGCTGAGCTTTGACCGTTCAAGCAGCGCTCGCTTAAGTTACCAGATCGCCTGCCCTCAACATGGCTTCGAGGCGCCGGGGGCGGGATTCGAACCCGCGTGCCCCGATGGGGCACTGGCTCTCCCGCGTGAGGCTCAAGGCCAGCTCCTTAGTCCGCTCGGACACCCCGGCGCTTAGAGGAGGCTGAGGCTCCTTAATTAAGGCTCATCAGCTGACCTGCCTAATGCCCATCACGTAGCTGGCGCCGTCGATGTCCCATCGCTTAGTGTAGAAGCCTTCTCCAGGCGATGGCTTCATCGACAGCTCAAGAGACCTCACCCTCACCTCACGCGTCAAGTAGGCCTCCATCCGCTTAAGCCTCTTCAGCGAGTCCTCGTCGGGCGGGGCCACGTAGGCGTCCACGTAGGCGTCCACGCTGAGGTCAAGCTCCTTCCGCATCTCCTGAAGCCTCCTTACGACCTCCCTGGCTAAGCCTTCATCCAATAGGTCTTCAGCCACCCTTAAGTCGAGCAGCAGTGCGCCGTTCCTTAGCTCAGCCCTTGCTAGGCCCTCCTGCGCTTCAGGCTCCTTAACGGATGCCTCCAGCTCCTTCACGTTCATGAGGTCGAGCAGGATAGGCTTCAGCTCCTCAACGCATTCCTTAAGCTCAGGGTCCCTATATACCACAACAGCCTTGCTGAGGGGCCTCCTAAGCTTAACCCTTGCAGCCTGCCTAATGCTGTTGGAGGCCTCAACTAAGGCCCTGGCGTGCTCCATTAAGTGCTCGAGGCGCTCGTCGATGAGCGATGTGTTAAGCTCAGGCCAGGGGCATAGGTGGACGCTCGCAGGCATGGAGGGCGAGGTGGGCTTGAAGACGTGCTGGTAGGCCTTCTCCGCGAGGAAAGGTATGAAGGGGGCGGCGAGCCTGATGAAGGTGTAGAGGGCTTGATAGAGGGCGTAGTAGGCTGCCAGCTTTACGGGGTCTGATCTCTCAATCCATGTCCGCTTCCTAGCCAGCTTGATGTACCAGCGGCTTACGTCGTCGAGTATGAAGGAGGAGAGGGCCTTGACCGCCTCATGGATGGACAGGGACTCTAGGGCGGAGGTTACCTGCTTAATTAGCCCTTGGGTCCTTGAAAGCAGCCACCTATCCTCTATGGTGAGGGTCTTCATGACTTCACCCTCAACCCGCGCGGGGTTGAAACGGTCTAGGTTCATGTATAGGCTGGCGAAGTAAAGGGTGTTCCATACCACGTTTAGCTCCTTAAAGGCCTCCTCGACGCCCCTCCATGAGAAGTGGAGGTCCTCCCAAGTAGTGCAGCCCAGCTCGTACCAACGAAGTGCGTCTCTGCCGTACCTTTCGATTACCTCCTCGGGGTAAACTATGTTGCCTAGGGACTTATGCATGGCCCTGCCCTGCTCATCGAGGGAGAAGCCGTGGACTAGGACGCTGCGGTAGGGTGCTTCATTGAACACCACTATGCTGGCGACCAGTAGCGTGTAGAACCAGCCCCTGGTCTGGTCGTGGCCCTCCACGACTAGGTCGGCGGGCCACCATGTAGAGAGGCCTTCAACTCTATGCGGATACTTCAAGCATGCCCAAGAGGCTGCGCCGGAGTCCATCCATACGTCGAGGACGTCGGGGACCCTCTCCATGACTCCTCCGCACTCACACCTCAACTTGACTTCGTCGATCCAGGGGCGGTGGACGTCTAGGGCTGGGTGAAGAGGCTCGATCGACCTCCCCTTGAGCTCCTCGATCGAGGACACGACTATGAACTTAGAGCAGCTCCTACAGACCCATATCGGTAGCGGCGTGCCCCAATACCTCTGCCTTGAGATCACCCAGTCCTTAACCTCTTCAAGCCACCTGCGGAACCTAACCTTCCCAGCCCACTCTGGAACCCACTTCACCTTTTCGCTCTCCTCCAGTAGTCTATCCTTTATGGCCGTCACCTTGATGAACCACTGAGGGGATGACCTAAGTATCAAGGGGGACTTACATCTCCAGCAGTGCGGGTAGCGGTGCGTCACCTTTCCATGCATGAAGAGCAGGCCCTTGGACTTAAGGTCGGCGACTATCTCATCGCTGGCCTCAAAGACGCCCCTACCAGCGTACCTCCCCGCCTCCTTAGTGAACACGCCTCTATCGTCAACGGGAGATAGGATTGGGAGGCTGTAGGCTCTTCCCACCTCAAAGTCCTCCTCACCGTGCCCTGGAGCTACGTGAACGCAGCCGGTGCCCTCCGCTAGCGTCACGTACTTTTCGCTGAGCACTACGCGGTGGGCTCCCTCAAGCCCGCGCTGCATAGGCACCTCGTCGAGGAGCGGAGGGACGTAGCGCAACCCCTCAAGCTCATAGCCTGGAACCTCCTCTAGAACCTCGTAGTCCACTCCAGCCTCCCTGAATACATGCCTACACCTAGCTTCAGCTAGGATGTATACTTCGTCGCCAGCCCTGGCCCTAACGTACTTAAAGCTTGGGTTGACCATGACCGCGACGTTTGCCGGTAGGGTCCAAGGTGTGGTGGTCCATATCAGTATGTACTCTCGATCCCTTCCCTCTAAGGGAAACTTGACGTAGATGGAGGGGCTCTCCACCTCCCTATACTCCTCAGTCACCTCATAGCCAGCCAGCACGGTTCCGCAGCGCGGACACCAGTGGACCACCTTAACTCCCCTCTCCAAGAGCCCTCGCTCATAGGCCTTCTTGACCGCCAGCCATACAGCCTCAACGTAGTAGCTATCTATCGTCCTGTAGGGCTCAGCCCAGTCCATCCATACGCCTAAGCCCTTAAACTGCCTCGTCAAGACCTCCAGGTTCTCTAGAGCATAGGATCTACACTCCTCCACGAAGCGAGCCACCCCCAGCTTCTCCTCGATCTCCCTCTTCGAGAGGAGGCCTAGCTTACGCTCAACCATCACCTCTATGGGTAGGCCATGCATGTCGTAGCCGGGCTGGTCGCGGACGTGGAAGCCCCTCATGCGCTTGTACCTCAGGATCGTGTCCTTAACGAGCTTGTTCCAGGCCGTGCCGACGTGGATCGGGTTGGTGACGTAGGGCGGCCCGTCTAGGAAGTAGAACTTAGGGCCCTCCCTCACCGCCTCCTTGACCTTAGGGTATATTTCCTCCCATAGCTTCAACAGCTCCTCCTCGTAGCTCAACGGGCTGAAGCGCCTAGGGAGGAGGCCTACGTACCCTTCTCCATCCGCCGTGGCCGCCACCTATAAGGAACGCTAGCGCTAGCCTAAGCAGCGGGCGTTAAAATCTTTGAGGGGCGTTAGGCTTATGTCTCAAGCGCTCCCACCTCATGTCGGCGCAGGGCTTGATCAACAACCTCTCAGCTGCACTGAAGGCGCCGGCGTCTAGGTTAAGGGCCCTAGCCAAGCGGGTGAAGGTGGAGAGGCTGCTCGTAGCGGCAACGCTATGCGTGGTCTTCGCAGCCAGCTTAGCCTTGAGGCTGCTTAGGCTAAGCTACGGCTACAACCTCCTCGACGAGTTCGACCCCTACTTTCAGTATTGGATGGCTAAGTACGTGGTTGATCGAGGCTGGGCTGGCTTCGCTGAATGGTTCAGCTGGTTTAAGGATCCAAGGTTCTGGTACCCCTACGGTAGAGACGTCGTCCACACGGCGTTCCCAGGCGTAGCCTTCACCGGCGCGTTCATACATCTCTTCCTAACCTCCCTCGGCTTGAAGCTGGACCTGATGACGACCTGCGCCTTCCTCCCAGCCTTCCTAGGCTCCCTCACCGTGGTGTTGCTCTACCATGTGGGGAGGGAGGTCGATGGGAGGGCGGCTGGGCTTTACGCCTCAGTGTTCATGGCCTTCAGCGCAGCCTACCTCAGCAGAACCATCTTCGGCTTCTTCGACGATGAGAGCGTGGGGATCTTCGCCTTCGTGTGCGCCTTAGTCTTCTACTTCAGGTCCTTGAAGAGGGGAGGGGCTGTGCTTGAAGCCTTAATCGCTGGGGCCTTCTTAGGCTACATGGCTAGCGCTTGGGGGGCTGCCACCTACGTCATCAACCTACTGGCGCTTCACGCCATCCTTCTAACGCTACCGTACCTAGCCGTGGGCAGCGTGGGAAGGCATAACAGGGAGCTGTTGACGTCGTACTCAGCCACCATGTCCACAGCCCTCCTCCTGGCCTCCCTCGTCCCAAAGCATGGCCCTGGCTTCTTAACGTCAGGGCTCAGCTTTCAAGCGCTCATAGCCCTCGCCCTCCTCGTCCTAGCTGAGGCTGCGTCTAAGCTGCCAAGCAGGCGTATGAGGATAGCCTTAACCCTGCCGGTTGCAGCCGCCATCATGGGGGGCTTAATAGCCCTGTGGGCGCTTGGCTACCTCGCTGCGCCAGAGAGGTACTTCTCAGTCTTCCTCCCCACCATCAGGAGCCCCCTCGTGGCGTCGGTGGCTGAGCACCAGCCCGTGACGTGGTTCAGCTTCTTCTTGGACTATCAGCTCGTCATCCCCCTATCCCTCCTAGGCCTCTACTTCCTAGCTAGGAGGGGTGATGCTGTCAGTCTGTTCATGGTGGTGGCGGGCCTCAGCACGATCTATGCAGCGGCCGGGATGGCTAGGCTGCTCGTCTTCCTCGATCCCCTGCTGTGCGTGCTGGCGGGCGTGGGCTTCAGCCGGGTCGTGAAGGCCTTAGCCTCGAGGCTCACTGCTGAAAGAGAGAGTAGGAGGAGGGTTCTCGTGGGCCTCGATAGGCGCTGGGCTGGGCTGGCGCTGATCATGCTTGTGATATCCTTCACCCCTTTAGCCTCACCACTTGTCAGGCCTATCACCTACAGCTCAAGCAGCGTAGTAGCTAGAGCCAGCGGCCCCCAAATGATACTGGCCTCCGACTTCATGGTCTCTGCCGTTATTCCAGATTGGCTTAACACCCTTGCCTGGATGAAGAACAACCTGCCATCTAACGCTGTAGTAGCTAGTTGGTGGGACTACGGCTACCACGTAGCCGTGATGGCTGAGAGGGCCAGTACCTGCGACAATGCAGCTCTGAGCCATACACACATAGCTAAGATAGCTACCGCCTTCCTATCCAATGAAACCGAGGCCTTGAGGATCTACAGGGAGCTAGGGGTCACGCACGTAGTGGTCTTCGGCTACGTCGTGCCCTACCTCGGCATGAGGATCGGCGACTCATCCGTATGGTTCTACGCATCGCTGGGGCACATAGCTGGCGACGACTTCACCAAGTCCCAGTGGATGGCCCTCATCGCGGGCTTAAACCCATCGGATTACCAGAAGAGCGTCTCCTTCATCACGGCTGATGGAAGGCTCGGCAGCCTCATCGTGCCAGCTGGAGGGAGGGCTGCTGATGCTGTGCTGTATAGGATGCTGTTCAACAACCATGAAGGCCCCTTAGCCAGTAGGGGCCCGATCGTAGGGGACGTAGTCGTAGACGAGCAGAGCGGTAGGCTCGTAAACGTCATACCCTTCAACGTTAAGCCCCTACAGCACTTTAAGCTCGTATATGCCAGCGAGCCCAACAACTTCGTCCTCGTCTACGAGGTAATCTATGATTGAGTGCGGCTTAGCTTCAGGAGCCTACGATACCTACCGTACTTATCCTCAGGCGAGAAGCGGGCTGGGTGGGGGCTTTTAAGGGGGCCGCCGCAGCTAGGACACTTATCCTTATGAAGGGTGTACCTTCCACACCTTGAACACTTCATCAGCAGCTTCAGCTGCCTCACCGCTTAACCGTGAAGCTTCCAGCGCCCCCCTTGGATTTAAGCTCCCTCAACGCTACGTCAACTACCTCCCTCAACGCTGATTCCGCCTGCTTGTAGTCCTCTCCCATCACCTCGACGTTGTAGAAGGGGGCGCCAGCCACGTAGATCTTAACGTTATACCCCTTCTCCTTAGCCAGCTCAAGGGCCTTCATCAGGCTCTGCCCGATGTGAAGGACCCCCCTTGGATGAGTGGAGCGTAGCTCAAGCCTCCCAGACACTTTAACCATAGGCAGCTCCACATGCTCCTTAGCCACCTCGTAGACTGCGTCAACCCAGCCCTCAGCTACTCCTGCTTCACGTAGGGCTTCGACCCCACGCTTAACAGCCCACTCAAGCCCAGAGTAGATCTCGCCGTACCTATCCTCCAGCTTCCAGCCTACCTTATCGTAGGCCTCGTCAAGCGTACGGCCCATCCTCTTAGCGGCCAGGCCTAGGAGGGTTTCAGCCCTCTGAGCCCTCTTCCACTCATACATCTTTTGGCTCCTTTCAGCCACGGAGACCCTCCTAAGGGAGAGGTCTACATGTCCCTTGGCCGGGTCCGCCTTGATCACCTTCAGCACAGCCTTCTGCCTCTCCCTCAGGAAGTCCCTTATGTTATGAACCCAGGTGGAGGATACCTCGCCGAGCGGTACGTAGCCCCTTATGCCACCGTACTCGTCTAGGGTTACGTATGCCCCCTTATCGAACACCTCGGCTACCGTGGCTATCACGAGTTCGCCTACTTCAGGGAAGGGCTTCCTCTTCCTAGGCACCTCGAACCCCCTAGATCGTCTTTAAGACCCTAGCCTCAACCCTAGCCTTCCCACCCGTGGGGTAGGCGAGTACGCGGCCGCAAACCAAGCACTTAACTTGAGTGGAGGCGTGGCTGAAGATCACCTGGAGGTTGCCGCACTCAGGGCATCGCACTTGGAGGAAGCGAGACTTAGGTGTTGGTACGAGCTCCCTAAGCTTAGCCTTACCCATTGAGGTCACTTCCTCACCGCTTCTACAACCTCGAGCTTCTTGGCCCTAACCCCCTTACGGTGGGAGATGTAGCCGCACTGCCTGCAGGTTAACTTAAGGACCTGCTTCTTCGTCACCTTAGCGAACCTCTTTTGTTCAGGCTTCCTCTTCGAGCCGTAACCCTCCTTCTTAGCAGCGTACCTCCGCTCACCTTGAGCTAGGGCTCTGCGCCTACCAGCCTTGTAAAGCGATACTGAGTGCTCGGTATGCGCTTTGCACCTTGGACAGTAGGTGTTGAGGGTCTTCGGTGCCTTCAAGGGCCGCGCCTACAGCGCCGAGGATGAGGTGTCTTATATGCTTAGTCGAGGCCTAATCGATCATCATCGCGTAGCCCTCACTAACCAGCTTCTCAGCCACGTTAGCTGGGAGCAAGGCGAGGGACTCAGCCTTTAGAGGGGCATAGTCGGAGGCTACCTCGATAGGAGCTTCCTTCAGCATCCTCACCAGCTTCATCTTAGGCCGCTCGTAGCGAGCTGAAAGCTTGGAGCTCAACAGCTCCTCAGCTTCGCTCAGTGCCTTGAGTGCAGCCGATACTGCTTCAGCCTCCTCCCTCGTTAAGAGGGGTGTAGGGTCTTGGCCCTCTAAGGCCTGAGTCAGCGCCTTCCTAACCCTAAGGGAGAAGAGGTCTTGAGCTAGCGCCTTAAGCACCTCAAGCTCCAAGGAGGCCACCCTTTTAGCTAGGCTAGGCCCCTCCTCCAGGATGGAGGCTAGCTTAGCTACGTGGGCTCTAAGCCTCTCATAGAGCGCTGGGTCCAGCCGCTGGAGCTTGAAGCTAGACCTCTCAAGCCTCCAGGAGTCTCTAAGCTCCTGATACATTACTCCATTTAACCTAGAGGTGCAGCTAGATAAAGCTTCTAATGAAGCTAGGCCAGCCTGGCGAGCCCCGACCTTAGGAGGTAGAAGGCGACGGCGGTGGGGAGCACGACGAGCTCATCGTTGAAGGGGCCGAAGCACTCACCCATCAAGGTTAGCTGAGGGCACTTACCTACGTGAACGCGTAGCTCCCCCTTCTTGAAGGCCACTGCGTCCTTAAGGGGGTCGAAGGAGTCGAGGCCGTTTAGCTTAAGGGGCTGAGCGATAAGCCCCGTGTCCCCATGTATGCTGCTGGGGAGCCTGATGAGCCTATGGATGTCGGTGGTCACCCTCTCATCTATTTCACAGCGCTGAAGCTCGATGGCCTTCAACACTAGTCTCTCCCAGAACCTACGACCGTACTTAAGCATCAAGCCCCACTTGGGCTTAGGTAGCTCGAGGGAGGCTAGGAGGCGTTCCTTCGACGCGTAGATCTCAGCCGCTAACTGCCTCTTTGAAGTCGGAAGTAGGCGCTCCAAGTCAGCTATGGTGGCTGAGCTGAGGAAGCTGTAAACCCCCCTTGCCACCCTGCCACGCCAGCCAGGGTGGTTGAGCGACGGTGGTGCATGAGACCTCTCAACGAAGGAGTGGAAGCCGTGAGCCTCGGGTCGAAGGCTGACAGCTTTGAGGTAGTCTACGATCTCCCTTCGAGCGTACTGGTCGATCTCCTTAACGGCCTCCGATTCTAGGTGGAGGTGGTAGCCCCTCCTACCTGAGAAGGCCACGTGGAGCTCGCTTGGCGAGAAGCCGAAGTCAGGTATAAGGAAGCCCTCGATTAGCTTCAGGAGCTCCGCCTTAGCTGCCTCCAAGCATCGAGGGCAGAGGTAAAAGCTCTCAGAGCTAAGCCTGCGCCCTCCGCAGCTAGGGCAGCTTAACGGCGCCAGCCCCCTTCCAGTAGCCTTGCAGTCTAGGCAGGTCCATCTATCATGTTCGTCCTTGCATGGAGTGGGTATGTGGTCTGAATCTATGTCGAAGACTAGATCGGCCCCCATCCACCCCTTGGAGGCCATGTCCCTCTCGCTTGGAGATAGGTAGTAGGCTGAGGAGTAGAAGACGTGGCGTGGAGCTTGAGAGGTGAGGAAGACTCTAAGATCCTCGAGGCTCTTGAACGCTACGTGGCGCAGCACTTCGTCCCGCTCGAAGAACGAGAAGGCGAGCTCGCGATGTGGAAGGTCTGAAGGGAGGCTAAGCGTATGGCCTGCGTCGGCATAATAGCTCCTCACCAGCTTAATGATAAGCTTCAGCTCCCGCTCGCTCACCCAGCCTCCGAGCCCTCCATGGACCTAAGCCTGTAGTAAGCGAGTGGATGCTTAACGCGCTGGCAGAGGCGGTCGGGGGAGGGACAGAGGTTGAAGGTACGAAGGGTCTCGCAGCGGGGAGGCGTGTACTTGGTTCTTGAGCCTATCTCGCCAGCTACGTGCCTAACATGGTAGGTAGTACGCTTCTCATCGAAGTCTGGAAGCCTCCTGAATAGGTCTACGACCTCTTCAACAGTCTTGCCCACGTTCAGCATGAAGGATGCCAGCGTGAACCTAGCCATGTGTGGAAGCTGCCTCCCAGCTGATGCGTCCTCGAGGAGGGCCTTGATGCAGGGAGGGTAGGCTGACTCACCTCCCTCCTTAGGGGGTTCAAGCCCCACTGAGCTTGCAGCCCTGCGCTTGCTCAGCTCTAAGACCTCCCTCAAGGAGGCTTTAAGGCCCTCCCCCAGCTCAACGGTGGGCGCTGTAGATAGGCGGCTGAGTAGACGCTCCCTTAAGGCCTCAGCCATCAGCCTAGCCAGCTCGTGACGCTGTAGGTAGACCAGCCCAGCTGATAGGGTTCTGTTGACCAGCTTCCAATGATGGGACTTGAAGCCCATGGACACGGACAGAAAGTCCCTCCACCTCAACGCGAGCCCATAGGAGCGAGGGCCGATGTCTAGCGACACCCTCTCAACAGCCCAGTTGAAGCAGTCGTGAGCTATGTAGGCCAGCTTATCTACCGTCTCATCCTTGAGGAGCGTAAAGGCCCTCTTAGCCTCTCCTTCAGCATACCTACTTTGAAGGAGGCGGTCGTTGGTGAGGGAGGCTAAGAGCATAGCAGCTGGATAGGAGAGGACCTCAACCTCAACCTCCTCCAACCTCGCTGACACTATGCCGCTCTCTAAAGACTCCTTCAGCCTACCTACCGCCCTCTCGAGAATCCTTCGGTTCTCAGTCTTATCCAGCTCCTCAGCGGTGAGGCCTCGTTCCTTGACGAAGGCCTGAGCCTCGGGGGTGAAGGGGTACTTCGCCAGGTCCTCCTTAGTTAACACACTTAGGCGGCACCTCTAGGCTTAGCCTCACTCCTCAAGCCTAGGCGCTAGCCAGTACTGTATCTTGCCTCCACCGGGCAGGTCGAAGATTAAGGTGAGGGGTATGTTGGTGGAGAAGCGAAGCTCCAGTATGTCGGCGGCTGCCGCTGCCTTCATCATGTCGAGGAGGTAGGTTAGGCTGTACATGGATCTGGAGGGCTCCTTAACGTTTAGCTCTAGGAGCGCCCCTCCGTCCTTGGTGAAGGTAGTGGAGGACTCACCCTTATCGCTGGAGGCTTGAAATGTCAGCTCCTCCTGGGTAGCTTGGATCTTAACGTGGTCGCTGACGAGCTCTGCATCCCTTAGGGCGTCCTCCACGGCGTCAGCCAGCAGCCTCACCTGAGCGTTGAAGGAAACTCGGGGGGTGGGCAGCTCTTCGTAGCCTAGGTCTATGAGGGGCACAGCGAAGACCCTCGTGGCCCTCCCCCTAAACTTCAGCTTAAGCCTCCCTTCACCTGGCTTAAGCTCAAGCTCCAGCTTCTCCCCCGCGGAGGCTCTCTTGACCAGCTTGTTGAGCTGGTCCAAGTTGACCCCGACCTTGGTCTCAGCATCACATACGTACTCCTCGAAGGAGGTACTAGGCATCTCAAAGTCTACCATAGCTATCCGCGAGGGGTCCATAGCCCTCATCCTCACCCCCTCCGGAGCGAAGATGAAGGCCGTCTCGTCAACCATCGTGGACAGCGCTTGAACCACGCTCTTCCAAAGCTTAGCGTCTTGAAAGACGACCTTCATCGATCGAGGGGTCGCCTCGGCCAAGGTGGTGGACCACCTATCCTATTGTCTACACGCTATTTAAGGTTCACCGTCCAGCAGCCTCCATGTACGGCGGCAAGCGCTCACGCCTCTACTTCAAATACGGCGGAGGCTTTGGAGCCTTAATGCTTAGTCGTACTCACGCCACGTGTAGCCGCACTTAACACATCTGTAGAAGCGCGTGGAGCCCTCATCAGCCCTCCGTGTCTGAACTAACCACCAGTAGGCCTCGTTGCCTCCGCACTTGGGGCAGGATGCCTTGACCGTGGGCATGACCTTGGAGGTCGAAGGCTCCACCACGAGCGTCTTCTCCTGAGGCAGATGTTTAATCCTCTGGGTCACCTTGACCTCCCCCGCGATGGAGGAGGGGTCGCCTACAAAGCCGCACACCTTACACGTCAGCTTAACTCCCCTCTCACTCCTTGAAAGCTCGAGGAGCTTACCGCAGTTAGGGCAGAAATGTAGGCTGCTCGTCAAGCATGCCACCCAATACTTCCATCACCCCTTCACGGCTGCTAGATTTAGGTGTTGCTGATGAGGTCTAGGGACCTGGCAACTTAAGCGAGCGCTGCTTGAACGGTCAAAGCTCAGCAAGGTTAGACTTACATGAGGCTGAGGGAGAGGGTTAAGCGCGGCAATTGACCGGTCAATCGCACAATAGCTTAAGCTGCCAGGTCCGAGGTCTAGGTAGCGGCTGAATAAGAGGTAGCCGCGAGCTAATCCCTCGACTTGCCCTCCGCACTTAGTTGGCCGCCTACGTTAGCAGGGCTTTAGACCCTAGCTTCGCTTCCAAGCCTCGTAGAGCGACTTAACAAGAGGGGCAAGTAACGAGGCCAGCCTGAGGGGCTCCACCCCGAAGGGGCCCTTACAGGTCCTTAGCAAGGCTTTAGCCTCCTCAACGCTAAGGCCTGCATACTCACTGAGCTTGCATTCATGGTCTGCCGACACCATCAACACCGGCTTCTGGAGCAGCCTGAATAAGTCGTTCAGCTTGCCATGTAGGGGGAGGCAGCTTGAGAGGAGGATGGCGGTAAGCTCCTCATAGAACCGGCTGGCCTTAATCTCAGCGGCTAGGCTAGATACCTCGTCCACCCTCCAGCGGAGGACGAAGGCTCCGTCAACCCAGAGGGACCCCCTCGTAACCACGCATGCACAGAGCTGGCTGGCCCCCTCCGCTACCGCCACGTCCACGCCTAAGATCCTCACTTCAGGCTTATAAGGCCTCGTGCGAAGCCACCGATAGCCTACTTCAAGGCCCTTAAAGCCTTCTCCTCAAACACCTTAGTGAGGGCTACGATCCTAGCAGCAGCCTCCCTTAAAGCGTCCTCCGGGGTCTTAGAGCCGTCGGTCTTGACCACGAACACAGGGCTCGAGACGAGGGGGTGGTCGATACGATAGGCAGCAAACGTCACGGCTGGATCTTGGAGGAGCGCCTCCCTCAAGGAGTTACAGAAGGTATGTCCCTCCCCTCTGAGCTCAAAGACCAAGGTGTTAGGGCCCTTGTTTAAAATAACGAGGTCCATCTCGCTCACCGTGGCTGGCGCATGCCTTCAACGGGCTTAAGCTCAGCCCGCCCCAAGCGAAGAAGGTAGTGGCTCAACGAGGTCTTACGAAGCTCCTGTAAGCCGCAGGTAAGGCATATCAACCTACTTCCCTTCAACGGCAGAGGGCGGCGGCATCGAGAGCAGAGGGCTAGCACCACTCCAAGCCCCCTACCCTTAAGCGTGAGGAGGTAGGAGTCCCTGATAGCTATGACTTTCGCTCTAACCACGTCGCCAGGCCAGAGAGCATTCAGCATCCTGTCGACGAAGCCCACGTCTACCTCGCTCACGTGCAGTATTGCCTTAAACGGCGTAGCATAGAAGCGGAGCCCCTCGACCTCGTATAGGTCTATATCAGCTACGTCCTTCCTGACGTCCATCACCACCCCACGCACCACGTCGCCCCTCCTAGGCATGAGGGGGGCTCGCCTCATAGGGACAACGGAGATCTTCCGCTCCTCCACGTCCTTAACCACCTCGCCGACCATGGATGCGTATACGTTGCCCGACTCCTCATAGACCCCCTGACCTGGGGAAAACTCCTCGATGACGCTTAGGATCTCGCCGGGGGTGGCTATTTCAACCCCCATAACCTACACCGCGCTAAGCTAGCTGCGCGGGATGTGAAAAGCCTTACCTTTAAAGAGGTAGAGGTCCACCTCCACCAGCTTAAACCTCTTCTCGTGGAAAGGGAAGGTGTAGGGCAGCTTCAGCTGAAGAGAGTCGAGAACCTCCGCGGCCCCACCCAGCTCCTCGACCAGCTGCTTGATGAAAAGCTGGCTCTTAAGGGTCCTCTTGTGGAGGCTGAAGGAGAGGGGGGCTGTGTTGAGGGCGCACAGGATGAAGGCTCTATCAGCCCCCCTTCGCTGAACCCCAAAGGGTGGGTTCTGAACGACGACCTCCCCCCTTATTGAAAGGTGGGGGATGGAAGCCCTCAGCCAGGAGGTAACATGCTCAACGCCAGCTCGCTTAGCGTTGCTCTTAGCTATGCTTAGCGCGACTTGATCTACGTCGACCCCAAGGACGAAGGAGGCGCCTAGGAGGGCCGCTCCGATGGCAAGCCTTCCAGTTCCGCAGCCTAAGTCCACAACGATGCTCCCCCGTAGCCAGCTCCTCACCCTCCATAGAAACCTAGCTGCGTCCTCGCCAGTGATCGTGTACTGCTCAAGCCTCGGGGCTGGAGAAGGATGAGCGTCGAGCGACTCAAGCAGCATGGCCAGCTTCTTGAGCTTCAACTACTCAACCTCGTAGATGAGCTCCCTGCCTTCAGCGGTGTAGATGTGGACGTCGACCGTCCCGCGGTAGGGGCTGGCGGCTATCATGGTTAACGCTCCGCGTCCCAAGTTTAAGTCCTCCACCGATGGAAGGGGGTCCCCTGAAGGGTGAGAGTGAGCTGCCCCCACTATCGATGGGTCGATGGGTAGCGTAAACGGGTTGTATGAGGCAAAGCCTAGGCCGAAGGTGGCTGAGGGAGGGATTAAGGCCTCCTCAACGATGAGGGAGCCGCCTCTTCGCCTACCCCTCAAGAGGAGGAGCGCCTCCTTCGGGTGGAGAGCCTTAGCTACGGCTAAGAGAACATCCACTACCTCCCGCTTAACCACCACCTTCACGGGCTCAAAAGCCTTCAAACGGGTCAGAGTACCTCTCCCTCCAGCCTCCCGTTAGGGCCAGCCTAGCCTCCGCTGGAGTTAGGATGGGTTTATGGAAAGCCTCACAGTCGAAGAGGGCTATGAGGGGACATGAGGTGACCACGAAGGCCTCTGCGCTTGGAAAGTTGACCTCAAGGGACGGCGACACCTCCCGGCAGGCGAGCAGCACCACCTCCCTCCCCGCCCCCCTCAGCTCGTTGACCACGCTCCTTACGAGGCCGAGCCTACGTTGGCCTGGCTTCAGCCCCACGATGACGCCGAAGGACCTAGCCTCCGACGCTAAAGCTATGTCGCTAAGCCTCCTCGCCACCACCCTCTTAGCGTAGTGCTCAACGTCGAGAGCCTCCTTAGCTATGGGGTCGACCGCCACTACAGGCAGGCCTGTAGAAAGCCTCAAGCCTACAGGATGCATTAAGCCACCGCCGAGGAAGAGGATATGGTCGACTCCTCTAGTGAGGCTCTTGGCGCAAGTATAGTCGCAGCCGATGACTTGGCCCGGCTTAAGCATAGGTCTGCTTGAGCTGGCTACATGTACTTCGAACCCCTCCTCCTTCAACAAGGCGACGACGCTACCTAGGGACTTAAGGTGTTGAAGGATGGCGCACACTCCAATCCGTTTACCGCTTAAGAGCGGTATGGCCTTCCTAACGGCTTCGAGCCCCTCATCAGCCATCAGGCACTCTACATATAACGTATCAACCCCTCGCCCTGGCAAATACTGGCTGTGTCCGAAGTGTATGAGTAGGTCGACGCCTAGCTCCTCAGCTTCCCCCCAAGCAACATCGCAGGGCCCATAGCAGGGGTCAGCAAGCAGAAACACAGTGCATCCAGCTTCACGCTCAAGAAGCTTAGCGAGGCGGATAGCGTAGGGCTTAAGCCCCTCGGGGAGCTGAAGAGCCACCCTTCTCGCCCCTCGCTTCTTCACCTCCTCTAGGAGCCTCTCGTCCTCGAAGTCGAACGTGAAGCAGGGCCGTTCCGGTCTAGCATAAGCCTTCATCCCTTGCCCCCTCTTATCGTGGAAGGGCTTTCAGAGCGAACGGATGAAGCCCCCTCATCCATCCGGCATCTGCGGAGCAGGTTCTTCACCGCCACCACGTCCCCATCCTCTTGAGCTCCCTAAACCTCTTATAGATGGAGCAGGCCATCCGGCAGGCCGTATAGATGTAGTGCGACGGCAGGCTCGGATACCTCGTCCTCGCTTCGTGATACTTCTCCGCTTTCAGCCTCTCAAACCCCCTTCCTGAAGCGTAGTCGAGCAGGTGGTTCAAGATCCCTCCATACAATGAGAAGAGGCCTTCAGGGATCGGCCCGCTCAGCTTGAAGTTTGCCGTGAGCTTAACGGCCTCTAACGGCACCCCAGCCGCCTCCACGACCCTACGCCCCTTACGACTCTGCTACATAAATCCCTCCAGTGAGGCTATCATAGTTAATAAACTTTACACTAGATGAAAGCATCTTCTCGACCCTCTATAGAGGCTTGAGAGATACTGTCAGGCTTAGCCCTTTGCGTGGTTAACTGTCAATTATCTATGTCTGAGGAGGGTTGTGTTGCGTCAGCTGTTGGAGGTGTTGGCATTAGGTTTAGGCCGCTCGCTAGGCTCGGGGCCGAGAGCGTATCGGAGCGCGCGTCTAGGTTTTATCCAAGAGGGCGTTGCCAGCCAGCCAACTAAGCCATAACTCGACAGTATCGGCGTGCGCCGCGAGCTAAATAAGGCTGGGCTGCTTGCTTGAGGCGCTTGCCGCTCAGGCACACGTTTAACTTAAGGCTCCAGCTGTAAGTGGTAAAGGTGGTTCCCCCTGGTGTTCGATAGGGTAGCAGCCCCCCTTCGAACAGCAATCTCCAAGTTCCTAAGAGCCCCGATAGCTGATGAGGGGGCAGTTAAGGAGCTCATAAGGGACGTTCAGCGAGCCCTGCTTCAAGGGGACGTTAACGTGGAGCTGGTCCTTAAGCTGACGGAGAGGGTGGAGGAGGAGGCCCTCAAGGCTAAGCCCCCTCCTGGGCTGACTCGAAGGGAGCTGGCGTTGAAGGCGGTCTACGAAGGCCTCATCAACCTACTTGGTGGTGAGCGCCCCGCTGAGCTAAAGCTCGACCCAAGTAAGCTGAACGTGATCCTCTTCGTCGGCATCCAAGGCAGCGGTAAGACGACGAGCGCAGCGAAGCTAGCGCTCTTCCTTAAGCGTAGAGGCTACAGACCAGCCCTTGTGTGCGCCGACAACTTTAGGCCAGCAGCCTACGAGCAGCTAGCCCAGCTGGCTAAGCGCATAGGCGTACCTATCTTCGGAGGCTTAAAGAAGAGCCCCGTGGAGCTGGCTGAGGAGGGCATCGAGAAGGCTAGGAGCGCTGGAGCCAACGTGGTGATTATAGACACGGCGGGGAGGCATAAGGAGGAGGCGTCGTTGATGGAGGAGGTTAAGGCGGTGGCTGAGGCCGTGAAGCCTGATGAGGTGGTGTTGGTGGTGGACGCCACGATAGGGCAGCAGGCTAAGGCGCAGGCGGAGGCCTTCAACAGGGCGGTTAAGGTGGGCTCCATCTTCCTAACCAAGCTCGATGGCGCTGCAAGGGGGGGAGGAGCGGTCTCAGCGGTGGCGGCCACTGGGGCCGTCATTAAGTTCATAGGTGTAGGGGAGGAGCCGGGCGAGATAGAGGTCTTCAACCCTAAGAGGTTCGTCAGCCTCCTCTTGGGCATGGGGGATCTAGAGGGCCTTGTGGAGAGGCTGAGGGAGGCTGAAGTTAAGCCTGAGAGGAAGCGAAGCGAGGCCCTCCTCACAGGTAGGTTCACGCTTAAGGACCTGCTCGACCAGCTTGAAGGGCTTAGGAAGATGGGGCCCTTCAGGAAGCTATTAGAGCTCGTCCCAGGGCTCTCCTTAAAGCTGCCACCTGAGGCCATGGAGGTGGCTGAGGAGAAGCTTGAAAGGTGGTCGGCCATCTTAAAGTCCATGACCCGCGAGGAGGTGGAGAGGCCTGAGATAATCGATAAGTCTAGGATGAGGCGCGTGGCCAGGGGCAGCGGTGTGGAGCCTAGGGAGGTTAAGGAGCTCTTAGACCATTACTATGCAGCTCGAAGGATGATGAAGCTCCTAGCTAGAAGGGGCAGGAAGCTGGGCTTCCTAGCTGAAGGCCTGCGTTAGGTGTAGCCCTTGAACGTGCTGGAGGCAGCGAAGGAGGTAATTATAGATAAGCCTCTATGTGAGAGCTGCCTTGGAAGGTGCTTCGCGAGGCTTGGAAGGGGGCTGAGTAACCGTGAGCGCGGAGCCTTCCTCAAGGGGCTGCTTTTGATGGAGGCTGAGAGGCTTGAGGCTGAAGGGCGTGAGGAAGGGGGGCTGCTGCTAAGGGCGTTGGCTGAGGCCGGGGTTGAGGGGGCCCTCAGGAGGGCTGAGGGGGTGAGCCTGAAGCCATGCTATGTGTGCGGGGGGCTGTTGAGCCGCCTACAGGAGCTCGCCTCAGCGGTACGTGAGGCATTAGCCCCCTACGAGTTCTCAAGCTTCCTACTGGGGACTAAGGTGCCGGGGGAGCTGGTCGAGAGGGAGGACTCACTTAGAGCCAAGCACGCACTCAGCTATAGCGAGTCCCTGAAGAGCGACGTGAACCGGGAGCTTAGGAGGCTGCTGTCGCAGGAGCTTGGGAAGAGGGTTGACTTTACCTCGCCAGACGTGATGGCCATAGTGGACGTAGCTACGGGCAAGGTTGAGGTTAAGTTGAGCCCCGTGTTCATCTATGGAAGGTACTTGAAGCTGGAGGCTGGCATCCCTCAAAGCAGGTGGCTTTGCCCTAACTGCTGGGGGAGGGGATGCACGCGCTGTGGTGGAAGCGGTAAGCTTCATCCCATCTCCGTTGAGGAGCTGATAGCTAAGCCCCTCGAGGAGGTTTTTGAGGGTCGGGGGGCGAAGTTTCATGGAGCAGGAAGGGAGGACGTGGACGTCAAGGTGCTCGGAAGGGGGAGGCCGTTCGTGGTGGAGGTGAGGGAGCCACGTAGAAGAAACGTCGACCTGCTCAAGGCTGAGGAGGAGGTTAACCGTAGGGCTCGCGGAATGATTGAGGTTAGGGAGCTTAGGTTTTCATCGAGGGAGGAGGTGAGGAGGCTCAAGGTGACGGCGAAGGTAAGGGAGAAGACCTACCTAGCTAAGGTGAGGGTAAAGGGAGGGGTTAAGGCGGAGGAGGCGCGAAGGCTTGAGGAGCAGCTTAGCGGCGCGTTGATTAATCAACGCACTCCTTTAAGGGTACTACATAGGAGGGCCGATAAGGTTAGAGTAAAGAAGGTCTACGAACTTAAGGTCCAGGAGGTGCTTGAAGATACCTTGACTGTCTTGATTAGGGGGCAGGGAGGGCTGTACGTTAAGGAGCTAGTGACTGGAGATGAAGGTAGAACCACGCCCAGCATAGCTGAGCTGCTGGGTAGGGAGGCTGAGGTCGTGGAGCTAACGGTAATAGATGTAGAGTGAGCTTTTCGCTACACGGGCCTTAGATGCTCAGCCTCAGTTATAATGGTCTTACGCTTATCGCCCAAGAAGACCTCAACCACGTAGGCTGAGCCCCTCCTACCCTTGACTGTGCCGGTGAGGCCATGAAACCTCTTATGGGGGGCGGTCTCGATGCGCGTAGGGTCTATCTTGATGGCGACGCGCTGACCGACGCTATAGTCTTGAAGGAAGCTGCTTAAGCCTCTCATCCCACGCTCCCTAGGGTGCTTGGAAAGCCTCTCCCTAGACCTACACCTAAGCCCCCTGGATTTAGCTCCCATGTAGGACGCCTCTAAGGCCTCGAGGCCTTTATAAAGCTTAAATCGAGGCCTTCAATAGTGAGGGAGGTGGGCTTTAGCGGAGGGGCTGGGTTGAAGGTGAAGAGGAAGGAGGAGCTGACGCTGGCGAGGGCGAAGGAGCTCTTAGAGGAGGTTCAAAGTAAGTGGGGGAAGCTTAAGTATTTTCAGCAGATTACCCTCGACTACCTCACAAAGTTCTCTAAGCTCCCAGCCGATAAGGCTGAGGAGTTGGTCGATAAGCTATGCAAGGACTTCGGCTTATCTAGGGCCGCCGCGATACAGGTGGTGAACATAATGCCGGAGAGCATCGAGGAGCTGAGGCAGCTCTTAATCAAGGAGGGGAGGACCTTCCTCCCAGAGGAGCTCAATGAAGTTAGGAAGCACCTTGAGCAGTACTTGACGAGCAAGGAGTAGCTTCCCAGTGGAGGCCTTGTCGTCAAAGAGGTTTGAGGAGTACGCCTACATACTTGACTACCTCCCCCACGGTCATCCACTTGATAGAAGACCCATGCACCTCAGGAAGCCTGTAGCGCTAGCCGTAGGGGAGGACTTCTTCACCCTCCTAGAGCTGTCGATAAAGGAGGGTGTAGTTCCATCCCCTGGCGAGAGGGTGTTCATCGGGAGGGGGGTGAGGGACAAGGTGGAGCACATCAGTAGGAGGGTGAGCTACGATGAGTTGACGGCAGCCGCTAAGGACGAGCTGGTCAAGGTCATCGACAAGATGGTTAGCGAGAACGAAAGGAAGTATGTGGAGGTGTTTAACAAGGCTCCTCCGCTTACGACGAGGATGCACTCCCTAGAGCTCATTAGGGGCATAGGGAAGAAGAAGCTCAGAGAGCTGCTTGAGGAGAGGAAGAGTAGGCCTTTTGAGAGCTTTAAGGACCTGGAGGAGCGAGTGGGGCTACGCGGGGTGGCTGAAGCTGTCAAGGAGAGGATACTTGAGGAGCTGAAGGGTGGTCAGCGCTACTACCTCTTCGTTAGGCCTGCCCCCAAGACGGCGGAGTAGCTAATGGAGGCTTGGACCTCGAGGAAGGAGCTGCTAAGCTACGTTAAGTCTACGCTGACCAGCTACGGCATTAAGCCTAGGAGGCGGCTTGGACAGAGCTTCACGATAGACCCCCACCTGATAAGAGATATGGTTGCATACGCCGACGTCAAGCCCAGCGACGAGGTGCTAGAGGTAGGAGGAGGGGTGGGGTGCTTAACCAAGGCTTTAGCTCAAAGGGCCCGTAGGGTGATCACCGTCGAGGTCGATGAGAGGCTAGCTAAGGCGCTGCGTAGCCTTGCATCCTCGCTGGGCAACGTTGAGGTGGTGGAAGCGGACTTCCTAGACCTCGAAGGGCAGCGCGTAGACAAGGTGGTATCCACTGCTCCATACTCCATAGCCTCCCCCCTGGTCTTAAAGCTCGTTAGGGACTTCGAGTTTGAGAGAGCTGTACTAACCTTTCAGCGGGAGTTTGCTGAGAGGCTCACGGCTAAGCCAGGTACAGCAAGCTACGGGAGGCTGACGGTGATGGTAGCCCTCCACGCTGACGTCAAGCTACTCCGCCACGTAAGCCGGTGGAGCTTCTACCCAGCGCCCGACGTAGATTCAGCGGTAGTTGAGGTTGAGCTTAAGAAGCCGCCATTCGAGGTTGACGATGAGCTCATAAAGCTAATCGAGGAGCTCTTCACCCAGCGGAACCGCTTAGCCTTGAGCGTGATTAAGAGGAAAAGGCCTAACGCCAACTTAAGCGGGCTGGAGGAGCTAGCTGGCAAGAGGGTTAGAGACCTAAGCTTAGAGGAGCTTTATAGAGCCTACCTCCACCTACGTGGAGGAGCTAGCGGTAGAGGCCGTTGAGGCTACTTTAAGGAGAGCCTTTCGGAAGCCGCCAGCAAGCAGGGAGGCTTCCCTCTTAGCTAGGAAGCCACGCCCCAACACGTTCTTGAGCGCAGCTACGGTTAGCTTAAGCCTAACGTCCCTTAGGCCTGAGGCCTTCATTAAAGCCTCGAAGTGCGAGATGGCCGACTCAACGACCCTTCGATCAGCTGGCTTAGCGTAGCTCACCCTGCCCTCGACCCTGAAGGCCTTGTAGAGCTCATATAGTATTACAGCAGCGGCGGACACTACGTTCAAGACAGGGTATTCAGGGCTCGCTGGTATGGTAACCACGGCGTCGCAGACCTCTAGCTCCTCGTTGAGTAGGCCTATGCTCTCCCTGCCGAGGAGGATAGCTACAACCCCCTCCTTAAACCTCGAGAGGAGTCGAGCTAGCTCGGCGGGGAATACTGTAATCCTCCTCAGGTTGGAGGGTCCTTTAGCCACCTTAGCCGTTGAGCCTACAACTACGGTAGCTCCCTCCAAGGCCTCCTTGAGGGAGGAGGCGATCTTAGCGCCCTCCAGGATGTCGACGGCGTGAGCTGCATACGCTCTAGCCTCTGCGCCCAGCGTCACCTTAGGCTTAACTAAGTAGAGCTGCTTAGCGTCGAAATTCTTCATGACCCTAGCCACCCCTCCGACGTTGCCTTCCTTCTCCGGCTCGACCATCACCACCCTTACTTCCAAGGCTCCCCCCTAAAGTGGCGCGGACACACCTAAGCTTTTATATGAGGCGTGGCAGCCTACGGTAGCCATGCCGTTACGCCCAGCTAAGTGCTACACAGCCCTCAAGGGCCCAGCCTACACCAGGAGGGAGTACGTGGGCTCAGGGCTGCAACCAAAGGTAGTTAGGTTTAGGATGGGCAACCCTCACGGAGACTTCGACGTAGAGGTTAAGCTCGTAGCCAAGGAGGCTGGGCAGCTGAGGCATAACGCTCTCGAGGCCGCTAGGCTCATGGCCAGCAAGTTCCTCACTACGCAGCTCACTGAGCAGGGGTACTACTTAATCATCCACCCGTATCCACATCACATCTTGAGGGAGAACAAGATGATGGCCTTCGCGGGGGCGGATAGGCTGCAGGACGGTATGAGGCTGGCCTTCGGGGACCCTGTAGGCCTAGCCGCGCGGGTGTTCGAGGGGTCTGCAGTGATGAGCGTGAGGGCCAAGAAGGATAAGGTTGAGGTGGTTAAGCAGGCGTTGAAGAGGGCTGCGTCGAAGCTTCCAGTTCCATGTAGGATAGTCGTTGAACCCCTATCTGACCGTGAAGAGCGGCTGGCTTAAGGGCCAAGAGGGGCATTTTATAAGGTTGCTTAGCTTATGGACAGAGGTTGAGCACTACAGTTAACAATAAAGGGCTTCAAGCAAGCCTAGGGCTCGCGACGAACGAAAGTCTTTTCCTCCTTGATTCAGCCTGCGCCTTAAAGGCTTATGCGGGGAGGAGGTAGCTATGACCACTCCGGCTTGAACTCTCCACGCTTTTCAGGCTGCATTAAGCGCTCGAGCAAGATCCTTCTCTCAACGCTGGCGACGAGGCGCTTCGCCTGAACCACGGCGTCTGGGTTGACGCTGATGCTATCTATGCCGCAGCGTACTAGGAACTCCGTGAAGTCTGGGTATACGCTCGGCCCCTGCCCGCATATGCTAACCGTGACGCCATGTCTGTGGGCCACCTTGATGAGGTGCTCGATGGCCCTCTTAACAGCCTCATCCCTTTCATCGAAGTACCTCGGGTCGATGCTAGGCAAGAGTTGAGAGTCTCTGTCGGTGCCTAGGATGAGCTGAGTCAGGTCGTTGCTGCCTATGCTGAAGCCGTCGAAGTACCTACAGAACTCGTCGGCTAGGAATATGATGGACGGCACTTCAGCCATGGCCCACAGCTTAAAGTCTCTACCCCTCTTCAACCCCTCCTCCTCCATTATCTTCAGCGCCTCCTCAACTTCCCACGTGGCTCTGACGAAGGGTAGCATCACCCAGACGTTCTTTAACCCCATCTCGTCGCGTACCTTCCTTATCGCCTTAAGCTCAAGCCTGAATGCGTCGCGGTACTGAGGGCTGACGTATCTGCTAACCCCCCTCCAGCCTAGCATGGGGTTGTCCTCGTGAGGCTCATACCTCTCGCCTCCCTTGAGCTTCCTGTACTCATTTGTCTTGAGGTCGCTCAACCTAACGACGACAGGCCTTGGGTAAACCTCCTTAGCCACCATAGCTATGCCCTCTGCGAGCTTATTAACGAACTTATCCCCCTGCCCCACCTCAAGAAGGTAGAGTGGATGCTCACCTATCCAGCTGGTCATTATGAACTCGATGCGCATCAACCCTATGCCGTCGAAGGGTAGGTTCCTATACTCAGAGATCTTCTCGGGGACGCCGAGGTTCATGTATACCTTCGTCCCAGTGATGGGAGCTAGCTCAGCTACAGCCATGGCTGCGGCTGGCGCTGCAGCTGGCGCTGGAGGGGCTTCGGCTGGGGCTAAGATGGCGCTAACCTTGCCGCGGTAGACCACGCCCGTCTTAGCGTCGACGGTGTAGTCCTCGCCAGTCTTCATGAGCTGAGTGGCGTTGCCCGCCCCGACGATAGCTGGTATTCCCAGCTCGCGGCTCACGATAGCTGCGTGGCAGGTCAACCCTCCGTCGTCGGTCACTATGGCGCTGGCCACCCTCATGTATGGCACCCAGTCTGGGTTGGTCATCTTCGTGACCAGCACGTCCCCCTTGTTGAAGAGGGAGGCGAGCTCCTCAGGCGAAAAGGCGACCTTAGCTATGCCGTAAGCTACGCCTGGGCTGGCTGGAAGCCCCTTCAGCAAGGGCGCAGCCAGCGTAGGAGCGGCTGTCTTTAAGGGCTTAGGTGCTTCAGCCTTAAGGCTCCACACGGTCTCCGCGCGGCTTTGAACGATGAAAATGTTGTTGGGGAAGGGTAGGTCGCGGTCGACCGCCCACTCTATGTCCTGGGGCTTGCCGTAGTGACGCTCAATCTTAATGGCTAGCTCAGCTAGAGCCTTAATCTCCTCACGCGTTAAACAAGGCTGCTTCCTACGCTCAGGTGGAACCTCGCTGCGCATGGTCTTGCCAGTCGCTGGATCCCTGATGAGCTCCACGCTCTTATCCGATACCTGCTGCTCGACTATCTCCAAGGTCTCCTTATCCACGACGAACCTGTCGGGTGTTATTGAGCCGCCGACGACGCTTTCACCAAGCCCCCAGCTCCCCTCTATGACAATCTTTGAGGGGTCTCCCGTGGCGGGGTGGATGGTAAACATAACGCCGGCCGACCTAGCGTTCACCATCTTCTGCACGACTACGCTCATCAGCACCCTCTCATGAGGGAAGTTCTTCTGCTGCCTGTAGAATATGGCTCGTGGAGTGAAGAGGCTGGACCAACACTTAACGACCTTCGTGCGGAGCTCGTCCTCCCCCCTGACGTTTAGGAAGCTCTCCTGCTGCCCAGCGAAGCTAGCGTCGGGTAGGTCTTCAGCCGTGGCGCTCGACCTAACAGCCACGTAAGCTGCGTCCACACCCACCCTCTTAGAGAGCTCGCGATAGCTGGACAATATGGCTTCCTCGACCTCACGTGGGATGGAGGCCTCCTCAATCATCCTCCTCACCAGCTTGCTGGCTTCCTCGTAGCCTTTGGGGTCATCGGGATCCCGCACCTTCTCCCTGATTACTTGGGATATTCTTTCTGCTAAGCCTGTCTCCTTCAGGAAGAAGCGGTAAGCTTGAGCTGTTATTACGAAGCCGGGTGGAACAGGTATCCCTGCCCTAAGTAGCTCCCCCAGGCCTGCTCCCTTCCCTCCAGCCTTAGACACGTTCTCCTTCCCTAGCTCCTCGAACCATAGGATGAAGGGGTGCAGCTCCATAGGCTATGCTACCCTCTCCTAGGCGTTGCGCTTTAAAGGCTTCGCCCTGAATGCACATGTCCAACTATCATTTAACCGCTCATCAACTTCAAAGCATACCTGCTTGGATGCGTTGAGTTGAGGCTTAATCAATCGACCGTCAATGGCTTTCTAGATGAAACGTAGGCATGTGCTACGATGCGCTCTCGGCCTAGAGCTTTACGCTCACGGGCTACACGACGTTCAGCCTCCTCTCTCATCCTCCACGCCCCTCCAACCGCCGATGCGACAGCCCTCCCTCAGGCATGGCAATAGACGGTCGATCAAGTTGAAGAATTGTATCGCTTACTCGATGACACTTCAACGTCTAAAGAAGGGCTTACGAGCCGCCGACACGCCCCTTAATTTTACCTCAGCTCAGCCCTAAAGCCGCTAGGCGGCTTGAAGCTCGGAAGTGCCGTCTTCGCTGGGCTCAAGGTCTTTAATGCCGTCACCAGATATCTTGAAGAAAGCCTCGGCTTCAGGCCTACTTGGGCTGTCGAAGAGCCTAGCAACTCGGCGGCAGCCCCTTAGCCTCCTCAGCCAGATGCGGTGGGTGCATCCATGAGCCACTACGTGGCCTCCAACTGGGCGCTGAGGCATGAACGACGAGGGGGACGAAGGCTCTGGTACTGAGAGCACCTGATTAGTGACTACGACCGCCACGTTGAACACCTCAGCAACTCTGAGGAGCTGATGGACATGCCTGTTCAGCCTCTGCTGCCTCTCGGCTAGAAGCTCCCTTCCATACAACTCTCCCCTAAAGTGTCCTACGAGGCTGTCGACCACGACAACCCCCACCTTCCTCTCCTCTATCACCTTGCAGGCTTCGTCCACGAGGAAGGCCTGATGATCGCTGCTGTAGGCCCTAGCGTACATCACGTTCTCTAGCACTTGTTGATGTGGGAGGTTGAAGCGCTCAGCTATGGTTATGAGCCGCTCAGGCCTGAAGGTGCCTTCAGTGTCTATGTATAGGGCTGAGGCTGAGAGGCCTCCCCTTGAGGGTGGAAGCTGGACGGTTACGCATAATTGATGGCATAGCTGCGTCTTCCCCGAGCCATACTCCCCACATACCTCAGTTATCGCCTTAGCCTCCACGCCTCCTCCAAGCAGCTCATCTAGGGCTCTGCAGCCAGTGGTCAGGGAGCTAGCCGACCTTCTACGCTCAAGGAGCTCCAAGGCAGTGGTGAAGGTAGAGCCTCCGCTCAGCCAAGCCCTTCTACAGATTTCATAAGCTCTATCAAAGGGGATCTCGGCTACCTCAGCTATGAAAGCCGGTGGGGTTGCAGCTAGAGCCTTTAAGCTCTTAAGCCCAGCCCTCTCAAGCCTCTCGGCTACCTCTATCGATATGGCTCCCAGGCTTTCCATCAAGCCTCGCGGGCTAAGGCCTAACTTAACCTACGTAGCCCACTCGCTTACGCTTGAGCTTAGCTTCAGCGCCCACCCTTAGCTGAGAGGAGTGAATGTGTCACCGCACCTTAGTTCCTGGCGGCACCTCCTCGGTCACGGTCAGCCAGACCGGCCTGCCCTTGAGGTCTGCGGCGAGCAGCATGCCTCTCGAGGTCACGCCACCTATCTGCTTGGCTTGAAGGTTCACCACCGCTACGAAAAGCCTCCCATTGAAGAAGTCAGGGCTGTAGAACTGAGCCCCTCCAACAACCATCTCCCTCACCTCACCCCCCGCGTCGACAACCAGCTTCAGCACCCTACTTAAGCCAGGTATGCGTTCAGCTTTAAGCACCTTCACGACCCTAAGGTCGAGCTTCTCGAATTCCTCCAGCGAGACCTCCAAGATACGCCACCACGATAAGGCAGGGCTTGAGCTATTTAAGAGTACCTCAGCCAAGTCGTGTAGCTCTGGGCTGCCGAGAGCTAGAAGCGGAGCTTCCGCTCCTCTTTAACTGCTTTCAGCACTATCATCGTCAAGGTGGCGAGGACCCCGGGAATCTTACCTATGCTATCTATGAGGGAGGCCAGCTCCTCCCTATTTCTCAAGCGGAGCTTTAGGACGGCGTCATACTCACCCGTTACATCGTAGACCTCGTAGACGTCTGGAACCTCCTTGAGCCTCTCGAGGATCTCCCCATACCTCGTTGGGTCGGCCTTTATCAAGGTGATGGCTGTTAGCTCCTTCCCTACGCTTGAAGGGTTCACAAACGCTTGGAAACCCTTAAGAACCCCCATTTCTCTCAGCTTCTTAACCCTCATGTGGATGGTAGCTTCACTGACGCCTACCTCCTTAGCCACCCTAGAGAAGGGGGTCCTAGCATCCTCTTGAAGTATCCTTAAGATCTGGAGGTCGATCTCGTCGAGGGGCCTCAAGCCACCCACGGAGGTGAGTACTCCTTACTTTAGCTTAAAGCTTTACTGAGCCCTCCTCGCCTCAACGTATCTTCCTCTCAGCCTGACCTCCATGGCCCTCTCGACCACCTCGCTGGCTAAGCTGCCCATGATGCTGGCGTAGCCCTTGAGGACGAGCTTAAACAGCTCCCTCGCCCTCGACGGCGTCAGGCTCTCAAGGGCCCTCAACATGAGGTGTAGGTCGACCCCCCTAGCCTCTAAGGTGGAGTCATAGCCTCCCAAGCCGAAGTCCACGAAGAACACCCTTCCACCAGAACATATCATGTTTGAGGTGGTTAGGTCACCATGAACTAGGCCACCCCTATGAAGCTTACCTACCGAGGAGCCTACTTGAAACATGAAGCCTTCAACGCTCACCCCCTCAACCAGAAGGCTCTTCATGGTCGGCCCCTCGATGTACTCCATGATTATAGAGGTGCCCTCAACGTCTACGCATAGCAGCGCTGGGACGGACACCCCCAGCCTTCGAGCCGCCAGCATTAATGAGGCTTCCTTTAAGGTCCTAGACCTCCTCAGCTGAAGGTCGAGTTCAGGCCTCCTGTAGGGCTTAGGTACCCTTCGCTTAATAACAACCCGTAGGCCGAGCCACTCAGCTAAGTAGAGCTCAGCTTCAGCCCCCTTCTTAAGCCTCAGGCCCGCTATGCCCATCCAAGGCTTTAAACCCCCCTGGCCTTATAAAACAGGAGTGGTTTGAAGGATGGGAAGCTCATCTCGCTGGGGATTGAGTGTACCGCTCACACCTTTGGAGCCTCCATCGTGGACGAAGAGGGCGCCATACTGTCAGACGTGAAAGACGTCTACGAGCCGCCCTCCGGCAGAGGCATACATCCAAGGGAGGGGGCGCAGCACCACAGCCGCGTAGGAGTAAGGGTGGTTGAGGAGGCTTTAAAGGCGGCTGGTGTAGGCTTAAGGGACGTAGACGTAGTAGCGTTCTCAGCTGGCCCAGGCTTAGGCCCCTGTCTACGAACAGGGGCTACGCTGGCTAGAGCCATAGCTGGGCTCCTGAACAAGCCGCTCGTCAGGGTCAACCACGCCATAGGTCACATAGAGATAGCTAGGCTGACGACTAGGGCTGAGGACCCCCTCGTGATCTTGGTATCGGGGGGGCACACCACGATAACCACCTTCGTCGAGGGGAGGTATAGGGTCTACGGCGAGACGCTTGACATAACTCTAGGTAACCTCCTAGACGCCTTCGCGAGGGAGGCGGGGCTACCCTCACCTGGTGGGCCTGTCGTAGAAAAGCTGGCTAGGAGCGGTAGCAGTGTTATTGAGCTGCCCTACGTCGTTAAGGGGAATGATGTATCGTACTCAGGGCTGCTCACTGTAGCCCTTGAGAGGCTGAGGGCTGGTTTCAAGCTGGAGGACCTCTGCCTATCGATCCAGGAGTACGCCTTCTCAATGCTTGCTGAAGCTGCGGAGAGGGCACTAGCCTTCACCGAGAAGCCAGCCCTCCTCTTGACGGGAGGCGTAGCTGCGAACGAGAGGCTGAGGGAGGTTTTGAGGGAGGTGGCTAAGGAGCAGGGGGCTAGCTTCCACGTAGTACCTCCAAGGTATGCAGGTGACTGCGGCGCGCAGATAGCGTGGACTGGGCTCCTCCACTTTAAGCATGGAGACGTCGTGCCCATCGAGGAAAGCTTCGTTAAGCCTAGGTGGAGGCTGGACGAGTGTGACGTGCCATGGCGGCGGTGAGGCATTGAGGCCGCCTCGAGGGTGGAGGCATAGTAACTTAACTTACTGAGCGTAGGTGAGTTTAATAATCCTAGAGCCGCTTAAAGTAAAGGGAAGGGCTTGAAAGATTACGAGGTTGAGGAGTTTAAGAGGAGGTACCCCAACTTAGCGAGGGAGCTTGAAGACGGCATCGGCGTTAGAAGCATGGCGGAGCTAGCCGAGGGGGCAGAGCCTCCTTTCATGCCAACCGCCGTGGACTACTTGAGGAGGTGTCGAAGCCTTAAGGAGGCCTTCGACGTCTTAGAGTACCTAGCTCGAACGGGTCAGCTGAGCGAGGAGGATAAGGGCTCGTTGAGGGAGGAGTTAATGAAGGGAGGCCTTGAGTCCCTAGGGCCGAGAAGAGAGTTTGGCTATTACTCTGAGAGGTTTTTGGGGGGTTCAGGGAGGCACCCTAGCCCGCGGCGTCGCGCGCCTTCTCAAGCTCCCTGACCAGCGTCGAAGCTGAGACCCCCTGGTCTAGGAAGCTCCATGGTAGCTCCTCGTCGACCTGCCTCGGCCTATGTACGTACTCCTCGAGGTTGAAGCCGAGCTTCTTCGCTACGGTCCTCCATGCACCCAGCCTCCCACCTAGCTTGACCACCTCCTCGAGTAGCTTGCCCACTCTCCGATCTCCAAGCGACAAGAGTGCTTGGAGCTCAGCCTCTCTTACGTTAACTAAGTCCACGCGGACTCTAGGTAGCCTACATGCTTTCCTAACGCGCTCGAGGGCTTGTGCAAGCCTAGTTCGGTCAGCTAGAGGTAGCCATTGAAAGGGGGTGCCAGCCTTGGGGATGAACACGCTCACTGAGACGTGAAGCGAGGTGAAGCTTAGCCCTGAAAGCTTCTTGAGGAGCCCAGCCATCCCCTCAAAGTCCTCCGCACGCTCCCATGGAAGGCCGACCATGAAGTAAAGCTTCAACCTTCTGATCCCAGCCTCCCTAGCCCTAGCGGCTGCATCGATGAGGGCCTCGTCCTCAAGCGGCTTGCCGAGGGCCTCCCTAATCCTCTCAGACCCTGCCTCGGGAGCCATGGTGATCGTCTTCAGCCCCCCCTTATTCAGAGCCCTAAATACCTCTTCAGAAAGCAGGTCTCCTCTAACTGAGGGTATGGAGAGCTTAAGCCCCCGCTCAACGATTAGCCTGCACGCCTCCTCGACGTTGGGGTGGTCGTGGAAGCCTGCCCCTACGATTGCCACCTTATCCACCCCTGTCAGCCTCACGCCTTCCTCAACTACCTCCTTGAGCCTCTGGAGGCTCCTATGCCTGGCTGGCGACCCAGCCCAGGAGATGAGGCAGAACCTACACCTTCTACTGCAGGAACGAGAGGCCTCCAGCATCAAAGCCCTTCCAAGCACGGGCTCTAGCTCCTTAAGCAGGGGTACGACCTGCCTCACGGGATGCGGGGCTTCATCTAGGCTTTCAGCCAGCACCCTCTTAACCCTACGATCCACGCCAGGCACGTAGATTCCAGGCAGCTTCGAGGCCTCTTCAAGGAAGGAAGCTTTAGACTTAGACTCAACGTAGAGGTCTAGGAGGCCCCAGAGACATGGCTCAGCGTCACCTATCACGAAGAGGTCTACAAAATCCTCTATAACGCAGGGGTTAGCCCATACGGCTGGTCCCCCGACGACCACAAGGGGGTATTGCTCCCCCCTCTCAGCCCTCCTCAGTGGAATGTTGGAGGAGAGGAGCATCGACAGGAGGTTCACGTAGTCCAGTTCATACTGAAGAGTGAAGGCTAGAAGGCTGAAGGCTGATAGAGGCCTACCTGATTCAAGGCTTCGAGGAGGAGCTTCGTCCGCAGGCTTAAACACCCTCTCGCATAAGGAATCTTCATGTAGGTTGAAGAGGAAGTATAGGTGTTGAACGGTGTACCCTGACATACCCACCCGATAGGTGTTGGGGTAGCATAGGGCAACCCTCACCTTGTGGCGAGGCCAGCTCTTCTCGATGCGGTTGGCCTCAGCGGGACCAATCATGGCTTAGAGAGCACTTGAGGAGCTAGCTCCAAGACCTTTGACTTTCTCACCTCTACCTTCCTCAACGGGTAGACCTTCTTAGCGGCGTTGAAGATGTCTGAAGCTATCTTGCCCAGCACCATCTCCTGCACGAACCCATCGAAGTCTAGCTGCTGGGCCTTGGACCTAACCACCTGGTCCATGACCTTTCTAAGGGCTCTCTCCTGAGAGGCTTGAGCCCTCTTAAGGGTTGTGGCCAGTATCATCACCCTCAGCTTGCAGCCATCCTTAGTGTAGACATCAAATATCCCGTCGACCTTCGACGAGCCTCTCCTCACTAAGCTCCTAAGGTAATCTCTAGCTAGGTCGTGAGCCTTAAACACAGTGTAGGCAGTATCCCTCTCCACCTTAACCACCTGGAAGAGCAGCTTGATGTGTTGCTGAGCCGGGTCGTTGGTGAGGCTGTACAGTGACATCCACACCGTCCGGCCTTTAAGATGGTCCGGCGCAGAGGCGATGGCCTGTCCTATCTCAGTGAAGCCGAAGGCTGAGGGGGCTAGAAGCTTGAAGGCAGCTTTAGCTGCCAGCCTCTTCCTAGACGCTTGCGACATAGCCCACCAGCCATGCAGCTACCCCTGGTCGGCAGGCCCGCCTAAATCTCTACCTCGAGCCGCCCTCGGCCAAGTGAGGGTCTCTACGGCGGGGGGAAGCGCCCCTATTCGCTCCCTAACCTCCTTAGGCCAGTCCTCGAAGTTGAAGCCCTTCTGGGCTAGGAAGGCTGTCGCCCAGCGCGTTAATCCATGGCCTACGCAGCCAGTCCAAACCTCCCTTCCCTTAGCCTCCCTTATCCTAAAGGAGTCGACGTAGTGCCTTCCATGGACGTTGCAGGAGCTTACCTCCAGCCATTCGCTTGACTCCCTACTTCCACGGTAGGGTAGGTAGCACTCCACGTCGAGGGCGGGTATCTTGGATGAGGAGGAGATGTCTACAAGCCTCTCCCTAGCTGCTTCCTGCGATAGGTAGAAGGGGGCGCCCACGCTAAGCCTCCACTCTAAGTCTAGCACCTTGTCTACGACCTCTATCGTACGGTCCACCACTTCATCCCTTATCTCAACAACCTGGTCCGGAGTCCCTAAGTAAACCATCTCCAGCCTCAGGAACTCGTTGGTCCTAGCCAGACCCTCAACCCCTCCAGCCTCGTTCCTCCAAGTCCAGCCGCCCGCCCACTCATACACCTTTATGGGCAAGTCTTCAACCCTCACTAGCTCCCCGCTGAAGAACTGATAGAAGGGCGGGCACTGCACTGCGTCCATGACGTAGGAGGGGGGCTCAAGCACCTCCCTGAGTAGGTCGGCTCTAAGCTCTCGGCGCAGCGTGAACTCGCGCTTGAAGTCGTCGAAGGCCTTAGGGTCCCTGGGCGGTGAACATACGTAGAACATGCCTTCAGGCAGGTGTTCAACGTAGGTAGATAGCCTCTCAAGCACGGCGAAGGGGAGGAGTCGTGGGAAGATCCATTCCTGGAAGCCCAGTGGCTTACATATTTCATCGATCAAGACGCCCCTCAGGGAGGAGACTAGGGCGGTCATGGGGCCAGTCAGGATCCACTGGCCCCGCGCAGGAAACCTCTTAATCCAGCCGAGCCTCTCAGCCTCCTGCGCTACTTCACCTGTGAACAGCATGAGCTTCTCCGCTGAGCTACGAAGCACGTAGCCGTAGGGGACGAGCTTAACGCCTGCCTCAAGCCCCTCAGCCTTCACCAGCATGCGTAGCGCCCTATCAACCACCCTTCCCTCAAGCTCACTCTCACCCAGCCCCCTGAACACCACTAAGAGGCCGCCTTCCAAGGCCTCGACCTCAGCCACACCCTTAAGCTTCGATCTAGCCTCCTCCAAGCTAAGTGAGGGCTTTGTGAGGCTTACCTCGAGGCTTTCAACGAAAACCTTTCTGAGCCCAGCCCTCAGCTTAAGGCCTACGGCTTGAGCAAGGTGCTTCCTAAGCCTAAGGAGGCCATCGTGCGCCCTAACCCCCTTACCACTAACCACCTCCAAGTAAAGCCTCTTTCCCTCCACCCTCCAAGACTCGACTCGAGCTGCCTCGTCTACGCTGGGGGAGCCCTTTACAAGGAGCTTGCTGTTGGCATCCTCAATGAGCTTAGCTACTTCACTGGCCCCAGCCTCAATGGAGGAGCTGAACTCCAGCCAGCCTTTAAGCCTAAACCTCAAGCTGAGCCCAGCCGAGCAAGCAGAGCAGCTATCTATACCTTTCCTTAGGCTCAGTTAAGCTTTCAAGCTTCACTAAAGGGGTTAGGCAGGTTAGTATGTCCTCAAGGGTTGAAAGCACTGTCGACGGCTCCTCGTGCCCAACGTCCACGATTAACCCCCCACCCCTGTACGCACAGGCCACCATGAGCCCTTGAGGGGCCTCCCTATTGTCCACTTCAAGGGACCTTGAGGCAGCCTGCGCCAGCCTATCAGAGCCCAGCTCTATCATCAGCCTAGCTCTTACCTTCAACCCCGATAGCCTCCCATAGCTTCTCCACCTCGCTGAGGGCCTTGAAGGGGGCTGCCAGCTCAACCCACCTAGAGCTAGCTTCAGCCACGCCGCCGTAGGCCTCGATAACGGAGCCCAGCCTCTTCAGCAGGTCCTCCCTCCATGAAGCCTCCCTCCTATCTCCAGCCGCTGACACCTTAACCAGCTCCCCGACCCTACATAGGACCTCCACAGCCCTTGAAGGGTACAATGAGGCTAGCGCTAAGGCAACGTCTAACGTCGACCTCTTAAGCTCAGGCTCCACCTCAAGCTTCGCTGCCCCCTTAAGGCCTTCTAAGTGTCTACTGAGGGAGCTTACGCGGCTGGCGACGCTGATGGAATGGAGGAGGGCAGCCTCAAGGCCCTCCCAGCTGAGGGTGAGGGGGGGAGCCTTTAAGAAGGGCTGAATCGATAGGGCAAGCCTACCGGCTTTAACGCAGGCGTCGACGATGCGCGACATCTCAGCTGCATCCTCCAACACCCCACCAACCCTCACTTTGAGCGCAGTGGTCATCAGCCTCTCAGCTGCCTGAACGTCGAGCCCTGAGGATAGAGCCTCCTTAAACAAGGCTTGAACAAGCCTACTCCTCAACTCCCCGCTAAGCTCCGAGAGAGGTTTAGAGGCTGCTTCACCCAGCCCAACGCCATCTAGCAGCCGCTTAGCCTCCTCCTCGCGACCCATGATCCTCTTAAGCGGAGGGTCTAACGTGGCCGCAATCGATGAAGCCAGTGGGATCTTGCTTGAGAGAAGGCTTAAGGACCTACCCACCTCCACGGCTCCCCCCTCCATGAAGGGGGAGAGGCAGGCTTGGTTAAGCCCCTTAACCACCGCCGGCGGGGGCTTAACCTGCCCCTCTCCCTGAATGGCCATGCAGAGAAGCATTAAGCCTGCCTCGTCCACCTCACCCGCCTCCTTAAGAATTAGGAAGGTTAAGCTGGTGGTGCAGGCCTCAAGTATTCCATCAAGGCCGGCGAGGCCGGGGTTGAGCTCGACCACGTTAGAGGGCTTGGGGAGGGAGGGTAGGTGGGCTAGATGAAGCCACGTTCCTTCAGCCTCCAAGCCTGGAGGGGTGGGAAGGTCTAGGAGGATGACGTTGCCAGCCCTCCAAGTCTTAGAGGCCACCAGCTCGTCTAGGCTTAAGGCTCTGGCTTCGAAGGGACAGCCATAGCGTAGAAGCAGCTTAGCTATCAGAGCCGCTGAGCAGGAGCCGTCGACGCTGCTTTTAGCCAAGACTAGGGTTTTCTTACGGGCCCTAGCCCACTCCTCAATCAATCGAAGGGCCTCGCCCACCCTGCTCGCGAGGCCGCGAGGGAGGGAGGACATCAGCGCTTCACGGGATTACAGCCACCTTCTCAGGCTTATACTCGAAGTCCAGCGGCAGCACGCCCCTTCGCTTATAATACTTAATCAAGCGGCGGATCTTAGACTCGATAAGCTCAAGCCCCCTCTTAGAGCCCATGTCTCTGGGGTGCTCCTCGAGGTGCCTCTTAGCGCTAGTGGCCCTCTTAATCAGGTTTGCAAGGTCCTCCGGGATGGAGGGAGCTAAGCCTCTCTCCTTTAGGACCTGAGTGACCTTCTTGTCCAGCACGAGCTTAGTGAGCGGCACGCCGTACTGATCTCTTAGTATTGCGCCTATCATGGAGGGCCCGTAGCCCTTCTTAGCCAGCTCCACGATCAAGCCCTCCAACTGCTCCTCGCTTAAGCTACAGATGCTAGCCGCCTCGCTAACGATGGGCCTCGTTGAGTGCGACCTGCCCCTCTTTGCGCCCTTCCTCAACGCCTACACCGTGCCCCCTGCACCCACCCTTTTTAAGGCGCGAGATAAGGGTTGCGTTGAAGGTGACTGGTTGAGGCTATTCTTCGTGACGGGTAACGACAACAAGCTGAGGGAGGTCAAGGAGATACTCAAGCAGCTAGCCCCCTCCGTGGAGGTCGTGGGCGTGGACCTAGGGGTTAAGGAGAGGAAGCTGGACAGCCTCGAGGAGGTCGCAGCTGAAGAGGCGAGAGAGGCTTACGCTAGGCTTCAAGAGCCGCTCTTCGTCGAAGACGCTGGCCTATTCATAGAGGCCCTGAATGGCTTCCCAGGCCCTTACTCAGCTTATGTCTACCGAACCATAGGGAACGAGGGGATACTCAAGCTCATGAAGGGTGTCGAGGATCGTAGAGCCGCGTTTAAGTCGGCGATAGCCCTATGCCTGAGGCCAGGTAGGCTGCTCCTATTTACAGGGGTGGTTGAGGGTGAGGTGGCTTACGAGGCGCGTGGTGGGGGATGGGGCTTCGACCCAATATTTGCCCCGCGAGGAGCTGGAGGCTTGACCTTCGGGGAGCTGGGGCAAGCAAAGAACCAGTTGTCTCACAGGAGGAGGGCCCTTGAATCCATGGCCAACTACCTACTTAGCCTCCGTGAGGAAAAGCTTAAGAGCCTTCCAACATAGAGACTGTGAGGGATGAGGGATGTCTAGGAAGCCTGTCGACGCTGGGTCACTGAAGGTAGGGTCGTACGTGATCATAGACGAGGCGCCCTGTAAGGTCGTCGAGGTCGAGAAGTCGAAGACGGGCAAGCACGGCTCAGCTAAGGCTAGGATAGTTGCGATAGGGCTCTTCGACCACGTAAAGCGTAGCATAGTCGTCCCCGTCGACCAGAAGGTGGAGCAGCCCGTGATTGAGAAGAAGGCGGCGCAGGTAATCGCGTTGACACCTAGCTCAGTGCAGCTGATGGATCTATCCACCTACGAGGTCTTCGAGCTCCCTAAGAGCGACGTCGAGCCTGAGCTTTTAGGCAAGCTTTCACCAGGAGTTGAGGTTGAAACGTGGATTGTGCTAGGCTACCGTAAGCTAGTTAGGGTTAAGTAGCCTCGACGGACTTCAAGCGTGAAGGATGCTTGAGGGTGGGCGTAGTAGCTAGGATGGATGTAGAGGCAGCCCTTAGCTTAGCGAGGCGAGCAGTGGAGCTTCTAAAGCAACATGGAGTCGACTGCCTCATAGAAGAGGGTGTGGCAGCCAAGCTCGGCTTGAAGGGCGTGAGGGTGGAGGACATGGAGGTCGACGCGGTCCTCTCTATAGGGGGCGACGGCACCATCTTAAGGTCGCTCAAGAGGCTTAAGCATCCAGCGCCGATCTTAGGGATCAAGCTTGGGAAGGTCTGCTTCCTAGGGGAGGCTGAGCCTCAGGAGGTTGAGGAGGTTGTTGAGAAGCTGGCGGCAGCGAAGTTTTTCGTGGAGGAAGTCATGAAGCTGAGGGTTGAGCTTCAAGGGGGGGTCGAGGCGGATGCCGTCAACGAGGTGGCGGTGGTCACGAGCCGGCCCGCAAAGACCGTGGAGCTCAAGGTAGCCATAGGAGGGGTTGAAGTGTACTCGGGGCTTGCCGATGGGGTCATAGTGGCCACGCCTACAGGCTCGACTGGCTACGCTATGTCAGCTCATGGGCCAGTCGTGGATCCAAGCCTGGAGGCCTACCTCGTCGTCTTACTAAGCCCACTCAACCTTAGCTATAGGCCTCTCGTGGCTTCAGCCAGCGGGGAGGTCGAGGTGAGGGTTGAGGGGCCTGAGGCAGCCGTGGTCGTCGATGGGGAGGCCGTGGGTAAGGTAGGTGAGGGGAGCTGGGTTAAGGTTAGGAGGTCGCCGTTTAAGGCGAAGTTCATAAGGCTTAGCCGAGATAGAGCTAGCTTCTTTAGGAGGCTTAAGGGGCTCTTTGAGGCGCGGACAACGGTCAGGAGGGCTTGAAGGGCTAAGCTACCTCTCAACGCTGCTTGGGGGCAAGGGCGCCGACGAGCTCGTGGAGGCTATTAAGAGGCCTCCCACCAAGTACTTCATTAGGGTGAATACGCTTCTCGCTCAGCCCGAGGAAGTTGTAGAGGAGTTTAAGGAGGCTGGGCTTAAGGTAGGCCTTTACGGCTCCTCCATCCCAGAAGCCATGTACCTAGAGGTTGAGGAGCAGGAGCTTCGAGAGGAGGAGGCAGCGGGGCTTAAGGAGGTGATAGTCGACAGGTTCACGGCCGAGTCCGCGATGATGGGAGCCGACGTGTATGCCCCCGGCGTCAAGAAGGCGGCTAAGATCGCTGAGGGAGAGCTCGTAGCGGTTAGATCTGAGGATGGGTTTCTTGTAGCGGTAGGCGTCGTCGCTGCTAGGCCCGTCGAGACGCTCCGCGCGCGAAGGGGGTTGCTTGTAAGGACCTTGAAGGCTAAGTTTAACCTGCCGAGTATAAGGGCTACGCGGGCCTACCAAGAGGGGCTGATTTACCCTCAGTCGCTGCCATCCATGGCTGCGGTCAGAGCCCTCGACCCGAAGCCTGGGTGGAGGCTCGTAGACCTAACGGCGGCTCCCGGAGGTAAGGTAAGCTACGCCTACCAGTTGATGGGGGGTGAGGGCTTAATCATAGCCGTAGACCGCTCAAATAGAAAGGTGGAGGAGTTGAGGGAGAGCCTAGCTAGGATGAAGATGTTAGGCGTCCAGGTCTTAAGGAGGGACTCTAGGTACCTCGACCTAGAGCTGCCAAACGATTACTTCGACGCAGCCATGGTTGACCCACCTTGCAGCGCCCTTGGGGTCAGGCCCAAGCTAAGGCTTAAGCTAGACTTGGGCGCTGTCAAGTCGCTATCGGAGTATCAAAGGCAGTTCCTGAGGGGGGCTGCTAAGCTAATCAAAAGGGGTGGGCGCATCCTATACTCCACATGCACCTTAACGAAGGAGGAGAACGAGGACATCGTTGACTACGCTGAGCGGGAGCTGGGGTTGGCTGTAGCTGAGCCCAGCCAGCTTCATGGATCTCCATCGCTCCTAGAAGGGGGACGTGGGCCTCTAGCTAGGCGCTTTTACCCACACATCCACGATACCCCTGGCTTCTTCTACGCCGTCCTTGAGCGTAGGCGCTAAGGCTCTATTCGGGAGCCTACCTCTTCCCCCTCCAGCACCTTGAAGAGGACGTTGGGGTCTCGGCCGTCAACAACGAGCGTGGGTATCCTAGCCCTCTTCATCACCTTAACCGCTACGAGGTCGAAGAGCTTGAAGGTACCTGCCTCAGCGCTCCCTTCAGCTATCAGCCTCTCAAGGTCGCAGTAGCTTAACCTAGTTAGCCTCTTAGCTTCAGGGTGCTCCTTAGGGTCAGCCGTGTATACGCCGTCGACGTCGGTGGCCACTACAAGCAGGTCAGCCTTCATCAGCTCGGCCATCACCGCTGCCACCGCTACAGTCGACTGGCCTGGCTGGAAGCCTCCACATACAACAATACGTCCGGAGCCTAGAGCCGACTTGGCTTCAGCGTAGCTTGAGGGGATGGCGGGGTGAGCTACGTCGTCGAGGAGCGAAGCAAGCAGCAGCGCGTTTAACCTAGATATCTGTATGCCCACCTCATCGCATACCGCCTCGGAGCATCCAAGCTTCCTGGCGGCCTCCGCGAGCCACCTAGCTGGAGGCCCACCGCCGACTACCACGCTCAACCCATGCCCCATCCAGTGGATCTTCTTAATCACTGAAGCGTAGCCCTTCAGCCTCTCGACCGCAAGCTCCTTCACCTCGTACAGCAGGTGGCCCCCAACCTTAATTGAGAGCTTCAAGGAAGCCCTTTAACTGGAGGCGAAGACGCGCTTAAAAGTGCTCCTAGTGAGCCAGCCCCTTTGGGTATCGTAGGATGGCGGCCGCGCCGCCGAAGGATTCCTTCAGGCCCTTGCCCTCCTCAGTAGCCGTAGATATTACCTCCACCTGTACACGCGAGGCCTCAGCGAGCTCGATGAAGTAGTCTATGGCTAGCTTACGCTCAGTGGACGTAGGCTGTCCGCACTTAGGGCACTTAGACCATGAAGCCACGCGCTCCTCCACCCTACTAGCCTTCACCACTGCCTCACCAAGCCAGCTGCAGGCAGGGCAGGAGGCCTTGACATATTCAGCGTCTAAGTCCTCAGAGACGAGCAGCGTCCTAACGCTTCCTTCAGCGAGGCGCTGCCTAACCTCCTCGTAGCCGTAGGCTACATAGCTCGGCTGCTTAGCTAGGTGGAGGAGGAAGTCTTGAACCAGCTCCTTTTCATGAACGTACCTGACCTCTTGGAGGGCGCTTGCACCCTTCTCTACGAGCTCATGGATCCCCTCCTCCCCACTGTAGCCTAGGTCTATAACCGCCACCACCTTAGACCTCAACTCGCTTGGGAGGAAGCCTCCCTCAAGGAAGTCGTACTTCGTGGGGCCGGGGCCGCCGACGAGTATCCCCTTGAGCTCCTTAACCGAGCTGAAGACCTCCTTAGCGTAGTCGCCCGCCCGCTTGTAGAATTCATGGGCGAGCTGCTCGATGACGCGCGCAAAGCGTCTTGAGGACTGGCCGCCAGCGCTATGCTTGCCTGGGACGCCGGACGTTATGTGCTCCAGGACCTCTAAGCGCTTACCGCAGAGCGTAGCGAATGCAGCCTCGGAGCGGTCTATGACGATGAGGCCGTACGTGTCTTTCTCAGCCACCATTTCCTCTAGGATGTCGACGTAGAACCTTGAGTCGCATCGATAGAGGTAGACGTTGATAGGCTTCGGGGGCTCTAAGACGTAGACCTCCATCTTCTCACTGCCCGGCGGGCCGTGAGGAATGTAGCCGGTGAAGATGACGAGGCCGTTGGGAGGAGGCTCCTTAAACGCCTTCAGCTTCTGCATGGCGCTCATCAAGGCGTCGAGGACGTGATGCCTCGTGGTCCTATCCTTAATATTCTGAGCTGTGCCGTATTCTTCACGCAGCACGTCCATCACCTCAGAGATGGGCCGACCAGCTGGAATGTACAGCGAGACGAGCTCCGTTCCCCTGCCTTCCTTCGACTTAAGCTCCTTCAACAGCCTCTCAAGCCTATACTGCTCCAGCGAGGAGCGGCCCTGCTTCCCCTCAGCCATTTATCCATCACTTATGGTCCGCTGCTAGCTACACTCAACGCTGGGTTTAAGTTTTGTGAGGCGCCTAAGGCTAGCTTTATCTAAGCGTCAGCCTGCTAGCTGACCAGCTTAATGGAGCGGATGCCCATGGCCTTCAAGCCGAGGATAAAGGAGACCCGCTGGGATCATAGAAGGGAGGAGGAGCTACTGAAGAAGTGGGAGGAAGAGGGGCTTTACACCTTCAACCCCTCGAGCGGTAGACCTATCTTCTCCATAGATACCCCACCGCCATATCCATCAGGGCCTTGGCACGTAGGCGCCGCCGCCCACTACGCCCAGATAGACATGATGGCCCGCTACCATAGGATGAAGGGTTACGAGGTCCTCTTCCCCTTCGGCGTCGACCGAAACGGCCTACCCGTCGAGGTTCAAGCTGAGCGCGAGTACGGAATAAAGGCCCACGAGGTGGGACGCGAGCGCTTCCTAGAGCTATGCGCTCAGTTCCTAGATAGAGTTGAGCGCAGCCTCATTCACGTCGCCTGGAGGCTAGGGCTAAGCTGCGACCTCAAGAACTACTATCGAACCGATAGTCCAGAGTTCCGCGCACTTACTCAAGCTACGTTCATAGAGCTTTGGAGGCGCGGCCTCATCTATGAGGCCAGTAGGCCCACGAGCTGGTGTCCTGGCTGTAAGACCTCCATAGCTGACGCTGAGGTGGAGTACGAGGAGCTAAGCACCGAGCTGGTTTACATTAAGTTCAAGTTGAAGGAGACGGGCGCTCCCCTCCTCATAGCCACCACGAGGCCTGAGCTTCTATGCACCTGCGCTGCGGTCATCTACAACCCTAGCGATGAGCGCTACATCCACCTAGGGGGCTTGAAGGCCGTCGTCCCCATCTACGGCCAGGAGGTCCCCATAATAGCTCACAGCTACGCCAAGCCAGAGTTCGGCACCGGCTTAGTCATGGTTTGCTCCTTCGGGGACTACAGCGATGTGAGGCTGTTTAGGGAGCTAAGGCTTGAGCCTAAGATTGCCATCGACGTCGATGGCAGGATGAACAGCCTCGCAGGCCCCTACGCTGGACTGAGCGTGGAGGAGGCTAGGCGTAGGATCGTGAAGGACCTTGAGGAGGAGGGGCTAGTTGAGCGGAGGGAGCGCATCATCCATCGAACCCCCGTCTGCTGGAGGTCTAAGGACCCAATTGAGTTCATAGCTACGCCTGAGTTCTACCTAAAGCAGGTCGAGTTCATCCCGAGGCTCCTCCAAGTCATAGAGCAAGTAGTGTTCTACCCCCCCGAGCATAAGCAGCTCCTCGTGGACTGGATCGCCTCGATCACCACTGACTGGCCTATCTCGCGCCGAAGGTTCTATGGCACAGAGATACCTCTCTGGTACTGCAAGGCGTGCGGCAAGCCTCATCTACCTCCGCCGGGCCGCTACTATAGGCCTTGGAAAGAGCCTCCTCCCTTCGAGCAGTGTGACTGCGGCTCGAGGGAGTTCGTTGGTGAGGAGCGCACCTTCGATACCTGGATGGACTCCAGTGGGTCGGAGCTCTACGCGGCTGGCTTTCTACGCGATGAGGAGCTCTTCGCTAAGGCCTTCCCCTGCTCCCTGAGGCCTCAGGGAGTGGACATCGTCCGAACTTGGCTATACTACACGCTCCTAAAGGCGCTCCTCCTCTTCGACAAGCCAGCGTTCCGCTACGTTAGGCTTTCAGGCATGGGCCTAGATGAGCGCGGTGAAGCTATGCATAAGTCTAGGGGAAACGTGATTTACCCCGAGCCTGTCATAGAGGCCTACGGAGCCGACGCCTTTAGGCTGTGGAGCGCAGCTGAAAGCAAGCTGGGCAGCAACTATCGATTCTCAGAGAGCCACATTAAGGCGGCTCGGCTCTTCTTAACTAAGCTATGGAACCTCTCTCGGTTTGTCTCGAGCTTCCCCAAGCCCAGCTCAAGCTTCAAGCTCACTAAGCTAGACCTCATAGCCCTCGCCGAGCTCAACAGGTTGGTCGAGGAGTGCCGGAGGGCCTACGATGAGATGGACGTCTACGTTCCAGCTAATGCCATAAGGGAGTACACTTGGAGCTTCCTAGCCGACCACTACGTAGAGGCCGTTAAGCCTAGAGCCTACCGCACTGAAGGTGGCTTCACCGAGGAGGAGAGGCTCGGCGCTTGGTACACTCTTCACGTCTGCCTTGAGACCATCTTAAGGCTACTAGCTCCAATCTGCCCCTTCATAACAGACGCGCTTTGGCGAAGCCTAAGGCAGGACAGCGTCCACAAGCAGCCCTTCCCCGACGTAAACCCAGAGTGGGGTATGGGGCCGCTTAAGGAAACTAGGCTGCTCAAGGAGTTCAACGCAGCAATCTGGCGCTACAAGAAAGCTAACAAGCAGCCCCTCACAGCTCCTATCGACGCCATAGTCTACGCGCCGCCGGAGCTAGCTGATTTAGCTCGTGACCTCCAAGCCATGCATGGAGTCAAAGAGCTCCGCTTCTCCCCACCGCCGTCCAGCGCCGTGCAGCTAGGTTCAGCAGTATACATTGAGCTGAAGCGTCAAGCTTAAACTACCCATCCCCTAAAGAATACGGGCCGGTAGTTCAGAGGTAGAACACCCGCCTCGCACGCGGGGGGTCGCGGGTTCGAGTCCCGCCCGGTCCACTCCATCCTCCAAGCGAGCCCTTAAGCATTAGAGTCAATGTTTTAGTCTTGAGGATGGATGTTGGGGGCTGAGCGCCGTTATCCTTTGGTTGAGTTCGATAACTTGACAGTCAAACATCTTTTTACACTATTGTTCATCTTAGAGATCTTGAGCTCGAACAAGCTTGGTGCGTAGCGGCTAGAAATGAGGTAGATTTGTTGATTATACGAAAATGTTTAGACCGTTTTTATGCCTAAATAAACTCCACCTAGCTCTGGATGTTGTAGAAGCTCCTTTGAGCCGCCTTCATACATCACCTTTCCGCTGACGAGGAGGACGGCTTTGTCTCCGTATTCAAGGGCTCTTCTAGCGTTCTGCTCAGCCAGCACGATGGTTATTCCGTAGTTATCACGTAAGCTTATTATCTTGTCAAGCACTTTGAGGGCCATTTTTGGGGCGAGGCTGGCTGTAGGCTCGTCGAAAAGCATGATTTGGGGCCTCCTCATCAACGCCATGGCCATTGCCAGCATCTGCCTCTCTCCGCCGCTGAGGGTGCCAGCCTTTCGCTCCATGTACTCATTCAGAGCTGGAAAGACCTCTAAGACTTCTTTAGCGCGTTCCCTTGCTTCATCCTTACCTAAAATATAGCCTGACATGAGCAGGTTTTCCTTAACCTTAAGGTTTGCAAAGACGTTGTCGACTTGAGGAAGGTACGCTATGCCCAGCTTAGTCACGGCGTGAGGTAGCAGCCCCACGATGTTACTCCCGTTGAAGAGGATCTTTCCAGAGTATACTTGCGTCATTCCCATGATGGTTTTTAGCAGGGTGCTCTTGCCGCTTCCGTTGGGCCCCACGAGCACCGTGACCTCCTTACTCTTCACCTTCGTACTGACATCGAAGAGCACGTGAAGCCTCCCGTAGCCAGCATTAATGCCCTCGATTTCCAGCAAAAATCATCCACCCAAGTAGCTTTCTACTACAATAGGGTCACTTAAGACCCTTTCTGGCTTCCCCTCCGAGATGACCTTTCCTCTTGCCATGGCGTAGACGTGATCGACGTATGGCAGGACCAACTCAAGCCTGTGCTCTACGATTAGGAAGGTGATTCCAAGCTCCCTTTTCAGCTTGGTTAGGTAGTGTAGGACTTCATGAGCTAATTTCGGATGGATGCCTGCGACTGGCTCATCCATGAGGATCATCTTGGCCCCGCTCATGATAGCCCTTCCAGCCTCCAGCAGCTTCATCTGGCCCCCGCTTAGGTGGGTAGCTGGTCTGTCCCACATGTGGCTGAGGTTGAGTAGGTCTAGAATCCTAAAGGCCATGTTTACTGCCTTCCTTTCCTCGCTCACCCACAACCTTCTGAAGGGGGCTTTTAAGAAGCTCTCCCCAGGATTCCCCCTATAGGCCGTGAGCAAGTTCTCTAGCACCGTGAGTTTTTGGAATGGATGTGGGATCTGGAAGGTTCTCACGAGGCCCTCCTCATACACCTTGTGGGGCGGCCAATTAGTGATCTCCTTGCCGCTAAACCAAACCCTGCCCCTGTCCGGCTTATGGAATCCAGTGATACAGTTTATTAGCGTGGTCTTGCCACTTGCGTTGGGGCCTATGAGCATGGTCATTAACCCCTCTTTAAGGGTAAGGTTAATGTCGTCTAGGGCGACCAGACCTCCAAAAGTCTTTCTAAGTCCCTTGACCACTAATATATCTTCCATGGTCATCACAAGGAGGGATGGGCTGATCTAAAGTCATTAAATAACAAAGTCTTCAAGTATTATTACCTCCTAATAAGGAAAAAGGGAAGAGGAAGATTCATAGCGGTACGAGCCACGTGACTGAGTCCGTAGAAGCGCTGTAATAGCCTACTTTCGTCCACTCTAGTTTCCCTTCTTTCACCATGATGGCCCATAGCTCATAATCCGCGATGTCCCTATCGCCAGCCGGATTGAGTTTTAGCCAGCCGCTTGTACCAAAGGTCTTTGCAGCCACCTCTGGCAGAACAGCTTTAATTGCTTCGCGCGTCGTACTTGCCAACTATAAACATGCTTTTAACGACTAGCCACAGGGCGTCGTATGCATTATATGCGTAGGGCTCTGGCTCCCTTCCCAGCTCAGCCACAAGACGTTCTCTAAGCTTCATAAACATTTCAGATGCCGTTGGTGCAAAGTAACAACCAATATGTTTCGTCACAACAGCGAAATCTGCGGCTGTAGGGTCTTTGATTAACGGGTCTAAAAGGCACGTTCCATCGCTTCCAAACCATCTAACCTCAGAAAGGATTGGATAGTCTTTGGCTTGCGTAAAGAACGTAACCGCCTCTCCGAATCCTATAAAGTAGACGCCAACCTTATCCTTTCCATACTTACTCACAGCATCCGCCACTCTTGAAGCTAACGTACTAACCTCCGCAGAGAACTCCCTAGCATCGGGAGAGTACCTTATACCTTCGAGCGCTGTTCCGCCCAGTTCCTTAAACCTCTTCGTTCCATACTCTTCAATTCCATCGCCCCAAGCGTCTCCTCTCCAAACCGGTATTATGTATCTTATGCCAACATCGTACATTACCCTCGCCATAGCCCTTCCCTGCTTGGTATCGTCAGGTGGGAGCCTGAAAACGTAGTCGTCAGGTATCGCAAGTGCAGGTGACGTCGAAGCCGAACTAATTATGAGAATCTTATTAGCGTCGGCATAACTTTTACAGTGGGCTACTTCACTACTTGCCAGCCAGCCGATAGTAACTTTACATCCCTTCGCGGCTAAAGCCTTTAGTTTTTCAAGAGCGACAACTACCCTCAAGACCTCCAGCGCAACTTAAGGGATTGGTTCATAGAGCTGGAGAAGCTATGCGTGACATGGAGGTGGAGGCTGAAGGAGAGAGCTTACAGACTGTGTCTCCTGGTTCCTAGCCGGAGGGCTAGCTGGGATGGCAGGCGGGCTTCTACCGCTCTGGTTTATTAGTAACCCTGATACTGGCACCTTCATGCTCATTAGCATATTTGCTGCGAGTATAACAGGTGGACTATTAAGTATATATGGAGCTATTATTGGAGGTTACCTTATGGGCTTTGCTGAAGTGTTAGTTACATGGGGCTTGGCACGTATGCTTGGAACGTGGGTTGTGCCCTACAGGCCCGCTATACCGCTCTTGGCAATGGTGGTAACACTGCTACTGGCACCAAGGGGGGTTACTGGGCTCGCCCTGCGGTTCAAAGGCCCGCTTAGATTAACACGTCGAGGCGTGACATAAGGTGCTTCCAACCGAAATGCTTTTTATCGTAGATTTGATTGCAACTTTAGCGCCTTACCTATTGATAACCCTTAGCTTGAACCTTGAGTACGGCTACGGAGGAATACCAAACTTTGGAAAAGCCCTTTCGGTGGCTGCAGGTGCCTTCGTGGTGGGCTATTTGCCAGGCAGGCTTGCCGCACGCCTTTTAGGCATAGGGCAAGGTTTAGATTACCTAAAGAATAATATCGCTATAGTCACGGAGATAACCAAAGTACTTCAAGCAAACATTCTGTTGAGTTTGTTGATCCTCGCCTTAACCCTTGTGGTAGCCATAATTGTAGGGGCGGCCATGGGTTTTTTAGCTTCTTATGTTGTGATAAGGAAGCGGCTGGATTTTGCGTACTTAGCCATGACGCTCCTCGCGGGAGCCGAAGTTTTAGTGATTATAGGTTACAACTACGAGGAAATAGCTTATGGATCTCGGGGAGTGAGCGTTCCTGATCCCTTTGCTTGGACAGGCGTAAACCGGTTTCCCGCGATTACACTCTTTATGTTAATCGTAGCGATAGCGGTTTTCGTATACTTACACTTTTTAACCACTTCACCTCTTGGAAGATTGCTAAGAGCTATCAGGGACAACGAAGATGCTGCTTTAGCCTTGGGGAAAGACATAGTAAAGATTAGGTTAAAAACTATGGCGCTTTCCTCCGGTATAGCAGCTTTAGCTGGAGCACTTTACTCTTTTTACACAGTAAGTGTGATTGCCACAGCCTACGACAGAGTTAGCTGGACCTTCTGGCCATTGCTAATGGTTATTTTAGGAGGGGCAGCAAACAATACTGGCGTCTTTTTGGGTACATTTACCTTTTTGACAGTAAGGAAGATTATAACCTTCTATAAAGAGACGTTAGCTCCATTTGTGCCGTTTGACGTGGTTTGGCTCGATCCGCTCTTATTGGGTACCTTCCTTCTAATAATTCTTTTATATAGACCCCACGGGCTCATACCCGAGAAGCCCGTCAAAACAATCAGCGTGACCGAACCAGCGCTTAAGAATATGGAAAGAAAAAGTGAAGGATGACCAGTTGCCATTACGAGAAGGGGGTAACCTTCGGCCATGGCTTCATATCTTGACGCGCTTAATGCCGCTCCGACGCAATAGTATACCTTCTATCAAGTGACCCCCTCAAATTATGATCAAGCCTCGATAACTCTTTGTAGCTCGCGTAGGATAGCCAGCTGCATTATAGATCACCACCATAGGTCCGCTCCAATATTATCTAATTCTTTTGATTCATCCGCGTAGGTTAGATCCATGGAAGCCACGAATTCGTAGTACAGGAAACTCGACGTTTAGACCTGCACGCTTGATGTTTTTATGGGTGGGAAGCTTTCGATGTTTTCACCTTAGCCTCGTCGACCTATTGATTTTCTTGGTCTGCCATGAATACCTACGTAGACGGCGGCTCCTACCGAAGCCGCAAGCCGCACAGTAGCGCTTAGTCACGTTGAAGGCGCGGCGGCCGCACCGTCTGCACTTGATGTGCGTCTTCCGCCCTCCATGCTTCCCGAAGGAGGAGGTTCCTCTAACCAATCTACATGCCTCCTATGGATTAGCTAGGAGGCTGGAGATACGAGTACCACGTTATCGCCCCTGATTAATACGAGGCCGAGCTTCTTGGTCTCTCCATCATGTCTAACCTCTTCAGCCTCCTCGAGGACTAAGTTTAGGTGTTGATCGAAGCTCCTCAGCTTCCCTCTTAGCTCTCTTCCTCCCTTGAGCTTGATGAGGACGACGTTACCTAGCGAGGAGTTGAGTAGACTGGTTGTAGCGAGTTCAGCCATGCCTCTCCCTAAGGGGAGCCTAGCCTTTTTGATATAAAGCTTTTCGGTATCATTATGCGGGGGAAGGCTTAAGGGCTTCTCCCCGTCGTCTTGCGGAGATGCGTAGACACTCCCTGAGGAAGAGGGACGTCAAGAAGTTACTCGAGAGAGTTCGCGGTGAGGTACCTATGCTTTCCTTAGGCGAGAACGTGGGGCTCGAGGGATGGGAAGTAGTTGAGCTGAGCTCTGGACGGGTCTACATTAAGAATGGAGTGTCTGTACTGCTCGAGGTTGAAGGTAGGCTTCTTCCATCCACCTTCGCCGCAGAGGCCTACGACTGCCCTAAGTTCATAGTAGATGAAGGCGCGGTCCGCCCGATCTTGAGGGGGGCCGACGTGATGGCGCCCGGCGTGAGGCACGTCCATGGCTTCGTAAAGCCTGGAGACATAGTGGCTGTCGCTGAGGAAAGTAGAGGGAGAGTGATAGCGGTAGGGGTGGCGTTGATGGCTGGGGAGGAGGTGCTTAAGGCTGGGAGGGGCAAGGCGTTGAAGGTCCTCCATAGGTTAGGTGATGAAGCGTGGAGAATTGGAGCTGAATGCTCATTAAGGCTTGCTCGACGCGCCACCCTAAAGCTTAAATAAAACACCGCCAGCTATCTGCCTGACTAATTCTCAACGACGTCCTTCGAGGTGCTTGACGTGAGGCTAGCCATGGCTGAGGATGCTTGGAGCCCCATCCTCAAGACGGGGACCACGACCGTTGGAGTGGCCTGCAGCGATGGAGTGATCCTAGCTACCGATAGGAGGGTTACCTCAGGCTACTTCATAGCTAACAAGAGGGGCAGGAAAATCTGTAGGATAGACGATCGCATAGCTGCCACCATAGCTGGTGTCGTGGCCGACGCTCAGATGTTGATGGATAGAGTCAGCGCTCAGGCGAGGCTCTACAGGCTGGTGAACAACCGCCCGATGAGTGTGAGGACGGTAGCTACTCTAGCCTCTAACATCCTCTTCAGCTCGAGGTACTACCCGCTGATACTTCAAGCCATAGTGGCCGGAGTAGACGATGAGGGGCCGAAGATGTTTAACTTAGACCTCTTCGGCACCATGACTGAGGAGCGCTACATAGCTACAGGCTCAGGCTCACCCATGGCGCTTGGGGTACTTGAAGGTGGCTACAGGGAGGGGCTTAAGGTTGATGAGGCCTTGCCGCTCGTGGTGAGGGCGGTGTCGGCGTCCATGAAGTGGGATCCAGCTAGCGGTGAGGGCTTCGACGTAGCTATAATAACTGAGAAGGGAATTGTGGAGAGGCGTGGAGAGGAGCTGCTAAGTTTGAAGTAGCTAAGTGGGTGTCCATAGGGGCTTGAGCGGAGCCTCAGCCATTAGGGAGAGCCTCCTTCAGCTAATCCCCAAGGAGGCTAAGGTGACTAGGCTGGACTTCGAGGGGCCTGAGGTAGTGGTGTATGCGCAGAACCCTGTGGCGTTGATGGAGGACGGCGACCTGCTGAGGACACTAGCCAAGACGATAAGGAAGAGGGTGATCCTCAAGACGGACCCCGAGGTGAGGATGGCTGAGGATGAAGCCAAGAAGATCATAATGGAGCTTGTGCCCCTCGATGCTGGGATCACTGAGGTCATGTTTGACAAGACCATGGGGGAGGTCATAATAGAGGCTCGCAAGCCGGGCCTCGTCATAGGGAAGGGGGGTTCGTCGCTACGCCAAATCCTAGCGAAGACAAACTGGAGGCCTGTAGTGCGTAGAACACCCCCCCTCCACTCGAAGATAGCTTATCAAGTAGCTCGCTTCATCTACAAGAACAGCAAGTACAGGCAGAAGGTGCTTAAGGACATAGGGCTTCGGATTCATCGTCAAGCCTTGATGAAGGACGGCAGGGTCGTGGTTAAGGCTCTTGGAGGCTTCCGCGAGGTGGGACGATCGGCGCTGCTTGTGGAAGTCGACGAGACCAAGCTCCTCTTAGACTGCGGCGTCAAGCCGGGTGCCTCAACTCTCTCACAGGAGTTCCCAGCCCTGTGGGAGGTAGACGTTGACCGCCTGGATGCTGTGGTGATAACTCATGCCCACTTAGATCATTGCGGCGCGCTTCCATACCTCTTCAAGTATGGCTATCGAGGCCCAGTGTATTGTAGCAGGCCAACGCAGATGCTGATGGCCTTGATCCTGCTCGACTACCTCGACGTAGTGTCGAGGGAGGGTAGGGTGCTTCCCTACGACCTAAAGGACGTTAAGACCGCGCTCCTCCACACGATCCCGCTCAACTACGGTGAGGTCACGGACATAGCTCCTAACGTCAGGCTGACTCTATACAACGCAGGCCACATCCTCGGCTCTGCAATGGCCCACCTACATATAGGTGAGGGGATGTATAACATAGTGTATACGGGGGACTTTAAGTTCGCTAAGACGAGGCTTCTTGAGGCCTCCGCCTACGTCTTTCCCAGGCTGGAGGCGTTGATCATGGAGAGCACGTATGGGGCGCCTGAGGACGTCATGCCCTTGAGGCAGCAGACTGAAGAAGCCTTCATCCAAGCCTTGAACAGGGCCTTGGCTAGGGGCGGCAAGGTACTCATACCTGTGCTCTCAGTGGGCAGGGCTCAGGAGATAATGTTGGTGTTGGTGGAGGCCATCTCACGCGGGCTGATGTCCTCCGTGCCCATCTACGTTGAGGGGATGGTTCAGGAGGCTACAGCCATCCATACTGCCTACATCGAGGAGCTGGCTAGGGAGGTCAGGAACGAGGTCATCTACGAGGAGAAGAACCCCTTCCTCTCTGAGAACTTTATTACCGTTAAGGGTAGGAACGCTAGGCCCAGCGTGGTTGAGGGGGAGCCCTGCGTCATCATGGCCACGTCGGGAATGCTGAACGCTGGCCCTGCCGTTGAGTACTTCAAGCTGATGGCGCCCGATGAACGCAACAGCCTGATCTTCGTGAGCTATCAAGCTGAGGGCACGCTTGGGAGGAGGGTGAGGGATGGAGCTAAGGAGGTTGCATTGGCAGGACCCAACGGCAGGCCGGAGGTGGTGCAGGTTAAATGTGAAGTTGTAAGCATAGACGGGTTTTCAGGCCATAGCGACCGTAGGCAGCTGCTGAAGTTCATGCAGCAGGTGGTGCCTAAGCCCTCCAAGGTGCTGATCTGTCATGGTGAGGCTGCCAAGTCCATAAGCCTAGCCGAGGCTGTACAGCGTTACTTTAAGATCCCCGTGGCCGCGCCGCTTCCATTGGAGGCTGTGAGGCTAAGGTGAGCCTACGTCCATCCACTCGATAAATCTACCTAGGAGGATCGTGGTCGGCCACGGCGTCCTGAAGACGCTGGGCGACGTATGCCTTGAGCTCGGCTTCAACAGCAGGCTGCTGGTGGTCACTGGCGACCACACCCTCCACGTAGCTGGCGAGGAGGCATTAAACACTCTTTCCTCAGCCGGCTTGGACTGTGACCTAGTGGTCATCGAGGAGCCGGACTCTTCATGGCTGGAGGAGCTCGTGAAGCGAGCTACTCAACCTAAGCTCTCTGCCATCGTGGGCGTGGGTGGCGGGTCGATCATAGACGTAGCTAAGCTAGCTGCCTTCAAGGCGGGGGTGGACTTTATTAGCGTCCCGACCTCAGCCTCCCACGACGGTATCGCCTCCCCAAGGGCCTCAGTTAGGGGGCTCGGGGTCCACGGCTCAGTCCAAGCGCAGACCCCCTCCGCCATTATAGCCGACACCTCAGTCATTAAGAGGGCCCCTAGGAGGCTCATCATAAGCGGCTGCGGCGACGTCGTGGCTAAGATAACCGCGGTGAACGACTGGCTGCTCGCCCACCGCCTCAAGGGAGAGTACTACGGCGGGTATGCAGCTTCCCTAGCGAGTATGTCAGCTAGGCTGGTGATGAGGAACGTAAAGGAAGTAGCTAGCCTCACAGACGAGGGCATCCGCATCCTACTGGAGGCCCTAGTGTCCTGCGGGGTGGCTATGTGCATCGCAGGTTCGTCGAGGCCTTGCTCAGGCTCAGAGCACCAATTTAGCCATGCCCTCGACCTCGTCGCCTCCAAGCCGGCTCTCCATGGAGAGCAGTGCGGCGTAGGGACGATAATGATGGCGTACCTACACGGGCTGGACTGGCGTAAGATAAAGGCTACGCTTAAGAAGCTGGGAGCCCCTGTTAACGCTGAGGAGCTAGGCGTAACCCCGAGCGAGACGATTAAGGCCTTAACCATAGCTCATAAGATAAGGGATACCTACACAATCTTGGGCGAGACGGGCTTAACGGAGCCAGCTGCCCACCGCTTAGCTAAGGTGACTGGCGTCATAGAGTGAGGAGCCCTTGAGGGAGGAAGCTAGGCGCTTAGTCACGTTGGTGGGGAGCCTTCAGGCAAGGGTGGGCTACCGCTTCATAAGCTCAGAGCCGCCGTCAACGTGCAGGGAGTGTAGGCTGTTCCATGCATGCGTCGGCGTGCTGGAGCCGGGTAGGGTCTATGAAGTCGTGGCTGTTAGGCGCATTAAGCATAGCTGCCCCCTTCATGAGGGGGGCGTCAACGCGGTTGAGGTGGAGGAGGCTACGGTTGAGGCTGCCCTGCCCTCTAAGATAGCGGTGGAGGGATTGATAGCTCAGTACCGTCCACCTAAGTGTAGCCTCCTTGACTGCGAGCACCGCAGCCTCTGTCAGCCCCTCGGGCTGAGGGAGGGCGATAGGTGTAGGGTCGTGGAGGCTAAAGGCCTTAAGCTCCCCTGCCCGAGGAGGTTTGACCTCGTTCGGGCCCGCTTGAGGAGGCTCCCTCCCTCTTAATGAGGTAGGTCTCCCGAAAAGTAACGACCGACACTTGAGGTAGGTACCTTCCAACGTCTAGGGCGAAGCCTCGTTTAGCATACTGTAGGTCCTCGAGCGTGAAGGCTTCCTCAGGCAGTTCCACCTCTAATGAGCCTCCCTCGAGCCTCACCTTGAAGCGCTCCTTAGCCACCCTCTTCATCCTCCTATGGAGGAGCTCTACAGCCTTCTCTAAGTCGCCCTCTACCTTAGATACCACCTTGACCTCGAAGACAATTGCGTGCCCAGCTAGAGGGTGGTTGAAGTCGACCGTCACCCTACCGCCGCCCATGCTTCTAACCACGCCAAGCCTACCGTCTATCTCAACCTTAGCTCCAACCCTCAGGGCAGCGCCTCGCTTAGCTAACTCCCTGGCCGGGATCACCTTCACCTTGCCTGGATCCCTAGCTCCAAAGGCCTTCTCTGGAGGTATTTCGACGGTCCTCTCCTCGCCCGCATCCATGGTTGCGAGGGCCTCCTCTAGCCCCTTCAGCACCCATCCCTCACCCACCACGACGAGCTGAGGCTCATAGATGCCGTCCTCCCTGTAGAACTTAGTAGCCTTCGCTACGTCCTCCCGGGTGAGGTCTATGATCTCTCCTGTCTCCTTCACCCTAGCTACATAGTCTATTAAGACGAAGTCCCCTGGCTTTATGGGCAAGTGGGGCGCCGCAGCGTCAAGTAGAGACGGAGGTTAAAACTCTTTCAGGCCACATGTCCTCTTCCTCTCAAGCTCGCTCCCTCGCACTCTACGACAGCAGGCTTCTCGAGCTCGCCTTCAACCCTCACCTTCACACCTAGGAGCTGCTTGACTACCTCTAAGCAGGTCACCGTGTGGAGGGTTAGCTCGCTCACTTTAACCCTCGAGCGGCCGTGGGCAAGCGCCATGTACACTATCAGCTGGTCGCCCAGGTGTCTATCCACAGCGGCTTGAGTGCTTAGCTGATTTAGGAGCGATCTGGCGGCTTCTGCGCCCACTACCTCAGCTGGCTTACCCTTCTCACCTAGGCTATCCGAGCCCATTAGGCATCCTTCACCTTCAGCCACTAACACGATTCCGCAGCCAGGATCCAAGCTGCACTTAGGGTGCCCTGCTTGAAGAGGCTCCACCTCCACCTCAACCTCCTCCACGCCGCCTTCACGTAGGCATCGTCGCGCTGCTTCAGCCATCCGCTCAGCTATGTGGCTTGGTAGGCGACAGCTGTAGGCGATGCCCCTCACCTTGACCCCTCCCCTCCAAGCCTCTAGGTTTAGGGGGGAAAGTTCGCCTGCTGGCTCCATGGATGCCCTAACCATCCCTCCACCCCTAGGGTAGAAGCCTCGGCGGAGCGTGGTTAGGTTGCAGGAGTAGCCCATTTTAAGTAGGGTTGGAGCCAAGACCCTCTCCACGTAGTCCACCGGGGGAGCTAGAGGGTTGTCCGTCCCTCCCTTGACCTCTACCGTCACCCTAGATGGGGCTAGGGCGGCCGCCGGCATTAAGCATTGAAGGACTAGAGTTATGGATCCCGCCGTGCCGACGTCGAAGCTGAAGGAGCCTGCCTTAATCCTGGATGGGATGAAGGTGAGTTCCTTCGAGCCAACCCTAAGCCCCTCCACCTCGGCCTCAGCGAGCTCAGCTACGGCTTTAATGGCTGTGAGGTGCTGTGGGCGTAGGCCTGGATTGCTTCGCTTAGCTCTAATGTTCTTCACCTTGACGGGGAGCCCTGTAGCCGCTGAGAGGGCGACGCTGACCCGCAGTATCTGCCCGCCTCCCTCGAGCATGCTGCCATCTATCTCCACGAGCCTCAAACCACCACCCCACACAGCCTAAGAGCTGCCTGAAGCACTTCTTTAACTCCTTCACATCGTGAAGCAACCATGCGCGGGACCCCTCCGCCTAAGAGCTCCTCAGCCCTCTCGATCTGCTCCTCGCGGGCCAAGTCTACTTTGTTTAAGGCTGGAGTGCAGGGGGCGCTGCTTAGCTCGTGGACTACCTCACGGTACACATCGATCTGCTCATCGAGGCTGTAGCCTGAGGTCTCCGAGGGGTCTACGATGAATATCACTGCCTTAGCCAGATGCCTTAAAGCGGCTATCGCCTGCCTCTCAGCTGGGTTCCTTTCATGGATTGGTCTGTCGAGAAGCCCTGGGGTGTCCATTACTTGGACCTTGATGTGCCCGAGGTTTACGTGGCCTAGCAGCACGTTCCTAGTTGTAAAGGGATAGGAGGCCACGGCAGGCTTAGCCGTAGAAATGCAGCGAACGAAGGAGGATTTACCTACGTTTGGTGCTCCAGCCACAACAATAACGACGCCCTCGACGTCCACAGCTGGCAGACCTCTAAGCTTCAACGCGGCCTCCTTGAGTAGGTTTAAGCTGTCCTCCAGATCCATGACGATGGAGTTCAGCCTCCCGTAGAAGGCCCTCCTGGCCATGGCGGCCTCCTTAGGGCTTCTAGCCCTCCTCACCTTCTTCAAGTGCATGCCCATCAGCCGCGCCACCGTCTCCCTCCCCCACTTAACATGGGATAGCGCCTTCCTCAAGCTGTCAACGCCGACCAAGGCTTCGACCAGCTCACGGTAGAACGGGTGGATGGAGGTTAAACGCGGAGCCGACTCTAAGATCTTCCCCAACGCGCTTATGATCGTTCCTCCAGCACAGGCCACCTTAGCCTCCTCTCGAGCCTTAGCTTTAAGCCCTCGAGGGGCCTTCATGTAGGCCTCAACGCCCCTCCTCCTAGCCCTTCGAAAAGCTCGGTCCACTAGGTCAGCTGGGCTGGAGGGAGGGTGCATGGAGGCGAAGGGCTGCTCCAAGCTCAACGCCTCTTAAACACTGTTTCTCCCTTCGCGTTGATCACTTCTAGCACCCGATGGTACGGGATGTAGACCTCGACTCCTCCTTCCACGTATATTAGGAAGGTTCTCCCTACCTCCTTGATGAGCTCGCCCTTAAGAGCCTTAACGTCGCTGGGAGCGCCTCTATGCCTTATCAAGATGGTGCAGCCCTTCAAGCCGCGGCTCCACTTCAGCTTGTTGATGGCTTCCCTAGCCGTTGGCATCAGCTACCACAGCTGCTTGAGCCACGAAATTTTTAAAGGAACGTGGGGGAGCATAGGAGGCACAATGGCCTCCCCACAGGTAAGAGTTCCTCTAGCCTTCGGGGCCACGACTGTGGGCGTCAAGTGTAAGGAGGGTATAGTCCTAGCCTCTGAGAAGAGGGTGTCCTACGGCTTTATGGTGACGAGCAGGTCGGCTAAGAAGGTATTTAAGGTGACTGACCGCATGGCTATCGCCTGCGCCGGCTTGATGGGGGACATGCAGGCCATTGCACGCACCCTAGCCGCTGAAGCCAACCTCTATGAGTTGAGCTACAATAGAGGCATAAGCATTAGGTCAGCAGCTAAGCTCTTAGCCAACATACTCTTCAGCCAGCGCTACATGCCTCTATACAGCGAGACCCTTCTTGGAGGCATTGACCTTGAAGGGTCCCACCTCTTCGTTCTAGATCCGCTAGGCTCCATCATAGAGGACGACTACGCGGCAATAGGTAGTGGAGCCGCCATAGCCATAGCCATCCTAGAGGACGGCTACAGCCGGGTATCTGGCCTTAAGGCTGCTGAGGACCTAGCTGTGAGGGCTGTTAAGGCGGCTATTGAGCGGGATGCCCTTTCAGGCGACGGCGTCGACGTCTTGACGGTGTCGGAGAGGGGGGTTGAAGAGCGGTTCACCTCATTAAGATAAGCTAAGTCGGCATGTTACCGCCCTACATCAAGAGCCTCCTCGTTAAGCAGCGCTACCACTTGATCGGTGAGCGGGAGCACGCGGCAGTTAAGAAGTGTCACTGGCTTCATAAGGCGCTGGTTGAGGGCTCCTTCTGCTACAAGTCTTGGTATGGGATCCAAAGCCACCGATGCATCCAGTTTACGCCAATGCTATTTTGCTCAAACGCCTGCCTTCACTGTTGGAGGCTAGAGAGGGGGGACGTTGAGGGGTGGGGCGAACCGGCCGTTGAGGACTCCGACAGCCCTGAGGCGCTCCTTCAGGGAGCGATCAGAGAGCAGCTTAGGATCGTGAGCGGCTACAAGTCCAACCCGAAAGTGGATAGGCGGAGGTTGGAGGAGGCTAGACACCCTAGGCACTTCGCAATTTCGCTCGCCGGGGAGCCAACTCTCTACCCAATGATAGGTGACCTAGTAGCCCTCCTCAAGTCCAAGGGCTTCACCACGTTCCTCGTCACCAACGGCCTTTACCCTAAGGTGCTGGCTAGCTTATCCTACGAGCCCTCCCAGCTTTACGTCTCGGTTAATGCTCCAAGCGAGGAGATCTACAGGAAAGTGTGTAGGCCTGCGCTGAGCGATGCGTGGGGGAGGCTGATGGAGACCCTTGACCTACTTAAATCATTCAAGTGTCCTACGGCTCTTCGCCTCACCTTAATTAAGGGGGTTAACGACGTAGAACCGGAGGGATACGCCAAGCTCATCGAGCGGGCAGCCCCCCTTTATGTGGAAGTCAAGGCCTACATGTACTTAGGCTTCTCGCGTCGAAGGCTGAAGCTGGAGGCTATGCCTAGGCATAGCGAGGTCGTCGACTTCGCCAAGTTGCTAGAGCGCCTCACCAGCTATACGTTCCTCGCTGACTCTCTTCACTCGAGGGTAGCCTTGCTCTCTAGGGTTGGCTGGCCACTTAAAGTCTCACCGTAGCTCAGCGCGCTCCGGCTTAAAGGAATAGAGGCTTGACGCCACCAAGGTTTTTAGGCGCGTCTCCTCAAGGTGGCCTTCGAGCGCAGACGCGGAATGGCTAAGAAGGTGTTGGTGGCAGGGGTCTTCGACCTCGTCCATCCAGGACATCTATACTTCCTCCAGCGGGCGAAGGAGCTGGGGGAGGTGTATGTGATCGTGGCTAGGGACTCCACGGTTGAGAGGGTGAAGGGTAGGAGGCCCATCGTTCCCGAGAGTCAGCGCCTGGAGGTTGTTCGTCAACTGAAGCCGGTGGATCACGCTCTGCTTGGAGGCGAGGGCGACCTGTTGAAGGTGGTTGAGGAGGTAAGGCCCGACGTAATACTCCTAGGCCCTAACCAGCCCTTCGATGAGAGCGAGCTCAAGGAGGAGCTTAAGAGGAGGGGGCTTGAGGTTGAGGTGGTCAGGCTACGTGAAGCCTATAGGGGCTGTCGGCTATATAGCTCCTCCATGATAGTTGAGGAGGTTTTAGCGAGGTGGCGTGAGCTTAATGGGCCACGTGGACCTCGGCCTTGACAACGTCTCCGTCCTTGAGGCCTAAGGTCTTCCTGAGGTCCACAGAGGCTATGAACTCAACGACGTCTCTACCATAATGGCTGCGCCTAGCCATGACGAGGGCGCCCTCGACCCTTCCATCAATTGTAGCCTTGAAGCACTTGACAGGCCCGAAGGTTCGGCCGCTGTCGCTGAAACCTTCGATCTCGATGCCCTTAAAGAGCTCTAGGAGGGCTCTGTTCCTCAAGCTTTGAGCATCGCTCAGCTTAATGTTTAGGGTGCCGGGGTAGGGGTTAAAGCCCAGCTTAGATATAAACTGCCTCCTATAACCCTCTCGGCTGACGTAGTAGGCTCCCTCCCCCATCCCCGTGAAGACCTCTCCCACGAGGGTTAGCGAGGCTATCTCGCCCTCGAACACCTGCTTAAGCTCGAAGTAGACCGTCCCCAAGGCCTTAAGCCCCTCCTCAGTCAGCATCACCGCCTGCCCCTTGCGCAGCACCTCTCTTTTGATCAATCCCCTTCTCTCGAGCTCGATCAGCCTCCTTGAAGCCGTCTGCTGCGACAGGCTTTGAGCTCGGCCGAGGGCTGAGCTCGTGACAATGATTGAGTGTTTGACTCCCCCCATCGCTGCCAGCTTTAAGAGGGTCCACCAAAGCTCAGGGCTTAGCTTTAAGCCACCTCACCTCTAGCAGCCCTAGTGGCTAGAGAGTGGGCGGCCAAGATGGGCTCGGGGAGCCTCTTTCCATGAAGCGTCGCCTTCAACGTGAGCTCCACGGCCTGCCTCAACGTCACTCTATGGCCAACGCTGACGTAAATTGGCTTAAACTTCTCTCCAGTCCTCACCGCCGCGCCGACCACCTCGCCGCTCTCAGGGTCGGATAGGGTTGCAACGCCATTCTTAAACTCACCTTCAACTCCGAAGAGCCTTCTCTTAGCCACACCCACAGTAGGTAGGTTAAGCACCACCCCCACGTGGGTGGCAAGCCCGCATCGATAGGGGTGCGCCCTTCCTTGTCCGTCTATGAAGACGACGTCAGGCTTAACCTTGAGCCTCCTTAGCGCCTCTATGATGGAGGGCGCCTCCCTAAATGAGAGGAGCGTAGGGATGTATGGAAACGCTTCGGGCAGCTCGACTACGACCTCGTCTAGGCTCCTCCAGCTGCCCCACTCGAGCGAGGCTACGCCAGCCACCATACGCCCGCCCCTCTTAGAGGCTACGTCGGCTCCAGCCACCACTTTAACCTCTTTCCTCAACTCCTCCTCCCTCGCCATAGAGGCAATGAGGCGCTGAGCCCTGCGGGCTTTCTCGACGCTGAAAGAGGATGGCACTTTAACCTGGCTTAGGTCCAACGCTTACCCTCACCCCTACAAACACTGGCCCCCTCACATCGATCCTCCCTCCTTTCGACTGAACATACCTTCTAGCCGCCTCTTGAACCTTGATGTTGACGTCCCCTGGATGCCTAGCTACCCTAGCTCGAACGTCCACCACCCCTCCCTCCTTAACCATACCCTCCACCTTAGCTGCAGCCCTGCAGGCTATGGCGTATGCGTAGCTCAGCCCTGTGTCAACCCCCCTTCCACGAGCCTCAACCACCTCCACTCTATCCTCAAGCCCAGTTGGTGGAAGCCCTAGTATATTGCCTCGATACACGTAGACCCTGTTGAAGGCCGCAGGTCCAGTTAGCTTAACTCCAGGATCCCTCTCGTAAACCCAAGCCTCAACCATCAAGCCCCACGCCTCCCCCCTGAAGGCTAGGTACTCACATGGGCTTGGTTGATCACGGTACCGCTGGAGAGCTGCATAAATGGCCTCGGCTAGCCTCCAGCCCTGAGGCGTCTTAGGCTCCTCCTCGAGGCCAATCATAGAGGCCAGCTCCTCATCGCTTAGCTCCCACTCACCGTAGAACTGAGGGTAGGCTAGAGCCCTGACGTCTTTAGCTCCGTGGAGGATCATGGCCACTCTCTCCACGCCAATGCCCAGGTTGAGGACGGGATACTCTATGCGATACCTAGCTAGAGCTACGGGGCTGTAGAGGCCAAAGTTAGCTACCTCCATCCACTCGTCTGCGCGCTTAACGTAGGTCTCATACTCGGTGCCAGGAGCATAGTACTTGGCTGTGACCTGCTTCTTGATGTGCTTAAACTCCTTAAAGCCGAGCTGCTTCAATACAGCTTCAGCCAGCTTGGCTCCAAGCTCAGGGCTTAGCTCCTCATCCATCACCACGCAGGAGGCTGAGTGATGAGCCCTTAAGTGAGTCTCATCCTCTTGCTGCTCCCTCCTAAACCTAAGGCCCACGCTGAAAAGCTTGAGTGGAAGGGGCCTTCGATGCTGGAGGCTGGCCAGCGTCTTGAACCAAGCGGTGGTCATATGGGACCTCAGCGTGAGCGTGCTCGGCTGAGGCTTAAGCTCCTTAAACTCCGGGAGGGCTTTAGAGAGCACCTCGAGGGCTTTAGCGTCGCTCACCTCCAACGCCTCAGCTATGCGCTCCACTAAGTCGTCGGCGGTCACCTCGCCCTTCTTGTAAGAGTGGAGGACCGCCTGAAGCCTCTCGATCCGACTGGGGTCGACTTGAACCCCGAGCCTCCTAATCTCCTCAACCCTCTCCCGGCTGATCCCTACGTCCGGCCTAGGTAGGGTGGCAAGGTAATAGCATCTATCAAGGATGGCTAGGGCCTCAGGGCCGTACTGCTTCTCGACGTCGCCCTCCTCCACTATCACTTGGTTGACCACCTCGTCGAACCCCAGCCTTAGGAAAACCTCTCGAAAGCGCTGAGCCGCCTCCATGATTGGGTGGGGCCTACCCTGCTTAAAGGTAAGGCTTACCTTAGACTCCATGCCTTCAAGGAGCTTACCTGACTCCAGCCACGCCTCGACGAAGTTCCTCTCAGACCTCTCGACGAGGTCGTCTATCCTCCACTTAGCCAAGCTTTCTCAACTCCTCCTCAAACCTTCTCAGCTCTAAGCGCAGGCGCTGCCCCTGAGACATCAAGGCTAAGTCGCTTCTTGAGGGCTCCAAGGCCTTCCTCACCTGGTCCACAGCCCCCTTAATTCCAGGAAGGGCTCCTCGATACGCCTCTAGACTTCTCAAAGCCATGTAAAGGGCCTCGAGAACCTTGAGCCACTGCTCCGCTTCCTCAAGTCTATCTCGCCTCATAGCCTCCACCATTAACCTCTTAACCTCACCAGCCACCTCAGCTAAGCCGTAGACGTAGGGCTTAATGGGCACCTTAAGCTCATTAGGCCTCGGCAGCCTCAAGCCTCCTTGAAGAGATAGTAGTAGCCTGGCTTCAACATACTCCTTGAGGGCTTGAGGGAGGGGGCCTACGTGAAGGTATTCAGGACGCTTCTCCACGAGGCTTAGAGCCTCTTCTACGAAGGCTTTAGCCTCCTCAATCAGCTTAGCGGCCTCCCCCTCTTCCCCTCGATGGATCGCTACTACAGCGTCGCCTGAAGCCTTAACCACTCGGCGCGCTAAAGCCACCAAGCCATCCTTAAGCTCCTCCTCTCCCTCAAACTCCTTCACGAGCCCCTCGATGAGCCCCTTAAGCTCGTCCTCTAGCCGACCCGAAGCCACCACAGCCAACCACATCCTGCTTGAGTAGGTAGAGTTCCTTTTAACTTTCGAGCTGCTTAAGAGTAGCCACGATGCTTAGTCTGAACGTAAGGGTCACGGTCCCGCGACGCCCACCATGGCTAAGTCCCATAGAAGAAGACTTCAAACCTGTTGCGAAACCGCCCTGCGGGGGCGCGAGAGGCTGCCTCAGCATTCCTAGTGCCCTAGAGGCAACATGCGTACTCGCTACCCGAGGGTTCTGCAACGAGTTCTTCCTCAGCCACAGGGTTATAAGTCATGCAGCTTGCAGTAGCCTAGATTAGCTGTTGCAATTTAATGTGTTCCTGTCAACCTGTTAGCGGCATAGACGCTTTATCGCCTCTAGCATTGACAATAACGGGCCCGGCGGGATTTGAACCCGCGGCCACTCCCCGAGAGCCTTGTGCTAGCAGGCTCCCTACGGGTTAAAAGCCCGCTGCTCTACCATGCTGAGCTACGGGCCCGACAAAGCCAGCCTCTACGCAGCTCTAAAAAAGGTTATCACAGCTAGGCCCTAAGTGCAGGCCTCAAACACCTGACGCAGCGATAAGGAATAAATAGTTGTCATGGCTCAACAGCCGCCGGCGGGGGTTGCCGAGCCAGGCCAAAGGCGCGAGGTTCAGGACCTCGTCCCGTAGGGGTGCGTGGGTTCAAATCCCACCCCCCGCACTAATTTACCAGCAAATCTTAAATCCTATAGAATCCATCCTACACTTTAGGTTAATATTGCGAGGCCTGAGGTTGGAGGCATAAAAAGACATAGCTGAAGAGCTAGCCTTCTATGTTTATTTGCCATCGATGGTAATGATTGGAGATAGAATGTAGAACTCTTCAAGGATTAACCTGTTATAAAGAGGTAAACCTTCAATTAGAAAATTATAACGCGTGGAATTTGAAAACATAAAGCCGATATGAGCTACGGCTTTTAGGCCTTTATGGGCAGGTCTCCAACGTATCGACCTCATTCTTTCTTACAAGCCTAAGATCATTAACGATCATGTTTATGTGAGTTCAGCAAGCCTCCACCCAAGATGGACTCTAACTCGCGAACCAAGCCATATTTAACGTGGCGTGTTAAACTCATGTACGTTTTAAGCGCCGGGGGTGGGATTTGAACCCACGCACCCCATGGAGGGGCACCGGCTGTCTAGCCTCGTGACTAAGATCTCGAGGCCGGCGCTTTAGGCCGCTCAGCCACCCCGGCACTTATACTGAGCTGGCTGGTAGATTAATATATCCTTAGCGTTAAGGCTTAACTATGAGGTCAGCAATGTCGACGCAGTTCTCCTTTATTCTTCTAAGGCTGTTTGCTATCTCGTTGAGGTACAGAGCGATGGTAGAGGGTTGCTCGAGGATACGTTGGTTGAGCTGTTCGAAGAGCTCTTGTGCCTTAGCGCCCAGCTCCTTCTTTATGTAGTTCTCAGCGTACCTCGTGTCCATTTTGAAGAGCGAGTTTATGGTCTCATCCTGGATCCTCCTTACAAGCTCGCTTAAGCCAACCATGCCTTCAACTATGTCGGCGGGTAGGTCGTAGGGCCTTAAGGCCATGGCGCTCTTAGCTATCGTTACAGCGTGGTCTCCGTTGGACTCAAGAGCCTTGGCCGCGAGCCTATAGTCTAAGCACTCGACGAGGCTTATCCCGGCTTTCTCAGCGAGGCGTACGTTCTGAACTATTGATCTAAGCTGACGAACGATGAGGAAGTACAGGCGGTTTAGGTCGTCGTCCCTTCTAACTACACTTTTAGCTAAGTCCTCGTCCTTATCCCTGAAGGCGGTAATAGCGTCCACGTGCATTTGAAGGGCTAGAACGTGGGCCCTTCTCAGTAGGGTCTTGATCGGTATGGCGAGGGGTGAGAGGAGGCATTGAACAATTATCTCGTTGGGCTTCTCCTCTATTATCTCGGTTCCCACGAGGACTGTTAGTACGTTCTTGATCCGCTCCCGCTGATCGAGGGCGATCCGCTTTGGAGCCTTGACATGGATGATGTCAGCCCCTATTAAGTACTTACCCAGGATCTCCCTACTGACTATGTCGTCTAGCTCGACAGTAGCTATGTTTAGCCTCTCGGCTTCCTCTGCTTCACCCGCCCTTATGATCAGGTTTCCGTCGCTCGTCTCGACTAAGGTGACAGTCATCCCTCCTTTCAACCCCATCTGGGCAACCCATTTCTTTGGTAGGGAGACTAAGTAGGAGCCGCTCTTGGTTTCCTGTAGCTTCCTATACTCCACGCTGTTCATGTCGTCTCACTCAGCCTCGGTGCAGCTATATTCCTCTATCGCTGCGTACTGCTTTAAGTAAGCTTCTCGTCACGCCCTTGACTAGCTGTCTAGCTGCTCTTAGTGGCTCCGGGGTCCTACCCCACCTTATTAGCTCCTTCACTATCCTCTTAGCTTCCTCAACGGGTAGGCCTACCGCTTCAAGGTATATGTAGGATCCCTCATACGGCTCCACCTTAACGACGGGCGCCCTCAAGGCAAGTTCCTCGAACACCCTCCAACGCTCCTTCCAATCTGGGAAGTGCTTGAGGAGCGCCGCTTTAACCGCCTCGTTGTTGGGAGGCTCTTCAACAACCACTAAGACAGGCCTGCCGAGCTTCTCCACAAGCTTCAGCGGGTCTACTAGGTTGAAGCCGGCATAAGAGATCCCCCCGAGCATCATCACGTCGCTGGATGGAAGCTCCCTCGCTATCTCAATGGACCTCTTAGTGCCGTCTAGGCCGTCGACCTCTATAAGCCTCCACGCTAAGCCCACTACCTTAAACCTCTTCATTAATACTCCGAGGAGGGCTGTCTTCGACCCTTTAACCTTGAAGCCGTTAGGTACGCTGCCTCCCTCTAGGGCAAGAACGCTCAGCTGCGTTGCGTTAAGGTAGGAGGTCGCTAAGCCTTCCGTCTTCACTTAGCCCCGCCCTTAGGATGGAGCTGTCGATGTTTAGCTTGACTATTTTAGTGAGGCCCCTTCTACCCCTGCTAACAACCCTTGCGGCTATGAGGCCTGTTGAGTCTAGCTCGTTTATGAAGTCGCTTACCCTACGCTGAGTGAGCTCATCTATGTGTAGGCTTCTACATAGATCCCTGTATAGGCTGTAGATCTCACCGGTGGTCTTCTCCTCGACCTGCCTCCTTTCAAGCAGGTAGATGGCGGCCAGGGTTATCTTAACGTGTAGTGGCATGGACCTTATGACCTCAAGCGTCTCATCCCTCTCGAGCTCTCTTCGAGCTGCTCTAACGTGAGCCTCCGTAACTCTACTTGCTCCTTCCCGCTCAGCTACCTCTCCAGCTACTCGAAGGAGGTCGAGCGCCCTCCTAGCATCGCCATGCTCCCTAGCCGCCAGCGTAGCACATAGGGGGATTACTCCGTCGTCGAGCGCCCCGTCGACGAAGGCTAGCTTAGCTCTCTGCCTCAAGATATCCTCTAGCTCCTCGCTGTTATAAGGCCTGAACACGAGCTCTTCCTCGCCCAGCGCGCTCTTAACCCTTGGATCTAGGCCCTCCCTAAACTTAAGGTCGTTAGTTATCCCTATTAGCGACGACTTCGAGGAGGAAAGCTCAGAGTTTATGCGCGTAAGCCTGTAGAGTAGGTCTCCTCTATGCTCCTCCTTCAACGCGTCTATTTCATCTAGGACGACTATGACTACAGTGTTGGTTAATTCGAGGCCTCTCACAAGCCTCCTGAATAGCTCGGCCGTGGAGAGGCCAGTGAACGGTACCTTGACCTCTAGCTGCTCCGCGAGTGAGGTTAGGAATGTGTAAGTCGTATTCTCATACTTACAGTTGATGTAGCAGCTTTTAGGCGGCTTGACCGACAGCTTGGCTGCCATCTTAGTCAGAGCCTTGAGGGCGAACTTAGCTACAGCGGTCTTACCCGTGCCTGGGAGGCCGTAAATGAAGACGTTGGAGGGCCTCGCCCCTTTGATCGCTGGAGCTAGAGCCTCTCCAAGCCTCTTGACCTCAAGCTCACGGTGAGGCAGCTCCTCAGGAACGTAATCAGGCCTGAGGAGGTCTCGATCCTTAAAGAGCCTAGAGGTCAAGACGCGATGGAACAAGTCCTCTAAAGCTATAGGCAAGGTTAAGACACCATGCTACCTGCTCTGTGATACTTACGTAATACCGGCTCAGCCTATAAGGCGGGTGGTTGCGCAAGTCCCATAGGGGCTCTTTGCAGGTGTTGAGGGCCTTCCATGAGGAGAGAATAGCAGAGAAAACGTTACTTGAGGTTCAGGAGGATGTTGAAAGGCCATGTAAGATGCATGCGGGCTGAACAAGCCGAATTCATGGAGCAGCGCATTAAGCTGATGAGCGTAAAGGTGTAGAGGTTCGCAAATGAGACCTGGCAACTTAAGCCATTGCGCGATTGATTGGTTAGCTGCTGCACTTAACCCTCTCCCTCTGCTTCACTTAGATCGAACCATGCCGAGTTAGACCGGTCGAACAGAGGTTGCTTAAGATCCAAGGGCCACGAAAGCTCCGTAAAGTTTTTACTACCTAACTCGCCTCATTCAGCGGGCCGGTAGTTCAGAGGTAGAATGCCCGCTTGGCATGGTGAAGTGGGCCCCAAATTGCGGGAGGTCGCGGGTTCGAGTCCCGCCCGGTCCATTCAACTTTTAAAGAAGCCTTCAAACATTGGAGGCATCTTAGCTTAATTATCATTCTTCGTCTCATATACATCCGTAAATGTTGATACAACGATAAGAACATTAATACTTGAAAATTTAAGTAGAAGCTTTACTCCTACTTTCTTTATTCTTTAATCTTTTTCGCTTGTAACAATCATCTAAAAGCCTGATGGTTTAAAGTTTCCCCAAGACTTGAGCGCGAAATCAGAATGTATATTGAGACGATAATGTATTTCCGATCTAGAGACGAAGAAATGCTGTAAGTTTGGAAGGTAATAGAGGCTTTGTTAGACCTAAAACTGAAACGCCACTGAAAGAGAGCTTTGGAATGAGTTTTAGGCTTTATTTCACTCGGGTCATGAGGGACACGAAACTTGGGGCGTGCTTTTCCTGCCTCTACCACGCCTAGCCAAGCCGTGTCTGACGGAGGCCTAAGCTAATTCACGCCTCCGTCGGTCTGACGACACGTCGGTCTCCCTCGCTTTGAGCCGCACACACCAAGCTGAACTCTGGCTGCCTCTAATCTATGGTTAAGGCTGAGGCTTAAAGCTTGCCCATGGTTAAATAGCCATCATGTCCTAGTAAGCTGCCTACTTGATGTTAAAAGCGGAGATATAGCGTAAAAAGATTTATGTTAGAGGCTGCCCTCTTAAATCATAGCGTTGAGGGTACTTCTCTTCAATCCCCCTCGTGAAGGCTACTCCGAAGAGG